>Ga0070741_10000378_pt1 | contig 165780 bp, 116 predicted proteins | sample Coa_R1_4_FD_66440 | JGI IMG/M metagenome (GOLD analysis project Ga0070741, IMG submission 66440) | Surface soil microbial communities from Centralia Pennsylvania, which are recovering from an underground coalmine fire - Coalmine... | ecosystem: Environmental > Terrestrial > Soil >... | reverse complement strand
TTGCGTTCTTCGCGCGAAACAAAACATCGGAAAATCTCTTCGTATCCCTCTGATCCCCAACGATCCTCCAAGCACCCTTCGATCGGAAACTCTCCGCCAACGGTAAATGCCCCTCCAACCCTCGCGAAGCGTTTGGACTGCGGGAGCTTGCTCCCGCTTTCAAACCCGACCGCCTCACCGGGAACGTCCCCAATTGCTTGTACCTCTCGTCCATATCGAACCCTGGCATTTTTCTCCGCTGCGCCTGCTCTTTGTCCCAGTTTTCCTTTGCGTTCTTCGCGCGAAACAAAATATCGGAAAAAGCGGAAAATATCGGACAATCCGGCCGTCGAACGGTTTGATCTGGTCGATTCGCTCCGATTGCGCCAAATTGCCCGCCAAAGCCTCTCCCGCGCCAGGGGACGCAGAACTGGACCGCCGAACCGCAGTGCCGCCCCTCCCCAATCTGAAAATCTGAAAATCTGAAAATGCATGATTCTTTTTAGCTTTCATCATGCCCTGGGGGGTAGGACAACCGTGGTCCAATCCCAAAAAGTACGGACAAAGTATTTCCTCCTCCAATCCAGCCACTTGCGCAAAATCTCCCCAAATTCGCATTCCTCCCGCGCCCTCATTCCCTCGCCATCAATTCGCGTTTAATACGCGTCAAAACCTCCCCCTTCCGTTTCCACTTCGTGCCCATTCGTGTTAATTCGTGGTTGCGTCTTTTCTCACCCCCAACGCGGCACATCGCATCAACCCGCCCCACCCAACCTCCCATCTGTCCCCCATCCCAATTCGGTTCAATTCGCGCAAATTCGCGTCAAACCTCCCCCTTCGTTCCCCTTTGTTTCCTTCGTGTTAAGAATTTTTGTCTTCCCATCTGCGTTTATCTGCGTTCATCTGCGGTAAAATTCTTTCCTCCATCAACCCCCGAAACGCCTCATGCCCCGCGATCAACTTCAGCCCCTTCTTCAACAACGTCTTCCCCGGCTCCATCCGATGCCACGGCGACGCCCCCGACGGATGCGGCAGCGGCACCAGGTCAAACTCCAGCCCCGCATAACTCACACGGAATTTCCGGCCGATGATCTCCTCAAGCTTTTGCGGCGGCAGAAACTGTCCGATGGCCAGCTTCCCCACGGCAATCACCAGTCGCGGCCGAAGAATCTCCACCTCCCGACGCAGCCACACCGAGCAAGCCGCCACCTCCTCCGGCGACGGCACGCGATCGCCGCCCGTTTCCTTCTTCCCCGGAAAACACCGGCACACCGCCGCCATGTAAACCGAAGATCGGAAGGTCGCCTCGTCCATGCCCGCTGCTTCCTGAAACCAGCGAAACAGCGTCTTGCCCGCGGTCCACGCAAACGGCCGTCCCAGGATCGGCTCCTTGTCTCCCGGCGCCTGGCCCACCAGCATCACGGGACTCACCACCGCGCCGCCGCTCACCACCGGGCCCTTCATCTTCGCGCAAAGGCGGCACGCGCGCAGTTCTTCCACGTGCTCGCGCAGGAGTTGCTCCGTTGATCTCCTGCTCATTCCACCGCCACACGCGGCAGTTCCATCGCCGGCGCCTTGCTTCCCGAAAATATTCGTTTCAACCACGACTGCCCCGGCGTGTAACGCTGCATCGCCACCTGCCGGAACATGGTCAACAACTGGTGCCGCGCGCTCAATCCGAAACCCACGTCCACCAGCACCCCTATCCCAAACCAAAGCCCGAGCAGGAATTTCCAGCCCGGATCGAATCCAGTCCCGCCCCGCACGCTCGCCAGGCTCGCAAACACCACCGTCACCACAAACCAGATCACCCATGGCAGCACCAGCACGCGCAACACCGTGAGGCTCGTCGCGCGATTCGGATTTTTCGTCGTCAACGCCACCCACATCCCCACCCAGCTCAGCGCCACAACGTCGAGCAGCAGCATCGCCATGCCCGCCAGCCATACCGAGATGAACCCGGGATCGTTCGCGTCCGCCTCTTTTCGCACTGCCGCCACCAGGAAGGTCACCTCGATCACCAGCACCACCACCACCGGTCCCAGGAACTGCCGGCGCAACGCCATCAATTGTCCCCTCAAAATGTCCCGCACGGTCAGCGGTGTGGACAGCAGCAGCTCGAGCGCCCCGATCTTCCGGTCTTCGCCCAGCCGCCGGCCCGCCTCCGATGCCACCCAGAGTTTCAGCATCGTGTTCACCACCACGGCGGTCAGTATATACACAAAGACATTGAACCAATCGTTCCGTTCCTCAGCCCAGCCCCACGACCAGAGGCAGGCGACGATTCCCAGCCCGCCCCAGACCAGCGCCGGTTTCAAGCGCGTCCGGGCAGCGAGCCAGTAAAACGCGTTCACATCCAGCAATCGCGCCCGGAATGCGTTGCGCTCGCCCGAATCGCCATAATTCCATTTGTGCCATTTCTCCAGCCAGCGCGCCCACGCCGCGCCCACCGGCCGATCCTGCCAGCTTCGCGGAGCCACCAGGCAGGCGAGCACGAGGAACATCCACGTCATCAGGTGCAGGACGGCCACCGAACACCAGTAGTAATGCACGCCAAAATACTTCGGCGTCCCGGCCCCATTGTATTCCGAATCAAAACTCGTCCAGAAGGAGGAGAATTGCCACGTCAGCAGGGTCGCTTCCGTGAGGCTGCGGATCCGCGCGAGATACGGAATCGCCGTCACGCACAAGGGCACCGCCGCGGCAAAAATCAGGATCACCACCAGCGTTCCCGCCATCGACTTGCGCGATGACTTGCTGATCGCCGACATGAAAATCCCGATCGCCAGGCCGAACAGGAACGTGTTCGCCAGCGACAGCGCCATCCGCCAGAATTCGCCGCTCGTGATGCCGCCCATCAATAATGGCACCGCCAGCACCGGGAAGATCGACAACAACCCAAAGAACCCGCTCACTGACGTCGCCGCCAGCTTGCCCAGCACCACGTCGTAGCCCTTGAGATCGGTCAGAAACAACAGGCCCAGCGTCCCCTCGCGCTTTTCTTCGCTCAGGCTGTCCGCCGTCAACCGCACTCCCGCGAAAAGGCAGTACGGTATCGAGCACCACGCCAGCATCACAAAAAGATTTTTCCCAAACTCATACGCGGGCGAGTGAAGATTCGTAAGATAACAAAAGCCGCCGACCAGTATCGCGCCCAGCGCCGACAACGCGCGTGTCCAGTACGTGCCCCGCCGCCGCGCGGCAACACGCAACTCCCGGTCTACTATCGGCAGAAATGTCATCGCTATCCCGCTTGTCGTCTGTCACCCGATTCTCCGCACTCCCCTGCCCAATGTCAATTGCCCGCGCTCCACAGCCCACTTTCTTGCCGGCCAATCGCACCCGCATTCCTAACTAATATCCCGCTGATATGAAAAGTTTCGCCGCTCCAAATCCCGATGCAACTGAAAACCCAGCGCGGCGGCTATGACGGCTTGAGTGAGGGGAACTATCATCACCGACGCCCGGGATGGAAATCCCTGCGTCGGCAACTCCCATAGAACCAAAAATAACAATCCAATCACCCACGGCACCCCCAACCCGGACATCAATGTGAACAAAAACGCGCTGATGAAATTCGGCCGGCGCAACGAAAAATAAAGCCCTACCACCGGCAGCGTCAGATACGACGAGATCACGAACAGGATCCACTCCGTTTCCGTCCCGTTGTTGAACAGCCGGAGACAATAAAACCAGACGGTCACCAGCATCAAAATCGCCGGCAAAAACTGCCCCCACAATCCGCGCAGCCGCCCGGTGATGATCTGCCGCTCGCTCAACGGCGACACCAGCAGCAGTTCCAGCATCCCCGTTTCCCGTTCGCGCCGGAAACTGCCCGACGCGCTCACCGCCACGCTTCCCAGCAGCAGCCACGCCATCCAGCGCTGGATTGCATGAAACGCAAACCCGCCCCCCGGCCCGTTGAACGCGAGGCTGTAGAGCGACATCATCACCGCCAGCCAGCCCCAGCCCACGCTGCGCCCGGTCCACGTCCGCGTCTCCAGCCAGCCTATCGGGTTGAGTTCCAGCTTGCGACGCAGCCAGTCATGGAAGAACGACACTCCCACCACCGGCCGGCAAAACCTTTCCTCCAATCGCTTCACCCACTCGGGCGCCGGCTCCTCCTGCCACACATACCGCAGGCGAAACGCCGCCACCCAGATCGCGAGCAACAGACAAATCGCCGACATCCCCGCCACGCATCCCACCGCCCCGAGCATCCACAGGTGCGCCCGGCCCGGGAAGGTGCTGAAAAATTCACTCCAGCATCCATACCCATCCGTCGCACACAAAAATCCCGCCGGGAACGCCCACCGGCTGATATCCACTATGCTCGCCAGCCCGCCTGGCGATGCCCCAGGACCGTAATACGGCCGCATGGTGATCAGTGCGCCCCAAATCGACCCGGTGAACGGCGTCAATCGTCCCATCAACATCGCGCTGCGCACGCACACACCCTCCAGGTAAACCATCACCAGCAGAAACAAAACTCCGAGTGCCACCGCCGACAACAATGACCGCGGCCACGACTTGCACGCCGAGGACGCCAGCAACCCCGCCGACAACGCCCAGCAGATGCAACTGAATGTAGTCAGCAGCAGCAGCACCGCTTCCTTCCACGACACCCCGCCCATCAGGAACGGGATCATCAGCACCGGCAGCGACGCCAGCCACAACGTCAGCGCGCGCAATCCATGCGCCAACCCCTTTGCCATCACAATTTCCCGCGCCCGCAACGGCGTCAGGAACAGCAGGCCCAGCGTTCCCTCACGCTTCTCCCGGCTGATGCAGTCCGCGGTCAACAGCGGCACGATGATCCAGATCGCGCAAACGAGCGTGAACGTAAGATAACTGAACATCCCTCCGCCCCCGTGCAGCCGGGTTCCCACAATGTGCAGCCCGTACCCGTACCAAAACCAGAAATACCAGCCCGCCAGCACCAGCAACCCTCCGCTCACCACGCGCAGACCATAGGTCATCGAAAGCCGCGATTGCGTTCGAAGCTCCCGTTCGATGACCGGCAAAAGCGTCACGACGTCACCACCTCCAACTCCGCCTCCGTTTCCGCCTCCGGCGCAACATCGCCGCTCGCCAGCCGCCGGAACTCGCGCCCCAGTCCCACCCGCGCCATCAACACCAGCACCACGTCATTGATCGCGCCGAGGACAAACCACAACACCAGCATTTCATTCGGATTTTCTCCCGGACCTGACGCCCCGCCCCAGACCCACAGCCATACCGGGAGCGAAGCCACCCACGGCAACAGCACCACCAACGCCAGCGTGCAGAGCACCGCGTTGTGATGCTTCCGCAACCGCATCGCCATCCACATCCCCACCCATGTCAGGGCAAAGAAATCCAGCAAAACCATCAACATGGCCCCGGTAAAAAGAATCACCTGCGTGGTCCCGTCCAATACCATGCGAACTTTCATCGTATCCGGATGCCCCACCAGCCACATCAATCCCGCGCCCGCGGCCAGCAGCACCAGCGCCGGAAAAATGAAATTGCGCCGCAACGCCCGCGTCTGCCCGGCCATGATCTGGCGCTCGGAAAGTGGCGTCACCAGCAGCAACTCCAGCGCCCCGCTCTCACGGTCCTCGTGCAATCGCCGGCTCGCCTCCCACGACACCATGTATTTATAGATCAGGTTCAGCCCGATGGCGATGAACACCACCGCGCCAAACGCCTCCAGGTTGGTTGGCCGCGGCGCAATGAACACTCCGGCATAGAGACAAAGCCACAGCGCCATCATCGATCCGAACAGGATCGACCCCGTGTTCCGCAGGGATCGATCCCGGCTTGCCAGCCAGTAATAGGGATTCAGTCCCAGCAACCGCCTTCGCAGCGCCTCCCTGAATTCGTCTGTGCCAAACGTTGCCTCGCTTAACCGCGCCGACCTCGCCCTGCCCCACGCTCCTTCGCGTCCCTCCTGCCAGACCCGCGGCAACGCCAGACTCGCCCACGCCAGGAATCCCGCGCCAAGGCCCGACACAGTTGCCAGCGACAGCCAGAATTTCGCGCTGTGTACCCTCTGGTAACCCGCCTCCTGTGCGAACTCCCACGCCCGCACCGGGTCCGCGTAAAGCAGCACCGAAAGCCGCCGGACGGAAAAGCTCAGCATCGGGATCACGCACGTCACAAAAATCAGGACCAGCAGCGCTCCTCCCATCGCATAGCGCGGTTGCCGGGTGTAGGTCGACACCAGCACCCCCAATCCCAGCGAAAACACCAGCGTCGCCAGCAGCACCAGCACCATGCGCCAGAACTCCCCGCCCGTCACGCCGCCGAGCAATAACGTCATCCCGAGCAGCGGCATGACCGCCAGCAAGGCATAGACAAAATGTAACGAGGCAGCCACCACCTTGCCCAACACTACATCATGGCCCTTCAAGTCCGTCAAGAAGAGCAGGCCCAGCGTCTCCTCTCGCTTCTCCCGGCTGATGCAATCCGCCGTCAGCAGCACTCCGCAAAAAAGGCACGCCACCTCGCCCGCAAGGCTCAGATCGTAGAACGTTGCCGCTCCAAGCGACGCTCCTCCGCTCCCGCGACCCGCCAGGATCGCCCAGAGCGCGAACGCTCCCATGGCCGCGCCGAACCGGAGCCAGTAGGTCCCCGGTTTGCGCGCCACCACCCGCAATTCCCGCTGGATGATCGGCAAAAACGTCATGCCGGATCGGCCGCGCTGCCCGCCAGCTCTCTTGCCGGTCCCACCGCTCCCGGCAACGGCGGCGGCGCAGCCGGCGGGGAGGGAGGCACTGGCGGCGGAATGACCATTCGATGTTTCGGCGTGTATCCCTCAAACGCCACCGCGTCCCGAAAATTTGTGCGAAGCTTGTGCCGCGCAATAACGATGAATGCCCCGTCCTTCGCCATCGTCAGCACACCCGCGACAATCGCGTTCACCCAGAGTATGCCAGCCCCCATCCCCTTGAGGATGAATGTCACCCATAACATCGTGAAACCCTGGACCATCATGATCGCAATCCCCGGCAGCACCACCACGAAAGCAATGTTCTTAAGCACGGCGATCGTCGGTTTCCGCGTCGTCAATCCCATCCACATCCCAAACCAGGCCAGCGCGGAAAGAGCGGTGAAAATTGTAAAAAAATGCAGGATGCCGCCCGCCAGTTGGGGCCAGAAAAAATTAAATGTGGGGCTTGCTGTTTTTCCCGCGCTGCCCGCCGATTTCATCATCATGCTGGTCCGCCACAACGACGCTGCCATCAGCCCCAGATTCAGCAATCCCAAGGCCAATGCGGGGAGGAAAAACATTTTTTTCAGCGACTTCCATTGTGCCCGCACGATCTGGTCCGGTCCCACCGGCGCCACAAGAATCAACTCCAAGGCGCCGTTGCGGACCGCGCTGATGAAAAATCGGCTCGCCTGCGACGCCATCCATATCTGCATGCTCAACAGCGCAATCCGAACCGCACTCGCCATGAAACCCAACGCCATCTGGACCCGCACGGAAGTCGAAGAAGTATTAGAGGCTCCGGAACTCGAGATCGAACTCGAAGTCGATTTCGCCACCGTCACCATTGGTGTCGACCACGGAGTTTCTGTGAGCGCCCACCAGGCAACCATGATCAGCAGAATCGCCGTGGCCGCCCAAAGCAACCGCCGCTGCCAGCGGTCGCGCATCGCCAGCCAGAGCAACGGGTCCCTGTCCAGCACCCTGCCCCTTCGCCTTCTCAAATAACGTCCCACGCCGAACCGCGTCGGCTTCCGTGCGCGTTCCGCGCGCCTGCCCCTCTCCTGCCACGTGCGCGGTGTTATGTAGCAAGCCGCTCCCAGCAGCACCCAGCCCAACCCCTGCTGCAACGCCACCTGCAGCCAAAAGTCTCCGGGACGAAAACCTCCGATGTTCGCAAACAGATGCCCCGGGCTCAGCAGAGTGAAGCGCGGCACAAACACATTCCATCCGCCCATCGCATAATCCAGCACCGGAGTCGCGCACACGAGCAACAACAACGCCAGCAACACCCCGTTCATCGCCCGTTGCGAATCCCGGCTCAGCGAACTCACGAACAATCCAATCGCTATCGACAGGAACAGCGTGTTGCACAGGACAAGGATCGATTCCCAAAACTCCCCGGGCGTTACGCCGCCCTGGAGCAGCGAAAGCGCAATGATCGGAAATGCCGCGAGCAGCGCATAAAACGCCTGCACAGACGCCGACACCAATTTCCCCAGCACCACGTCGTAGCCCCGGAGGTCCGTCAAAAACAAAAGCCCCAGCGTCCCCTCACGCTTCTCTTCGCTCAGCGTGTCCGACGTAAGGAACATCCCCGCCGTGAACGCAAACCCAAAGCTCAGCCAACGCAGCACCGCAAATTGCACCTGCCCCGCCTGAAAGGGAAACACGCCGCGCTGCAGCAGGAAGAAGGATTGCAACACCCCGAAAATCCCCAGCACCAGCCCCGCCGCCACGACCCGCCCCCAGAAGGTCATCCTTCGCCGCGCGCCCACCCGCAGCTCCCGCTCGATGATTGGCAGAAAGGTCATGTTGGTTCAGCGCGCTTCAGTCCCGGAGCGGGTGGGATTCAAACGGCGGTTTTCCGGTATTGCCGCGGCCGGGGCTCCGCCCACAACCGCGCTCCGCAAAAGCTTCCTACTGCGTCTCCCCGCGTGTCACGCGCAGGAAAACTTCCTCCAGGCCAAGCTCGTCCTCCTGCAATCCCACCAGCTTCAGCCCGCCGCGCACGATCGCGTCCGCCACGCAACTGTGGTCAATGTCATGGTTCACCATCGTCACCTTGATGCGCCCGTCGACCGGCACCACCTCCGCCACCTCGGTTCGGGTCTTCAGCAGTTCGACCGCCTTGTTCGTATCGCCAGCCACCTTCACCCAGACCACCAGTCCGCTCGCCATCTGGTCGCGCACACCCTGCACCGGCCCGCTGTAAATCAACCGCCCCTTCTCGATGATCGCCACCCGGTTGCACAGCGTCTGCAACTCGCTCAAAATATGCGACGAAATGATGATCGTTTTCCCGAGCCGCTGCAGCTCCTGCAAAATCGCCATCATCTCGATGCGCGCCCGCGGATCAAGCCCGCTCGCGGGTTCATCCAGCAACAACACCTGCGGATCATGTATCAACACGCGCGCCAGCCCCAGCCGTTGCTGCATGCCGCGGCTCAACGCGCCGATCAACGCCCCCTTCTTCTCGCTCAAGCCCACCAGCTCGAGCACGTCGTTCACCGTCTTCTCGCGCTGCGCAGTCGGGATCTTGTAGCACGCGCCGAAGAAATCCAGGTACTCCGTCACCTCCATGTCCTTGTACACGCCGAAGAAATCCGGCATGTAGCCGATCACATGCCGCACCGCGTCCGCGTCCCGCACCACATCGTGGCCCAGCACCCGCGCCTGTCCCGACGATGGCGCCAGGAATGTCGCGAGTATCCGCAGCGTGGTGGTCTTGCCCGCTCCGTTGGAGCCGATGAACCCGAACAGGTCGCCCCGGTTCACCGTCAGGTCCAGCGAATTCAGCGCGGTCATGGACCCGTACATGCGCGTCAATCCCGTCGTGCTTACGGCGGGAATCGGGGGAGCGGCTTCTGCGTTCATAATCGTTCGTTTAAAGTGGCATGGTCGGCAGCGGCGCCGCGATCCGCCACAAGGTGTCCTTGTGCGATCGCCGCGGGGAAAATTTGTTGATCGCCGGCACCGGCGAATAATCCGGGGACCACGCCATCAACACGGCGTTCCCCCGCTCCACCACCTGCGTCAGGTCCAGCCCGGGCGGCGACACAAATCCCGACCCGTAACCATTCTGGTCCTGCGAAATCTGCGACAGGAACGACGAGGCCATGGAGCTCTCGGCAACATCATTGATCTGCCCGTTCGAACTGCTCCCGAACGCGTGCTGCCGCGAACTGACCGCCGCCTGGAATACTCCCGAATGGCGGCCCACAAAATCGCGCAGCGAAATTCCCTTTTCCCGCGCCACCGTAAACGTCTTGCTTTGTCCCGCCGGCACGTCGCCCAGGTCCAGCACCCGGTCATCCGCCACCAACTGCGCGTGTGACAGCGGATGCTCCAGATGGTTCGCCACCGTCACAACAAAATCTCCGCCGACCGCGGACACGGTAAAGGTCAGCGGCAGGTCGCCCGACTGCCACCAGTCGCTCACGTAAAGCTGGCTGGTCCAGACCGGCACAAAAATGTCCGCCTTGAAATTATCGCCGTTCTGCCAGACCTCCACCTTCTCCCCGTCCTGTCCGCCTCCCGACCAGCTGCTCTGGAACTCGCCCCGGAACGTCGAAAAATGATCCTGGCTCTCCACCTGGTAACGCGCGTTGACCGGCGAGTAAATCGAGGCGAACGATCGCCCCCGCATCTCCGCCTCGTTGCCGTTCACCATGATGTCCACCACGTGCAACTCGTTCCATTCCGATTCTCCCGCGCGCAATTTGTAGCCGATGAAATAAATCAGCAGCGAAAACAACACCACGTAACACGGAAACGTCACCCACGTGAGCATCGGGCGTTTGATGCGCTTGAGCCAGTATTGATCCAGCGGCCCGATCACCACCAGGTAGACAATCAACAACAGCAGCAGCCACTCCACCGGCAGCTTGCGCACCTGCTTGCTGTCGATCATCGCGCCGAAAATCCCGTCCGCGCTCCATCCGCCGCCACGCTCGTTGTAATTCTCGTTGGCGTAAAGGACCGGCGGCACATCCGTGATGCGCGCCCAAAACGTCGGCAGGTTCTTCCACGACCTCACCGGCTCGCGCTCTGGGCTGAACAAAAGCGTCGTCACGCGGCCCCGGCCCGTGGCCGAATCCACCATCAACGGCACGCCGCCCGAGCTCGCCAGCACCTGCCCCCCGAGCAGTTTGCCGGTCGCAACCTGCAATCCCGCGTTCTCGAAATCCGAATCGTCGGGCAGCGACGAAAACGGATTTATCTGCACCCCGCCCGATTCCGCCATCAACCGCCGCCGCGCCGTCCGGTTGGCGGCCGAAACCATCGACACATCCGACGCCGTGTTCGTCAGCCCCAGTCCGCGCACCCATTGTTCAAGTTCCACATGGCTGCCCAGCGTCTTCACGTCGTTCAAATCGCAAGGCACGAGTTTCCTCAACCACGGCACGCCGTTCACATCGCTGATCTGTTCCACCCCGATGATCAAATGACCGCCCGCGTTCAGCCAGCCGAGCAGCGCCTCCACCTGGTTGGCCGTCAGTTCCATCGCCTTTTCCGAATTCAGGTAAAAACTGTTCAATCCCTCCAGCGCCAGCGGATTGTCGGGGACCAACGCCGTTTGAAACCGCGCTGTGGCCGGTTGGGCATCGGAGGAACGCGCCAGCACCTGCCGGATCACCGGCGCTCCGCTTGGCAGGCGCGGGACCGCCCCGAGAACCACTGTCCGGCTCGGGACCTGCCGCTTGGGAGTCAATCCCAACTGCTCCGCAAACACGTGGCCGCGCTCATCAAGCAGGCGCACGTCCCACTGGCTGCGATAACGTGCCGACGAAAATACCGGGATCACCAGGCGCTTGAGCGTGCCGGTGGGCAATTCCACCACCATCCGCCGCACCTGTTCCTGCGCCAGCCCGCCCGAGGAGGGCGAAACCTCCACAATTCCAGTGAACGACGCCCGGTCGTTCTTCACCTCACAGACCACCGGAAACCAACTGGCCTCCGAGACAATCCCGTCGTAACCCAGGAAAACGTCGAACTGGATGGCCGCCCGCGCCGAAAACGCGAATGCTGCGAGCAGCAGCAGCGTGATTGGGAAAAATCGGAACCCGCCAGTCCCCCCGGCCGGCGAAAGCCTGCATGTCCTTGGCGCCACCATGTTATTGCAACACTTCAGATTGATGAACGTTGCTTATAGCAGACCGTTTTCCCGTGGCAATGTTCAATTGCGCAATCCGTCCTTGCTCCTCGCCGAAGCACGGACAGGGCCACGGCTATGCCGGCAAGTCCAATCGCGCCTCCATACTGGAACTTTCACGCCGTTTCTCCTTTCTTGCTCTTGGTTTGTCTGAATGTCCGCATAATCAGGATTAGCGGAATCGAAAACAGCAAGATCAACAGCGCACCGGCGATCGCTTTTCGATTGGCTCGGGCTGATCTTTTTGAGCGCGGGGCTGTATCCAAATCAGTCTTTACTGCCGCGGCGAGATTTGAACTTCCCCGTCCGGCCCAGTTGTTCGTCATTGCGTAGGCGACCTTTGTCCAGTTGGTCACCTTATCGGTGAAGCGATAGTCATTGACGGCTATTCTTTGGCCAGGTGGTATTTCCGGCATCCATGATGCCGGCGTTGACGCGGCAACCGCGTTTGTCAAAGTCCCGCGAATTCGCATTCTTACATACGTTCTCGGAGGATTGTCTTGAGGCGCAAAAACCTCGAAAACGGAATTGCTCGGAATTTTGCCGAGGTTTCCAATCTGAACGAAATTCTCGACACGGAACACGGCCTGGGTAAACCCATTGCTCCAGGGTTCTGTCCACACATTCCCGGCTCGATTCGTATTGCACGGGTCAATCCTCCCATCACTCAGAAACCGCAGCCAGTCCGGATACGCATGACTCGCTGGGTCATTGCCGAATTCAACGGGCAACATGCAATGTCCCTGGCGGTTCTTATTCGCGTCCATTATCCACAGGGGTTTCAGTTCATGTGGCTGCTCCGCGCCAAAATACGCACCTGAACAATACGCCAGCCATATGATGCAGGCTGAAAGCGATTGTGACATATCTGGAACGCTCCCTGGCTCGACCCAGCCAATCAACACATGGCTGGCCGGATTGGTCCGCGCCGGCATCGCTTTGAGATAATAGCTGTCCAGGCCTTCGGACCCTGCGGTCTGGGTTACAGGACAGAATATCTGTGGCCCATTCATCGGAGGATCGGACGACACCAGTTTGGTCTCAATCAGCCAGTGTTTATCTTCCACCAAGGCGGAAAACTCCTCCTGTATCAACGCGACCCGCTTTTGCTCCTTGGACAGGACCTCGTATGACGAGATACCTTGCAGTTGCAACGCAGCCCGTACGTTACCAGCGCATAGCGCCAATATCGCACAGCAACATATTCCCAAAAACGAACTCTTCATCCCACTGCTTATTTAACTTAAATTTACCGGACGCCATGCGCTTCCACGATCGGCCAACTGACACGCAACGGATCGGCGTAGGGCCCGATCTTCTCCACGGGGATCGGCTCAAAACCAAGCTTCAGCGCGGGCGAACCCTCGCGCAAACGATAGTCGTCCCGCTCAGGCGCCATAAACAACGGATCAGCATTCGTCGAATGGCGATCAAGCTGCTTCGCGGCCGCTTCCTCGCCGGGCGGGATTTTGCCGTCGCTCTGCAGCGGCAGTCCAAAATGATAAAACACATTGTAATCGGACTCGGTTTCCTCAAACGGCAGGTTCGTGAATTTGGAAAGCACAGCCTTCGGATCGCGATAGGAAATGATATTGCGCAGAAACTTCGTTCCCGACATCCGCCACGCCGTCTTGAGATCGAGATGCGTCATCTCCGGATACTTCTTCAAGTAAATGGGATTATCCAGAAACGGCTGCGTGTTCTTCGTGATCATGGCCACGTCGCTTTTCGGCCCGTAACCGGTGTACGTCACCTGTTGCGACGCGCCGTCCACGAAGATGTTGTTCTCGATCACATTGTCGCGGCCGCCATGGATGTGGACCCCGCCCAGCGGCGCGCGGGCCACGATGTTCCCGTACACGTGCGTGCCGGTCGTGCCATCGTCCAGGTAAATGCCCCACGCAAAATGCGGCGAGGTCCAATGCCCGTTCTCCTGCCCAAAGCCAAGAACATCATGCAGGTAGTTGAACCGGATCACCGTGCCCCGCCGCGCCCAGCTCACGTTCCACGACTCGATCGCGCCCGTGTCGGCAGTCTCGAGGTTCACATGTCGAATATGGTTGAACTCGATTACGTGATCGTTGCCGGAAAATTCGATCCCATACCGCGGTTCGTCATGGATCAAATTATGCGACGCGCGATTCCCCACTCCGTGAAGGCTGATTCCCGCACCTTGCTTGTAATAGACGCCCGTGTGATGAATATAATTGTTGTCCGCGTAATTACCGCCCGGTGTGAGCGTCCCGAAATCGCCGCCCTCCAGGTAAATTCCCCGGCTGCCGATGGCGTAGATATCATTCCCGACGATTCCATTGTCACACCCGCCTTCCACCGCCACGCCATTCCCTTCGTAGTCACCCACATTCCGAATCACATTGCCGGCAATCAGGCAATTAGTCGTTCCCTGAAGGCTGATGGCATTGCCTTCACAGCACTCGAACGTAAATCCGCGAAACGTGACACAGCTTGTGCCCGCAGACAGATAAAGCAGCGTGCGCAGAGTGGGAACGCAAACCGTTTTCCCATCCGTTGCCGCCGGCGGCCAGAAATAAAGCATGTGCGTGCGCCGATCAAGATACCACTCGCCGGGGGCATCCAGTTCCTCGAACAGGTTCTGCACGTAATAGCGGTCGCCCGGACGAATGGCATAGGACGCGTTCCCGGCCAGTGTGATCACACGACGGCCACTATCGACCGCCTTGATCCGGACAATATTGTTCCACCAATTGTAGCGGGGAAATACAAACACCTCGCCCTCCTCCGGACGCGCCCACGTCCGCGCGTCCTGCTCACAAAATTCGAACCGATTCCTCGGCTCGCCCAAAACATTCTTGTACATCGGAATCGTTTTGCCATCCACGTATGCCCAACCGCCGTCGCAAGGATGATCAGGATCGAAATTCGGATACCGCGCCAGTATCTGTCGCTGATCGTCGAAGAACAATTGGCGAAAATAATTCGTGATCCCCAACGCCCCGACATCCGCCTTGAGAATCGAGCCGCGATAGGCGGCAAACCCGCTCACCGCCCGTCCGCCCACTAATGCCACCCGGTCTTGTTTGTAGGCACGGTAGACCACCGGCGCATTGCTCGTGCCGGAATCAACCGGTCCCAGTTCAAATGTGCGGGAGAGATAATACGTGCCGCCATGCACCACGACGGTAGCGGTCTCTCTTGCCGCATCGCGAGCTTTCAGTCGTCGCAACTCGTCCCTGGCCCTTTCCAATGTGCGAAACGGCGCGACCGCTGTGCCCGCCGCCGAGTCTTCGCCGTTGACGGAAACGTGAACTTCGACGGCTGCGGCAGAAGAGATGCTCGCAATGAATAACAGAATGGCACTCAGGACCCTTACGCGCATATGGCGACTGTATCACGACCGGAACGGAAAGGAGCAATATGTTCATTCGACCCTCCGAACCTTGCCCGGCATAAGTTTGATTGAATCGAATTATAACGTTTTCGGCGCGACTCTACGCCCAAATGGCGCTTGCCTTTTGCAGTTAACCTGCCTTCAATGCACCCGTTCATTTTTGTTAGGAGAGCCGAACAGTTTAAAACAATTAAGCCGCGCCAAGCACATTTGCCAGGAAGGTGTCTGATGAAAACCCGACTGATCAGTACGTTCGTCCTCACGGTTCTCTTTCTCGTCTGCTCTCCATCGGCCCGGGCAGCCGGCCAAAAGCTATCCGGCCATGTGCCGGAGGCGGCAAAACACCTGCAGGCGCTCGACCGTGTTCCTTCCGGCCAGGTGATGAACCTGGATATCGCCCTGCCCTTGCGGGATCCCCAGGGCCTGGCGAACCTGCTCACGGATATATATGATCCCGCCAGCCCGAACTTCCATCATTACCTGACCCCCGGGCAGTTTGCCGAGCGCTTCGGCCCCAGCCAGGCGGACTACGACGCCCTCTGCGCCTTTGCCACAAATCATCACCTGGAAATCACGACCCGGCATCCCAACCGCATGCTCCTGGACGTTCGCGGTTCTGCGGCTGACGTGGAAAACGCGCTGCACCTGACTCTCGGGGTCTATCAACATCCCACCGAGCAACGCCGGTTTTACGCGCCGCAATCCGAGCCGTCCCTGGACCTGACAGTGCCCGTGCTGCACGTCGGTGGACTGGACAATTATTCGCTGCCGCAGCCGCGATTTAAGACATTATCGGCGAGCTCGGCGTCCCAGGCCGCCGCCCCGCAGGTCGGTTCCGGGCCGTCAGGCGCATATATGGGTGGGGATTTCCGCGCCGCTTATGCGCCGGGCGTGACTCTCAATGGGGCCGGCCAAAGCGTGGGGCTGCTGCAATTTGACGGCTACACTGCCAGCGATATCGCCTACTACGAGAGTCAGGCGGGCTTGCCGAGTGTAACGCTCTCCAACGTGCTTCTGGATGGCTTTGGCGGTTTTCCCAGCGGTGGCAACGGCCAGGTTGAAGTTTCGCTGGACATCGAGATGGCCATTTCAATGGCGCCGGGTCTGTCACAGGTGTTCGTTTACATGGCCGGGCCGCATGGCAACTGGCACGACATCCTCAACCGGATGGCCACGGACAATCTCGCCAAACAGTTGAGTTGCTCCTGGTACATCCCCAACGGCGGTCCGGATCCGGTCGCGGATCAGATCTGGCAGCAAATGGCGGCACAGGGGCAGTCATTTTTCAACGCTTCCGGCGATTATGATGCGTATACAGGACCGATAGATTTCCCCGGCGATTCGCCTTACATCACGCAGGTGGGCGGCACCACGCTCACGACGACTGGCTCAGGCGGAGCGTGGGTTTCCGAGAAGGCCTGGAACTGGGGCAACGGCGTCGGCACGGGAGGAGGCGTGAGCACGAGTTACAGTATTCCCAACTGGCAGGCGCCGGTCAGCATGGGAGCCAATCTCGGCTCGACCACCATGCGCAATACCCCCGACGTGGCGTTGACCGGGGACAACGTTTACGTGCGCGCGGCCGGATATGATCATATTGTGGGTGGAACCAGTTGCGCCGCGCCCTTGTGGGGAGGCTTTGCCGCGCTGATCAATCAGCAGGCCGCGATTTACGGCAAGCCGGCGCTCGGTTTTGCCAATCCCCCCATCTATGCCCTTGGACTGGGAGCCGGCTACGCCGCGGCTTTTCGTGATGTGACGAACGGCAACAATTTCTCCGCCAGCAGCCCCGCGAAATTTCCCGCCGTTGCCGGTTATGATCTGGCCACGGGCTGGGGAACGCCCAATGGGCAACATCTGATCGATGCCCTGGTTCCGCCGGATAGCTTGATCGTGAACCCCGGAGCTGGGTTTGCCTCCATCGGCGCGGTCGGCGGTCCTTTCACGGTCTCGATGCAGACATTCGCGCTCACGAACACCAGCGCCTCGAACGTCAACTGGTCGCTGGGCAACACTTCCAACTGGCTGTCAGCCTCCGTTCTGGGCGGCTCGATAACAGCCGGGGGAAACAGCAGCGTCACCGTAGGCCTGAACAATGCAGCAAGCAATCTGCCGCCGGCCTTCTACACTGCCCACATCCTGATCACAAACCAGAACAATGGCTTTATTCATGACCTGCCGTTTACGCTCCAGGTCCACGATCCGCTGCTCGTCACGCCGGCATCGGGTTTCGATGCCGCCGGCCCCGTCGGCGGCCCCTTCACCACCAACACCGAGGTGTTCTCGCTCACCAACAGCGGACTGACGGCCGTGAATTGGTCGTTGAACAACACCTCCCTCTGGCTGACCGCCTCATCGGCCGCCGGAATCTTGGCGCCTCAAACCGCCGCCACAGCGACGATCGGCCTGAATACAATTGCCAGCAATCTTCCGCCCGCCGGTTATTCCGGCACGGTGGTGTTCAGCAATGTCAACAGCGGGCTCGCCCTGAACCGGCAATTCACCCTGCGAACGGGCCAATTATCGCTGCAAAACAACGGGTTTGAACTGGGCAGCTTTGCGCATTGGAGCCTCACCGGCAATACGATCTATAGCTCGGTGACTTCGGATTTGACTTACGTGCATTCCGGAAATTACGGCGCCCGCCTCGCCGCCCCCGGCACACCGGGATTTATCTCCCAGACAGTCGCCACCACGCCTGGCCAGGGATATACAATTTCCTTCTGGCTCGAAAATCCATCCGGAGCTTCGGCCAATGATTTTCAGGTGACCTGGAACGGCAGCGTTGTTTTGGATCTGCCGAACCTGGGAGTGACCGGCTGGACCAATATCCAGGTGCCCGTGGGAGCGGTGTCGATCAGTGCCGTGCTGACCTTTGGCTTCGCAAATTCGTTCTACTTCGGCCTGGATGATGTGGGAGTTTTCCGGGACCTCACGGTCACCAATCCTCCCGCCATAACCCGCCAGCCCACGAACGTTGTCGCCGCGGCCGGCTGGACTGTTTCCTTCAACGCCGGAGTATCCGGGACGCAGCCTTTTCTCTATCAATGGCTGTTCAATGGCACGAACCTTGCCGGCGCAACGAACTCGACGCTGATCCTCAGCCCCGTGAACTCCTCCCAGGCGGGACTTTACAGCCTTGCCGTGACGAATGCCTTCGGTTCTGCCCTGAGCTCCAACGCGACATTGACGGTGACTTCTCCCGTTTGTGATTCCACGCCATCCGGACTCGTGAGTTGGTGGAGGGCAGAAGGAGACGGCCTCGACAGCGTCGGCGGCAACGACGGAACCCTTCAAGGAGGTATTTCGTTTGGCGCAGGAGAGGCGGGCCAGGACTTTATAATGAACGGCACCGACGGCCAGGTGCTCGTGCCGGATTCACCCAGCCTGCACCTCACCAACCAAATCACCATTGAAGCCTGGATCAACACCCGCAGCACCAACCAGGACCGTTCCATCCTGGCAAAGATCGGCGGCGCCGGCGGCAACAACGGCTATCAGATGGGCCTTGAGCAAAATACTTTGTTTGGACAATTCAATACGAATGGCCAGGGCTGGCCCGGCTTCCGCGTCGCGGTCCCGCTGCCCATCCCCACCAACGCCTGGTGTCATGTCGCGTGGACCTACGACCAGTCGGCGATGACGCTTTATTTCAATGGCGCTCCGGTGGCGACCAATGTGATCGGCCCCGCAATCATCAATACCTCCTCGAGCAATCTCCGGATTGGCGCGGATGACAACGGGACAACACATTTTGACGGTCAGATTGACGAAGTGTCTCTCTACAGTCGTGCGCTCTCTCCCGCCGAGGTCGCCGCGATTTACAACGCCGGCAGCGCCGGGAAATGTTTCACCCCGCTGCCCCCCACCATCACACAGCAGCCGCTGAATTCGACCGTCATCGCAGGCCAGACAGCAACCTTCATGGTAAACGCCAGCGGTTCACCCCGGCTGACCTTCCAATGGCTGTTCAACACCAACAATCTGCCGGGCGCCACCAATGCCACGCTGGTGCTCAATCCCGTCACTGCCGCGCAGGCAGGCAACTACAGCGTCATCGTCAGCAACCGCTACGGAACAGCCGTGAGTTCCAATGCCGTGCTGACGATCGTCCCCGCCACCTGCGACCCGGCCCCGTCCGGCCTGGTGAGTTGGTGGCGGGCCGAAGGTGATGGCAGCGACAATGTCAGTGTCAACAACGGCACCCTCGAAGGCGGGACCTCCTTCATGACCGGCGAGGTGGGCCAATGCTTCAATTTCAACGGTATTGACGGGGACGTGGTCGTGCCCGATTCCCCCACCTTGCGCCTGAACAGCCAGGTCACCATCGAAGCCTGGCTCAATACGCGCAGCACCAATCAGGATCAATCCGTTGTCTCAAAAATCGGCGGCGGGGGCGGCAACAACGGTTATCAGATGGGCCTCGTGCAGAATACTCTGTACGCACAATTCAACAGTCCCGGCCAGGGCTGGCCCGGATTTCGGATCGCCGTCCGGGTGCCGATTCCCACCAATGTCTGGTGCCACGTTGCCTGGACGTACGATCAATCGGCCATGAAGCTGTACTTCAACGGTCTCCCTGTGGCCACGAACACCATCGGGCCCGCCACAATCAATGCCTCCGGCAGTAATCTCCACATCGGCTCCGACGACAATGGCACGACTCATTTCAACGGCCAGATTGACGAGGCCTCCTTGTACAATCGCGCGCTGTCCGCGTCCGAAATTGCCGCCTTATACGCGGCGAATGCCGCCGGCAAATGTGTCACACCCACCCCGCCCACGATCGTACAGCAGCCGGCGAGTCAGTCCATCGCCGTTGGCGCGACAGCCACGTTCATCGTCGCCGCCAGTGGCGCCTCGCCCCTGCGTTATCAGTGGCTGTTCAACGGCACGACCCTGCCCGGAGCCACGAACTTTTCCCTCGTTATAAACAACGCGCAGTTCACCAACGCCGGCGTCTATGCCGTGGTCGTAACCAATCTCTACGGATCGGCTCTCAGTTCCAATGCCACGTTAACCGTCAATCCGCAAAACTGCGATCCGCCGCCGTCCGGGCTGGTGAGTTGGTGGCGCGCCGAGGGAAATGCGACCGACAGCTTCGGAACCAACAACGGCACGCTGCAAGGCGGAGCTTCCTACGGTGCGGGCGAAGTGGGCCAGGACTTCAGCCTCAATGGCAGCGACGGCCAGGTGCTCGTCCCGAATTCCGCCAGCCTGCGGATCACCAACCAAATCACCATCGAAGCATGGATCAACACCCGGAGCACCAACCAGGACCGGTCCATCGTCGCCAAAGTCGGCGGCGCGGGCGGCAACAACGGCTACCAGATGGGCCTCAGCCACAGCAGCCTGTTCGCCCAATTCAATACTCCGGGCTCATTTCTCTGGCCTCAGTTCTCGATATCCGTCCCGCTGCCGATTGTGACTAACACCTGGTGCCATGTGGCATGGACCTATGATCAATCGGCGATGAAGCTCTATTACAATGGCCTGCTGCTGGCGAGTAACTATATCGGATCACAGACGATCAATTCCTCGGCCAGCAATCTGCGGATTGGCGCCGATGACAACAACACCACGCACTTCGACGGCCAGATCGATGAGGTTTCCCTTTACAACCGGGCTCTCTCGAGCGCTGAAATCGCGGCCATTTTTGCCGCAGCCGCCGCAGGCAAGTGCGATGCCCACCTGCCGCCCGCCATCGTAAGACAGCCGCTGTCGCAGATAGTTCTGGGCGGATCCAATGCCACCTTCAGTGTCGCGGCCAGTGGAATGCCGCCCCTGGCATATCAGTGGTACTTCAACAGCAACACCGTCGCAGGGGCCACCAACGCCTCGCTTACCGTCAGCAATGCGCAATCCGCCAACGCCGGGTTCTATGGCGTCATCGTCACCGACGTGGGAGGCGCCACGCCGAGTTCCAATGCCCAGCTCACCGTGGTCTTTCCTCCGCGGATTACGAGCCAGCCGCGCGGCGAATCCCTCATGCCGGGATGCTCAGCGTTCTTCAACCCGGTGGTCACCGGCACGCCGCCCATGAACTTCCAATGGAGCAAGGACGGGCAGCCGCTCAACGGCCAAACCAACTCCGTCCTCGTTCTTTTGAGCGTGCAACCAGGTGATTTCGGCGTTTATTCATTGACCGTCAGCAATGCGTATGGCGTCGCAGCCAGTTCCAACGCACCGCTTGTGCTCAATCATCCGCCTCTGGCGGGGTCCGCCGTGATCCAGCGCTACGCGAACGGCGGCGTCCGGGTAAACGTCGGCCAGATTCTCGCCAGTGACAGTGATCCCGACGGCAACCCTTTGAACATTGTCGGCGTCAGCTTTTCCAGCGCCGCGGGTGGCCAGGTGAACCTCGTCGGGACCTCCCTTTTCTACCAACCGCCGGCAGGATTCACCAACTCCGACAGCTTCGGTTACACGGTCAGCGACGGCCATTGCGGTGGCACGGCGGTGGGAACCGTCACCGTGCAGATCAACCCCGATAATACGGCCAACTCGGCCATGACCATTCAACCGCTTGGCGACGGTGTGTTCCGCCTCATCCTCGACGGCATTCCCGCTTACGCGTACCGGGTGCAATACGCCGGCGATCTGGTGAGTTCCAACTGGCAGGATCTGGTCACGCTCACCAATGATCAGTTCGGCACCGCCTCCTGGACCAATCAGATGTCGACCAACGCGCCGGCACGTTATTACCGGGCGGTCTGGCCTTAGACTCTAATTTGCGTGTGATCCCCGCATTTTCGGCCAGCGAAGCCTGCGTCTCAACCAAAAGCCGCCCAGCACGCCGCCCCCAATGGCGGTCAGGCCCCATCCCAGCTTGTGCGTGCGCACGTGCTCGGTCGCCTTTCGTTTGAGCCGTGCCGGACTCGTGCGATAGGCGATCTCCCCAAGCGGATCGCCAATGCGGTCTTCGGTGGGGAGCACTTCGGTTCGCAATTCCTCCGAAGAACGCCGCGGCGGGGCCTCCCTGGGTGGCGCCTCGGCTCCCTTCGCCTCCCCACCGCCTCTCAGTTGTTTGACGGCGTCAATCGCCTTCTGCGGTGCCAACGACGCGCGGGAGAAAGCCTTGATTCCCTTGAGCGCCAGCAGGCCGCCGGTACCCATGACAAGGACCCCGATAAGGGCCAGGCCGATGAAATTGGCGAGCAATGGATCAAGCCCCAGTGCTTCGAAGCCGAAACCGATCACAATCCCCACACCTACCAGGAACACAATCAGTCCCGCATAAGCAACGAATCCTCCGACCGCCAGGATCGCGGAGTTGCGGCCGTAGCACGAGATATTCTCGATCGTCTCCGTCTTCGCGAGATTGATCTCCTCCCGCACAAACCGTTTCACGTCGTGCGTCAAATCGCGGACCAAGCCCGGCAGCGGAACGTCAGCAAATGAATTGCGCATATACACCCCTCCAAATTCCAGTCTCTCCCAAGAAAGTTGCATTCACAGCCGGCTTTTCAATGGGCGCAGTATTGAGCGCCGCTGGGGTAAACCCCGCTACCCGGTCGCCGCGAAGCCGCCCCCTATTCGTATTCCACCCCAAGGCTGAACACCCCAATGCGCAGCCCAGTGGCGGGGGCGATGTTTGACCCATCGAAGTCATCTTTCAAACAAAAGCAGGTTATGAAAATCGCATATTGGTCAGGCTTGGTGGGTTTGGTCCTGTTGGCCGCGGGTTGCGCCTACTACCACCCCGGTTATCAACCAAGGACGGACGCGGATCGCGCGCTGGAAAACAACATCCGGATTGAACTCAGCCGCTATGGTGAACTGGGGGCGGACGCCCAAAACATCCAGGTTGCCGCCCGCGATGGCTCCGTCACACTGGCCGGCCCGGTGCGCAGCGAAAAGAACCGCGAAATGATCGACACGCTCGTCCGAAACACCTCCGGGGTGGTGGCGGTGAATGATCAAATGACGATCGGCTACTCGCCGACCGGCGCCGTGCCCGGGCCGCAATATCCGCCGGCACCCGTCTACACCACCATTCCGCCCGGCGTGAATCCTCCGCCGGTTGTGGTGCCCGGCCCGGCTGCCGTCCCCGGCCAATATCCCGATCAACGGGTGCGCCCCGCCACCGCTGACGACACAACCCTCGCGAATCGCATTGTCAGCCAGATGCGCTATGACACTGTGCCCGCCGAGTGGTTGCAAAATGTCACCATTACCGTGACCGGCGGCAATGTATACGTGCAAGGCTGGGTTCCCAGCGAAGACCAGCACCACGCGATCATCGATTCCCTGCAGCACTGCCGCGGCGTGGTCGCGATCTACGACCAGACGCAGGTGCGGTAATCATCCGGAAAACCGGGACGCCGGTCTGCCGACTGAAAATACGGTTGCCGAACGCGTGACTTGTTTTCAGAATGGGTCTCATCGCAAATATGAGACCCAACTTGCAACGTCTGGTATTCTTCGTCGCCCTCACGCCCGCTTTGATCGTCTGCCCGGCCCTTCAATCAAAGGCCGCGCCCACCAACAGCGTGGAAAATGTTCAGCAGGAGCATGACGCCATCGGAAACGACGTCACTGATGCCGCGGACGGATTCAAACGCACGACCAATCCCGATGCCCAATGGTATCCCAACGCCGGCCTCGGCTTGTTCATCCATTGGGGCATCGCCTCCGTGAAGGGCATCAATATTTCCTGGTCCATGCGCGACGGATTGAACGGCAAACCGGCGAAGATTACGCCCAACGACTATTTCGCCATGGCGAAGGATTTCAATCCGCAGAAGTACGATCCCGAGAAATGGCTCAAGGCGGCCAGCGACGCCGGCTTCGTTTACGCTGTCCTGACCACGCGGCACCACGAAGGTTTCGCGCTCTGGCCGAGCGAGTACGGCGATTTCAGCACGAAAAATTACATGGGCGGACGCGACCTCGTGAAGGAATACGTCGAGGCCTGCCGCCGCAACGGATTGAAGGTCGGCCTCTATTATTCGCCACCGAACTGGTATTTCGACCGCGACTTCCTCAATTTCAGCATGCGAAAGGGTTCGCGGCTCGGACCCGACCTGAAGCCGCCCACTGGCAGGAAGACAGCCGCGGAAACCGCCGATCACAACAAAGCTTACGCCGCCATGGTGCGCGGCCAACTCGAGGAATTGCTGACGCATTACGGGAAGATTGACCTGCTCTGGTTCGATGGAAAGATTCCCGGCACGGACGGCGAAAGTGTCATGCCCATGGCGCGCATTCGCGAGCTGCAGCCCGGCATCGTCGTCAACGGACGATTCCACGGCCACGGCGATTTCAAAAATTTCGAGCGGAAGCTGACCGCCACCAAACCCACGGACGGCTGGGCGGAATACTGCAACACCTGGTCGGACTACTGGCCCTACGTCGTCGGCGCCAGGTTTCGCGCCAACGGATTTGTCCTCGGCCAATACGCCACCTGCCGCTCGCTGCGCGTCAATTATCTGCTCGATGTCGGGCCAATGTCCGACGGCCAGTTGCAGCCCGAAGTCTACACGAACTTCGCCGTCGTGGCCGGATGGATGAAAGCGAACGGCGAATCAGTCAAGGGCACCCTGCCGCTGCCCGCCGGCGAATCGGCATCCGTCCCGGCCACAGCGTCCGGCTCCGCCCGCTACCTGTTCGTATTGCCCAAATTCACGGGCACCGCCGGCAACGACGCCGCCTCGGGTCGCGTTTATCCGAGCGATCTGTTGCCGCCGGAGGATGAGACGCTGACATTGAGCGGGATCACGCAACCCGCTTCGGTGAAACTTCTGGCCGATGGCAGTGCGGTGGATTTCAAGTTCGCAGACGGGAAACTGACCGCCCAATTGCCAGCCGCGAAGCGCACGCCGTTGGTCGACGTGGTAAAGGTGGAGTTGAAATAAAACGCGACGTCACCGCACCCGCTCCACCTTGCCTACCAGGAAAATGTACGAGAGCGCGCCCGCAAGAGCAATGGCGCTTACGAACACTAGGCCAGGGGCAAAGTTATCCTCGTGGATGAGATGGCCGATGGCGATCGGCACCACGATCGACGCCAGATTGCCGATGAAGTTGAACACACCGCCAGTGAGACCGAGCAGGCGCTCGGGCGCGAGCGAGGAGACCAGCACCCAGGCGATGGACGCAAAGCCATTGCCGAAGAACGCGAGCGCCAGAAAGAACACGATAAGCCGCTCGCTGCCGACGTAGTTCGCGCCGATGATGCTGGTTGAGAGCAACAGGCCGGCGATGATCGGCACCTTGCGGGCGGTCGTGGCGGAAACACCGCGCTTGATCAGTTCGTCGGACAGCAGACCGGACGCGATCACGCCGACGAACGCCGCGAGAAATGGCAGCGAGGCGAGGAAACCGGCCTTGATGAAATCGACGTGGCGGTATTTGACGAGGTACGTGGGAAACCAGGTCAGAAAAAACCAGAGCGTGGAATTGACGGCGAACTGGCCCAGGTAAATGCCCCAAAGCTTGCGGCTGCTGAGAACCTTCGCAAGATCCGCCAGATTGAATTTGTTTGAAGAGCCGGTCTTCTGCCGCGTGGCGAGGTCAGGCAATCCCCCACCCTGCCGGATGTAATCGAGTTCGCCCGCGCTGATCCGGCGGGATTCGGTCGGCTCGCGATAGATCGCATACCAGAGCGCAGCCCAGAGCAAACCGACAGCTCCCGTGAGAATGAATACCGCCTGCCAGCCAAAGTGCTTCTGGGCGAACACAAGCGCCGGAGTGAGGAACGCGAGGCCGACGAATTGGCCGGAGGTGTAACACCCAATCGCCCGGGCGCGTTCGCGATCGGGAAACCACGCGGTCACCAGCCGGTTGCACGTGGGAAACGCCGGCGCTTCGAAAACGCCAAGCAGGAGGCGAAGCGAAAACAGCATCAGAAAAGTGCCCGCGAACCCTTGCAACATCGTGGCCAGTGACCAGAGCCCGCAGATCGACGCATAGAGGACGCGGGGGCGGACACGATCGACCAGCCAGCCGCCGGGAATTTGCAGGCAGGCGTAGGCCCAGCCGAACGCCGAGAAAACCAGCCCCATGTGATCCTTGTCGAGATGCAAGTCGTTGCCGAGGCCGATGGCTGCGACAGAAAGATTACTCCGGTCGAGGTAGTTGATGACCACCGTGACGAAGAGCATGGCCAGCAGGCCATGGCGCACGTTGGTCGGAGGCTTGGAGAGAACGCCCGGGACGGAAGTCGGTTGGGGGGCGGTTTGGCTCACGGGCGGGGCCGGCTGCGCAAAGGGTTGGTCATAAGCAAATTTTGCCCGAATGCCCGGCCATTGGCCAGCTGGAAGCAGGGTCAAGCTGAGATCGTTTGATTTAAAAATCTCTCAAATATATGCTTGCAAGAACGGGGTTGGCTGATACCTTCTCCGTTCCTTTCGAAGGAAAAACGATTTATGGCGAAATTTTGCGAAATCACCGGCACGGGCCCGATGAAAGGCAGTCACATCTGGCGCAGCGGCAAGGCCAAGAAAAAGGGCGGCATCGGCACGCACATCACGGCCATCACCAAGCGCCGTTTCATGCCCAACCTCCAGCGCGTCAAGGCTGTCATCAACGGCGAGGTGCGCTACATCCGTGTGACCGCCAACGCCATCAAGAAGGGCCTCGTCGTCAAGGCCCCCAGGCGCAAGTGGAACAAGGCCGACGCAGCCAAGGCTGCCGCCAAGGCCTGATCTCCCTTCGCGGATTATTTCCCCTTCACCCGGTGCATGCCGGCCCGCTTTAACTCGCGGTCGGCTTCCCGTTTCCTGAGGTCCTCGCGCTTGTCGAACTCGGCCTTCCCCTTCCCCACCGCCAACGCCACCTTCACCCGGCCGTCCTTCCAGTAAAACGACAGCGGGAACATGGCGTTGCCCTTGACCGAAGCCAGCCCGAAAAGCTTGCGGATCTCGTTCCGGTGCAGGAGCAGTTTGCGGGGCGCCTTGGGAACGTGGTTTTGGAGATTGCCGAACACGTACTCGTCGATGTGCGCGTTGTAGAGAAACACCTCATCCTTCTCAACCCGCGCAAAGGCGTCGGCGATCTGCCCCTTCCCCGCGCGCAGCGACTTGACCTCAGTCCCCTTCAGAACGATCCCGGCCTCGAAAGTTTCGAGGATGTGGTAATCGCGCCGCGCCTTTGAATTGGTCAGAATGTCGGCCATAGCAGATGACAGGCAGAAGTTAGCGCCTGATGCCACGCCTTGCCAGAAGGAATGGGCGGACGCAATGCGCCCGTAACGGTGATGAATTTAAAGGTGCGGGAAGCGGCCCCAGCAACCCGGGCCGGCCTCTAATGCTTCTTGGCCGCGCCGCGCTTGCGGCTAAGGGCGGGCTTCTCAGCCTCGGTGGGCTCGGGAATGTCGAAGCCGATCTTCTCCTCGATGATCTCGAGCAGGGCGATATCGGCCGCGCCCAGGCCGCTGATATCGCTGAGCAGGGGACGGCTGCTGGCTCCGCCGCCGGAATTGAGCTGGCGGACACGACGCGACACGAGGTTTATCAGAATGTTGGGGTTGCCAACCTTCTCCAATGCCTTTTTGCAGTATTCAGCGTTCAAGATTCTTCCCTATCGACAATAGAGTCGAGTAGAATAGGCGTTTGCCGGGCGGAAGCAACAGCAAAATTTAAGAAAATTTAACGGCCTTCTTGCAACTGCTTTGCTTCAAGGCGGCATTAAAACGGGCTGATTCGAAAGGTTCAAAGATTGAGCTCCCTGAGAGCTTATTCCGATCTCCCTTGTCTCCCCGGCAAAACCTCTTCAATCGAGTCCTTTAGAACGGCGATCATGCGCCGCACTTGCGCAGCCGTGGTGCAGTAAGGCGGCATGATCACAATTACGTTGCCGACTGGCCGGGTGAGCACGCCTCGGCGTGCCATGGCGTCGCAGACGCGAATGCCGGCTTTCTCACGGAGATCGTAGGGAGCGCGGGTGCGCCAATCGCGGACGAGTTCGACCCCGGCCACCAGACCGACCTGCCGGATGTCGCCAACCTGCGGAAGCGACCACAATGTCTTCAAGCCGCCAGCCAGGTTTTCCTGAAGCTGCCGGCGGGCGCGAAGGGAAACCGGTGTTTGAAGCAACGAGAGACTGGCCAAACCTGCGGAAGCGCCGAGTTGATTCCCGGTGAAACTATGGCCGTGGAAAAAAGTTTTGAATTCGGAGTAGTCTCCCAAAAAAGCGTCGAAAACATCCTGCGTGGCGAGTGTGGCGGCCATGGGCAGATAACCCCCGGTCAGTCCCTTCGCCAGGCAAAGAAAGTCGGGCTGCACTGATTCATGATGGGAGGCGAAAAGGCTGGCACTGGGCGGCTCTCCGGGTTGCGCAACTCCGGTGCGGCCAAAGCCCGTCATGACTTCGTCGGCAATGAGTTGCGCGCCGTGGCCGCGGGCGACGGCAGCCGCGCTGCGCAGCCAGCCGGACGGCTGCGCAATCATCCCTGCGGCGCCTTGCATGAGAGGCTCAAAAACGAAAGCCGCATACGGATTGCCTTTGCGCTTCTGCGCCGCGAACTTCCGTTCAACGAGGTCCAGACACTCGTGATTGCAGCGCCGGTATTCACGGGCGTCGGCGCGCTCGGGCTTGGCGCGATTGAACGGGCAGCGATAGCAGTAAGGCGCCATGACCTTGTCGGTCTTGAAGAGCAGGCTCGAGTAGGCCTTGTGAAAAAGGTCAATGTGGCCGAGCCCGACCGCGCCGACGGTGTCGCCGTGGTAGGCGCCTTCAAGGGAAAGAAAGCGCGGACGTTGCGAACGGCCAGTGCGGCGGGCGAAAGTGTAGGCAAGTTTGAGGGCGACTTCGAGAGCCGTCGAACCATCGTCCGAAAAGAAAACTTTCCTTAATTGCGGATTCCGGATTGCGGATTGCGGATTTGAAGAAGGAGACTTCGGCGCCTTGTTGCTTTTCAGGCCGGCAACCTTGACCAATTGTTCCCCGAGCAGCGAGGCGGGTTCGTTGGCGAAACCAAGGGCGGAGGAGTGGGCGATTTTCCCGAGCTGGCGGCGGACGGCGGCGTTGATTTTCGGATGCTGGTGGCCGTGAAGATTTGTCCAGATCGAAGAGTTGCCGTCGAGGTATTCGCGGCCGTGGACGTCGCGAAGGACGGCGCCGCGTCCAGAGGTGATGACGATGGGCTCGCGTTTGAGCCAGTCGCGCATCTGGGTGAACGGGTGCCAGAGGTATTGATGATCGAGTTGGGCGAGCTTATGCACCGAGGAGGAGATTAGACGGAATGAATGGAACGTTCACCCTCACCCTGACCCGTTCCCCCAGGAGAGGGGACAGCGGTCGGGCGGTTGCCGTTTGGAGACGGGATATTCTCTGTTCGGCCGCCGCCGGTTTTAAGAACGGAAATCAATCGTCGGAGAAGCTGGTCCACATCTTCATGGCTGTGCGCCGCGGTGAGCGTGAGGCGCAGGCGTGCCTCGCCGCGGGCGACGGTGGGGTAGCGAACAGCAGGAATGAAGATGCCTTGCTCGCGCAGCGTTTGGGCGGCGGCAAGCGCGGCTGCCTCGTCACCAATGATCAAAGGGAGAATGGCGCTGTGGACTGCGGGGAGGCTCCAACCGGCTTCGGTCAGGGAATCCTTAACGCGACAGATGGAAGCCCATAATTGGTTGCGGCGGGTTTCGCCTTCGGGCGATTGAACCAATTCAATGCCCGCGCGCGCCGCGGCGGCGGCGGCCGGGACTGGCGCGGTGGAAAAAATGAACGAACGCGCGCGATTGACGAGATAATCAGTCAACACGCGCGGCCCGCAGATGTAACCGCCCGCAGCGCCGAGCGCCTTGCCCAGCGTCCCCATCTGGACTTCGACGCGGTCCGCAACACCACATTCCTCAGCGAGACCGCGGCGGTTGGGACCGAACAGACCCGTGGCATGGGCCTCATCCACCATCAGCCATGCGCCGTGGCGGTCCTTGAGTTCAACCAATTCACGCAGCGGGGCAACATCGCCATCCATGGAGAAAACGCTCTCCGTGATGACCAGCGGGCGCGAATGGCGCTCCCCGCCAGGCGGGCTTTGTCCCGCGGCCCAGCGAAGAATGTCTTCGAGCGCATTGAGGTCATTGTGCGGAAAGACACGCAGCTTGGCGCGCGAGAGCCGGGCCGCGTCGATGATCGAGGCGTGCACGAGCTTGTCGAGGACGATGATGTCATCCTTATCGCACAAGGCGCAGATCGTGCCGATCGCGGCGGCGTAACCGGAAGAGAACGAAATGGCGGCCTGCGTGTTCTTGAAGGCGGCGAGGGCTTCATCGAGCTCGTGGTGCGGCGCGAGCGAGCCGCAGATGAGACGGGAAGCGCCCGAGCCGGAGCCGTAACGTTCAACGGCGTGGATCGCGGCCTCCTTCAGGCGCGGGTGATCGGCGAGCCCAAGGTAATCGTTCGACGAAAAATTCAGGAGTGTGCGGCCATCGAGCCGAATCCAGGCGGACTGCGCAGAATCCACGCGTCGCAATTCGCGATAAAGATCCTGCGCGCGAATCTCGGCAAGACGTCGGTCCAGTTCAGAAATGAAATCGTTCACGTGGGAGGCGGGATGATCCATTGGCCGTCGATCATGCTGGCGGTCACATCACCTCTGTGCTGAATCAACTGTTCGCAGGCGTCAGCCGCGGAACCGCTGTGCGGGACCGTGATGAGATCGGCCAGCGCGCCGGCGCGCAACTCGCCGAACTCGCCGCCGAAACCGAGCGCGCGGGCGGAATTGATCGTGGCCATCTTCAGAATGGTCGCAGGCTCGACCGACGGATTGCGCGCGGCGAATTCGCGCATCTCGTCGAAAACGCTGAGTTCAACCGGCTTTTTGCGAACGATGCGCACGCTGGCGAGACTGTCGGTGCCCAGGCAGATGTTCACACGAGCGGCCGCCAATTCGTCATAGGGAAACGCGCGATGGTTGAAATAAGAGTGGCTGCGCGGGCAATGAACCACGTGGACCTTGCGGCGCCCGAGAAGCGCGGCATCGCCGGGCCCGAGATAATTCAGGTGGATCGCGAGCAGATTGGAGTGAAGCGCGCCGTGGCGCTCGAGGTGCTGGACCGGCGTGCCGAGGCCGCAGTCGGACATGTCACGGCGATTGCGGGAGAGCCATTCGAACATCTCGCCGCGGCCGTGCACGAACATTTCGTATTCCTGGTCGGACTCGGCGACATGGGTTACCACACGGAGGCGCCGGCGTTTGGCGGCGCGGGCGGAAATGCGCAGCAGTTCGGGCAGCGTCGAATAGGGAGCATGCGGCGAAAGCCCCGCGCGCGAGCGGCCCTCCGGCAGCGAATCAATCACGTTGAGCGCGTCCCGGAGAATGTCGGCGGGCGGGCGGCGGCTCTTGATCCCGGTCAATTCCAGGAACGAAGTGACGCGCAGCGGCGTGGCGGTCCACACCTCGGGAAGCAGCTCCGGAACCATTTCGATGTCGCCCACTGCCGTCGTGCCGGTGCGGACGAGCATTTTGGCCCCCTTCAGCCAGGAATCGGCGAAATCGGAGTAGGTCAGGCCGGTCTTGCCGGTGGTGATCAGCTTGAGCCAGTCAGTGAAGCGGCGCGGCGGCGCAAGTTCGCCGGCCATCGACGTGTAGTCGAGGTGGCAATGGGCGTTGACGAGACCGGGAAGGAGGGTGACGTCGCCGAGATCAACCGCCGGCCCCACGTAACGCCGCGACAAGTCGCGCCACCTGCCGACCTGGCTGATGCGGTTGTCAGCCAGAACGAGGGCTCCATCGGCGATTGGCGGATGGGAAACTGGAAGGAGAACTCGGGCGCGTAGGAGCATGGAGCCACCGGCTCAGATGCCGGCCTCCTGCCGGCTGCGCTTGGTCCGGGAAGCGTCGGCGTGTTTGCGCGCCTTGTATTTGCTCTGGCGTTTGCGGATTTGCTGCTCGATCTTTTTGGTGACGAGGTCGATGGCCGCGTAGAGGTCGCCTTCGGAATCCTCGGCGAAGAGATCGGGGCCGGGAACGGCGAGGCGCATGGAACATTTGAACTGCCGGTCGATGGCCTTGGTGGAGTCGTGTTCCAGGGTGACGCGGGCGTTGAGAGCCCAACGGTCGAAATGCTCAAGCTTGTCAATCCGCGAAAGGATATGATCTTCGATTGCCTTGGTCAGCGTGACGTTGTGCGTCGAAAGAATCAATTTCATATTAATATAAGTGTGCGTCCGGCGCGCCATAAAATCCAGAAAAACCGGCGAAGGCGGCTTCGGCAGGCAGGCAAGGCGCAGCCATGGGGTGTTTTGTATATTTGCGCGCTGGGGAATTATGAATTAGCGCGCCGCTTCTCCCCCACCCCGCACGATTTCACGGATTTCGTCGAAAGCCTTGAATGTCGCGGCGGGTTTCATTACACCTGCACGATGGCAGCGAAAGTCATTGCGGTGGCGAATCAAAAAGGCGGTGTGGGCAAGACCACGACGGCCGTGAACCTGGCGGCATGCATTGCCGCGGCGGGAAAACGGGTCTTGCTCTTCGATCTGGACCCCCAGGCGAACGCCACCAGCGGGCTGGGACTGGAGAAAGTCGAGGGCTCCAGCGCGTATCGGCCCCTGCTCGGCGAGGGAGCGCTGATCGACAAAATTCAGCCGACGGCTTTTGAACGCCTGGATATCATCCCCAGCGAAGTGGACATGTGCGGTGCGGACGTGGAGCTGGCCCGGTCGGAGAATCATTTGCAGCGCGTCGCGCTGGCGCTGCAACCGGTGCTGGCCGCGGAACGGCACGATCTCGTGCTGGTGGATTGCCCGCCTTCGCTGGGAGTCATCACATTGAACGTTTTCGCGGCCGCGGACGGACTGCTCGTTCCGTTGCAATGCGAGTATTATGCCCTGGAGGGAATTTCGCTGGTCACCCGGGTTTTGGAGCAGTTGCGCGACACCGGAGTCAATTCACACCTCGAACTGCTGGGCATTGTGATGACCATGTACGACGGACGCACCAAGCTCGCGCAGCAGGTCGTGAGTGACGTACGGGAGCATTTCGGGGAGCGGGTTTTCGAGACAATGATCCCGCGAACCACGAAACTGGCGGAAGCACCCAGCTTCGGCAAACCAATCATGTACCATGACCCCTACAGCCCGGCGACAGCCGCCTATGAAATGCTGGCGTCCGAGGTGATGCAGCGGCTGGGGCTGGCAGCCTGAGGACCCGCCACAATCTTCCGAAAGAAAGGCGCGAGAGCGTTGACTAACCTTCCCGTCGGGTCCTATTTTGGCAGCCATGAACTGGTTATTCTGGGCGGTGCTGTCGGCGTTCTTCGCTGGTGTGACTGCGGTGCTGGCAAAGGTGGGCGTGGCGGGCGTGGATCCGAACCTTGCGACGGCCGTGCGGACGAGCGTGGTGATAGTGTTCACCTGGGCAATCGCGCTGGCGACCAATCGGCCCGGAGCAGTGCTGGAACTCTCGCGGAAGACGTGGGTGTTCCTGGCGTTTTCGGGATTGGCGACGGGATTGTCGTGGCTCTGCTATTTTCGGGCATTGCAAATTGGCGAGGCGGCCAGGGTGGCGCCGGTGGACAAATTAAGCGTGGTGTTCGCGATGGCACTGGCGGTCCTGGTGTTGCATGAACGGCTGAGCTGGGTGCAATGCGCGGGCGGATTGATGATTGTCGCCGGCGCAATCGTGCTCGCGTGGGGCTGATGGGCTGTCCCATTTGGAGACACTCTGTCCTGTTTGTGGGGACGGAGCCAGGAACTGCACCAGGAAAGCGCGCCTTTCTTAGCCTTTCGTAACACGATGGTTGCACAGGAGGTACCCAATGGCATCCGGCGTGCTCTTTGACGATGATGCTTGCAAACCAGCAATTCACGGGTTGCCGACCCGGATGTGAGTATTCCGTCTGGTCGGTCGGATTGCATATGAGAAAGGCGTTCCTTATGAAGGCGAAAGCGAACCGCAAATCAGGATTCACGCTCGTGGAAATTATGATCGTGGTGGCCATCATCGGCCTACTGGCCACGATCGCCGTGCCGAACTGGGTGCGTGCCCGCAGCACCTCGCAACAGACGGCATGCATCAATAACCTTCGGCAGATTGACGGCGCCAAACAGCAATGGGCGCTGGAAGGCAAGGTCGTGCAGACCGTCACGCCCGCCTTGAGCAACATCCAGCCGTACCTCGGCCGCGGTTCCGCCGGCACCCAGCCCACCTGCCCCAACGATTCCGCCCAGACCTTCGCCACCAGCTACACCATGGGCGACCTCGGCACCCCGCCCACCTGCCAGATCAGCAGCAGCACCCACGTGCTGCCTCCGTGATCTGACCTGACCCGAACCAACTCATCGACCACCGCTGCAAGCGCGGTGTGCGACTGCGCCTTCCGTCCCCGCCCGTTCCTTCCCACGGGATTTCTTTTGGCTTCAGTTTGGGTTGCTGGTAATTGTCGCAGTTGATGAGCAGCGTCCAACCGTCCGCCTCCACGGATGGGCCAAACACCGGATTGACCGCGACACCCAGCCGGCGCTGGAGCGCCGCCATTTGGCTGAGCTGCCTTGGATTGGCGCTGTTCATGATCGCCCTCCGCTGGAACAGCTTTGGCGTTCCCCTGACGCCCGATGAAGGCGAATACGCCTATTCCGCGCAACTGCTCCGCCACGGGCTGCCGCCGTACGAATTTTCCTTCCTGCAAAAACCGCCGCTGGTGGTTTACTTCTATCTGCTCGCCGACATCCTGGCCCCACACGCGGAATGGGCGCCCCGCGCATTGTGTGCGGCGTTCGTGGCGCTGGCGACGGTGCTGGTTGGATTGATTGCGCGCCGGGAATTCGGCCCGGGCCACACGCTTGCCGCAATGTGGCTCTTGACGCCGATGGTGCTCCTGCCGGGACTGGAGGAATTCACCGCAAATACCGAAGCGTTCATGCTCCTGCCGCTCCTCGCGACCATCGCGCTTTATGTGTACGGGCGTACCTCGGAAAAGTCGGCTTACTGGCTGGCCGCGGGAGTTTGCGCTGCGTCAACTCTCTGCTGCAAGTACACTGCCCTGCCAATCCTCGGAACTACTTTTCTGGTCTGGTCGGTTGAGTATTGGCGCAAAACGGGCACCATCGGCAAGCTGCTTGTCCGCTGGTCAATGGCAACGGCGGGCGGATGCATCGGTCTGGCTGCGGCGCTCGGCTATTTCCTGGCGAAGGATGGTGGCCGGCATTTTTGGGAGTGCACGGTCCAGTTCAACAGCTATTACGCCGGGTCGGGCATATTCACCTTGCGAACGTTCGCCTGGCGGTTCGAGAAATTCCTGATGGGCTGGCCCGTCCTGTTCCTGTTGCCCTGGGTGCTGGCGGTCATGTCCCTGTTGCCCTGGGTGCTGGCGGTCAAACGGGCGCCGCGTGTCTGGCTCTGGGTTTTGCTGTTGGTGATCTCCCTGGTGTCAACCGACGCCAGTTTGTTTGGCCACTATTACATCCTGGTAATGCCCTTTTGGGCGCTGCTCACGGCGGCCTCCATCCGCAAGGCCCTGGAGCTTCTCGCGGCCAGGTTCCCTCGATTCAACAATCTGCCGCCGGCTTCGGTGGTCGTCACCAGTCTGGTCGTTCTGACGCTGTGCCTCCCGGATTTGCCCTGGCTGTTCAAGAGCCCCGGCCGCTTCGCCGAAACAAAATTCAAGCAGTGGTTTATGTTTCCCGACTCGCGGATGGCCGCGCGGCATATTGCCGAACTGTCACCGCCGGGAAGTCGCGTGCTGATGGTCGGCGAGGAACCGGAGGTCCTATACGAAGCTCAACGCCTGAATTCCACACGGTTTGTGGTCTCCTTTCCCCTCGTCTACCCCACTCCCCTGATAAAGAAATACCAGGAGGAGGCGATTCACGACATTCAAGCCCATCCGCCCGCGGTGATCATTCTCGTTCGCGCCGGCATGAGCTGGCAGCACGCCGAGAACTGCCGCGACTACCTGAATTTTCTGGATCAGCTTCTCGATGAACAATACGAACGGATCGGCGGTTGCATTCCCGGCGAATACGGGAGCCACTGGCAGGAACCGCTCGCGCCCGAGGATCTTGACCGCGTCACCTTCGCTCTCTTCAGGCGCAAGGCTGGTTGAGGGCGCCGTTCTGCGAAGCCGGGTTGGCCTGCACGCCGGCTGACCTCGCTGCCGCCCCCGGCTCGGCCTGCTGCAGGTACTCCATCAGCTTGCGGATCGGCGAGAGAATCATGGGCAGCGCCTCACCGGGACGCCGCGCCTCGTGCGCAAACCAGTAGCCGACCTTGTCGATCTCCTGGAACAGGCGCATCGCCTCGGCGTGAACCACCGGGTCGCTGATGGTTTCAAGCTCCGTGCGCAGTGTGCGCAGCCAAAACGCGAATACTTCCGCCGTGGTGCCTCCCTCCACAACGCCTATGAAGGTCTCCAGATAGGGAATCAGCGACCTCGGGTGACCTGCCGGGACAACTGCGCCGGCGGTATCAGAAGCGGCTGTCCGGACAGCCGGCTTTGAGTCAGAAACGGGCAATTGCTGAGTCATAGCTCTGGTTCTTTAAGGTTTCAGCGCCGAAGACGCAATAAAAATCAGGATGACAAACGGCCGGGCATCGAACCTGCCGCGGCGGAACCGCTGGTCGAGACCGGCCGGAATCACGTGTTTATATGACTTGTTTCATTCGCAACGATTGCCTATATTCTTTCCAACTCAGCACGCAAAGCAGAAGACCAGACCCTTTCTATGCCCAGACGATTGGCAGTCTGTTGTACCGTACCGGCATCGTCCAATGCCGGCAAAACCACAAGAAAATCCGGCTTCACCCTGATCGAATTGCTCGTAGTGATCGCGGTGATCGCCATCCTGGCCGCGCTCCTGCTGCCAGTACTCACGTCCGCCAAGGAAAAGGGACGCCGCGCCAAGTGCATGAGCAATCTCAGGCAGATTGGGATTGCGATCACCATGTACGCCCAGGACAACAATGACAACCTGCCGCGCAGCGACGGAACCGACCCTTCATTGGGCGAAGCCACGTGGGATCTCCCCAAGTCGCTCGCCGACTCACTGGGGACCTACGCCAACAAGGCCAACGTCTATCGCGACATCTTCTACTGCCCCGGCGCATTTACGTCGATCCAGGACACGGATTTCTGGTGGAACTATTCCAGCGGACACCGTGTCACCGCATATCAATGGTTCATAAGCCGCGACGGCACCCAGGGCGCCGCCAATCATTATCCGAGCCAATTGGCGCTGCCGAAGAGTTATCTCGCGAAAATCAATACCGCATATACAAATCTATACGACCTCGCGACCACCGAACTGGTCGCCGATGTCGTGGTCTCCGAAGGCAGCGGAACCACGAGTGACAAGTTCACGGGCGTTTACACTTCGAATCCGAACGATCTGCCCAAAGGTTTCAACTCAAGCCATATGGGCACTGGAATGCCCACCGGCGGCAACATTCTCTTCCTCGATGGACACGTCACCTGGCGGCGCTTTGTGAACATGCGGGCGTGGGGAACCTGGAACCACAATCGTTACGAGTGGTTCTGATGCCAAATGGACCCGCTATACCTCTCAGGCAACCTCCACTCCCACCGGCGCGCCGCTCACTTCTTCATCCGTAGCCCGCTCACGTTCAAACATCGGATAGAGCAGCGGCAGGATCAACATTGTCAGCACCGTTCCGCTGATCAACCCGCCGATGATCACCACCGCGAAGGGCCGGGCGGTCTCCGCGCCCACGCCCGAGGAAAGCGCCATGGGCAGCAATCCCAGCATGGCCATCAGCGCCGTCATCACCATCGGCCGCACGCGCGAGACAGCGCCTTTGGTGATGGCGTCCGTCATCTCCAGGTTGTCCTTCCGCAACTCACGGATGCGCGCCACCAGAATGACGCTGTTCTGGATGGACACGCCGAACAGCGCGATGAATCCCACCAGCGCCGCCACGGAAAGATTCAACCCCGCCAGCGGCAATGCCATCAAACCGCCCGCGGCGGAAAACGGCAGGGTCAGCAGCACCAGGACCGCGAATGACGCGGAGTCGAACGCCACGAACAACAGGAAAAAGATGATCAGCATCGTGATCGGCACGATGATCGCCAGACGGCGCTCAGCTCGCTGCTCGTTTTCAAACGAGCCGGTCCACTCCAGCCGGTAACCCGGCGGCAGATGCACCGCCGCCTCCACCTTGCGTTGCGCCTCGGCAACCACGTCGCCCATGCTGCGGTCGCGCACGGACAGTTTGATGGAGGTGCGCCGCTCGTTCTCCTCCCGCTCGACGCGCGACAATCCCGGCCGGATTTCCACCGACGCCAGCGTGCCGAGCGTCACGCGCTCCCCGTTCGAACCGAACACCGGTATGTTCCGGATGGATTCCACGTCCGCGACAAATTTTGGCGCGAGTTTCACCACCAGATCGAACGTCCTTTCCCCCTCGAGCACTTGTGTAGCCGCCTGTCCGCCCATCGCGGTGGCGATGATGTTTTGCATGTCCTGCACCGCCAGGCCGTAACGGGCGATGGCTTTCCGATCCACGATGATCTGGATTTGCGGCTGCCCGAGCAGGAAATCGGTGTCAACGTCCTTTGCGCCGGGCACGGTCTTGATGACATCCACAATCTGGTCCGCGAACTTCTGCAACTGGTCCGGATCGTTGCCATAAAGCTTGATGGCCAGTTCGCTTTTAACACCGGAGACCGCCTCGTTCACGTTGTCCTCGATGTACTGGCTGAACTGCGTTTCGATCCCGGGGATCTCCCTCAAGTTTCTGCCCATCGCATCGCAGAGCCCATCCCGCGTGCGCGCGGTCACCCATTGATCGCGCGGCTTCAAACCCACGCTGTATTCCGAGACATCCCAGCCGTTGATATCCGTGCCGTCGTCGGGACGCCCGAGCTGGCTGACCACGTATCGAACCTCGGGAAACGAAGCGAGGCGTTGCCGCACTTTTTGCGTGATCTTCGCCGATTCCGACGGCGAGATCGATTGCGGCGCGAACGTCCGCACCCACAAGTCGCCTTCGTCCAGCTTGGGAAGAAACTCGCTGCCAAGGAAATGGAAGGTGACACCACCTGCCAGCAACAGGCCCAGCGCGACGCCGAACACCACCATCCGTGAGCGCAGCGCAAAATCCAGCGCCGGCCGATAAAGGCGCAGCAACCGGCGCACAATCCACGATTCATGTCCCGCGATCTTTCCGCGCAACGCAAAACTCGCCAGCGCGGGCACCACCACAATGGCAAAGACGGTACCCGCGATCAGCGCGAACGTCAGCGTCAGGGCCATCGGCCGGAAAATGCGACCCTCCACTCTTTGCATCGTGTAGAGCGGTATGAACGCCGCCAGGAGAATCAGCTTTGAAAACAGGATCGGACGTCCCATTTCCGCGACCGCCTCCACGATCACCGACGAGAGTGAGCGGATTTTCCCTTTCCGCTCCTCCAGCAGTCGCAGGATGTTCTCGATGACCACGACCGCGGAGTCGACAATGATGCCGAAATCTATTGCGCCGAGTGAAATCAGGTTGGCCGGAACATGGCGGAGATCGAGCAGCATGAACGCTCCCAGCAATGCCACCGGCACAGCCAGCGCCACCACCAGCGCCGAGCGCCAGTTGCCGAGGCCCAAAAACAACGTCAGCACCAGCAGCACCAGCGCGATGCCTTCGATCATGTTATGCCTCACCGTGTGCAGCGTCCGCTCGATGAGCGCCGTCCGGTCGTAATAGGTCGCCAGCTTCACGCCCTCCGGCAGGTAATGAGCGTTGATCTCCTCCGCCATCTTCTCAACGCGCCGGCAAACCTGGATGGCATTTTCGCCGCGGCGCATGATCACGATCCCTTCGGCCACATCATCCTCGTCGCGGCCGCCCGGGTCCGTTCGCCCCACCCGCCCGAGACGGACAGCGTTTCCGACCGTCACCTTGCCAATGTCGCTGATGCGGATGGGCGTGCCGTTGCGCGTGTCCACGGCGATATCCTCGATATCCGACAGCGTCCGCACCAATCCCAGCCCACGCACCACATACAGCTCGGAGCCGTGCTCCACGTAGGAGCCGCCCGCGTTATTGTTGCCGTTTGCCAGCGCGGTGAATACCTGTTGCAGCGTGAGATTGTAGGATTTCAATTTCGTCGGATCCACGAGCACCTGATATTGCTTCGTGGGGCCGCCAAATCCGTTGACATCGACAACTCCGGGCACGGTGCGGAATTTTTTCTCCACCACCCAATCTTCAAGCGCCTTGAGTTCCACTTCGGGGAAATCCTTCGGAGCCCTCAGGCTGTAACGGTAGATTTCGCCGATCGGCGTGGCGTTCGGCGAAAGGCCCGCCTGGGCCCCTGCCGGTAGGCTGACGGTGGCCAGGAGCTGCGAGGCCAGATTCCGGACGGTGTCGTTATCCGCATCATCCTCAAAGACCAGCGTGACCTGCGAAAGGCCGAACAGCGAAATCGAGCGCATCGAGACCCGCTTCGGAATTCCGTTCATCGCGTTCTCGATCGGAATGGTCACCAGTCGCTCCACCTCCTCGGCTGCATGACCGGGGAACAGCGTGATGATCTGGAAGGAAACGTTGGTGACGTCGGGATAGGCTTCAATGGGAAGTTCCTGAAACGCGCAGATGCCCGCAACGACGAATGCGCCGAGCATTGCGATCACCACCGCCCGGTGGCGTAAAACTGCGGAGGTAAGCCGGCTGATCATGATTTATCCGTGTCCAGGAGCGCCTGGAGCAGCAGGCACCCTTCAGTCACCACCTTCTGCCCGGAAGCCACTCCCTCGTACACCTGCACCTTGCCGTCTTGTTCGAGGCCGATTTTCACCAGTTGCCGCTGGTATTCGCCGGGGCTCTGTTCGATGAAGAGGTAGTATTGATTGTTCTTCATGAAGACAGCCTTGGCGGGAATTTCCACCCCGCCCTGCGCGAGTTTGGTCGTGTCCTGTTCCACGTCCACCGTCACATACATCTCCGCCTTGAGCAGTTTGTCCGGATTGTTCACCGCGCCCCGGACCTTCACGGTGCGCGTGGTGGGATCGAGCGAATCGCCGATGCTCTCCAGCACGCCATCGAACACCTTGTCCGGGTACGCGCGTGAATAGATGTGCAGAACCTGGCCGGGTTGCAATGAGCCAAGGTCCTGCTCGGCGACATCCAATTGTATCCACAAACGCGTCGGATCGCTGACCACGAAAAGCGGCGCATAAAGCTGCGTTGCATTGGCGAGCATCTGGTCGGCGCGGACTTCCTGGCCGGGATTGATGTTCTTCTCGACGAGCACACCCGCCAGCGGCGAACGCAACACATAGGTTTCGTCGCTCGCCTGGTCGCTCCCGCCATACAGCTTCAGGCGCGCCTGGGCCCGGTCGCGTTCGGAAACGGCGCTGGTGCAGGAGGCCTCGGCATTCTCAACGTCCTTCTGGGCCGCGGCGCCGTGTTCGAACAGTTCCTTCGCCCGGTTAAATGCCTTTTCCATGGCCCGCACATTACCGGCCGCGGTGCGGGCGTCGGCCAAAGCTTGTCCGAAATCCGGAGAATCAATTCTGGCCAGCGGCATTCCCTCGGTGATCGGTTGGCCAAGATTGGCGAGGATTTCAGTGACGCGTCCGGCAACCGGCGTGAATATCCGCACCGTGGCATCGTCGTTCCACATCAGGCGCCCGGTGATGTGCGTCACGGCGAACCGCCGCGTTTCCGCAGTGGTTACCGACAGGGAACTGGTCTGCGGCGCTCCGGCGACAAAGATCACCTTTTCGCCTTCCACCTTGGGCGCGGGTACATCCGCCGCCTTCTCCGCCGGTTTGCAGGCGGAAAGCAGAAGCAATCCGGCCATGCAGAGCGGCAAGGCAGGCATCTTCATATCTTTCGTGTTCATAGATGAATTCCCTTCGTCATTTCCATGAGTTCAAATCGTTTTCGGATAAGACATACCGCGCGGCTTCCAGGTCGGCCGCGGCGCTGATGGTGTCGGACATCGCCTGCGCAGTGGCCAGGCGCACGCTGTTGTCGTCGCGCTCGGCGGTAAGCAAATCCACCAGCGAAGCGCCGCCTTTTTCGTAGGCGAACGCCACCGACTCGCGGACCTTCGCCGCCTTGGGACGAATCTGCTCCTGATATCGCTTCAGCCGTTCGAGGGATTCGTGATAGCTGGCTTCGGCATTGGCGATGTCGGCGAGCACCTGCGCCTTGGCCTTGCCCAGCGCGATGGCATTCTGCTCTTTGGCGGCCTCGGCGGCCTGGATCGCGCCCCGGTTTAGATTCCAGAGCGGAATCGGAAAGCTGACGCCAATGCCGACTGTATCCGGCCCGGGAGGCCCGGGTGGATTGTGCTCGTACTGAAGCAGGAACGTCGGATCAGGAATACGGACCGCCTTTTGCAACTGCAAGTCAGCCTCGGACCGGCGCAAATCCGCCTCGGCGGCGAGCACATCCGGCCGTGAAATCTCCGGATTTCCGGCGGCCTCCGGGCGGGGCTCAGCCAGCAATTGATCGAGCGAATCAGCAGGTATCCATTTGCCGATCGGCCGCGGAACTCCCAGAAGAATCTCCACGGCAATTCGCGCCTGGACGGCCGCGGTGTCGGCGGTCTTCGCCTGCAGCTCGAACACATCGGCGTTGTTTTCGATTTGCTTGAGGTCGGAATCCGAAATATCGCCCGCCCTGAATCGCACGCCGGCAAGATCGGCCTCGCGGCGCAGCGAGGCGGCGGAGGATGCGAGAATCCGCTGGTTTTCCACGGCCAACAGCGCCGCCGCGTACGCCTTGGTCACGCCCTGGTCCAGCGAACGCCTGGCATCGAAAAATCGCGCCCGCGCGCCGGCGATCCCCTGGCGGGCAGAACGCTGCCGCGCGCCCCGCTTGCCGCCGATCTCCACCAATTGGCTCACCGCGGCGATGGTGTCATAGCTCCGATCCCAAACCCCACTGCCGAGCGGCGTGGCATTGCCTTCCGAGTGCGGATCGATCTTCACGGTCGAAAGCGAAACCGTGGGATTGGGATATTCCTTTGCGATCAACAATTGCGCGTCGGCGAGGCTCACCCCGGACCGGGCCGCCAGCAGATCCCAGTTTCTTTCGAACGCCATGCGCCGGGCATCGGCGAGCGTCAGCGTTTCCGGGGCGGCGGCCGCCAGCGCGCCGGCAGAGTTCGTGGTCGTCGTGCCGCCCGCCACCGGTGTATCCGAGAACGCAAGGCAGGAGAAGGCGGCCGCGATTGCAATACTGCGGCAACCGACAATGATTCCGTTATATTTTCCAATAAGTCCCATCCGGTTTCTCTCCCAGTTTTTCAGCCCAAGGAACTACACCCGTCAGTCAGCCGCCGCAGGAGGAGGAAGGTGCGGCTGGCCGGAAGGCGCCTCTGCCGAAAAAAGAAGGGCGCCGGGCTTCGCCGCACTGGCTCGAGCAGAAGTAACGGCCAATACGGTGAGGGAGTCTCCCGGCACCCAAATCGCTACGAGCTCCCGGCTCGTTTCGGTTCTGTAAAACTGAAATTCATCCTGTCCGTCATGGTTCGTGGCGTTTTCATTAAACGCGGCGACTCCCGACCGCTTCCGTCAGCAATTTCCGCATCAAGTCCACCAGCGATGGCAGGACGAGCGGTTTTTCAAGAATTTCCACGCCGGCCTGGGCCGCGAGTTCCTGCTGATTCGGGCGCGCCGTAATGACGATCACCCGCACGAAGGGATTTATCTCCTTCATTTCCCGCAGCGTAGCCCAACCGTTGAGCACCGGCATGTTGATATCGAGCAGCACCAGATCGAACGGCGCCTGACGAAACAAATCCAGCGCTTCAAATCCGCCCGGCGCCGTGGTCACGTCATATCCTTCCGTGCGCAACGCGCGGCCGAGCGATTCGCAAATCGCCCTGTCGTCATCCACCAATAATACTTTGGCCTGCATCGTTCACTTGTTTGCAAGCGGGCCGCCACCATCATTCCTCCCACTGGCTTCGCGCTTGCTATCGCACTGCTGAATCGATTAGCTGATGCCATGCCAGCAAATTGAGAAAAGTATAAGCTATTGTGGCTGAGGCATGTATAAATTGAACGATTGGCGATGATAACGTTCGAGAGGCAATTTACTTTCCTCCGCTGGCAACTTAGTTTCCACACGAACGGATGACTGCGATCAAATTGCGTTTGGCGGGATTTGCGCTGGCGATCATTCTTGTGGCGCTGATGATCGCGTGGGCGGCGCATGCGAGTTGGTCGCGGGTCCAGCAGCTCAGCGACCGCCTGACCAGCACGCGGATTTCCAGCTTCCAGACCGCCGATTATTTCCAGGCGAATCTCCAGAACCTCAACTTCGCCCTGCTGCGCTACCAGGTGCAGCATGATCCCGCGGACCGCGCAAAATTCCTTAAGAGCTGGGACCAGTTGAACGATTGGATCGACGTTCAAAAACCAACCCTGACCACCGCCAAGGAATTGCAAATCCTCAACAAGATTGACGCCGCGTATGACGATTACAAAGCGGCCGCGACGAACCTTCTGCAGACGATCGACCAGGGTTCCTCCGTCGATCGCACGAACCTCGAAGCCTTTCGCAAAGTGGAGGTGCAATCGGACCGCCTCCTGGGATTCGCCTATCAACTCGTGGATGCGCATCATGAATCGCTCGATCGTTTTCTCGCCGATTCGCGCAAGTCGCTGGGCTTCCTGCGTGTGCTGATCTTCGGCTCGCTGTTCCTGCTGCTGCTGCTGGGCGCATGGCTGGCGTGGCTGGTCTACCGCGAAATGATCAACCCGCTTCGCATCAAGCTGGTGGAAACCCACGCCATTCTGGAACGGCAGGAGAAACTGGCTTCCCTCGGTGTGCTCGCCGCCGGCGTGGCCCATGAGATTCGCAACCCGCTGACGGCGATCAAGGCCCGCCTGTTCACCCAGTTGAAGGCGTTGCGACGGGGTTCGCCGGAGTCGGAGGACGCGGAGGTAATTGGCAATGAGATCAATCGCCTGGAGCGGATCGTGAAGGACTTCCTGCAATTCGGTCGCCCCACCGAGCCCAAGATGGAGCGGTTCGCCGCGGCGACCGTGTTGCAGGATGTGCATGACCTCCTGGCCCCGCAGTTGAAAAAGACCGGCATCCAGTTAAAACTGGAGCCGCCCGGACAGGTGGTGATCGAAGCCGACCGCGGGCAGATCAAACAAGTGCTTATCAACCTCGTGCAAAACGCCGCCGAAAGCATCGAAGGCCAGGGTAAGATCGTATTGCGCGAAAGATCGGATGTCGCGCGCCTGGGCGGTCAGCCGACGCGAGTGGTGATCCTTGAAGTGGAAGACAACGGCAAGGGCATTTCGCCCGAAGTGCAGGAACGGTTGTTTGATCCCTTCTTCAGCACCAAGGAAAGCGGCACGGGACTGGGATTGTCCATTGCCGCCCGCATCATGCAAAAGCACGGCGGCGCGCTGGAATTCCAGACCCAGGTGAACCGCGGCACCATTTTCGGAATTGTGCTCCCGCGGCCCGCCGACACATGAATCCCCAGGCAAGAGTTTTGTTGATTGAGGATGACGCAGGCGCGGCGGCGGCATTGGGGCGCGTGCTGGCCGCGGAGGGCCACGAGGTGGACTGCGAGGCCCGGGGCGACGACGGCCTCAAGCGCGCGCAGGACGGGCAGTATGACGTGGTGATCACCGATTTGAAGCTCCCCGGGCTGGACGGGCTGGAACTGGTGCAGGAACTGCATCGCGCCAAACCGCGGCTGCCGATCATCCTGATGACCGCGCACGGCACCACGGAGACTGCCATCGAAGCCACCAAGCTCGGCGCCTACGATTACCTTCTGAAGCCCTTCGAGATGGAGGAACTGCTCGATCTCGTCCAACGGGCAGTCCGCAGCAGCCGCCTGATGACCCAGCCCGTGGAGATGGGCGAACTTGCCACCGCCGCGAATGCGCTCATCGGCAACAGCCGCCTGATGCAGAACATCTACAAGGAAATCGGCCGGGTTGCAGCCAAGCCCGTGCCGGTGCTCATTCGCGGCGAGACGGGCACGGGCAAGGAACTGGTTGCGCGCGCCATTTACCAGCACAGCGATCGCAACACCGCGCCCTTCGTGGCGGTGAATTGCGCCGCGATTCCCGAAACCCTGCTGGAGGCGGAGTTGTTTGGTCACGAGCGTGGCGCATTCACCGGCGCAGAGGTGCGCCGCATCGGGCGTTTCGAGCAGGCCGGCGGCGGCACGCTTTTCCTGGATGAAATCGGCGACCTGAGCCTCGGCACCCAGGCGAAGCTGTTGCGCGTGCTGCAGGAAAAATACATTCACCGTCTCGGCGGGAAGGAAGCGATCGCCGTGGACGCGCGCATCATCGCCGCCACCCATCGCGACCTGGAGACGGCGCTGCGGGAGAAGCAATTTCGCGAAGACCTCTTTTACCGGTTGAACGTGGTGGTCATCCAGATGCCGCCTTTGAGCCAGCGGACCGAGGACATCCCGGCGCTGGTAAAATATTTCATGCAGCGTCACGGCAGGGAGCTTGGGGTGGAGGCGCCGTCGATTCATCCTGACGCGGTGGAATTCCTCCAGGGCCATCCGTGGCCCGGCAACGTGCGCGAATTGGAGAACGTGGTCCGCAAGGCAATGCTGCTGGCTTCCAAGTACACCATCACCGTCGATCACGTGCGCGCGGTGCTGTCGCAAATGGAGGAACCTGCCGCCGTTCTGGGCCGCTCTCTGGCACCGGGCATCTCCGAGTACCTGACCCGCGCGCGCGCCGGCGGATTCGAGGGCGTGCACGGCCGCATCATCGAGGATGTCGAGCGCGAGTTGTTCGCGCAGGCGATTCAAATGGCGCACGGCAACCAGGCTCAGGCTGCCCGCTGGCTGGGTGTCTCACGAATAACCATGCGTGAGAAGCTCCAGCGTTTTGGGCTGCATCCGACCAAAAACCCGCCCGGCGAAACCACCGCCTGACGGTTATCCGCCAAAAGCCTTCAACAGTTTGGCGCCCATCGGACTCCCCCACCCTGTGCAAGCGTCCCAGCCCCTGCCTGCCTGATAACCGCCGATCATGCCGGTGGTGTCGTTGTCACCCTTCGTGATGTCACGCAATGCCCCGCTCTTCCTGAGTTTCGCATACAACAGCGGGTTGAAGTAACCGACCGTGGTCCCGAGATTCTCGTTGATGCGCGCGAGCAATCCGGCCCAAAGCGGTGCGACCGCGCTGGTGCCACCGATGACGCTTGGTTTTCCGCCAACGAAAACCTGGTAACCGCTCACCGGGTCCGCATTACCGCAAACGTCCGGCACGCCCCTTCCGATTCTCCCGCCGGGATTGACCGAAGGCGGCACGATTCCCTTCTGCCATGCCGGCAGAGGATTCAAATCACTGATGCCTCCTCCGGACGCGTGATTGGCGCCCGTGTTCCAAACGGTTTCGCTCTTGATCCGGTGCGAACCGATCAGCCGCGTCCCTCCACATCCGAGAATGAAAGGGCTCGACGCCGGAAAATCCGCGTGCGCGTGACCGTCGTCCACCTGGTCGTTGGAGCCATCGTCGCCCGAGGCCGCGCAGACCGTGACGCCCATGAGCGCCGCGGCCTGGAGAATTTGATTCACCGCGTTGACCGCCTGCGGGGTCCAGCAGAATCCGCCGGCCCGCTCTCCCTCGGCATAGCCCCAACTGATCGAGATCACTGAAGGTTTGTTTTTCCGGTCGTGGACAGCCGCGCTGAGCGCATCCACCCATCCGCGTTCTGTGAACGGCGCAAAGTAGACCACGATTTTCGCGCCAGATGCGATGGCGCCGGCGATTTGAATGTCGAGCGCGACCTCGCCGTCCGCATTGGTATCCACTCCAGGATTGTTCGTCGCCCCATCAACCGAAACACAGGAAACCTGCGGCGCGGGAATTTCCAGCTTCGCGAAATACGCATTCAAGTCGCCCTGCCGATACCCGCCGCCAAACTCGAGAATGCCGATGCACTGCCCCCGCCCGTCGACGTCTCGAGGAAAATCATAAAGTTCCGCCACCTGTATTGCCGTGAAACTGGAAGCGCCGCCCGCCCCGGAACCCAATGTGCCATCACGCACCACAAGATGAGGGCGCGCCTGCCGGCGATTATCCAAACCGAAAATGCCGTCCACCACTGGCGCCAGTGCGGCCGGGACATGGATTCGCCCGATGCGGCCGCGGTAATTGCCATCGGGATGCTCGTAACACATCAACTTCACCTGTAGCGCGGCATTCAGCGCCTTAACGGTCCCCGACAACACAACCCTCCGCTGCAGCGGATCAACGGAGACAATTTTCAATCTGTTACGCCGCGCAAACGCGCGGACCTTCGCGATGTCGCCGGGCGCTGCGCCGTAGGTTGCCGCGAAAGCCTCGCGGCTGAGATAACGCCGGCGTTTCGGCGGCAGGGCTCCGATTTTGTCCGGATCGGGAAGCTGACGCTTTTGCGAGCGCAACCGCAGCGTGATTTCGATTCGCTCACGCGGGTCCGCGGGACCGATCAGTCTGGAGCCCGGCTTGAGCGCGCGTTCGCTTCCAATGATCGCCGCGTGAGATTCGGTATCAGCGTTCCTTGCTGCCATGTTGTAACTGGTGTTCGGAACGCGACAATCTTACAAGAAAAATCGCGAGTCCTGCGCGTTCCCAAATTGCGGCTGGGGTAAACACCCCAATCATCAGCGATGTGAGTTTGTGGCAGATTTGGTCTCTGCGGCTGCGAATCAGCACGGAGGCGGTGCGCCGTCGAGAAAAGGCCATTTCGGCCGGGGTGTTGTGTCTGAACTTCCGAGCGTGCCCGATATTGCCAAAAAACCGATTTTGCTCGTGGAAGACTCGATCGAGGACGCCGCGTTGCTGCAACGCGTGCTTCAGCGCGTCGGAGTCGCCAACCGATTGTTTACCGTCCCCAGCGCCGAGGAGGCGATCGCGTATCTTGAAGGAAGCGGACAATATTCCGACCGGTGGCGCTTTCCTTTGCCCGGGGTCCTGCTCCTGGATCTCAGATTGCCCGCCGCGAGCGGTTTCTCGGTTTTGGAATGGCTGAAAATCCAGGCTGATTTGAACGACATTTTGATTCTTGTCTTGAGCGGGCAGGAGGAAGTGCGGAACGTCAGCCGCGCATACGCATTGGGAGCGCGCTCCTTCCTGATGAAGCCGGTGAACCAGGAGGAGATTGCGAATATGGTCAAGGGCTTTCCCGGGTTCTGGGAATTGCCTGGCAGCCCGGGCACGCCCTGCGGATGAACATTTTTCCGACCGCCCGGCCTAATCGCCGCTTCGATTCGCAGCGTCGTTTTGCTCGAATCCACGAATGACGCGCGAGATCAACCAACCCGTGATCGACAGGGCCAGAACGGCAGCGCCCAGCCCCACGTACAGATCCTTGATCTTTTCATGCGGGAAAGACCGCAGTGAATACGCCACGTCTCCGAGCGTGGCCCCGATCAAAAGCGCATAACTCAATCCCATCCCGCCGCGGCGCCCGCCGGCATCCACCTGCCAAACCGAGCGCCAGAAATAAATCGCCGTGGCAATGCCGATCGCAATCCACACCAGCGCCTCCCAATGCCAGCGGAAATCCAGGCTGCCGTCGCTGCGCCAATCCAGGCACGCGAGCGCGCCAAATGCCGTTCCCAGGCCGAGCGCCGTCGACCCCGAAGCGATCCGGCGGAACATTCGATCGTTCGCCGAAACCCCTGTCTGGTTTTGTGCCGCTTCAGCCATGGTTCCTTTCATTTGACGATCCATCCCCCGCCCACCACCAAGTCGTCCTGATAAAACACGCACGCCTGGCCCGGCGTGATCGCACGTTGGGGGACATGAAGCCTCACGGTTGCGCCGCCGTTCGCGGTCGGCCGCACAGTGGCGGCGGTGCCCGGGTGGTTATAACGGATTTTGGCGGTCACTTCGATTTCCGCCGGCGGCATTTCCCAGGGAATCCAGTTGCAGCGCTCGACGGAAAACTCGCCACGGTCCAGTGCCGTTTCGGGACCGACCACGACACGATTGCGCGCAGCGTCCAATTCGATCACATACACCGGCGTCGGCGAACTCAGCCCCAGACCGCGGCGCTGCCCGATGGTGTAAAACTCGATGCCTTCGTGATGACCGAGCACCTGGCCGTCGAGATTGACAATTTCGCCGCGATGCTTCTGCGCGAGCTTCGCCTTCTGGAGGAAGCCACCGTAATCGTTATCCGGCACGAAACAGATTTCCATGCTCTCCTCCTTGTCGGCGGTCTTGAGCTGGCTCTGGCGCGCGACATTGCGCGTGTCCGTCTTCGTCAACTCGCCGAGCGGGAAGAGAGTACGCGCGAGTTGCTCCTGTCGCAGTGAGAAAAGAAAATAGCTCTGATCCTTTTTGGGATCGCGACCGCGCTTGAGAAGCATCCGTCCTTCGGGAGATTTTTCCACGCGGGCAAAGTGGCCGGTGGCGACGTACTCGGCGCCCAACTGCCGCGCGCGGGTGATCAATGCGCCGAACTTCAACTTTTCATTGCACATCACGCAGGGATTGGGCGTGCGACCGGCCTTGTATTCGTCGGCGAAATACTGGATCACCTGCTTCTGAAAATCCGCAGCCTCGTCGATCAGGTAATAAGGAATTCCGAGCTTGTGGGAAACGCCGCGGGCATCCATCACCGCCTGGGGACCGCAGCACTTGTCCTCCGCGCGGCTGACGCAATCCTGCGGCCAGAGCTTCAACGTGATCCCCACCACGTCATAGCCCTGCTCCAGCAACAAAGCCGCCGCCGCCGAGGAATCCACTCCTCCGCTCATGCCCACCACCACACGGGTTTTGGTTTGAATGTCGCTGCCGCCGGTCATCGCCGAAGAACATAAAGGCGGTTTGATGGGGTGTAAACCGGGAAGATTCTGGAGCCCAAGTCGTTCAACACGAATCGGATCGCGGTTTTCCAAGCTCCGTTAGGAGTTTACTCTCTTGCGCGTGTCTTCTATAAATATGGCGCTCCTACGGAGCTACAGAAGGCTGCGGTAACCGGGGCATGAAAGTGGCGCCACCGGAAAGGCCAGCGCTATCCACCCCCTCAAGGCAGATTCGTCCGGCCCATCAAATAGCGGTCGCACTCGCGGGCGGCGCCACGGCCTTCGTTGAAGGCCCAGACAACCAGGCTCTGGCCGCGCCGGGCGTCGCCGGCGGCGAAGACGCCTTTGATGTTCGTGGTGTACTTGTTGAAGTCGGCCTTGATGTTGGTGCGGCCGTCGCGCTCGAGGCCGAGGGCGTCGAGGAGCGGTTGCTCCGGCCCGAGGAATCCCATCGCGAGCAGGACGAGTTGCGCCGGACGGACCTTGGCGGTCCCGGGCACTTCCTTGGGCGTGAACTGGCCCTTCTCGTTCTTCTGCCACTCGATCTGGACGGTGTGGACTTCCTTCACGTGGCCGGAATCGTCACCCACGAATTTGGTGGCGGTGGTCAGATAGGTGCGCGGGTCGCCGCCGAATTTGGCCGCGGCCTCTTCCTGGCCGTAATCCAGGCGGTAAACCTTGGGCCACTCGGGCCAGGGATTGTCCTTGGCGCGGTCCAAGGGCGGCTTGGGGAGGATCTCGAGCTGCACCAGGCTCTTGCAACCATGGCGCATGGAAGTGCCGACGCAGTCCGTGCCGGTATCGCCACCGCCGATGACCACCACGTCCTTGCCCTTGGCGGAGATGTAATTTCCGTTCTGGTGCTTGTCGAGCAAACTCTTGGTGTTCACGTGGAGGAATTCCATCGCGAAATGAATGCCCTTCAACTGCCGGCCTTCGATGGGCAGATCGCGCGGCTTGGTGGCGCCGGTGCAGAGCACCACGGCGTCAAATTCCTTCAACAGATTCTCCGCCGGATAATTCTTCCCGACCTCGGTGTTGGTCACGAAGGTCACGCCTTCCTTGGACATCAAATCCACGCGGCGCTGGACCAGCGCCTTGTCGAGCTTCATGTTCGGAATGCCATACATCAGCAATCCGCCCACGCGATCGGCGCGCTCGTAAACCGTGACCCAATGTCCCGCCCTGTTAAGTTGCGCGGCGGCGCAGAGGCCGGCGGGACCGGAGCCGATGACGGCCACCTTCTTGCCCGTGCGCACGGCGGGCGGTTCGGCGACCACCCAGCCCTCGTCCCAGCCCTTGTCGATGATCGAGCACTCGATGTTCTTGATCGTGACGGGCGGCGAGCTGATTCCCAGCACGCAGGAGCCCTCGCAAGGCGCGGGGCAGACGCGGCCGGTGAAGTCGGGGAAATTGTTGGTCTTGTGCAGCCGGTCGAGGGCCTCCTTCCAGAGGCCGCGATAGACCAGGTCATTCCACTCGGGAATGAGATTGTTGATGGGACAGCCGGACGCCATCCCGCTGATCAGCGTGCCGGTGTGGCAGAACGGGATGCCGCAATCCATGCAGCGGGCGCCCTGCTCCTGGAGCTTCTTTTCGTCCAGATGCAGATGGAATTCGTTCCAGTCCTGGATGCGTTCCAAAGCGGAGCGATCCAGCGGCAATTCCCGCAAATACTCGATGAAACCAGTAGGTTTGCCCATTTCGTGTCCTGATAATCAAAAATTCCGCCAATGAAGTCAACTCAGCCGCCGCCGACGCGCGCCACGTCCTTCGCGTTGTCGTTGAACGCCGCCATCAGGGCCTCGTCGCCGCTCAAGCCGGCGTCGGTGACGCGCTTGATGGACTGCAGCATGCGCTTGTAATCCTTCGGCATGACCTTCACAAATTTGGGGACCATCTGTTCCCAGGATCCCAGAATGTTCAACGCCCGCTGGCTGCGGGTGTAATCGGCGTGCCGCTTGATCATCTGCCGGACCTCTTCGATCTCGGCGGTGTTGTCGACCTTCTCGAGGGCGATCATCTGCTGATTGCAGCGGCGGCTGAAATCGCCGGCTTCGTCCAGCACGTAGGCAATGCCACCGGACATGCCGGCCGCGAAATTCCGTCCCGTGGGACCGATCACCACCACGCGCCCGCCGGTCATGTATTCGCAACCGTGGTCACCGACCGCTTCGACGACCGCGTTGACGCCGCTGTTGCGGACGCAGAAGCGTTCGCCCGCCATGCCGCCGATAAACACCTCGCCGGCCGTCGCGCCATACAAGGCCACATTGCCGACGATGATATTCTCAGCGGGCACGAAGGTCGAACCCTTCGGCGGATAAACTATGATCCTGCCGCCCGACAGTCCCTTGCCGATGTAATCGTTGGCGTCGCCTTCCAGCGTCAGCGTGATGCCCTTGGGCACAAATGCGCCGAAGCTCTGGCCGGCCGAACCGTTGAACTTGAGCTGGATGGTGTCTTCGGGCAGGCCGTCCGCCCCGTGCTTGCGGGTGACTTCACTGCCGAGGATGGTGCCGACCACGCGATTCACATTGCGGATGGGCAATTCGGCGACCACCTTCTCGCGCCGTTCAATCGCGGGTGCGCAGAGCTTGAGGAGCGTCTTGTTGTCCAACGCTTCGTCAAGGCCGTGGTCCTGCGGAATCTGCTGATAACGGCCCACGTCGTCGCCGACCTTGGGCTGATAGAGCACTTTCGAAAAGTCGAGCCCGCGCGCCTTCCAATGATCCACCGCCTTCTTCGGCTCGATCACGTCTGTGCGGCCGACCATTTCGTTGAGCGTTCGGAAACCAAGCTGCGCCATCAACTCGCGCACTTCCTGGGCGATGAAGCGCATGAAATTGACCGCATGCGCGGGGTCACCGGTAAAGCGCTTGCGAAGCTCAGGATCCTGCGTGGCCACGCCCACCGGGCAGGTGTTCAGGTGGCAGACGCGCATCATGATGCAACCGAGCGCAACGAGCGGCGCGGTGGCAAAACCGAATTCCTCGGCGCCGAGCAGCGCGGCAATCACCACGTCGCGGCCCGTCTTGAGCTGCCCGTCGGTCTCAACCGCAATGCGGCTGCGCAGATTGTTGAGAACGAGCGTCTGGTGCGTTTCCGCGAGACCCAGTTCCCACGGTATGCCCGCGTGCTTGATGCTGGTCTGCGGCGACGCGCCGGTGCCGCCATCGTAACCGCTGATGAGCACCACGTCCGCATGCGCCTTGGCAACGCCGGCGGCGACGGTGCCAACGCCGACTTCCGCCACGAGCTTCACGCTGATGCGCGCGCGCTGGTTGGCGTTTTTCAGATCGTGGATCAATTCCTTGAGGTCCTCGATCGAGTAAATGTCATGGTGCGGCGGGGGCGAGATCAAACCGACGCCGGGAGTGGCGTGGCGCACCTTGGCCACCCAGGGATAGACCTTGCCGCCGGGCAACTGGCCGCCTTCGCCGGGCTTCGCGCCCTGGGCCATCTTGATCTGCAATTCCTTCGCGTTGACCAGATAGAGGCTGGTCACGCCGAAGCGTCCCGAAGCCACCTGCTTGATGGCGCTGCTGCGGGAGTCGCCGTTGGCATCGGGCGTGTAACGCGCCGGATCCTCGCCGCCCTCGCCGGTGTTGCTCTTGCCGCCGATGCGGTTCATGGCGATGGCGAGGCTTTCGTGGGCCTCCTTGCTGATGGAGCCGTAGGACATCGCGCCGCTCTTGAAACGCTTGAGGATTGCCTCGACCGACTCGACTTCCTCGATGGGAATCGGATTGGCCGGAAACTTGAGTTCGAGCAGCCCGCGCAGCGTGCAAATCTTCCGCGACTGATCATTGACCAGCGCCGAATATTCCTTGAAGGCCTTGTAATCCGCCGAACGGACGGCTTGCTGGAGCTTGTGGACCGTCTGCGGACTGAACAAATGAACCTCGCCGTCCGCGCGCCATTGATACTGGCCGCCGACATCGAGCGTGTGGCCGTTCACCTGGCGATCAGGGAACGCCTGCTGATGGCGAATCTGCACTTCGCGCGCGATCACGTCGAGACCCACACCCTCGACCCGCGACGGGGTCCAGGTGAAATACCTGTCCACGACGGATTGCTTCAAGCCGATGGCTTCGAAGATTTGAGCGCCGCGATAGCTCTGGATGGTCGAGATACCCATCTTCGAGATCACCTTGACCACGCCCTTCACGACGGCCTTGAGGTAATTCTTGCAGGCGGTCTTGTGGTCGATGTTCTTGAGCAGACCCTGGCGGATCATGTCGTCCACCGTCTCGAAGGCGAGATACGGATTGATCGCGCCCGCGCCGTAACCGATCAGCAGCGAGAAGTGATGCACTTCGCGCGGCTCGCCGGTTTCGATCACCAGGCCGACGCGAGTGCGCGTGCCTTCGCGGATCAAATGATGATGCAGCCCGGCCACCGCGAGCAGCGCGGGGATGGGGGCGTTCTCGCGGTCGATGCCGCGGTCGGAGAGGATGAGGAGGTTGGTGCCGTCCTCGATCGCGCGGTTCGCCGCCGCGTAGAGGTTCTCCATCGCGCGCTCAAGGCCCTGTTCGCCGTCGGCCACCTTGTAAAGAATGGGCAGCGTGACGGATTTGAAGCCTTCCTGGCTGACGTATTTGAGCTTTGCGAACTCCTCGTTGGTGAGGATGGGCGACTTGATCTCGATCAGCCGGCAGCTTTCAGGAACCGGCTTGAGCAGGTTCAACTCCGACCCGATGGTCGTCTCGGCCGAGGTAACGATTTCCTCGCGGATGCAGTCGATCGGCGGGTTGGTGACCTGCGCGAAGAGCTGCTTGAAGTAGTTATAGAGCGACTGCGGCTTGTCCGAGAGCACGGCCAGCGGAGTGTCGGTGCCCATGGAACCGACCGCTTCGACGCCGTCCTTCGCCATCGGCACCATCAACAGGCGCAAATCCTCGAACGTGTAGCCGAACGCCTGCTGGCGTCGCAGCACGGTGTCGTGGCTCGGCTCAGGCAAATGCGCGGGAGCCGGCAGATCGGCCAGTTCTACCATGTACTTATTGAGCCATTGGCGGTAGGGATGCTCGGTGGCGATCTTTTGCTTGATCTCCTCGTCGGCGACGATGCGGCCTTCCTCGGTATCGATGAGGAACATGCGGCCCGGTTGCAAGCGGCCCTTGTGGAGGATGCGGTCGGGGGCGATGTCGAGCACGCCAACTTCCGAGGCCATGACCACGAGGTCATCCTTGGTCACGTAATAGCGGGAAGGGCGCAGGCCATTGCGGTCGAGCACCGCGCCGATCTTCCGGCCGTCGGTGAAGGCGATGGAGGCGGGACCGTCCCACGGTTCCATGAGGCAGCTATGATATTCATAGAACGCCTTCTTCTCGTCGCTCATGCTCTCGTGGTTGGTCCACGGCTCGGGGATCATCATCATCACCGCGTGCGGCAGCGAGCGGCCGGCCATCACGAGCAGTTCGAGGCAGTTGTCGAACATGGCAGAGTCGCTGCCATCGGTATTGATCACCGGGAGAATCTTCTTGAGATCGTCGCCGAAATGCGGGGATTCGAACATCGCCTGCCGGGCGCGCATCCAGTTGATGTTGCCGCGGAGGGTGTTGATCTCGCCGTTGTGGGCGAGGTAGCGGTAGGGGTGGCCGCGTTCCCAGCTTGGGAACGTGTTGGTGCTGAAACGGGAGTGCACCAGCGCCAGGGCCGATTCCATGGACTTGTCGGAGAGATCGGGGAAATAGCTCGCCACCTGGGCGGTGTTGAGCATGCCCTTATAGACGAGCGTCTTGTATGACAGGCTGGCCACGTACCAATAATGGCTGCCCGGGAAACCGGCGCGGCGAATCTCATTGGTGGCGCGCTTGCGGATGACGTACAGCTTGCGCTCGAACGCCATGCCGTCCGTGAGTTTGTCGTTGCGCTTGATGAAAACCTGCCGCATGAACGGCTCGGAAGCCTTGGCGGTGGCGCCGAGGGCGGAATTGTCGGTCGGGACCGTGCGCCAGCCAATGACGCGCTGACCTTCCTCGGCAACGATTTTTCCGAAGATCTGCTCGCACTCGTGGCGCTCGGCGGCATTGGGCGGGAGGAAGACGAGGCCGACGCCGTAGTGGCCCTCGGCAGGCAAATCAATCTTCTCCGCGGCGCAAACCTTCTGAAGGAATGCGTGCGGTGTCTGGATGAGAACACCCGCGCCGTCACCCGTATTGGCCTCGCAACCGCAGGCGCCGCGATGATCCAGGTTCAGGAGAACCTGGATGCTTTGGCGGACGATTTCGTGGGACTTTTTGCCCTTTACGTTGACAACAAATCCGACGCCGCAAGCTTCGTGTTCGAACTGCGGATCGTACAGGCCCTGTTTGGGTGGCAATCCGTTGGGGTTCAACGGTCCGACATTTGGCTTCTGAGTTTCTTCTGATCGCATCTTTTAGCGTTCTGGACGCTTCCAAAAAACTAATTTTGTTATTTTTTACCGAATTCAATGGCTTGTGCAATACTAGATTGCAAAAATTTGAACGATTCGACCTCCGCCCGAACGCGGTCGTCGCCCCTGCCGAAAGCAATCTCGATCAAACGGGCGAATTTGCCAGTGCTGACGAGTTCTTTCTGAAGAAAAGCGGATGGCCTGAGGCAACGGGGCCGGCCCCACGAGTCAGGCTCAATGATCGGGCGGCAAAGCCGGTGAAGTTTTCCCCAAAGAGGAGGTCAACGGGATGTGGGATCGTCAGGCGCACGTTGCCGGTTCGACGACCATCGCCCGGTGTCGCCAACGCGGACTTGTGCGGAAGCGTGGTTCGTAATCCGGTTTCAAGCAGGAGTTCCGTGCAACTTGCCAAGGTTGGCCGCAGCGACCATTAGAGCTGCATCCTCGTTATCATCGGAAAGGAAGTCCGTGTCTGCCGGTGATCCGGGCAGCCTATCAAGAGTAAGTCGCGGGATGCGGCGAACCCAGCAAGTTAGTATGGATTTTTTCGGGGGCTCTGGCACAATTGGGCCATGCCAGAGAAGAGTCTCAATGAAATTCCCAGGGACCTGCGGGCGCTTTACACACGGGGGGCGGATGCGCTGCAGCGGGACAACTTTGATTATGCCATTGATTTGTTCACGCAGATTCTCACCAAGGAACCTGGATTGTACGAAATCCGGAAGGCGCTGCGCACCGCGCAGATCAAAAAGGCGGGGGACGGGGGCCGTGGATTTTTCAAGAAGGTTTTCAGCGGAGCCGGGTCGTCGCACCTGATCGGGATGGGCCAGCTTTCGCTGCGCAAGAATCCGGTCGAGGCCATCCAGATTGCGGAACAGATCATAGCCGGAGACGCCTACAGCGGGCCGGGGCACAAGCTGCTCGCCGAAGCCGCGATGGCGGCGGAGATGCCGAAGACGGCCGTGTTGTCGCTGGAAATTCTCGCCAAAAATTCGCCCGCGGACAAGGCGTTGAGCCTTCAGTTTGCGGAGGCGCTGGCCGCGTCCGGCGACCAAACCCGCGCCGAAAATCTCCTGGCGCAATTGCGCCGCCAGCACCCGAACGACAACGAAGTCCACATGGCGCTCAAGAACGTGTCCGCCCGCAAGACCATGGATGAGGGCGGCTACAGCGGATTGGAGGGCGGACAGGGTTCGTATCGCGACATCCTCAAGAACAAGGAGGAGGCGGTGTCGCTGGAGCAGGAAAAGCGTCAGGTGAAAACCGAGGACGTGGCGGACCGGTTGATCAAGGAATACGAGGCCCGCCTGAAGACCGAGCCGAACAATTTGAAGGTGCTGCGCGACCTTGGCGATCTTTACGCCCAGAAGCACCAATACGATCGCGCGCTGGAACTTTTTCAGAAGTCAATCAGCGACGCCTCGGCGGCGGATTCGGCAATGGACGCGAAGATCGCGCACGTGCGGCTGAAGAAGTTTGATCATGAATTGTCGCAGTTGGACAACACCTCGCCCGAATACGCGGAAAAGATGGCCCAGATCAAGACCGAGCGGGCGGCGTTTCAGTTGGAGGCGTGCCGGAAACGGGCGGAGAAGTATCCGACGGACCTGCAGATCCGTTTTGAGCTCGGGCAGTTGTATCTGGAGGCGGGCAAGGTCAGCGAGGCAATCCAGGAGTTTCAGAAGGCGATCAACAATCCGCATCGGCGCATCCAGAGCATGGGCTACCTGGCCCAATGCTTCGCGAAGCGCGGGATGAACGACATGGCGGCGAAACGTCTGCAGGAGGCGTTAAAGGAAAAGGTCGGGTTCGACGACGAGCGCAAGGAACTCCTGTATAACCTGGGCTGCATCTTCGAGAAGATGAGCAAGAAAGAGGAGGCGATGGAGCAGTTCAAGCAGATTTACGAGGTGGACATCGGTTACAAGGACGTCGCCGCAAAGGTGGACGCCTTCTACTCCGGCGGGGGCTAGAGCCGGTTCAAAACCGAATAGTCGACGCGCTTGACAAGTTACTGAAGTCGCGTGACGGACACTAAAGCCCCAACAACATTCACGAGGGTTGCAAAAACGGCGACCGCGATCCCACTGCTGATTACGTTCGTCTGCGTGGCCGTTGCCTCCCGGTATTACTTCTGGATGATCAGGGATGGATTTATCGACGGTCGAGGAAAGAAGGTGATGGAAGATGCGATGGAATTCAGTTATTTCGGGATTCTTTATCTTGGGCCGCCGGCATTGATCGGGTTCATTGTTTCGTTCTGGTCAGGCCGAGCCAGACGTTTTTGCATTCCCGCGTCATTGCTTTATCCAGTCCTCCTTGCGATTTACATGGCCTTGGCCGAGCTTTGCTTTTAGCGGCGTTGCGGGTTCGGTTCGTGGCTTAACGTGCATTTGCGGTGGAACGGCAAAGCACTCCCCCCTTCTCGATTTCCTTATAAGCGCCAGTTTCAGCTGTGAAGAGGGCCGGTGTCTTTTCGCCGCTGGGTCATGGTTCGGCGAGGACTCGGGCATATACTCGGATCCAGTATCCAGTCCAGTTGTCGTTCGACATGTATATGTTACAGCCATACTGACGACCTCGATGGATCAAGACCCGACGGGCAAATCCTCCGTAAAGTTGCACCGCCATGTAAAAGTACCCGAACCTTGCCAACACCATTCGGGAATCTCCTTTGGAGTCAATGCGTGCTATCGTATGCCAACATGAAATCAGATAGCTTTTTTACCTCTCCGGCTGGAAATCTTTGCTTCCGGTTTGCCACAAGAGAAAGGCATCCTGACCCGCAAAGTTTTTGAAGGTCACAGTTTTTTCCTCGGTGAAATGCCCGTTGTCGTAATTCACCTTCATTAGAACGGGTTTACCTGAAGTCGATGCCGCCTGAAGCGCCGCAATGAATTTGCCGGGTTGCCAGACGGGAACCCGGGGATCATTCCAGCCGCCCACACCCATGACCGCAGGGTATTTCACACCTTTCTGGACGTGCTGGACGCCGTCCATTTCAAACAGTGCCTGGCATTCGACGGGGTCCTTGACGGTCCCGAATTCCGGCACGTTCACGGGTCCATTGGGCGAGAATTCCAATCGCATGGCATTCGCGCAGCCCACGTTGCAAACCGCCGCAGCAAACAAATCCGGCCGTTCCGTGATGGCACGGCTGATGAGGATTCCGCCTGCGCTGGTGCCAGTTCCCGCGAGCTTTTGCGGACTGGTATAGCCTTTTTTCACCAGGTATTCGGCGCAGGAGATGAAATCCTCCCAGGTGTTCGGCTTGGTGGTCTTGTACCCGCCCCGATACCAGGCCTCGCCCTTCTCGCTGCCGCCTCGCGGATGAGCGAATGCCAGGACCACGCCTCGCGTGGCCACTGAATAAAGAATGCTGAACCGGGGTGTATAGCTGATCCCATAAGCGCCATAGCCGGACAGAATGCAACAATTCGAGCCGTCCGGCTTCATCCCCTTTTCGTGAATGATGGACAGCGGAACCATCACGCCGTCATGCCCAGGCACTTCAACTTCCTCGGAAACCAGATTCTCGAATCCGGGATAAGAAACGTCTTCGTTGAATATGCTCTTGGTGAAAATATTCTTCTGCGCTTCAAAGTCGTAGATTTTCAGGGGCGACGTCCACGACGTGATATAAACGAGGCAACGGTCTGTCTTCCAATCCGGACAACTGACGCTCACGACCCCGGACATCGGCAGTTTGACTTCAGTGGTCTTCCCGCTGGCAAAGTCATAGCGGACGACACGCCCCACCACCCCGTTGGAAAAGACGACGATGAGGTAATGCTTCGTTTTGGTGATGGACTGGATGCTATCAGCCGCCTCGGGAATAATCGTCTCAGCATGTTCCCAATCCGGATGCTTTGCGCTGGTGCGAACGATCTTGTATCTCGGTGCGCCGGCATGGGTGACCGCATAAACATGATCGCCCTGGAATTCGATACCCCTGACCAGCAGGTTGGAGCGCTGGCATAACACCTGCCATTTGATTTTCCCCATTTGCATCCCGGAAACGGGAGCATAGAGGATCCGCATTTCATTTTGCACGGTGTCCAAATGCCCGATGATATAGTCAGGGTAGGATTCATCAATGGACGCGACGGGAAATTCCTTCGGCGTGATCCCCAAGTCCGGGTAGCTTTCATCGCTGAAAAAATCAATGTCAGCAGCCACTTCCGTGCCGAGCTTATGTATCCTGGTCTTCCGATTTTGCTCGATCTCGAGGCTCTTGATGTCTGTGACTTTGCCGGCGTCGTAAAAGAACGATTTGCCATCCTTCAACCATCCAATGGCCCCGTACGAAGGATAAATCTTCTCCGGCAACAATGTCCGCCTGTCAACGTCAAGGACGCGCAATTCGGAATATTCCGCGCCTCCGGCGGTCAATCCAATGACAACGTATTTCCCGTCCCAAGACGGGACGAAGGATTGGATCGTGGACGTCACGCCCTGCTTGTAGGTCCCGGGGTCGAACAACAATTTCTCCTGTCCAGCCCATCCGTCGCGAATATAGAGTTTGCCGACGTTCTCGCCGCCGAGGGTCTTTTTGTAAAAGACGCGCCCGTTTTCAAACGTGATGTCTGCGTAAGATGCGGGTTTGATTTTGTCGAGCGCGGTCCATTCCGTCACCAATGCGTCGCGGCCGGGAATCTTCGCCAGAAGTCCATCGGTCAATTCCGCTTGTGCCTTGAACCACGCCCCGACGTTCGTATCTTTCAAGTTCTCCAGCCAACGGTAGGGGTCATTGTATGTCTTCCCGAAATACGTGTCGGAGGCATCGACGGTCCTGGCCGGCGGATAAGCCCACTGAGCCAGACAGGGAACCGCCAGCAGAAATAAAACAAGGACAGCAATTGATTTTCTCATTTCGGTGAACATCATCGCGGCCCTCAGGGTCAGGACACGGCGCGTGTATTTTCCCGCTGCCGAAAAAGCGGTTGTGAAATCGTGGTTGTGTTTCCAGGGTGAAATATCGGTTGTATGCATGACAGTTAATCGCAAATCAGACAGTGTCTTTTCCATTCTCATTTGAGGCAAGCCGTTCACGCGGTGTAACGCCGGGAAACTGTCTCTCAATCAACTTACCGACAACCGCGTCAGTCGTTAAGGTATTCATCTGGCGAATTATTTAAGTGGAGTCGTCTGAGGCACTGACAGGCTGGTTTCAGCGACCATCGCTTCCAATATGGGAAGCCTTCGCCGGCCGGTAAACCGACGACGAACATGGCCCTCTGCATCAACGATTACAGTCGTTGGCACCGTGGTCGCGTTGAACATGCCACCGATTGAAAAATTCTCATCGAGAATAACCGGAAAGGAAAGACTTTTATCCCTGACCATTTGAGCCAGTCTTTCACGGAGCGCGCCGACGGACGGAGGGGGCGGCGCGTGAGGATCAAGTTTCCGCTGGTGAATCGCCTCATCATCCTCGCCGGCAACTCCGCCATCGCTATCCGGGACGTTGTCCAGACACACGGCGAATATCGTCAAGGCGTTCCCGAATTTCGCTTTCAAGGTCATCAGATCCTCAAGTTCATTCAAACAACCGCCTTCCGGCGTGGACCAAAAATAAAGCAATGCCGTAGTTCCTCGCGCATCGGAAAGTTTCGCTTGTCGGCCATCAATTGTAGAAGCCGTGAATTCTTCGCGCCTGGGAAGTGAATTTGCGTTGTAGGATTGTGCTGGCGCCATGGAATCATATTCCATCCGGTGTTCGGCCCACCATGTTTTGGCCAGCGTGACGCCTGCCTTGCATTTCTCCTCGCTGCCCGGACGGAATTCGACAAGCCCTGTCTTTTCGTCCGTAACTCCCGCCGCAACTTCGGTGAGTTTAACGCCAAAACTCTGATGGGTCCATTTTCCAAGCAAGGTCAACCCTCTGACAACCACTCGTGGATCGCTGTCATCAAGCAATCGAACCGCAATTGGCACGCCTGTTTTGGAATCAATCCAACGCAAGGTCTCCGCTCCGAGCAGGCGAATCTCGGGATCGCAGTCGCTCACTTGCGCAGCCGCCCATTGAGCCAGGTGCAAATGTCTTTGCTGGCGCAGAACCACAAGCGCATTTTCCCGCACGTCCAGGTCCGGATCAAAAGCGGCCTCCTCAATCAGTGATTGTATCTGAACGGGCACATCATTTTTTGGACTCAGCGCGAATTTCCTGGCGGCCAGCATCGCACCCTCTCGATGTGCAATTTTACCCGAATTCCAGGCCTCGAGGACAGCCTCATACGGGTTGGACGACGTGCCAATCATATCCTCGACCGATCCAACTGTCGGTGAATCATTCCTCAACATTCCATGTTTCAAAACGGAACCGGCTATCTGGCGGCGAAACGCCAGGAGTGACAATGCGGCCAGCAACGCGAAAAGAAGGAAACGCATCCGGGTTGAAATCTTCGGCGGCACGCCGGATGACTTTTGCGGGACTGTGGAAATCATATTACTTTCGCCATTCTTTCACGGTGGACAATCCTCGAATTGGCATGGCACCATGGGTTGATTTTATGATGTCGCGTTCAACGCGCCGTTCCTTTCGGGTGATCACCGGATCCTCTGCGCCCCATTAGACCAACCGATCCACTTCGGTCGCATTTTTTGCAAAGCCCTTCAATCTGCAAAAAGTGGCTTTGCACCGTCGCCCCGAGGTGGCGTTTGACGTATTTGGTAACTTCTTCCATCAAGCAGAGGTTGACTTCCTCCACCTTGCGGCAGCAGCGGCAGATAAAGTGATGGTGATGTCCGTGTTCAATCCCCTGGCAGATGAAGTAACGCAACTCACGGTCTTCGTTGGCAACAGTAACCAGAATCCCGCAATTGGCGAGATTCTCCAGAATCCGATACACCGTCGGCAGCCCAACGCCCCTGAACCGCTTTTGCAGCCGCGCCTGCACCTCAAACGGATCCAGAATGGATTTACGCTCCAAAAACAACTCGATGACGGCCCGCGTCTTCGGAGTAACTCGATGGCCGTTCTCTTTCAGCCGGTCAATATAATTGCCAATTGGCATGAGCTAACAATCTCCGTGTCTCTGCTCTCCGCACAAGCCAAAGGCAAAAGCGCCCGACGACAACCTGTGCGGCAACATGCACAGCGTTCATTTAATAGAAATGGTTTTCATTTGTCTATTGAAAAGCGTTTTCATTTGTTCATGATGATGGCTGTGTATCGGCAGCGTCGCATCACGCATGAGCAGGGCTTTCTGGCTCTCGGTGGCTGTCACCGGTCACTTCAAAACCAGCCACTCTAAGGCGTTGAGCCCATATCAGGATTTTTGACGCGAGCAAGGTGTATTCAAATGCTTCTGTAGTAATTCGATGACCGGCTCATCCTTCGTGCGCTGCTCGCAGGTTGCGATAGTAGATCGTGTCAATGCCATTGCGCTCCAGTGCCGTGTAAAGAAACCGCCGCCCAATCTCCGCGTGCTCTTGAAGCGCCCACCGAGCTGCATCCCACGGAAGGCGAGCCAACTCATTCGGTGCGTCTGATTTGAGGCGTAGCAACATCAGGGTAATGTCCTGCGGAAATTCGGATGGCCTGCCCCAATGAAGAAGGTCAGTTATTGGACTATCGCCTGGACTTCCCATCGACATGCAGTGCAAGTATGGTCCGGTGCCCGGTGACAATCGAGTGTTTTCCATAACCGTAAGCAGCAAGGTAAAACAGCAGAACCGGTAGCGAGCCATTCAACTCGCCGGTTCTGCACGTTTTAACCCGCTGCCAACATCTTACGGAAAACGCTCGCTTTTCGTCAGAAATCGACCATGCTGGCCGCATGGTGTCATTGATCACAACGGGAGGAATACGCAAGTGCAGCGCCCACAAGTCATCGTCAGGAGCGTAGCAGCGCTTACGGCGGTGCTCGCATGCTGTGGGCTTGTCGTCATTGCTTACTTCGCACGTGTTGCGACCGTCGAATATTCCAGTATCCAGTACCGCCATTTGGCGGCCTGCGGTTTGTTTGCGGTCGTGCCACTGATGTTTGTTTGGGCTTCCATACAGGCCTGGCGTTTCGCTCTTAAGGGTATCGTTTCGATATATTCGGGATATTTGCTTTTTGGTTTTATGGGTTTGGCCGCAAGCGTCCTCCACTGGTCGCGGAGCAAGAGCCCTCAGGACGTTGCGAACGGCGGAATCTCGCTTGTAGCGTTTGCAATCGGGGTATTGGTCGCACTGCAAGAAAAGAAATTCAAAAAGGACGTCGCCTAAAAAGACGGTGGAATGAATTGCATGCCAGCGGAGATGAAGAAATTGTGCCACCGGTCACTTCAAAGCCAGCCAGTCTGGGTCGGATCAAAACCAGCCACTCAACTGTTCGGGGTAGATGAGAACGACGGATGAAAATAGATGACACCGCTGGGCGATGCAAAAAGCGCAGACATGTCTGCGCACTCCAAGGTGATGCGCCCTGCCGGCGGCGGGTGTGGAAAATCATTTGACGGGGCGCGTGGTTAATGACAGTATACAACTGCGTTTGGGGTTGGCGCCCCTTTAACTACGGCGCTGCTCCGCAGGAGGAAGTCAGCTTCGCTGACCTGATCCATGATCCGGGATCGCCCCCAGCCAGGGTCGATAGCTCACCTCATTTTTCCTCCTGAATGTTCTTTGACAATTTGAACAAGGCCGATGCGAGATGCAGGATGCATGATCGTGAACGGGGAATTGCCCCCTCACCCCGCCCTCTCCCCCGAGGGGGAGAGGGCGGCCGGAGGCGTGCGGGTGATCGGCGATTATCGGCGAATGCGAAGCGAAGCGTCGGGATTTTAAGTTCTTCGAGCTGGTTCAAGCACGTTCGAGGTGTTTCGAGGTGATTTCGAATAAGTGCCGCTCGCGCTTCGCGGAGTCTCGTTTTTCCGAAGGAATTGAAATTATAGGGGGGGAGGGGTGCTCAGATTATCAGATTTGGGTTAGTTTCCACTGTTTCCGATATCCATCGAATTGGGGCGCGATATCGGCGATAGCGGACGATCGCCGCGATTCACTTCCAGCCTCGCCCGCTGCGATGCGGCCCCACAGAAAAGCAGGCGAACACCCAGTCGCCCCCGAAGTTCGCCCGCTGCTATACTCATCGACCAGGTTTTTTCATGCCACCGTTATGAGAGATGTGACAACGTCGCCCGCAGGCTCGTCCCTACCGTCGACGATTGCCGTTTCCGCGCTTGGCGCGGTGTTCGGCGGGTTGATTGCGGCCTGGCTGGTCGTTGGGTTTACGGAGATGCTCAAAGCAATGCTGGCCGCGGTCTCCAGGCAAAGCTTCTGGGTTCTTATCCTGCTGCCGCTGCTCGGATTGGCGCTCTCCGTTCTGGTGCTTTACCGATTGGGTCTGAGCAGCGAAGAGCAAGGGTCGCGGCGTTCGAAGTGGGCCGAGTGGAGAACCTTTCCGCCTGACGCAGCCCGCTCGCACCTGACCGACGATATGGTGTCGTCCGCGGGTGCTGAGGAACGCTTTCCGTGGCGACTGACACCGATCCGGCTTCTTGCGATCTGCGCCACGGTTGGCTTCGGTTGTGCGATGGGGACCGAGGCGCCTGCCGCATACTTGGGGGTTGCCGCGGGCGCAGCTCTCGGAACCCGCTGGCGCCGTCTGCTTCGGCCGGCGGCGGTCGGGGGTGGCGCGGCGGGTGTCGCTGTGCTCATGGGAATACCGCTGGTTGGCACGGCATATATTCTTGAGCTGGGGCGACGCCATAAAGCTCCGCTCAACGTCGAACGGGTAACGGCGGCGCTTGTGGGAGGATTGGTCGGTTGGCTTTTGAATATTTGGCTTAATGTCAACCTGATCCGCCTGGTTGTCCCCAAGGAACCGCCGCACAGCCTTTATCAGGGGCTGGTCACGGCGCTGCTCATCGGTGGGCTGTCCGGCTCGATTACCGCGCTCTCGGGAGCGGCGATTTATCGAGCGAAGGCCTGGAAAGCCAGTCCCATTATCCGGCTTGCGCTTGGCGGGCTGGCTTTGGGAGCGGCGGCGATGATGATCTCGATGGTGGCCTCTCCCGAGGCCGCCATAGGCCCGGGCGGCGGCGCCATCTCATGGGTGGAGAGCGCGACGGGGACAGCGGCGTTTATTGTGCTGACTGTTGACGTGCTCCGCGCCGTGGCCACCACGGCGACCGCAGCGGCGGGAGGATGCGGCGGCGTGTTTGTGCCATTTCTGGCGATTGGCGACCTGGCGGGGCGGGTGTTCGCACCGTCGCTTGAAATACCGGGTGATCTCGCCGGCGCGGCGGGCGCGGCGGGCGGGATCAGCGGAGGCTATCACCTGCCTTTCACCGCGGTGGCGCTGGTTCTCAGCCAAGGCGGCCCTCACCTGGCGGTGCTGACCTGCCTGGCAACCGTCATCGTTGCAGCCTTCGCCGGCACGGGCTCGGCAAAGTTGCTGGATCGCATCCTGTCGCCGCGCCGTCTCCGTGTCGCAGAAGAGCCCATCATGGCGCAGGACCCGTACAGCTTCTGATTCTTCTTCAGTCCCGGGGTGCGACCAATCTCTTGATGACGAAAACGAAAAAGCCCGAGCAGAGGAGATTCACTGCCAGGGAAATGACGGCAACGGTCAGGATCGGTCCGGCGACATTGTAAGACAGAGAAACCACCAGCATGCCGGCGCCGACTTCGCCGCGAGGAAACATCCCGACGCCGAGGGCCAGGCGCTCGTTGCGGCTCGCTTCTTTCCGGTAGCAGAGGGCGGGGACCATTTTCCCGATGTTCGACAGGGCGGTGATGACGAGAACGTGCACGGCGATGAGGCCCCAGCCGGGAAACTGATGTTTGAGGGCGAGCACACCCGGGGAGATGCCCTCGAATTTTGGGACGATATCTCCTGTCGGCTGGACGCCCTGCCCGGGAAAGCCTGCGAGCGCCGGCATGCACATGCCGGACAGCGCCATGAAACAGGCCGACACAATGGTCGAGACCCTTTGTTCCATCGCGTCAGCGAGTCCGTTGTCGCTGCCGTTATCGCTCAATCGAGCCCGTCGTCTGGGCGCGCGGGCCAGCATGCATCCCACGACGAATGCCAGAAGCAGGGACTCGACTTCGACGGAAACGGTGTCGTCAATGACCTTGCCGCCAAGGCTGGTGCCTTCGGAGATCGCAACGATGATCGCCGAATAAAGCATCACCCAGGGCCAGCTTACGGGCAGATTCAACACATGCACGAATTTCCAGACCAGCCAGATGAGAGTGAGGATGCAGAGCATGAGGACGACCAGTTGCCAGTTCATGCTCAGCAGGAAAATCTTGAACGGGATGAAGAGCAGGATGGTGTCCAGGTCGTCAAAGATCGCCAGCACGCGGGCCTTTCGGTAAAGCCAGGTCGCAGACAAGCCGGCGGCGGCGAGCATGGAGAAAAGCAGGCCCACGGAGGTAGGCGCGGCGAAACGTCCCACCACCACCGCCTCCCACCACATGTCGCGGGACCACCATAATTCGCGCGGGGCCATGGCGAAAACGAAGTAGGCGGTACAGAGAAACCAGGGACACACTGTGATGGCGGCGCTCACCACGTTATCCCAGAAGATCATCCCGGGCTGGCTCCTGCTGATCTCGAATCCAAAGCCGACGTGGATGACGATGAACGAAAGGCTGAACATCGTCGCCAATTCGATCAGCATCCTGGTCCGGCCGGAAAGGAATTGGGAGATGATGACTCCGGCTGTCAAAAGGAACGAATATAACCACACCTTTCGCATGAGTTGGCCAGGTTGTTTGCGAGCCTCCCCAGCCTCACGCGGCGGGCCATGGATGCGAAATGCCGATTCGACCCCACCATCGCGGGAAGTTCAATCCCGTTGTGGCAGGGAATCCAACCCATGCCCGCTTCCGTCGATTGCGCCCGGAAATGGAGGTTATCACCCGCTTTAAGAAAGGCGGGAACAAGCCTAGTATGTGCGGGCCGGGAGCCGACTTCTGACGAACAGAGGACGTCATGGAGTTGTCCCCTGCCCGATCGTCACGCTGAGGTTTGACTGCCATGAAAAGAGGATTCGACCACAACATCCTGCTGTTGCAGGGAGGAGGCGCGCTGGGGGCGTATCAAGCCGGCGCATACGAGGGGTTGATGGAAGCGGGCATCGCGCCCGACTGGGTGGTGGGCATCTCGATCGGCGGAATCAACGCCGCCCTGATTGCCGGCAACCCCCCGGAGCGGCGAGTGGAGCGCCTGCGGGAATTCTGGCACCGAGTCTCGTCGCGTGTGCCGCTGATTCCCGGGCCGTGGCTCGACCCGGTGCGCCCGATGCTGAACCAACTGAGCGCGACCACTTCGATGATGACCGGCGTGCCGGACTTTTTCCGTCCGCGCGTGCCGACCCCGTCGTTCTACGTGCCGTGCGAGACGCCCGATCGCTTGAGCTACTACGATACCGAACCGCTGCGAAAGACGTTGGAAGAGCTGGCGGATTTCGACCTCATCAACGAGAAGAAGGTCCGGCTTTCGCTTGGTGTGGTCAGCCTGAGCACGGGGCAATCGAGATATTTCGACAACGAGGAAATGGAGATTGGCCCGGACCATGTGCGGGCCAGCGGGGCGTTGCCGCCGGGCCTGCCACCGATCGGAATTGACGGCGATTACTATTGGGACGGGGGCGTGGTATCCAATACGCCGCTCATGTACGTGCTGGAAAATCTGCCGCGGATGCGGGCCCTGGTGGTGCAGGTGGACATCTTCCGGCCTGATGGCGAACTGCCGCAGGACATCGACGAAGTGATGCGGCGCAGCCTGGATATCCGCTTTTCGAGCCGGATGCCGCTGCGCGCGGAGCGGATCAAAAAGCTCGCGGAGATGAAAGCCGCGCTGACCCGATTGCTGGGCAAGCTACCGCCGTCGTTCAAGAACGACCCGGACGTGCAAAAACTTCTGCCGATCCGCGATGTTGGGGAAATGACCATCGCGCGCCTGACCAATCGCGGGCTTTCGCACGCGGGTTACTCGATGGACTACGAGTTTTCGCGGGCAACGGTCACTGAACTTTGGGCCACCGGGCTGGAGGACGTCCGGCGTTCCGTGGCGAGCATAGAGTCCATGCAACCGACGGAAATTGGGTGTATCGCGCGCATGTACGATCTTCCGCCTGACGATCCGGAAGAACCGCTGCAGGAAATCGGCGCGCGTCCCGCCGAACCGCTTACCCGTCACGTGCGGCAGAGGCGCACGCGACGGCCGGTGTGAGGGCAGTGTCCGCTTCCGTTTGGATCTGCTGACGGGTCACATCTTCCTAACCCTTTCCCCCGCTCTGCGGCGGAGAGGGAACAAATGCCGCAAACTGGAGGCGATGAGCTGCGGAAGTTGACTCGGGGATTGCCGCGGGACTGGCCAGGCATGCGGGTATTCGCAGACGCCAGCGGCGGCTTTTGCCGAAGGCGTAGCCGAATTCACGGAGATCCTCGTGGAACAGCGACTCGGCGCGATGGCGGTCGCGATTGCTGAAGTAGGCCGGGTAAGGCTGACGCTGGGATTTTCGCAAGTGCGGCACCTCGCCGCATTCGACGCCAAGGCGGCGCGCGAGCCTCCGGTATTCGGCGTCAAAATCCTCGAAACGATAAATGTCATTCACGTCGTGCAGGCAGAAAATGGGGGTGGTCATCGGGAGCGCATGCTGCTTGAGCCTGGAAAAATAATTATCGCCGTCGGGCGAAATCGAGGGATCCTCCACGACGTCCATGACGCGTTCAAGCGTGAGTTCGGCACGGAAGGCTTTCTCGGCATCGTTCGCCACCGCATAGCCCTGGAACATCAGGAAGGCGGAGACAAGGCGGTCGAATGGATTGCGGATGAAGGCGAAGGAATAGATTCTCCGCCATTCAGCGGGAAACGGTCCCGACGGCAGCACGGAACCATTTTCAATTCCACCGAAAAGGCCCCGCACCACCGAGGTGGAGCCTGCCTTCCGGATCCGCACCATGACACATTCGGGAGAACTAAACCGAATAATGGACATCTTCTGCTCTGGCTTTCTGCTTTTTGAGGCGACGGGAAGCGAAGGCACGACTCAAGTGTCTTCGCCGACTGTGAAGTAAAACCCGCCGGCGACGGCAGGAATTTAGCCCGGAGCCCAGAACTTGCACCTGGGGAAATCACCCCGTGAGCGACAGATGCCGCGTCGAGACTGTTTGCCAGGCTATTGAGCTTTGATGTCCAACCCGGCCATCAGGTTTCCCTTGGGAACGACCGTCACCGTCTCACCTCTCTGCGTGCGGATATTGAGCGATGCGCCGGACAAGGTCTCCGCCGGTTTGCCGTCGCGATAGACGGTGACATCGGCATTGGCCCAGGGATTCGCCAATTCACACGAATTGCCGAGGCGCGATTTCAGTTCGACGAACTGGATCTTTCCACCTTTCTGCGCGGCGGTGACCACGAACGCCCCGCGGGCGAGCAATCGGAAGTTGACGTCCCAATCCTTGGGCCAGGCCGGGAACACTTCAATGCTGGCGTGCGCAAGATCATTCGAAGCGGAGCTGGACAGCAGCGAGGATTGAATGCCGAAGGAGAGGCCGCCGAGGTGCTCGGCATCGATGGCGCCCGGCCCCTCGCGCAGACGGAGACGATTGCGGAAGATTTGCGCGCCACCATCGCCTTCGGCATCAATAAATCCGCCGGTGCGATCGAATCCAAGAAAACGGCTCTTGAGTTCCTTTTCGGAACCGAGCGGCTCGATGGAATTGGTGCCGGCCACAAACGAACCGAACGGACGGTTTCTGAACAACCCGTTGGCAACAAATCCATCGCGCTGGCGATTGGCCATGCGCCGCTCGGGGTTGGTGGCGTCGAAATTGCCGCGACGGCCCGAGCCAGCCGCAGGGGTGGCAAGATTGTCGGCGATGTCCTGCCATTTCGGGCGGAGGTCCTGATCCACGCCGAGAATTTCCGAAGCATGGATCACCAGCGGGAAGATGGAATGCATGGCGCCGATCTCGCTGACCGTATCGGAGGAATCCCAATCGCTTTCGATGCGGTTGACGTGATGGATGTGATATTTACCGTCGGCTTCCTTTTGGACGTTGGGGAAATTGCGATAGAACTCGGCGACACCCTTGATCATGGGATACGCGCGGTCGCGGAGCCAGTTGGTGTCGCCGGTGAATTCATAACGCTCCCAGAACTCGGACGCCACTCCCGCCGCGCCGGACAGGAAATGCGTGCAATGGCCGAAGATCCCCTGCCCTTTGGTGGGCATGATCAGATGGCCGTGCACGTACTCGCCGTCGTTTTTGAAATTGTAGCGGCTGTTGTGGCGATTCTTGGTGGCGATCCAAAAGTCGAAATTGGTTGAGCGCTGATCGTAAGGCTTGCGGACGAGGAAGAGGTCCTGGAATTCCTGGACCAGATCGTCGGGGAGTTTGTCCGGGCCGTTGAAGAAGAAGATTTCCGGGAGGTAAATGCCCTGCGAACCCCATTGCTGGCGGGCGGCGAGCGCGCAGGCATCATACATGCCGAAATACATGGAGAAGAACGGGTCCATGAGGTCGAGGTGGCCGGAGGACATGAGATCGCGGTAATAGGCGTCGGTGTTGGCATGCCAGTATTGGGAGCCCCAGCGGCGGTAATCGCCGTTGCTGTACCAGAGCATGCCGCCGAAGCGCGGCGGATACGGACCGTGCGAACTGGCGTTCATGAGATACATGAAATAGGCATAGTTGCCGCCGACGAAATCGGCCTGCTTGTCGGGGCTCGACATGGCGACGAAGCCCGTGGACCAAAAGTCGTGCCACCAGCCGGAAGTGTCGGCGAGGAGAGTCTTAAAATCACGGGACGCGGCGGAGTCAAGATTCGCCAGCGCAAGGCCGGCGGTATCCTGCTTGCGATCGAAGCTGGCGGCGGTGCCGATCAAGATGGTGAATTTCCCTTTGCCGGGGGCCGCGACGAGTTCGACGGTGGATTCGTTGAGATACCGCGCGCGGGATTTGCGGCCTTCGATACCGATGGCGATGGCGGAGGAATCGTAGAATTCGAGTTCGCTGAATTCCTGTGTCAACGTGATGCGGCCATCGCGAATGCCGAGGCGCGAGAGAGCGGAGTGGTTGGCGGTTTGCACCCGGATGGCGTGATTGGTCATGAGACTGTAATTCTGGCGGAAGAAGCCCTGCATCTGATAACGCAGCATCCGGAGATCGATCGTGATCGGTTCCGGATGAGAACGGCGGTCCTCGACCTCGACGGCCATGACGTCGGCCTTGGGCCAGCCGAGGACGCGGGCGGTGACTCCCCTGCCCTGCGCGGTCATCAGGCCGTCGTAGATGGAGAGATGCTGGTGAAAATCCTTCCCGGCGAAAACGTCGTCGCCGGCTTCAACGACATTGATGTCCACGTAACCGCAGCCGCTGGCGTAATCGGTATCGGCCTCGGGAAAGCTGACGGTGGAACTGTCCACGCCGAAGACGTCGGCGCGGTTGATTTGGAATTTCAGGGCGAAGGGCGTGGTCCAGACGAGGCTGCCCATGTGGCCGTTGCCCACCGGCATGCCTTCCTCGCTCCGAGTGGTGGGCGAGGTGTAATCGAGATCGCCGGAGGCGAGGGCGTGGCGGAGGTTGAGGGGGGAGTCAGCCGCGAAACTGGGAAACGAAGCCAAAGTGATAAGCAATGTTCCGAAGAGACAAAACCGAGCGGCGAAGCGACAGCGGGTCTTTGTGTGATGCATAGTTGTTCGGAGATTGTGACCCCCGAAAGGGAGAAAGGTGTCAGGCTGCGCCGGGATTGTTCGAGCGTCGAGATTTTTTTGCATTGGTCGTCGCGGCGTGCTAAATAGGATGCCGTTGGTAGTTTGGCTGCCATGGGTTGGCGCCAGGGCTGAACAAATAAGAGCCCAGCGTATGCCGGAAGCAGTCACAGGAGGGAATCCATGCTTTTAGGCTCTGACGTGTTCCTTTGTTTTGGTTTCCCCCTCTTGGATGTTCTTTGACAATTTGCAGAATGGGATGCCGCACGATCCGCCTTCGCGCAAGGCTACGGCGGACAAGGGTCCGCAAGGCGGCGAAGGATGCACGATCAGCGACGGATGCGCCTGGGGCCGGGCACGCGGTTTTGACCGGGTGCACCGGTTCCGGGGCGATCCGTCTTTGTTCTCCCGGTTGGACGCATTTGGGAACGTTTGGGACTATTTGGGATCATTTGGGATATTCAGCGTTTTTCGGGATAAAAAGAAGCATGGGGGGAGGGGTGCCCCGAAGGGGCAGAGGGAAAACGCGAGGATGGAAGATGGAGGATGGCAGGGAACCTGGATACGGACAAACGCGAGTCGGACTGGATCAAAGTAAATCAAACCTTTGAATGTAGAATCGGAAACGGCGGTGCAGCCAAATCGGAAAACGGGAGTTCGGTGAACTTCAACAGCTTGGGAACGGATTTTACGATAATGTCCACATTTTCCGATAAAATGAAAAGTGATTATCAAATTTTCAGATTATCAGATTCTCAGATTGGGAACCAGTGGGTTACGGAGGAATTTGGGGTGGTTTCCGGGATTTTCAACACGAAGGGAACGAAGGGTGGCGAAGGGGAAAGGGGCGAGGACTTTAACCGCGGATTACGCGGCCAGCGCGGATGGGTGGAGTTCGCAACAGCCAGATTTCCGCTCGCGAGGGAGTTTGGGGTTGTTTCCACTGTTTCCGATAAACGAATCGGATCCGGGCGAGGGAGCCAAGTATGGATGCTCACTTCGTCGCGGAAAATGGGAATTCGCTGAATGTCAGCAGGTTGGGAATGGATTTTACGATAATGTCCACATTTTCCGATATTTTGTTTCGCTGGGGAATGGGAAACATCATTCAATGCAGAAGAAAGTGTCTTCGCCGTCGGCCCGGGTTTGGGCGATGAAAAGTCCCTTGTAAACCCGCGCGATGGGCAGATAATCGCGAGAATGGGCGGAGCAACACAACTTGACACCATGAACATCAAGTCAAATGGGACATCCCGTTTAAGGTTGGTTCGCTGCCCGACCAATGGGCCAACCAACCACGTACCGTCGGGCGATGTTCCGCCATTGGAGCAAACTGACGAGCCGTGATGAAATCAAATGGGGGATGTCGAATCATAAGCAATGATTTCATTTGTTGTTCCGGCACATAACGAGGAAGCGTGCCTTGGCCGTACGTTAAGGGCGATTCAAGAGTCGGCCCGTGCCGTCGGACAGCCGTACGAGATAATCGCGGTAGATGATGCCTCCACAGACGCAACCGCTAAAATTGCGCAGGAAAACCAGGCACGCGTCATCAGCGTGAATCATCGGCAGATTGCCGCCACTCGCAACTCGGGCGCCCGGGCCGCTCAGGGAGAGCGATTGTTTTTTGTGGATGCCGATACCATCATCAATTCACGCGCGCTTGCGTCCGCGCTGAGGCACATGGATAAAGGCGCGGCCGGCGGCGGCGCGCCGACGCGTTTTGATGCAGTGGCCCCGCTTTATGCGCAACTCTTGTCGTGGTGGCTTGGTTGGTTTTTGAGGTTGGCGGGGATTTCCGGAGGCGCCTTCATGTTTTGCACCCGGGCAGCATTTCAAGCAACTGGCGGATTCGACGAACGACTTTTCGCAGCGGAGGACGCAGCGATGTCGTGGGCATTAAAACGCGAAGGCCGGTTCGTCATCATCTGGCAATGGGTCGTTACTTCCGGTCGTCGAATGCGCGGAATTCGAGGATTGCGGATGCTCGCAGGATTGATTCGCATGGCATTTTTTCCGGGAATATTGACACAGCGTTCGCGCGTGCGGAAAATCTGGTACGAGTCCAACCGGGAGCACGATGACCAAACCTCCAATCCACTGGTTGTTCAAGGTCTGAATCTGGTCATGCTGTTGGTCGTCATCGGATGGATTCTGCCTTGGGGTTTCATCCCGGAGTCGTTAATCCCACGGGACGGGCTTCCTGGAAAAATCAGATTGGGCTTCGCGATCTTCAGTTGTCATATCGCACTGGTCGCCTGGCCATGCGCTTTTTTTCTTTTCCGTTTATTCTTTCGCCAAACACGATGGTTCGAAAGAATCAGGCTCAGTGGGTTAATCGCATTGTGCGTATGCTGCGCTTACGGCGCGACACCCGTTGTTATCTGGTTTTGGACGTCGCTCTTTCGGCATTTTGCAACGAATGAATGGTAGCGAGGGAAAGAAGATTGGTCCTCCGCCATGCATCAGTCCGGAATCTCGGGTTCGACGAGTTTTGCGAGCTGTGCGAGGGATTCCTGCCAGCCGAGGTAGCAGGCTTCGACGGGAATGACCGCCGGAAGACCTTCCTGCACGATATTCAACTCGGTGCCGCACGAGACTTTTTTCAGCGTGATCGTCACGCGCAGTTCGCCGGGGAGATTGGGGTCGTCGAATCTGTCGGTGTAGACAATGCGTTCGTGCGGCACGAGTTCGACGTAGGTTCCGCCGAACCCGTGGCCCTTGCCGCTGCTGAAATTCGCGAACGACATTTTGAACGTGCCGCCGACTTTGGCGTCGAGGTGCTGGACCTTGCAGATGAATCCATACGGCGGGAGCCATTTGGCGACGGCGTCGGCCTCGAGGAATGCGCGATAGAGTTTTTCCGGGGTGGTACGGAGGACACGGTGGAGTCGGACTGTATTTGTGTTGGTTGTGCTCATGATATCTATTTCGTGTTCAAGTTTCATCCATACGACGAATGGGACGGGTGTTCCAGGACAAGAAACTTCGGCGCAATCTGCCCGCTATATTCTTGCGTTTCAAGCAACGAACTGGTTAACTGTGCCTGCGCTCTGAGGTGTTGACCCGCATAGGATCAGAGACGAATTCAACCTATCAGAAGAGAATCCATGAAAGCAAATTCCCTGCGCCCGATCCTTGTTACGATCGCCTTATCCATGTTATGCACCCGGCAGGCCGCGTTCGGAAAGAGCGGGCCGACGGATAGAGACAAATCGCCTGTGGTTGGGGAACGTTCCAAAGATCGAGACAAGGATGATAAATCAAAGGACAAGGATTCAAAAAAGCACGACCGCAGGGATGATGATGATTTCCGTCCGACAATCATTCGCCAGCCGGAAAGCCAGACCGTCTGCGCCGGGAGCCCGGTTACTTTCTGTGTGGTTGTTGCCGGGCCGGAACGGTTGAGTTATCAGTGGGTGTACGATTGCACCAATCTCATCACCGGAGCGACGCAATCCTGTTACTCGATACCGTCGGCCGCGACTTCAAACGCTGGATCCTACACAGTCATCTTGCGCGACAACCACAAGACGGAAAAAAGCGAGCCGGCAATGCTGACTGTCTCAGCCGCACCCGCGGACCTGGTGGCCTGGTGGAAAGCCGAGGGCAACGCCGACGACAGCACGGGCAATAACAACGCAAGCGTCGTCAATGGCATTGTCTATACCAACGGCGAAGTCGGACAGGCCTTTGATTTTGATGGAACGAGCAGTTTCATCACCGTGCCGGCGAGCCCCACCCTGGCGGTTTCCAATCTCACCATCGAAGCCTGGATTTATCCGACGGACCCGAATAGCGTGCGTCCGATATTGGAATGCGGCGGTCCCGGGCAGGTTTCGGCCTATAGTTTGTGGCTGAACACGCAGGACGGCTTGTCCTTGAATCCCGGAGGTCTCCATGCGCTTATCCGCGACCAGAACTTTTCCAACCCGATTCTTGAAGTGGACACGTTCAACACTCCGGTTGAAATGAACCAATGGAATCACGTGGCCTTCACGGCGGACCTGGGAACGGGCGTTGGGATCATTTATTGGAATGGTGTGCCGGTAAGCACCAACACGGTGGCGTTTCCGGTGAGCCCGGCTTCGTTTCAGCCCGTGAATTTGGGATATCGGGATGCCGCCAGTCTGGAAGCACTTGCCGGCGCCAAGTTCCAGGGCCGTCTGGACGAGGTAAGCGTTTACAGCCGCCCGCTCACGGCTTCCGAAATCAAATCCATCTTCGAGGCCGGCCACGCGGGCAAGTGCCCTTTGCCGCCGGTAACGCTGTCCTGCGCTCCGGTTCCGCCGAATATCGTGGCCTGGTGGAAAGCCGAAGGCAACGCCGACGACAGCACGGGCAATAACAATGCGAGCGTCGTCAATGGCATTGTCTATACCAATGGCGAAGTCGGACAGGCTTTTGATTTTGATGGAACGAGCAGTTTCATCACCGTGCCGGCGAGCCCCACCCTGGCGGTCTCCAATCTCACCATTGAAGCCTGGATTTATCCGACGGACCCGACTAGCGTGCGTCCGATATTGGAATGCGGCGGTCCCGGGCAGGTTTCGGCCTATAGTTTATGGCTGAACACGCAGGACGGACTGTCTGTAAATCCCGGGGGCCTCCATGCGCTTATCCGCGACCAGAACTTTTCCAACCCGGCTCTCGAAGTGGACACGTTCAATACGCCGGTTGAAATGAACCAATGGAATCACGTGGCCTTCACCGCGGATTTGGGAACGGGCGTTGGGATCATTTATTGGAATGGTGTGCCGGTAAGCACCAACACGGTGGCGTTTCCGGTGAGCCCGGCTTCGTTTCAGCCCGTGAATTTGGGATATCGGGATGCCGCGAGCTTGGAAGCACTTGCCGGCGCCAAGTTCCAGGGCCGTCTGGACGAGGTGAGCATTTACAGCCGTGCACTGACGGCTTCCGAAATCAAATCCATTTTCGAGGCCGGCCACGCGGGCAAATGCTCCCCGTGATTCGGGCAGGCTGAAAGTTTGGCCGGCACAGCAGCGCCAGCCCTGCCTCGGAACTGAGCTTAATTACCGATCGCGCTTGAGGAGGAAATCGGCGAGGGCTTCAAGGGCGATGGCCTGGCCGCGGAAGGTTTTGAGGGCGGCGAATGCGCGGTTGGTGAGTTGGGCGGCGATTTTGCGGGATTTCTCGAGGCCGATGATGGCGGGATAGGTGGCCTTCTGGGCGGCGGTGTCCTTGCCGGCGGTTTTGCCGAGCTGCTCGCTGGTCTGGGTGACGTCGAGGATGTCGTCAATGATCTGGAACGCGAGGCCGACGTGGTAGCCGAAGCTGGTGAGGGCCTCGAGTTGCGCGGGAGTGCAATCAGCGCTCATGCCGCCGAGGCGGACGGAGCAGCAAAGGAGCGCTGAGGTCTTGCGCTCGTGAATGTATTTGAGCTGGTCGGTGGAGATTTTCTTCCCTTCGCCTTCGAGGTCGGCGACCTGGCCGGCGATGAGTTGAAGCGAACCGGAGGCGCGGGCGAGGTCAAGGACGATGGTTTTGTGCGAGTAGCGCGGCCACGAGCGGGCTTGCGCGGCAATTTCGAAGGCCTGGGTGAGGAGCGCGTCGCCGGCGAGGACGGCGATGCCTTCGCCAAATACCTTGTGATTGGTGAGTTTGCCGCGGCGGTAGTCGTCGTTGTCCATCGCGGGCAGATCATCGTGGATCAGCGAATAGGTGTGGATGCACTCGACGGCGCAGGCGAGAGGCATGGCCTCCTTCTCGCTGCCGCCGCAGGCGGCGGCGGCGGCCAGGCAGAGCGCGGGGCGCATCCGCTTGCCGCCGGCGAAGAGCGAGTAGCGCATCGCCTTGTGGATGGTGGCGGGCTTCGTTGTTTCGGAGGGGAGGAAACGATCGAGCGCGTCGTTCACCATCGCGGTGCGGGAGGCCAGATAATCGGAAAGATCGAAAGGCTTGGATTTTGCGGGTTGAGCGGACCTGGCTTTGGCACTTGTCATGGGCGGCTTTTTTAAGAGAAGTGCGCGCATGAGGCAAGCGAGTAGTGAAGTTTCAGGAACCAGAATTCGTTTTCCAAGCAATCTGCGTTGACGGCGTGATCGTGTCAGTGGCCCGCGCCGGCGACGCGTTTCTGGAGTTCGGCGTTGGCTGGGAACTGGGTGGCGCCAGCCTGCCAGGTGGCCTGGGCATAATCGGAGTTGCCGGCTTTTTGATAGACCTCGCCGAGGATGATGTAAGTCTGGGCGAAGCGAGGCTCGGGAGACATGGTTTCCTGCTGGTTGATGAGATCGGTGAGGCGCTGGATGACTTCAGGGCCCTTTCCCAGGCCGGACGGCCAGTAGGAAAGTGCGACGGCCTTGGTGAATTGCGCGTCCCAGTTGGAAGGATCGCGCTTGAGCGCTTCATCGAAACTGTCGTCGGCCTGGATGGCGAGGATGGCGCGATGATTCTGATCGGGGGCGCTCTGGATTTGGGATAGGTAGGCGTTTCCGAGAGCGGTGGGGTATTCGGGCGAGCTGGGATTATCCGCGGCGCGCTGCTTGAGCTCGGCGATGGCGGCGTCCATCTGGCCGGACTCGCGGAGTTGCTTCCAGATGGCCTGCTTCTGGTAAAAATTGAGCTGAGGCGAAACAAGCTGGTCAATGGCGCGGGCGAGCGCGGCAGCCTTGGTATCCTCAGGTTTGGGTTCGGCAACGGCCGGCTCGGGAGCGGGCGAAGGTTTGGGCGCTTCGGCGACGGGCTGTTGCGGCACTGGAGCAACGGCGGTTTTGGGTTGCGGCGTTTCATCGGTTGCCGCGGCGGGAGCGGGTTCCGGAGCCGGAGCGGTCGCCGTCTCCGCAGCAGCGGCAGGCGCGGGTTTGGAATGCTTCAAGTATAACGCGGCTGCTGTGATGGCGCCGAGGCTGACGAATATCAGAACGAGTTTTTTCATAGTTTTGTTTTTGGTTGGGTCGCCGGTTTACGACGACACGGGTTGCGTTATCAGTGCTTGCTGACTTTCTCCTTCGTGGTTTTGGATTGCTGCGGACTAAGACTTCGACTGCTGCGCCTGGCGGCGACGTTCGCGAATGCGAGCGCCAGCGGGCCAGAAGCCAATGGGCAGGAGCCAGATTGCGTTCAACCAGATCATGTGATGGGCGATGTATTCGGCCGTTCGGAAGAACAATCTGGGTTCGATAAATTGGGAGGCGAGGTCATTGTTCGCTTGTGCAGCCTGGGCGAGTTTTCCGAGGGCGAATTGGTGGGCGATGGCGATGGCACCCGCCGCTCCACTCCATGCGATCGCGCATCCGCCCAGCGCCTGCCAGCCGATCGCAAGCCCCCCGATCGAATAGATGCCAATGCTGCAACCGCCGAGAGAGACGGCACCGAGCGTCAGGCCCCCGATGGGGATCAAGCCAATTGCGCAGCCTCCGACACAGACTGGAGCGATGGAGAGTCCGCCCCACGCGAAAAGCCCGCCAATGGCAAAATCGCCGATTGCAATCCAAGCCGTCGTGGGCGGGGCCATGCGTTCACACATACGGATGTGGATCAAGGGCAGGCCGAGCAGGGTGAATTTGCTGCGATATTCCCACGTCGCCTGAGTTGGGTTGGTGGCGAGTTCCTCGGGGGTCATCTCCGCAACGATGCGGCGGCGGCGGTTTCCAATCCAAATACAAACCGCGCCCATTGAAACGACATAAAGTGCCACCAGCGCGATGACGAGTTCGGCCAACAGATGCCTTTCGATCAAGGGTCGGGCGAAGGCAGTCAAAACGACGAGGGATCCCACGAAGCAGAAGATGATTGTGATAAACCGTCGATGAAGGCTGTGGACGTGGCGCCGCTCAGGACCGGTTTGAGCGTTGTCGAGTTCGGTGCGGTAACTGGCAGCCAGTCCTGCGACTCCGAGAAGAGGACTGAGTACGGCACCGAGAAAGCCAGCGGTGAGGGCGGCCTTGGCGGCGACGGCACTACCTTTTGCGGCAGTCGCGCCAAGCGTCGCGGCCTTGGCCGAGAGTGTGACGGCGGGAAGCGCGGCGAGAACGCCGACCGTGAAGGCCTTGCCCGGAATCGAACGGCGGAGGCCGGTCTCGATCAGGCGCGTGACGCGATCGTTAAGCATGGCGCGGCCGCGGGAGAGGCGTTGTCGCGCAACTTCCTCCGAGACCCCAAGAACCTCGGCGACACGGCTGCTGGATTCCTGCTCGCGGTAGAAGAGGATCATTGGCTCGCGGTAGACTTCCGGCATCCCGGCGAGCACCTGCCACAGGATAGCCTCCTCCTCCTTGCTCATGACGTGCTCGGTGGGATCGGCTACAGGCGCCGGGGCATCGATGGTTTCGTCGAGCGGCTCGGCGCTGGCGAGCGGGTTGCGAGTCTGGCGGCGGAAGGTGTTGTTAATGAGGTTGCGGGCGATGCCGTAAAGCCAGGCGCGGAACTTGCCGGGTTCCTTGAGTTTGGCCAGTTCGCGCCAGGCGGTGATGAAGATTTCCTGGGCGAGGTCCTCGCTGCGGGAAACATTGCCGCAGGCGCTGTAAGCCATTGCGCAGACGGGAGATTGGTAGCGGGCGACCAATTGGCCAAAGGCCTCGCGATCGCCTGCCGAACTGAGTTCCACCAGGCGCGCGTCGTCGTGCGTCTCGTTCTCCAACATGACATTCGTTTTCATACTCGTTTAAGAAGTGGTCTGAAACGGAAAAATGTGACAAAGAATCTTTCGAGGCGGAGTTTTCAGCGGCGGTCGCAGTCTGGTGGGAGGTGGGGATGGCATGGAAACGCCCCCTTCCCTGCCCCTCGCGTGCCCGGGTCCATCACTCATATGGGTTATAGCGCTTTGTACGCATTTCGCATTACAAAGTTACAAATAAGTTGATTCTCCCATGCCTAATAACTATTAATCTGTATCGAACCCCAGCCGCACGACCGATCGAAACAACCATGAAAATCATTCAGTCTGCTTCCTCCACGAACTTAAAAAGGGCCATCGCTGCCATGCTCGCAATCATCGGGCTGGCATGCGTCGGCATGCGGGTAACCGCCGATCCAATACTGGAGTCCGTCTTCGACGGCACCAATTTCACGGGCTGGGCGCAGAAGCCGGCCGGATCGTTCATCGTGAACACGACGGACCAGGCGATTCAAGTTTCCGGGACCGCGCGGGGATTTTGTTTCACCGCGACCAAGTACACGACTTATCGCGTCATTTACAGCGTCCGGCAATTGAATCATCTGCACTGGCCGTGCGCGTTGTTCTTCGGGTTCAACACGAACCTGGATGCGATGGGCGCGATTCAGTTCCAACTGCCGAACAACTCGGCGTGGGATTACCGACCAGGCAAGAATGTGGATCCCCACGGCGAGGGATTGATCACCTCATATGGGAAGCTCGCGAATCTTGCCCAGAGCAATGTCTGGTATCGTTGCGAAATCCTCGTGAACCAGACCAACGGAACCGCCGATTCGGCGGCCGCGTTCCTGGGCGGGCCGGCGGTTCACATCATCAAGTTCACCGATCCCACGATCACGAACATCCCTTGCGCGTTTGCCTTCCAGAGCCATCAATCCGGCGTGCACGATGAATTCAAGGACGTGCTAATCGAGGTCAATCCGCAGTTCGACGGGCTGGTCACGGTGTCGTTGCCGGCGCCGACGAATCTCCAGGCCACGGCGGTTTCATCCAGTGAAATCGATTTGAACTGGGTGACGACGTCCACAAACCAGACCGGCTTCAAGGTCTTCCACTCGACCGACAATGCAACCTGGACGCTGGTGAACACACTGGCGCCGGATGCAACGAGCTACGCCGATAGCGGACTAACCCCGGACACGACTTACTACTATCGCGTGTCGGCCATCATCCCAACGGCAATTTCGGATTACGCGGTCACCAACGCCACGACATTGTCCGGCCCGCCGCCGGACTTCACGATTTCCGCCTCGCCGTCGTCCGAATCGGTGCCGGTCGGAAGCAGCGCGAGCTACACGGTGACGATCGACCCCGTGAATGGATTTGGCGGAACGGTAACACTGAGCGCGAGCGGGTTGCCGACGGGAGCGGCGGCGAGCTTCAATCCGGCCACGATCACGGGATCGGGAACATCCACCCTGCAGATCACCACCTCCAGTTCGACTCCTCCGAACACATCCACCGTGACGGTCAAGGGGACCAGCGGCAGCCTGTCACACTCCACCACGGTGTCGCTGGGCGTGATGGACTTCAGCCTGTCTGCGACGCCCGCTTCCCAGAGCGTGGCCGCGGGCAGCGCGACCAGCTACACGGTGTCCGCCGGCACGATCAACGGGTTCAGCGGAAACGTAAGCTTGAGCGCGAGCGGATTGCCGACGGGTGCGACCGCAAGCTTCAATCCGAATCCGGTGAGCGTGTTGTCCAGCTCGACGATGACCGTAACCACTTCCGGTTCGACACCGACTGGAACGAATACGGTGGCAATCCAGGGCACGAGCAGCGGAATCACACACACGGCGAATGTGGGCCTGAGTGTCACCGGAAGCACGGGCACGCAGTCGTTCGAAGCGGAGAATTTGACGTGGACGACGAGCGGGGCGACGGCGTCGCTGCAAACGGACACCAACTCCAGCGGCGGTGTCTGGGTGGAATTGGCCGCGACGGGCACCAACCAATACGTCGAGTTCACCACGCCGAGCCTTCCGGCGGGGAATTATTCGCTCGCGATGAAATGGAAGGGAAACAACAACCGCGGGATTCTTAACCTCAAGGTGGACGGAGCGCAGATCGGCGGAACGCTGGACCAATATTCCGCGACCCAGACATATCCAACGACCACCTTCGGGAACGTGACGTTCCCGACCGCCGGATCGCACAAGTTGCGGTTGACGACGACGGGCAAGAACGCCGCGTCCTCCGGTTTTGTGCTGTCGGCAGACAGCTTCACGCTGACACCGGTGACACCGACCGTTTCATTCGAGGCTGAGAGCCTCACATGGACGACCAACGGCGCGACGGCGGCGCTGCAGACCGACACCAACGCGAGCGGCGGGCAATGGGTATTGCTCAACGCGACGGGCACCAATCAATACATTGAATACACCACGCCGAGCGTCCCGGCGGGAAGCTATTCGCTTTCCATGATGTGGAAAGGAAATGGCAATCGCGGCATCCTGAACTTCAAGGTGGATGGAACGCAGGTGGGCGGAACCTTGGACCAGTATTCCGCGGCGCAGACGTATCCGACGACCGCTTTTGGGAACGTGACTTTCGGGGCGGCGGGCACGCATAAATTCCGGCTGACGGTGACCGGCAAGAATGCGTCATCGAGCGGCTACGGCCTCTCCGCGGACAAGTTCACGCTGACAGGGCAATAGGGAGTCGGCGCTTGGAGGCGCGCCCGGGAAGATGGGCCCGGGCGCGCTGAGTTTTCAGACCGGCTTGTCGTAGGACGGGAGAACCCATCCCGCTCCGGGCCGTGCGTTTTCTAGACAGCCACGGCGCTGGCCGAGGGAACGTGGCGATGGAGGAAGTTGTCCAGCCGGTCGCGGACTTCCTGCTCGGTGATGTTCCAAAGGCAATGGGGAGTGGTGAAACGGCAGTAATCGGAGCAGGGTTTGTAGGGACAGGGCTTGCCTTCGATGTATTCGGCCTGAGGATGGATGGGAACAAACCAGACGGGCAGTTGCGGGCCGAAGAGCGTAAAGGTGGGAACGCCGAGGAACGCCGCGAGGTGGCCCGGGCCAGAGTCGTTGCCAATCAGCGCGGCGGCGCCGCTGAGGTAATCCAGCAGTTCACTGATCGTGGCAGGCGTGACAACGTCGGTTTCGCCGACCTGTCTCCACCAGGCAGTCTGGTCGGGGTCGCACAGGATCCGGACGTCGTAGTTCTGGGCGCGCAGGTAGGCGGCGATGCGTTGGTAGCGTTCGAGCGGCCAGACGCGGACCGGTTGCCCGGCTCCGGTGTGAATGATGACCGTGCGACCGGAATTATTGGTCAGCAGCGGCGCGGATTCCACGTGCGGCAAGTCCAGGTCGAGCCGCTGGGCGAGGGCGCGCCATTGTTCGTAGGTATGCTTTTCGGGATCGGGTTTGGGTAACGACTCGGTCAGCAGGAGTTGGCTGCCGAGACGCGGGAAGCCGAGACGCCTTTTGGCGCCGCTGGCAAAGAGCAGATAATGATTTCGCGGGTCCCAGCGGGCGGAGACGGCAATGTCGAATCGCTCACGGCGAAGCTGGCGCACGAGCCGGGCGAGCCCGAGCCAGGGCCAGGACCAGAGGTCGTATTTGCGGCTGAACCGGGTCCAAGGCGCGTAAAACGGGATGACTTTGACCTCGGGCCAGAAGCGCTGCTGCAGATCGAGGGCAAAGGGCTTGGCGAGCAGGGTGACGTCGAACTGTTCGCAGGCCTTTCGCAGGAAAGGCGAGGCGATGGCGAGGTCTCCCACCTGCCAGAGCTCGATTGCTAACAATTTCGGTTTCACGACGGACGGCAATCAGTTAGGCTCCGAGAAAAGTCCGGCGCAGTCGCCCGTCGTCCGACCTTCCTACACCGGGTTCCACCCGGATCATTACGTCTCCCGATCATTATCGCTATCACTGTTCCTTTGGCGAATAAGTCGCCTCCCGCGTTCAAAGGAGGCGAGTTTAGCGTGACGACCCGGCGATGAAAAGAGTAATTCGGGGCTCCAGAGCGCGAAATTTTGCTGGTCACACCCGGGGCAAAGACTTACTTTCGCGGCACGATCCAGACAGCAACCCAGGTTCTACGACGCCGCAGAAGCCGCCAGCGCAGCGAGACAACAATCGGGGCGCCCAGGCGGGCAATCGGGCTTGCTGAATCGTCGCCGAACCCCAACCCAGGAGCCTCCATATGGATTTAGTCTTCAATTGTCCCAAGTGCGGCCAGGAACTCGAAGTGGATTCTTCGGGAGCGGGCCAGGAGATTGATTGTCCCTCGTGCGGAGAAGCGATCCAGATCCCGGAGGCCAATGGCGCCACCGCTCCCGAAGCGCCGTCGGCAGCCGCAGCACCGCCAGCGCCGGCGACGGCGAAGTGGGGAGAAGGACAGGCGGGGAGCCCGATTGCGACCTCCGCGGCAGCCAAGATCGAAAGGCATCTGAAGGTGCCGATTCGGACCACCAAGGGCGAAACGTTGATCGCCAAGCCGCCGGTTCCGCTCGAGGCGGCGGCCAAGACCAGCGACCGGCAGCTTCGGGTCAAGTGCATCCGCCATATTGATTGCGTGGAAGTGGGCCACGACAAGTTCGACCAGGCGGTGACAGATTTTCTCGGAAAAATCGGCGAAGCCAACCTCGTCAACGTCTCGACGATTTCCTACACGCACATTGACATCGGGAGCCAGAAGATCCTTTCGGACTACGGTGTGTTGATCATTTACAGGGGCTGATGCGGGGCGGCGTTCCTTCACCCGGGCCTTCCGCCCCGAGGGGAGAAACACCGCATCCGTCGGGTGGCGGCAGGCGTGAAGACTGGGTTTACAATCTATTCCTGTGTCTTTATGGTATGTTTTACTGTCCGGGCGTTTGGGTATTCGTGGCCGCAGGCGACGGCGGGCCGGGCAGATTATTGAAAGTTGAAGTGGCAACAGCTTGAAGGCCCATCTCACCAAGATCGTGGCGGGAGCGTTTCTCCTGGCGGTCGCTATTCTTGGATTCATCGGCGTCAGCACCCAGCAGACAACCCTGGGGTTGATGCACGCCAGCACACAGGTGACCCACACACGCGAGGTGCTGGAAAATCTGGAGGCGCTGGGCTCGGATGTTATCGAGGCCGAATCGAGTGCCCGGGGTTATCTCATTACCGGAAAACAGGACTATCTTGAGCCTTACCAATCCTCGGTGGCGGAGTCCGAAGATCATTTCAAAAACCTGCGAACACTCACGATGGACAATCCGCATCAACAGGACCGGCTTGACCACCTTCAGCCCATCATCCAGGCGCGTTTGAGAGTCCTGAAGGAGGCGGTCGCGCTGCGCGGGGAGAGCGGACTGGACGTGGTCCAGCAGCGGATGAACACGGGCGAAGGCAAGCGCTACGCAGACGAGATAAAGCGGATCATCGCGGCGATGAAGGATGAGGAGGAGATGCTGCTGGCGCGGCGGACGGACCAGGCGAACGCCAGCGCCCGCAATGCAATCCGGTTCGCGTGGTTCGGCAGCACGGTGAGCATTCTACTGCTGGCGCTTGGCTTTGAACTGTTCCGCCGGGAGATCATTGAACGCCAGCGGGCGGAAGCCAAGGTGACTGCGCTGAACGAGAGCCTGCGCCAGCGCGCCGCCGAACTGGAGGAGGCAAACAGCGAACTGGAGGCATTTTCCTACAGCGTTTCACACGATTTGCGCGCGCCCCTGCGGCACATCAACGGCTTCGTGGAAATTCTCAGTGAACAAACCGGCAATCCCGATCCCAAGTCGGCCCGGTATCTCAAGTTCATCGGCGATTCGGCGCGGCATCTTGGCAACCTGGTGGACGATCTGCTGGCATTTTCCCGGATGGCGCGCACGGAAATGCAATTGGCCGACACCGATCTCAATGACCTGGTCCGGGATGTCCGCACGGAGCTGGGGGTGGCTGAGGGCAATCGGTCAATCGACTGGCGGATCGGGAACCTGCCGGTGATCCACTGCGACACGGCGATGCTCCGCCTGGTGTTTGTGAATCTTCTCTCGAATGCGATCAAGTATACCGGGCGGCAGGAGGAAGCGGAAATCGAAGTGGGAACGACCACCAATTCGAAAGAGCACGTGATTTTTGTGCGGGACAATGGAGTCGGATTTGAGATGAAGCACGCGGACAAGTTGTTCGGAGTCTTTCAGCGGCTGCATCATGCGGAGGAGTTTGAAGGAACAGGAATCGGTCTGGCCAATGTGCGGCGTATCATTCAGCGCCACGGCGGGCGCACGTGGGCGGAAGGCAATCCGGGCAAGGGGGCGACATTTTATTTTTCAATTCCGAAGGTGCAGGCGGCGCAGAAGAGTTCGTGAGTGGGCCGGGAGAATTAGAAAACATCAGGTCAATGGAACGATCTCCCTCACCCTGGGCTTCTGCGTTCGAAGAACTCTCCTGTCCCATTTGGCCCAAAGGCACCGCCTCTCCCTGCCCTCTCCCCCGCTCCGCGGCGGAGAGGGAATAAGAGGTCGCGGGCGAGAGGTCACGTGGGCGCACAACGAGAGTTTTCGCCCTTAATGAGAAACTCCCGCGGAATTACTTGTCTGGCCGCTTAGGGAGTGTGATTGGCTGCCTGGCGGGAAGCTTCCCAGCCGCCGCCCAGCGATTTCACGAGGGAGACGGTGGCCACGAGCCGGTCTCCACGCAAACGCACTGCGGTGCGCTCCAGGTCGAGCGCGGTGTTTTGCGCGGTGGCGACTTCGAGATAGGTCACCAGTCCGGCGCGATAGCGGTTCATGGCGATTTCCAAGGCCTTGCGCGCGGCCTGCACAGCGGCGGTTTGCGCGGTCTCCTCATCGGCGAGCAGATGTTCCGCAGCCAGACCGTCCGCAACTTCGCCGAAAGCCGACAGAACGGTCTGGCGATATTGCGCGACGAATTGGTCGTACCCGGCCTGGGCGGCGCGCAGCCCGGCGCGCAGTTGGCCGCCTTCGAAAACGGGCATGGTGAGCGACGGGCCAACCGCCCAGAAGCGGCTGGGCCAGTTGAACAAGGTGCCCGCGCTCACGCTCTGGAATCCACCAATGCCATTGAATTGCACGACCGGAAAGAAGGCTGCCTTTGCGACGCCGACTTCGGCATTGGCCGCGGCCATGCGCCGCTCGGCGCCGGCGATGTCGGGCCGCCGTTCCAGCAATTCGGACGGCAACCCGGGCGGGATTTGCGGCGGCTCAGCAGTAAACAATTGCTCCGGTTCGTGAAAACCGGGCGCGGCCTGTCCGGTCAGGACCGCCAGCGCATGTTCGATTCTCGCGCGCTGGAGTGCGATGTCCGGCAACTGTCCCTCGGTCGTCTTCAACACCGTTTCGGCCTGCGCCACATCGAGGTCGGTGGCGATGCCGCCCGCGCGGCGATTGCGGGTCAGGTCGAGCGATTTCTGAAACACCTCGACACTCGAACGCAGCAGGCTCGACTCGGAATCCAGGGCGCGCAACGTGAAATAATCGGACGCCACCTCGGCCTGAATGGACAGGCGGACGGTCTCGACGTCATCGGCATCGGCCTGTGCGGTGGCGGAGGCAGCCTCCACGACGCGCCGAACGCGGCCCCAAATGTCCAGCTCGTAGGTCAGGTCGAGTGGGACGGTGTAGTTCCAATAAGTATTTCCCACGCCGCCCGAAATGCCGTTGACGGGACGATTGACGGAATCACGTTGCCGGGCGAGGGATGGTTCGAAATTCAGGTGGGGATAAAAACCCGAGCGGGCCTGCTCCGCCAGGGCACGCGCCTGTACGAAACCGGCAACTGCGGCCTTGAGCTGCTGGTTGGCCGCGGCAGCTTCGCTTTCGAGGCGATTCAGTTCCGGATCGCCGAACACTTCCCACCAGGTGCCCTTGGGCAGACTGGCTTGAGGTTGGGCAAGCTTCCAGCCATTCGTTGCCTCCGGGTAGGCAGGCGGAATCACCGCGGCGGAAGGCCGATGATAATCGGGCCCCACTGAGCAACCCGCGACGCCGATCGCCGCCGCGGCGGCGCCCGCCAGAATGAACCGCAACGACTTCATTGGGCCTTCGTATCGGCCTGGGCGATGTTAACGACCAGACCTGAGACCAGTGAATCGGAAGGATTGATGATCACGCGATCCTCGGCAGTGATGCCTGAGAGAATCTCGATCGTCTGTCCGAAGTCGCGGCCGAGGATGACGTTCTTGAGAGTCACGCGTCCATCGCGGGTAACGACGCCCACCTGCGTGCCCTCGGAGCGAAAGAGCAGCGTGTTGGAGGGAAGCACCAGAGTGGGAGCCTGTTTCACCTCGCCGAAGCTTACCTGTGCGTAACTGCCCGCGAGGATTTCGTGCCGCGAATTGTCCACCTCAAGCTCGGTCAGCAGCGTGCGCGAGTTGGCGTCAATGGCGCCGGCGGTGCGCACGACCGTGGCCTCAAATCTTCGCGCCGGCATTTCGGGCACGGTCATCACCGCGTCCACGCCGTTCACGACACCGGGAGTCGCGGACTGCGGCACACGCACGAATACGCGCAATTTGCTGGTATCCGCGAGACGGAAGAGTTCCTTGCCCGAGGTGATGAGATCGCCGGTGTCAATCGCGCGAATGGTCAGGATGCCGGCGAATGGCGCGGTCACGTGAGTGAAGGAAGTCAGGTCCTCGAGGCGATGAACGTTGGCCCTGGCGGCGTCCACGTTCGCGGCTTTCAGCGCAAGGTCGGCCTGTTTTTCGGCGTTCTCCTGTTCGCTGACACTCGAGGTCTTCAGCAGTTCTGCCCAGCGGTTGGCAGTGGTGCGGGCGAGTTCGAGGTTGGCTTCCGCCTGAGCCAATCCAGCGCGCGCTCCGCTCAATTCCTGGTCCAATTCGGGCGCGTCGATGTCCGCGAGCAACTGGCCCGCGTCCACCCTGGCGCCGATGTCCACGTACCAACGCTTAACGTATCCATTCGCGCGCGCGTAGATCGGCGCTTCCACGATTGCGCGGACCTCGGCGGGAAGATTCAAGGCGGTGGTGGCTTTGCCGGGGCTGGCGGTGACTACATTGACCGTGGGAGTGGCGAGTTCGCGGGTTTCCTCGATGAGCTGACGGCGATGGAGCAAACGCGGCGTAAGACCGACAACCAGGCCGATGATGATGATGGCAATGACCAGCCAGAGCCAGCGGCCCAGGCTGGGCGCCGTCTGCGGGGGGGCGGCGGCCGGAATCGGGGCGTTTAGAGGGCGTGCTTCTTCTTGCAATGAGTTCATGACAGTCAAACGGAAACCGGTTCGGCGTCCTCCTCGAGTTCCTCCGCGGTGGTGCGAACGGGAGTGCGCGCGTGCATCAAGCTGAACACAACTGGAACAAAGAACAGAGTCGCCACCGTGGCAAGCACGAGTCCGCCGATGACCGCGCGGCCGAGAGGCGCGTTCTGCTCACCGCCCTCGCCCAGGCCCAGGCTCATGGGCAGCATGCCGATGATCATGGCCAGCGCGGTCATGATCACGGGCCGCAGCCGGCCGGTGCCGGCGGTCAAAGCGGCGGCGACGGGGCTCATGCCCTGGTTCAGGTTCAATCGCGCGAAGGTCACGACCAGCACGGCATTTGAGGTTGCCACGCCCAGACTCATAATGGCCCCCATCAAAGCGGGCACGCTCAACGTGGTAAAGGTCAGAAACAACGCCCAAATGACACCAGCGAGGGCGCCTGGCAGCGCGGTGATGATGATGAATGGGTCCAGCCAGCTTTGGAAATTGACCACGAGCAGCAGATAGATCAGGACAATCGCCCCGATCAAGCCGAGTCCCAGGCCGAGGAAACTGGAATGCATGGTCTGGGCCTGTCCGCGCATGATCAATTGGCTGCCTTTCGGCAGATTTTTTCGCGCTTCCTGCAAGACGGGTTGCAAGTCATGGAGCACGCCGGCCAGATCGCGGCCGCTGACTCCGCCAAACACATCGATCACGGGAGCGATATTGTAGTGGGAAGCGATGGGCACACCGTTGGTCCGCGACATGGTGGCGACATTGGCAAACACCTGGCCGTCGCCCTGGCCGGGAGTGCCGGCGCTGATGGGAAGGGAATTGAGCGCCGCCACGGAATCCAAAACACGCTCGGGCGCGCGGGCGTTGATGAGATATTGGATGCCGAACGTGGGATTCAACCAATAGGATGGCTGCACCTGGCCGCTGCCGCTGACGCTCAGGAGGACGGAGTTGGCCACGTCACGCTCGGAAAGGCCAATGGCTGCGGCCTTGGTCCGGTCCACGGAAAATTCGAGTTTGGGCAGGTCGTTCGGTTGCTGGATGCGCACGTCCACCGCGCCGGGAATGCGCCGTATGCGGTCCGCGAGATGATTTGCAAGGTCGCGATTGCGCGGGTTGCGCCCGACAATTTGAATATCCAGCGGCGCCGGGATGCCGAAGTTCAGCGTCTGGCTGACGATATCCGAAGGCAGGAAATAAAAGAGCGTGCCGGGGAATTCCTCGTTCAAGCGCCGGCGCAACTTGCGAACGTATCCGTCCGTGGGGCGATGTCCCTCCTGGAGCGACACCAGGATGTCGGCGTCGCCGGTCCCCACGAGACCGTTGTCGCTGTAGCTCAGGCTGATGCCGGAAGTCGGGATGCCGATGTTGTCGAGAATGCCGCGAAGGTCGCGTTGCGGAATTTCGCGCCGGACGGAAGCTTCGATCAAATCGACGAGCTTGGCGGTTTCCTCGACGCGCGTGCCGCTGCGGGCGCGCACGTGCAGGCGGAATTGGCCGGCATCCACGCTGGGGAAAAAGTCCTGGCCCAGTATCGGCACCAACAGCCACGAACCGACGCAGACCCCGAGAAAGAAAATGACGAAGCCGACCCGCCGCTGGAACACGGCTTCGAGCAGCGCGCGATAGCCATCGCGGAAGGCGTCGAACCCCCGCTCAAAGCGCTCCTGGATGGCGATGAGGGGACGTTTCCAGGCCGGAGCATCCTCGAGGTCCTCGTGATAATAATTCACGTTCCGGTAGAACCACATCACGAGTGTGGGAATCAGCGTGCGCGACAGCACATAGCTGGCGAGCATGGCGAAGACGACGGCTTCAGCCAGCGGAACGAAGAGATACCGCCCCACCCCGGTGAGGAAAAACATCGGCACGAACACGATGCAGATGCAGAGTGTGGATACGAACGCCGGAAGCGCGATTTCCTGCGCGCCATCGAGGATGGCTTGATTCAGCGGCTTGCCGGTGGCCATCTGCCGGTGGACGTTCTCGATCTCCACGGTCGCATCGTCGACGAGGATGCCGACTGCCAGCGCCAGGCCGCCGAGGGTCATCAGGTTGATGGTTTCGCCGAGGGCGCTGAGAGTGACCAGCGAGGCGATGACCGACAACGGAATCGAGAGGGCGATGATGAACGTGCTGCGCCAGGAACCGATGAACAGGAGGATCATGATGGCGGTCAGACCGGCGGCGATGACACCTTCCTTGACCACGCCGCTGACCGCGGCGCGGACGAACAGCGATTGATCGGAAAATTCCCGCACCTCAATGTTTGGGGCGACTTGAGATACCTTGGTCAGAATTGCCGGCATGGCTTCTTTTACGCCCCTGACGACATCCAAGGTGGACGCCGAGCCGTTCTTCAGGATGGTCAACAAGGCGCCGCGGACGCCATCCCGGCGCACAACGTTTTGTTGCGGGGCGAACCCGTCGCGGACCTGTGCGACGTCGTGGACGTAGATCGTGGCGCCGTTCACCGTCTTGATGGGCAGATCGTTGAGTTCCTCGAGCAGGCGGGTCGTGGTGTTGAGGCCGATGTCGAATTCCGTTGAGCCAATCTTGGCGGTGCCGCTGGGGAGAATCAGGTTTTGCGCGCCGATGGCATCCACGACCTGCTGCGGAGTCAGGTTCTTGGACCTGATGGCTGAAAGGTCGAGATCGACGGAGACCAGGCGCGTCTTGCCGCCGTAGGGCCAGGGAATGGTGGTGCCGCGGACCGTGACGAGTTCGGTTCGGAGCAGGTTTTGGGTGATGTCGTAAATCTCCTGCTCGGACATCGCCTTGCTGGTGATGCTGTACTGGAGAATGGGCACGGTGGAGGCGTTGTAGCGAATGATCAATGGCGGCGTCTGGCCGGGCGGCATCAGGCGAAGGATAGTCTGGGCCACAGCGGTGACCTGGGCCACACCGGCGTCGACGGAAGCGCCGGGCTGGAGAAACACCTTGATGATGCCGACACCGCTATAGGAGGTGGACTCGATGTGTTCGATGTCGTTGACCGTGGTGCTGAGCGTGCGCTCGTGCAGATAGATGAGGCGCTGTTCGACTTCCTCGGCATCCAAACCGGCGTATTGCCAGATGACACTGATGACCGGGATGTTGATGGAGGGAAAAATGTCCGTGGGGGTGCGCAGCACCACGAAGGGCACCAGCAACACCAGGACGATCGCGGCCACCACAAACGTGTAGGGTCGCCGGAGCGCTAGACGGACAATCCACATATTCTTCTACAGTCGCCTTCCGGAAAGCGTAGCCGAGGCAACGCATGGCACAATCAATACTTGCGGCCCGGACCGAACCAGCCGCAGGCACCCCATGCCGCCCTCTTTAATCCCCTTTTTGGCCTATTAATGCCAATACATGTTTGTATGGCGATTGATACCTGGTTAGTATCAATGTCATGGAATTGCGACATTTGCGATATTTCGTGGCCGTGGCCGAGGAATTGAGCTTCCGGCGCGCCGCCATCCGGCTGAACCTTGCCCAACCGCCGCTCAGCGCCCAGATCAAGGCGCTGGAGAAGGAATTGGGAGCGCGCCTTTTCGAGCGGTCGACGCGGTCGGTGCGGCTCACGCAGGCAGGGAGCGTGTTCCTCGACGAAGCGCGGTCGGTCCTGCTGGCCGCGGAACGGGCGGAACAGCAGGTGCGCAACGCGTCGCATGGGCTGGTGGGAACACTGCGCATCGGTGTTCTTGCTCCGACAGCCACCGTCCGGCTGGCGCGTGTGTTGCGCTCGTATCGCCAGAAATTTCCCGGAGTGCAGTTTTCGCTGCATGAGGTGGCGTCTGTCGGGCAGTTGCAGATGTTGCGGGATGACCGGCTCGACGTGGGATTGCTGCGCCCCCCGGTGCACTTTCCCGAACTGGAATCCCGATTCCTGGAGGAATCGCCGATGGTGCTGGCCGCGCCGGCGGGGCATCGGCTTGCGAAATCGCGCAAGATTGCGTGGGACGATTTTCACAATGAATCAATGGTGATGATTCATCCATCGTTGCAGCACGGGTATTATGACAATTTCCTGAATCTTTGCGCGGCGGCGGGGGCGGTGCCGGTGGTGGGACAGTATGCAAATGACATTCACTCCAAAATGTGGCTGATCTCGGCGGGGTTCGGCGTGGCGCCGACGACCCAGACCATTGCGCAGGTCAAGCGGCCGGGATTGGTGTTTCGCGAACTGCCGCCCGGGTTGCCGCTGGTTCAGACGCTGCTGGTTTGGAAGCGGTCGAATACCGGGCCGATTTTACGGAATTTTCTGGAGTGCATTGCTCCTCCCTCGGAGAAGTCAACGAGTTAACCTACTCCCCGCAATTCCTTTTGCCGCCCGTTGGCCATGCGCTCAATGAGCTCGAATGGTGTAAAAACCTTTGGCGCCATTGGTGGCCTGGGTGTCGGTGAATTGGTAATGATTGACGGGGCCAGACTGGGCGCTGCCGCGGAGGGTCCATTTCGAGAGGGGCAGAGCAACGTTCGTGGTGCTGAGGACGTCGAAATTTGTTCCGGTCGCGCCGGAGAAGGAAAGTTGAAAACCGGCGTGGGCGGGCAGCATTCGGCCGCCAAGCGGACCAAGCGGAAGCACCTTGACGGTGCGCGTTGTGGAACCGACAACGCCCGAGGTGTTGGTCGCGCTGTACATCAGAACGTAATTACCGGGAATGTTGGTGTTCACCGATCCAATCGTGGACATGGGCAGGCTCACTGCGCTCAGGCCGGCGGGGACAATGCATTGGCCATAGTCGAGGCCGTCCCCGGGATTGTCGTTCGTGCCCGATCCCCAGGCGAGAACAGTTCCGTCCGCTTTGATGGCGAGGCTGTGGAACAGGCCCGCGGAAATGGCCACCACGTTGGTCGCGGAGGCCGGGACCTGGAGCTGGCCGAATGTGTTATCGCCCCACGCAATCACGTGCCCGTCCATCCTCAAGGCAAGGCTGTGCGCAAAACCGGAAGCGATCGCCACGACGTTGGAAGCGCTGGATGGGATGGTTGTTTCCCCGTAGGAATTGTCCCCCCACGCTATTACGCGGCCGTCCGCCCGCAACGCGAGGCATTGGAAATATCCGGCGGCGATGGCGACGATGTTTGTTGCGGTTACGGGAACGACTGTTTCGTTTTCATTGTTGTCTCCCCAGGCGAACACATTTCCGTCCATGCGCTGGGCGAGGCTGAACCATTGGCCGGCGGCAATTGCCAGGAGATTGGTGGCGGCGGCCGGAATGTTGAGCTGGCCGTAGGTGTTGTCGCCCCAGGCGACGATGGTGCCGTCGGCGCGCAAGGCGAGGCCGTGACTCAGCCCGGCGGCGATGGCGACCACGTTGCTGGCGGCGGCCGGGATATTGCATTGACCGTCGGAGTTGTCGCCCCAGGCCAGCAAAGCGCCATCGGCGCGCAAGCCGAGGCAGAAGTACTGGCCGGCGGCGATCGAAACGATATTGGTGGCGTTAGCCGGAATGATTGACTGGCCGAAGTCCGCCTCGTCGGAGGGATCGTTGAAGGTTCCCGCGCCCCAGGCGACCGGCGTCGCGTCGGCTTTCAACGCGACACTGTGGAACGCGCCCGCGGCAACGGCAGCAGGATAGGCGGAAACAGTTGCGCCGGGATCCGCGTACGGTGCGTCGAAGCCGACGGTGATTGGATTGGCGCCCTTCAAAGAGACGAGTGGCTGCCAGAAATGCATGGGCACCCCGATGCGAACGCCGGAGAAATTAGTGGCAATGAGCCGATAGTGATAATTCGCCCCGGCGGTTAGCCCCGTTACTCCGACGCTGACCGGAACAGCGGACGTGCCGAAGCCGGGATTGAAAGGCGCAGTCATCTGGTTCGACCATCCCTCGAGCGCCAGTTCGAACCAGGCGGTGGTCGGGCTGCCATTGGGATTGACCGACCCATTCAAGGTGGCGGTAGTGCCGACGAAATTTGACGCGGCGAGAGTGGTAGCCGAAGGCGGGTGGGAGGTGAAGGTGGTGAAGGAAATATCGGCGCCAGAGGAAATGCCCACGCTGTTGGAGGCAACGACCTGATAGTGATACGTCGTCACAGGCAGCAGTCCGTTGAGGTTGAAAGTAAAGTTGGTGGCGGCCGAACCGGACCCGAGACTGCGGTTGGTTGTCACGTTGCCGTAAGAAGTGTCGGTGCCCCAGCGGCAATAGGCGATCGTGGGCAGATTATTGGGGATGGCCGAGCCATTGAGGTTGGCGCCGGACGCCGAAACGGAGGTGGCGTTCGAACTGAAGGCAACGGGCGCAAAGGGAATGGTGGAAGTGACCCATGCGGGTCCATTCAAGAGCTGGCCGGAGTAGGCCGCGCCGGTGCTGGCAGCGGCATTGGCGGTTGCGCCGCCGGAGCCTTCGTCGAGACGGTAATAGTAGTAGAGACCGCTCTCCGAACCGGTAAGGCTGCGATTCTTATTGGACTGGATCTGCGTTTGCGTAAGGGAGGTGCTCCAAATTTGGACCTCGTCCACCTGGCCAGTGAGAAATGCGCCGGAACCAAGTCCGGCGTTATAGGCGAGGGAAATTGGCTGGGTGGTGCCGGTGGCGCTGGGCGAGCCATTCCACGGGCGTGAAGATTTGAGAGTGCCGTCGACATAAAGCTTGCCGCCGGTGCCATCGACACTGAAGGCGATGTGATGCCATGCGCCGTCGGCAATCAAACCGCCATTGAGGCCAGAGCTGCCATCGAACACGTTGTCGAAGAAATCCTTGATGTACCAGGCGCGGACTTCACCGTTAAGAAGGAATATGTTCCAGCCGGAGAGCGAGCCGGAGACATATTTGTTCACGATGCCCTCACTGTTGGTGTTGTTGTCCGAGGTCTTAATCCAGCATGTGACGGTCAGGGGATAAGGATTGGCGGTGTCGTTGGGAAACGAAACGTACTGGTTGACGCCATTGAAAGAGAGTGCGGAACCGGGTGTGAGTGATTGCGCGCGAAGACTGGCGGAATCGGCCAGAAAGGCCAGAAGCAGCGCAATGGCAAACGAAAGTTTCTTCATCGCTTCCGGGATTCGGGATGGCCAGTCGGTGGGCGGGGGTTAAGCCTCACCATAGCGGCGGGTATTTAGCAGGCACGTCATCCCGAAGTCAAAGCAAATGCCCGCTCACTCTATAGACCGAGCAGGCGATAGAAGCGCATGGCGGGGTTTGCGGCGGAATCAGTGAATGTGCCGGAGCCGGTGGCGTTGGTGAAATTGGTCAGCGGGGTCCAATGGATAAGATCGGAGGAGACGAGCACCTGGAAGGCCTCGTTCGGCGTGCTTTGCACGGTGAAGCGGAATTGATGCGCGCCGAGCCACGCGGGAGAAACGAGAACGACAGATTTCTGCGGCTGGAAATCCACGAACACGCGAGTTTCCAGGGTTTGGACGGCCTGCATGGCGGCAGAACCGGGGTGGGTATCGAGGAAGTTGTATCGCACGTCGAGATAATAGAGGTCATTCACCAGATTCGTGAGCGCGCCGATTGCCGTGAGATCGTTGTCGTCCAGATAAAGCCAGTGGAGCGTCGTTTGTGTGCCGAGGTTCGAGATGTTGGTGATTTGGTTGGTGGAAAGATCGAGGGACTGCAAGGCGGGCAGGCTCGCGAAGGATGGCGCGGTGGTGAACAGATTGTCGGAGAGCAGGAGGGTGCCAAGCTCGTTCAGGCCGGCGAGCGCGGGGAAGGACGAAAGTCGGTTGTGGTTGAGGTCGATCCAGTTCACGAGCGACAAGCCGGAGAGGCCGGAGACGTTGGTGATCTGATTATACGAAAGCAGCAGCGTGTTGAGATTGGTCCAGTGCATCGTGCCCTGCACGGCGGCGATGTGGTTTGAATGCAGGTCGAGCCAGTTGACACGGTAAATATTGGAGAGCGGCGAAATATCGGTGAGCGCGTTGTAGGAGGCGTCGAGGGTTTGCAGGTTGGTGAGCCCGGCCAGCGGCGACAGGTCAGTGACATTGTTGGTGGGCATCACCAGCCAGTTCAGCATCTTGAGATTGGCAAGCGGGCCGAGATTGGAGAGGCCGTTGCCGGCAAGGCTCAGCGAATTGATGTTGGTGTCGCCGGAAATGGGGGTGAGATTGTGGACCTGGTTGGCGGAAAGAAAAAGGCCGACAAGCTTCGTGTGATTGGCAAGGACGGATATGTCCGAAATGTGATTGGTCTCGAGTATCAGCCAGTTCAACTGGCTGACGTTGGCGAGCGGCGAGAGATCGGAGATTTGATTCTCGCCGAAACTGGCGGCCTGGAGGTTGGTGAGCGCAGCGGCGAAGGTGATGTTGGTCAGGCCGATGCCGGGAACATAGAGGTAATTGATGTTGGTCGGATTTCTCAGGTGATACAGCGGATCCAGATTCGTGACCGGGATGGTGGTCAGGTCGAGATAGAAGATGTTTGTGAGGCTGTTCAGGAATGAAATGTCGGGGACGAGGGTGTCGTCGAGCGCGAGCCAGGATATCTGCCAGAGGCCACTGATGAAGCTGGCGTTGGTGACCGGGCTGCCGCTCAGATAAAGAACGGACAACTCGGTGTGGCCGGCGAGGACCTGGGCATTGGTGATCTGGTTCTGCCCGGCGTATAGCCAGTAAATGTTGGTCAATCCGGCGAGCGGGCTGAGGTCCTGCACGAAATTCTGGGACATGTCGAAATTGCCGAGGTTCCACATCCCGGAGACGAAGGCGATGTTGGAGACGTTGTTGTTGTGGATATCGAGAAGGGTGAGGTTGGTGAGGGCGGCCAGCACATCCGTGTTGGTGGCCGTGTTGTTCTCCATCGAGAAATTCGAGAGGTTCAGGGCGAGGTTGGTGAGCGGCGAGAGGTCGGTGAACGAATTGTTGTCGATGTGGAGAGTGGCGAGGTTGGTCAGGTTCCGCAGGAAGCCGAGATCGCCGATGCCGCAACTGTCCAGGAAGAGATAGTTCAAATTGGAGAGATTGCGGAGCTTCCAGAGATTGGTGATGTAGTTGCCGCCGAGGTCGAGGGAATTAAGGTTCAGGGCTGTTTCCAATCCGGCGACGCTGGTGATGCCCGCGTTATCCAGCGTGAGATCGGTGAGGCCGGCCATGTCCGCGAGGGTGATGGTGCCACTGGGAATACCGAGCTGGGCGCGAACGGCGGCTTCGATGTTCGGGTCGGCGAAGATTACGGAGGAAATGACGCGCAGGTGAGCGTCATCGCTGTAGACCCGGCCGGCATCATCGGAGACAACCACGAAATAGTCCGCACTGTCCGCGGTGGTGAGATTGGAGATGGTGAGGGTGTCGCTTTGCGAGCCGTTGATGCGCACGTCGTCCACCAGGGCCACGCCGTTGGAATACCATTGATAAAAGAGGTCGGGAGGAGTGCTGGAAGTGGCTGCCACAGTGAAGGTGGCGGTGTCGCCGGGGGCAAGGATCAGGTCGGCGGGTTGCGTGGTGACGATGGGCGCAGGATTTTGCGGGGTGTCAGTGAGGCTGACGCTGCGGCCGAGGAGACTGGTGATGACGTTCATCGCCTGTGAGCCGGGCGTGAGATCGAGAGTGTTCTGGCTCACGTCCACCGTCTGAAGGTTCGGAAGCTTCAAAAGCGGATTGATGTTGGCAACGTAATTATTGTTGAAGGTGAGCGTGTTCAGGTTGGTGAGGCCGTAGAGAGGCCAGAGTCGATAGACCTGGTTCGCGTTGAAATTCAGGTTGTTGAGATTATACAGCGTGCTAATGGGGCCGATGTTCGTCAGTTGATTGCCGCTGATGTCGAGACTATTGAGATTCACCAGGCCGGACAGCGGAGAGAGATCGAAGGGAGAGCCGCTGCTTCCGCTCAGGGAGAGTTGCGTTAGCTGCGTAAGGGTCGCAAGAGGAGCCAAGTCGGAAACATGGTCGTAATAGAGCAGCAGGGTCTGGAGGTTGGTAAGGCCGGAGAGCGGCGTGAGATCGGCGACAGCGCTGTTATTGCCCGCGTCGAGCATCTGCAGATTGTGGAGGCCTGCGATCGGCGAGAGGCTGAGGATCTGGTTGTAGTCCACGTAAAGCGTGCTCAACAGGGAGAGATGGGTGACGGGCGCGAGGCTGGTGATGGAATTTCCCGCGGCGCTCAGGAAATTGAGGTTCGTCAAGCCGGTCACCGCGGTCAGATCGGAGAGGTGATTATAGTCCAGTTCCACATGCTGAAGCCGCCAAAGACCGGAGAGGAAGCTCGCATTGGTGAGAGAATTGCCGGTAATGGCGATTCCCACGAGGTTCGTGAGGCCGGCGATCACGCCCGGGTTGGTCGGGGAATTATAGTCGACGTCCAGGTTGAGAAGATTGGTGAGATGCGCGAGCGGCGAATAGTCGGTGACGGAATCACCATAGAGACTCGTGGATTGGAGGCGGTGGAAATTCGTATAGACAGAAATGTTGGTGACGCCGTTGAGGCCGATGTCGAGGTTGGTGAGATTGACCAGCGGGGCAAGTTGGGAAGGATCGGGGAGCGGGTTGAGATAGATGCTGAGCAGCTGGAGGTTCGTCAGTCCGGCGAGCGGCGCGGCGTTGGAAATCTGGTTGTTGAAGAGATAGGCGACGCGGAGTTTCGTCAAATTTGACATGAACGAAACGGTATTGATGGGGCCGCTAATGGCGTCCAGTTCCGTGAGATTAACCAGCGGTGCGACGCCGGTGAAATTGGTGACGGGATTACCGTTGAGCACGAGGTAGGTGAGATTGGTCGCGTATTGGAGGCCGGTGGTGTTGCCGATGCCGCGGGAATCGGCGTAGAGATTCGTGAGGGTGAGCATGTTCGCGACCGTAATGGGGCCCGAGGGAATGTTGAGCGCCTGACGGACGGCGGCTTCCATGTTGGGGTCGGGAAACGCGACGTTCTGGCCGCGGGCGACGCTGGTGGCAAGCAAGATAACGAAAGTGAACAACAGAGCGGCAAGACGCAAAGCGTGCCGCGCGAAGAGCGCAGGACAGTTCATGATTGACCTTCTGATTGTGGAGCCTTCCGTAAAAAGACCGACACTTGGAACGAAGGCTGCCGTTCTACTGCAAGGACCCTGCCTTATAGTGAGAATTACCGGCAATTGTCAATCAAATTGGGGGATGGGACAACGGGCGAATTGCGCCAAAAGTTTTGTTACCCGGAGAAATGGGCGTCGACGTAAAGCTCCCCCCGGTGCCATCGACACTGAAGGCCGTCGGCAATCAAACCGCCATTGAGGCCAGAGCTGCCATCGAACACGTTGTCGAAGAAATCCCTGATGCACCAGGCGCGGACTCGGGATGTCCAGTCGGTGGGCGGGGGTTAAGCCTCACCATAGCGGCGGGTATTTGGCAGGCATGCTCTTTGAGTGTCAAAAAACCACCTCATAACCGGAGACGAAATATACAAAGAGCCCGGCTACAGTGTTTATATGGTAACCAACATGCGAACGATTACGCCCACCCTGGCAGTTTTGCTCCTGGCGCTGTCTGCGGCAGCACAACAGCGACCATCATCAATTGAAACAAACAATTCCCTGGTTCAATTCGGTGAGAAGCGCATGTTTCATTCCAGGATTCTCAACGAAGACCGCGAGTATTGGATTTGCCTGCCGCAATCCTATGAGCACAGCATCTACGCGCCCAAAAAATATCCTGTTTTGTATCTCCTGGACGGCGAGTCGAATTTTCGCTGGGCCAGCCAGCTTGCGCAGTATATGTGCGACAACCTTCAAATCCCCGATTTGATCATCGTTGGCATTCCCAATACGGACCGGATTCGGGATCTGACGCCCACACGCAATCCCGGCGTCGCTTCGAGCGGCGGGGGAGAGTTATTTGAAAAATTTTTGGGCGAAGAACTCATTCCATGTATTGACGTCAATTTTCGAACCGATCCCTATCGAATTCTCTTCGGCCACTCCATCGGCGGACCGCTGGCGATGGATGCGCTTCTGCGGAGAAGCAATGCCTTTCAGGCCTACATCTTGGCGGACCCAAGCCTTTGGTGGGACAATGAGACCCTGACCCGGCGCGCAAAGGAAACGCTTCCCAAAGCGAAAGATCTTCATGCCACTGTTTTCATCGCCACCGCCCGGCATGCGGAGACCAACTCGATCAAGAGCGCCAGTGAACACTTTTTCAAAATCCTGAAGCGGTGCCCCTCGCCTGGTTTGCAGGCCAGATACCAGTATTTCGACGGTGAAGACCATGGCTCCGTACGATTGCAATGCCTGTATGACGGCCTGCTTTTCGTTTTTCAGGACTACAAGCCGAGGAATTTCGGATTGATGGACTCGCCGTCGTCGATCACGGATAACTTTAAAAAATTATCCGAACGCCTGGGTTATACTTTTCTGCCGCCGGAACGCTACGTGAATAAACTCGCCGGTTGGCTGTTGCAGGACCACAAAGCCGACCCGGCAATCGCGTGCTTCAATCTCAATGTTGCCAACTATCCGGCGTCCAGCGATGCCTATGCCAGCCTTGCCGAGGCCTACGCTGCCAAAGGTGAGCGGGAGATGGCGATCAGCAACTTCGAGAAATCCCTGCATTTGAGTCCCGGTAATACGAAGGCCACGGAGGGACTGAAGTCGTTACGCAGCCGATAGTATCTACGGATGTTTGCCGCCTCTCCGGACGTCATTTGGGGAAGGCCGATCGGCAGTGACACTGAGGCTGCGATGCTCTAAAATGCGGGCATGATCGGACGGATTGCGCTCGGGGTTTTGCTGCTCGCGGGAAGTGTGGTGAGCGTTTTGGGGGAATCAGCGGAGACGGCGGCGGAGCAACTCGCGCGGCGGCCATGGACGGAGACGCGCACGGGGCATTTCAATGTCTACAGTTGCGGGGAGATCCGTGACATTTCGCGGGTTGCGGCGCGACTCGAACAATTCCGGCAGGCGTACGCGGTGCTGGCCGGGGCGGCTGCGGTTTCGTCGCCGCCGATCGTGGTGATGGCTTATCCCGATCATGCAGAGATGGAGCCGTTTCTGCCGCTCTATCAGGGACGGCCCGCGAGCATGACGGCGTTTTTTCACCATGGCGTGGATGAAAACCTGATCGTGCTGCCTCTGACCGGCGTGGGGACGAATGCGATGCAGGTGATCTATCATGAATACACGCACCTGCTTCTGCGGCATAACGATGCATTCTGGCCGCTATGGCTCAAGGAAGGAATGGCGGAGATTTATGCGACCTTTGAAGTGACCGGGCCGCACAGCGCGAGGATCGGACAACCGCTCGATCGACATTTAAGCCTGCTAGCCGGGCAGCCGATGATGCCGCTGTCGGAGCTATTCGCGGTGACGCACGATTCGCCGCAATACAACGAGAGTGAGCATCAGGGAGTGTTTTACGCCGAGTCGTGGCTCCTGACGCATTACCTGATGCTGGGCGACAACCCGGCACTCAAGGCGCGTTTCGGGCAACTGACGGTCTTGTTGAGCCAGGGCCGCGCGCTAACGGAGGCATTCACGATGGCTTTTCACGTCACGTTGCCGGCGATGGACAAGCAGTTGAAGGATTATCTGGAGCGCGGCAAGTTCGAGCCGCTGACATTGACGATTGGATCCGACCTGACGGCGTCGCAGGTCATTTCGACGCGGAGGATAGCGCCGGTGGAGATATGGTTTCACCTGAGCGATCAACTGATGCGTGTGGGGCGGTTGGAGTCGGCTGAAGCCTGCCTGAAACACGCCCTTCTCGTGGCGCCCAGGAGTCCCTTTGGGTATGAGGGCATGGGGCTGCTGGCGGCGGAGGCGGACAAGCCGGGCCAGGCGATGAACGACTTGCACGAGGCGCTGGACTTGGGGTCGACCAGTTACCTGGCGCATTACACCTATGCCAGCGAGCGCTTGAAATTGAGCGCGGCTTCCAAGGACGAATACCGGCGCGTCCCAAATCCGGAGGCCACGGAGATTCGCAGTGAGTTGCAGAAATCACTGATGCTGATGCCCGATTTCGGGCCGGCGCATCATTTGCTTGGATTTTTTGAGATGGTCCAGGGCGACGATCTGAATGCGGCGCAGGAACATCTCAAGCGCGCCATCCAACTGGACCCTGAAGACGAATCCTATCAACTGTCATTGGCGCAGGCGCAAATGCGGGCCAACGATACCGCGGCCGCCCGGCGCACGCTGGAGCATTTGCGGCTGCCGTATGTGGACGAACATATCCGCGCTCTGGCGGCCGACCTGATCAAGGAACTTGGACAGCGGGTGGATGCGGCGCCGGGCAGGTAGAGCCGGTCGGGGTGAAAAAAGTTCGGATTCGGGGTTGCTTCCGTGGCGTGATGGAGGAGGTTTTACTTGAGGTGAATACGCCGGAATGAAGAGCCGGCGGACGCCCAAAAGATGGAGGATGAATATGAACGATCTGGAAAAACTATTCCTCAGCGGGCTTCAGGGAATGTACGACTGCGAAAAGCAGTTGGTGGACGCGTTGGCGGACATGGCGGATGCCGCCGATTCGGATGAATTGAAGCAAGCATTCAGCGAGCACAGGGAGGAGACGGAGAAACATGTGACGCGGCTGGAGGGTGTTTTTCGGGCCATCGGGCAGGAGCCGGACCGCATGAGTTGCAAGGGTATCGAGGGAATCATCGACGAAGGCGAGATCATGGCGGAGGAATTCGAAAATAATTCGGCGCTGGACGCGGCGCTGATTGCGGCGGGGCAGAAGGCCGAGCATTACGAGATCACGTCTTACGGCAGCCTGTGCACCTGGGCCAAGGAAATAGGCAATCAGCAGGCATTGTCATTGCTCAAGGAGAACATGGCCGAGGAGAAGGAAGCCGACCAGTTGCTATCGAAGCTGGCGATGGAGGATCGCAACCTCGAGGCGCTGCGGAATGACACGGAGAAGCGCAGCGAAGCCGTAAGCGCTGCCCGCAAGGTGGTCAGCTCGGGACCATAGCTCCGAAATGCCGCTTGCCAAAGTGCCGCGAAGCCCTAAACTCCGGGGTGTATGGATACTAATTATTGGGGCATTATTTGTGTCCCCCTCGGCGTTTTGATTTGCTTCGGCCCGGCACTGATCGCGACGGTGTTTTGTTCTGACAAGACGGACGTCAGCGGACGTGGCAAGCCCAGGGATAATTTCTAATCTCCGCGGTTTTCCAAATGCCCTCCGTCGAAAGATGGAGGGCATTTTCTTTTTCCAGCAGCCCGTTCCCGGCGAGCCGCGGCTGTTTTGCAAAAAATGCGAAGCTTCCGCCAATAAACCGTTAGCCGGATTTTTCCGTTTGGGAGAAGGTTGATGGCGAAGTCGGCGTAAGCACGCTTCCGGTTCTCGAGCGCGAATTAACCTGTCGCCATGCGCCAAAGATTCGTAAGCGGTTACGCCGGCTTCGGCTTTTTCAGCGCGGTCCAGGGATGATGACAAGACTGGTCGACGGCCCACGGCTGGCCCCGCTCGCTTCCCCGACGTGCCCTGCGGAAGGGGTGCCCTGCCCGGCCTCGCCGCCAGTGAAATAGCCCCTGCTGGTGCAGCCTGCGAGCAGCGCACCCATCAAAGCCATTAAGGCCAGCCTCAAGATTTGTTTCATAAGGAACCCAACGCAACCAGTCTCAACCCGTTAACGCTGGAGTTCAATGGAGTATTGTCCGCGGGGAAACGCGACATCGAAATAAACGATGAGCGGGGGACTTTTATCAAATTGCCGGGGTTCGACCATTATGGCATCAAGAGGGCGTGAGCCCGGAGTCCTTCGAATCGAGAATGCCGGTCAGTTACCTGCTCTTCACGAGGCCGGGACGGATATCGCGCTCGACGTTCTGGCATGCCTTGATCCTCATTGGCTGCTCGTTCTACATCCTCTACACCGTTTTAGGGCGATTCTGCGGACCGATCGCGACGTGGGTGCTCTATCCGTCCTTCTTCTGGACGATATTCGTGACTTCGTCCAAGCGCTTGCACGATGTGGGCAAATCCGGCTGGTGGCTCGCGCTGATGCTCGTTCCCGTGCTCGGGCCTCTTTACTTGATTTGGCAACTTTTGGCTCGGCGGGGCGGGATCAGGGTGAACGAATTCGGACCGTCGCCGCGGGCGAGGGCCGGTTATTTCAGGAATGACGAAGGCGTTCCCGACGAAGGAACAGGCGGCCCGCGGTGGATCATCAACGACGTGACCCGGCTCAACCCGGTGGCGGTGCGGAAAGTGGTCCGGCCGAAATCGGTGGAGGAAGTGCAGGAAATTCTGCGAAGCACGCGCGGCCCGGTATCGGTCGGCGGCGGACGCTTCAGCATGGGCGGGCAGACGGCCAGCGTGGACAGTCTCCACCTGGATATGCGGGGATTGAATCGGGTGCTGGATTTTTCCAGGGACGGTAGATGGATCCAGGTGCAGGCGGGCATCCGTTGGTGCGACATTCAGCATTACATCGATCGGCACGACCTGAGCGTAAAAATCATGCAGACCTACGCCAACTTCACGGTCGGCGGGGCGTTGAGCGTGAACGCGCACGGACGTTACATGGGATTGGGGCCGGTGATCCTTTCGGTGCGGTGGATTCGCGTTGTTCTTCCGGACGGCTCGGTGGTGCGCGCAAGCCGGACGGAAAACAGTGAAATCTTTTTTGGCATCATCGGCGGCTACAACGGGATCGGGATCATTGTCGAAGTCGAGCTGGACCTGGCCGAGAACGTGCCAGTGAAGCGCGTGCAGCGAAAGATGGGGCGCGAGGCGTATCCCGATTTCTTCCGGAAAAACGTGCGCAACCGGCGCGAGGCGGTGTTTCACAACGGCGACATGTATCCGCCGGAATTCACGCGGATGCGGCCGGTGACGTGGGAGGCGACCACGGAGAGACCGACGGTGAAATTGCGCCTGATGCCGCTGCACGCCTCGTATCCCATCCACCGCTATTTTCTGTGGGCGTTCAGCGCCACGCCATTCGGCAAATGGCGGCGGGAATTCATCATCGAACCGCTCGTCTATCTGCAACGGCGCGTGCACTGGAGAAATTACGAGGCGGGATACGATGTGGCGGAACTGGAGCCGCGATCACGAAGGAACAGCACGTATGTGCTGCTGGAGTATTTCATTCCGGTGGATCGGTTTGAGGAATTTGCCCGGCGGATGGCGGAGATTTTCCAACGCCACGGGGTGAACGTCCTGAACGTATCCGTGCGCCACGCCGTCGCCGATCCCGGATCATACCTGGCCTGGGCGCGCGAGGAGGTGTTTGCGTTCGTGGTTTATTACAAGCAATTCACCGACCCCGTCGAAAAGAACAAAGTGGCGGTGTGGACGCGGGAATTGATCGATGCCGCGATCGCCGCGGGCGGATCGTACTACCTGCCCTATCAGCCGCATGCCACACGAGAGCAACTGCACAAGGCATTTCCCAACGCCGCGAAGCTGTTCGAATTGAAGAAGCGGCTGGACCCGGAATTCCGGCTGCGCAATGTGATTTGGGACACCTATTATCAACCGCAACCCCCACCTGCCATGAATGCGACCTCGTCAGAATTCAAGACCGTGTTTTCCGACACGAAGATGCGCGACGATTTTTACCGGTTTCTGCAAGTCGTCTTTCATCTGTATCCGGAGGACAGATTTCATCATCTGATTGCGGAGGTCTGCGCCTCCAAGTCGACCGACCAGGAAATTTACACCGAGGTGCAGCGGCGGTTGAAGGAGATCAAACCGTTTCTTTCCGAGCTGACCTATGCGCTGCCCGCGCTGAAAAAGCAAAAGCGGGAGATGACGCGTCAGACCCTGGAACTGCTCGCCGATACCAAGCGAATCAACGGTTATGTGGAGATCGGCTCCACCGGGCGATACATCAGCGACCTGCGGAAACACCTGGAGACGAGCGGCGAGATTTTCCTGATCAACGATGTGGCGCCGAATAATTCCGTCGGTGAAATCTTCGAGCGGGGCCAGTTGGCAAAGCTGGGCGTGTTTCTTGACCTGGCGGATTACCGTCCCTTGGACGCCGCGCGGATTGCGGATGCGAGCGTGGACCTGGCGACCATTTACATCGGTTTTCATCATTGTCCGGCGGAGAAACTGCCGGGGTTCATCAGGTCGATTCACCGGGTGCTGCGCCCGGGCGGCTCGCTGATACTGCGGGACCACGACGTGAAAACGCAGCCGATGGCGGCGTTCGTCTCACTGGTGCACACGGTGTTCAACCTGGGCCTGAACGTGCCGTGGGAAAGGAACCAGGAGGAATTCCGGAACTTCAAGTCGATGGATGAGTGGATCCGGCTGGCGGGCGAGGCGGGCTTTGCGGATTCCGGGAAGCGACTTTTTCAGGACAAGGATCCTTCGGACAATGCGCTCGTCCGGTTGATCAAGAAATAGAGGCGGAGCATGAAGCGGCTATACATACTGGCGTGGTGTTCGGTATTGCTGGCCGGGGTGGTTTTTCTCTGGAATGGAGGAACACGGACCACGATGAGGCCCGGCAGGGGTTTGCTGTTGAACAAAGAGTGGCTGGCAAACCCGGGCGTTCGCCTGACGCCGCGCGAACATGTGCGGCCGCCGGACCAGACATTTTTGACCTTCCCGGAATGGTTCCTGGTGTTCGCACCGGGCGAGCAGGCGGATTTTTTCGAGCAGAACACGTCCAGCAAGTTTCCGTTCATGACCCATGTGCGCCAGATTTGGGAGGGCTACGCGGCAGTTTACGACCAGATCCGCGGGAACTTTCCGTTCAACAAGGGGTATCATGTGATGATTGTGGTGATTTCGACCAGTTCGACGGCGGAATTCGGGCTTAAGGCCGCTTATGAGACATTGATCGGGCGGCTGACTGACACGCGGGCAGGGGAGGAGATGACCGAGGAGGACAAGTTCAATGCCGGGTTCGCACGGGATTACGTTGAGTTCATCAAGACGAATCCGTGGTATGAATTTGATTTCAAAACGCGGCTGGGAACGTTCTGGCGGGAGACGTCGTGGTTCGGTCCGCATATGCTGCGCAAGTGGGAGCGCAAATACATCCTGACCACGGAACTGGTCGTAAAGACGGTTTACGGAAAGCTCATCAAGCTGGGCACACGGACGGCGTATGAGCGTCCCATTCTCAAAACGGCGGTGGTGGTGGACCATGTCCCGGCAGGCGTCGAAAGCAAATTGCCGGAGCTTGAGACGTTGAAAATGCTGCCGGGCGGCGGTGCGGTCATCACCCTGCCCCGTTACGCGCCATGCAGCACCAATCTGTGCGAACTGGCGGAGGAGAATGTGAAGTTCGAGGAGATTGCCGGGAATCGGTCGGCGATCCTGATCACGATACTTGCGCCGCACGAACCCGCGGCGCGCCTGGAGGACTTTCGGGTGCTCTTTACGCAGCCGTTGCCGACGAAAACAGGCATGGAGCGGGTCGCGCTGGCGACGCCCGTCAATCGGCTGGACGAGACGTTACGCCAGCTTCAGCGGGAGGGCGCGGTGGTGGAGCATGTTTTTGATTTTTGAAATTCGGACGAGTTACTTGAACAACGTGTCAAAAATGGCGCTGGCGATGGAGGCGCCGAGGTGGAAGTCCGATCGGTAGGAGCCGACGGAAGCGGTCGGGGGAAGCGACAGGGCTTCATACTGCGCGGCCCGCAGGTTTTGGCGGCGCTGCTCGAGTTCGTCCATTTCGCGGGCGCGGGCCGCCTCGAATCCACCGGCGCGGATGAATTCCACGATGCGGCGGAGTTCGTCCTTGTCGAACCATGTGCCGTGCTGGCGGCAGACATCGACGATGACGTGGGAGCAATTGGCGAAGTTGACGCGGTTCATGAGCGTGCCGCAGATGGGACAGGGCACGTAACGGAAATTCAGATCGGTATTGGCGGATTCGACAATGTGAATGGGTGCGCCGAGGATGGCGGCTTGTTTCTCGCGGTCGGTGTAGATTTGCTGGAGGGAATCGTTGTCCACCCAAAGGCCCTCGCAACGCGGGCATTCACGGACCTTGGTGGCGCCGACCATTGCGGAATCCATATTGACGCGGCAGCGGGGGCAGAGACAGGCCGCGTCGTCGGCAACCTCCGTGCGCTCGCCCCCGACCTTCGCGCCGCAGTGGGAGCAGAATTTTGCGCCCGAGAAAATGAGGCCAAAGCAGGAAGGGCAGGCCACGGTGGCCAGGCGGGCGCCGCAATGTTCGCAGCAGCTGGCGTCGCTCGTGGCGGGCGCGCCGCACATGGGGCAGTTGAGCGTTTCAGCAGGCATGGCCGTCGGTCCTCTTACACTTTCCGGAGCATAGGAGCTTTCCTTCCGCAGGGAAAGCAATGTTACGCATGCCAGAATAGCCGGGAGCGGCCGGTTTGCAGATTACAAAGCCGGGCGGAAATTATACTTTCCAGACCGAGGAATCCGGAGAATGATTTGGATGCCAAAAAAACGAAAGGTGAACCATGGGCCTGATGGATTATTTGAAAACGCAGTTCCTCGAGATCATCGAGTGGCAGGACGATTCGCGCGATACGATTTCCTTCCGGTATCCGGACATGGACAAGGAGATCAAGAACGGAGCGCAGCTCATCGTTCGCGAGTCGCAGACGGCGCAGTTCGTCTACCTGGGGCAGTTCGGCGACACATTTGGTCCCGGCAAACACACGCTGACGACCGATAACATCCCGATTCTGTCCACGCTCAAGGGCTGGAAGTACGGGCTGCACTCGCCGTTCAAGGCGGATGTTTATTTCGTCAACACGCGCCTGTTCACCGGGAACAAATGGGGCACGGCGAATCCGATCATGATGAAGGACCCCGATTTCGGGATTGTCCGTGCGCGGGCCTACGGCACGTTTGATTTTCATGTCACGGACGTGAAGCTGTTCCTGAAGGAAGTGGCTGGAACGGACGATCATTTCCGGCTGGAGGAATTCAGCGATACGATGCGGTCGCGCATTGTGAGCGTGTTCACGGAGGCGCTGGCATCGGCGAAGGTGCCCGTGCTGGAGATTGCGTCGCGTTACGTGGAATTGGGCGACGCGCTGCTGCCGCTGATCAACCCGGCGGTGAAGGCGAAGTATGGCATCGAGATTCCGAGCTTCATTGTCGAGAACGTCTCGGTGCCGCCGGAGGTGGAACAGGCGATCGACAAGCGGAGCAGCATGGCGGCGATTGGGAACCTGAACGATTACGTGAAGTACCAGATGGCGGAGTCGATGGGCAAGGGCGGCGACGGCAGTGCCGCCGGCGGAATGGCCGGAACGGCGGCCGGTCTCGGCGCGGGGCTCGCGATGGGCCAGCAGATCATGGCGGCGATGAACCAGCCGCAGACGACCGCTCCGGCGGTGCCGGGCGGAACGACGGGTTCGCCGGAATTGCTGGGACCGACGGATGTGGCGAAGATTCTCGGTGTGAGCGAGGCCGATGTATTGGCGACGCTGGAAAAAGGCGATCTCAAAGGAAAGAAGATCGGCTCAACATGGCGGGTCACGCGGTCGGCGTTGGATGAGTTTCTAAAATCATAGAATCACTCACCCAATGGCGGAAGTCACAGCCCAACAAAAGTTCTCCTGTCCGGCCTGCGGGGCGGAGGCGCAGTGGAATCCCGCGAAGAACGCACTCATCTGCCCGTTTTGCGGGACAACGTCGCCGGCGCAGACACAATTGACGGCGAGCGGTGCGGAGGTGGTTGTCGAACACGACCTGGCGGCGGCGTTGCGCGGGATTCCGGACGAGCAGCGGGGATGGCAGGCGGAGAGGGTGTCGGTTCGTTGCCAGAGTTGCCAGGCGATATCGGTATTCGATCCGGCACGAATCGGGCAGCGGTGCGATTTCTGCGGCTCGACGGCGTTGGCGCCGTATGAGGAGGTGAAGGAGGCGTTCCGGCCGGAAAGCCTGCTGCCGATGAAGATGAGCGAGGCGCAGGTGCGGGATGCGATCCGGCAATGGTACGGGAGCCGGTGGTTCGCGCCGAATGCGCTCAAGAACGCGGCGCTCACGGACACGGTAAAGGGACTTTATATTCCGTATTGGACGTTCGACGCGCGGGTGCATGCGGACTGGACGGCGGAGAGCGGGTATTACTATTACGTGACGGAGACCTACACTGACGCCAACGGCAAGACGTCCGAGCGCCAGGTGCAGAAGGTCCGGTGGGAGCCGAGCTGCGGATCGCTGGAGCATTTCTTTGACGACGAACTGGTGCCGGCATCGCGCGGGGTGCAGCCGGAGATGCTCAGGAAGATCGAGCCGTTCCCGACCACGACGGACCTGACGCCGTACAACGCGGGTTATCTGTCGGGCTGGGTGGTGGAGCGTTACCAGATTGACCTTGTGGCTGCGGCTGCGGAAGCGCGGGAGGAAATGCAGCAGGAGACTGAGAAGCTTTGCGCGGGCCAAGTGCCCGGCGATACGCATCGTAATTTGCAGGTCGAGGCGGATTTCTCCGGGCAGACGTTCAAGCACATCCTGGTGCCAATCTGGCTGCTGACCTACAACTACGGGGCGCGGAATTTCCAGGTGGTGATGAATGGTTACACAGGAACGATCGCGGGCAAGTATCCGAAGAGCTGGGTGAAGATCACGCTGGCGGTGATGGCGGCGTTGATGGCGCTGGGGATAGTGGCATTGATGGCGCATCGGTGAAATCAGGAACGGATTTCAACCACGAATTCACACGGATAGACACGAATGGGATTTTATAACGCCAAGGGAATGACGGAAAAAGAAGGAGATAGGGGAAGACGCAAATCGTAAATCTGCGGGCGGATTCAAACGCATCGGTACCGCCATCAGGGGGCAACGAGGCGGTAGAAAACGGATTTCTGACTGGAGGAGATGGGGAGCTTCAAGCTGTTGGTGTTGGTGGATCCGAGCACGGTGAACCAATCACTGGAATTCAGCAGGTTAAGTGAATTGGATTGAAGCATCCAACCGGTGTAATTGGGCGGCCAGGTGACGTGCAGTTGGCCGGCAGCCAGTGAAGACGTGAGATTGGTGGGCAGCATCAGCGGGTTCAAAAGCATCGCCGTGATGGGCGGGACTGTGACGGTCAACTGACCGTTGGTGGCGGCGATGGTGGCTTGATAACCGCCCGACCATGAGCCATCGGCGTTAATGGGCGCGCCGCCGAGGGTGTATCCGCTGGTGGCGCTGAGGTCCGGACCGCTCAAGCTGAGCACCTGCGCGCCGGTAACGCCGGGTCCGAGATTGATGCTCACCACGGCGGTGTCGTTGGTTTCCTTGTTATTGAGAAGGGCATTGATGCGGCCGTTGGCAAGCCGCACGCCGTAGGCGGAGAAATTGATGTTCGAAACCAACGAGACCGTGGCGGGAATGGCTTTGCCCTGCGTGGCCAGGGAAAACATTTTTAGGCCGTAGAACTCCGGCCGGGCCTGGACGACAGCGGTGCCGTTGTCGGCGATGGGTGTGTAGCCGGTTCCGCTGCCGCCGCCGTGGAAATTGATGCCCTGGCCGCCGTTAAGGGCGATGGTGAACATGAAATCGAGCGCCCACAAGGCCGTGCCGTAGGCGTCGCTCACGTTGGGCGCGCCGCCGTTGTAGAAGGAGCCGCACTCGGCCATGCGGAAGCCGAGCGGCAGCGCCGTGGAATTGGTGACGATGTTCTGGACGGTGCCGGGAATGCTAGTGTCGAGTTGCAGGAGAAGCTGAAGCGTCGACGAGGGCGATTGGCCGTTGGCGCGATAGTAATGCTGGGTGACCATTGCGTTGAATCCGACCTCGTCCCTGGCAAAGGGAACGGTGTAGACCGTGGTATTGTAGGCCGAGGCGGGGCCGGTGAAGACCCAACCGTTGCCGCCGTTGGTGACGGCCCAACCTGGAACAGCGTTGGTGATCGCGGCAGCAAGAACCTGCCATTCCGAAAGAAATTCGGAGAAGGTGAAGCTATTGGAACGGATGCCATTCCCGGAGTACAGGTCCACCTCGTTGCCAATTTCGAAGCCGAGCAAGCTTGAGCCGAGGGCATTGGCGGCATAGGCGGCTTCGGCGGCGCAATTGGCCGGCGTATTGACGGACATGTTGATGCCGTAGATGACGTGCCAGTTGGTTGGGAGCGCTTTCACGAAACCCGCGAAGGCGTCCACCTGGGCAGCGGTGATCGGCGTTTTTCCCGACAATCCGCCCCAGCAGGTTGTGTCGACGGAATTGCCGCCCACGCGCAGGACAGCCGGAGCGATTTGCCCGAACATTTTGATCAGCGAGACGTCATTCGAAGTAAACAGGCTGCCTGTCAACTGCGACTTCTCGTAACTAAGCCCGCAGAAGGCCGGGTTCACGGCGATTCCGAGATTGGTGGAGGAGAAACTGACCGTGCCGGGAACAATGCCGGGCGGACCCGAAGTGAGCGTAAGCACGATGTCGTTTCCGCTCTGCTGGACGCTGCCCGCGTAAGGCGGGCCGGCGGCAGGCAGACTGCCGAGGGCGAAGTTATAGCCGTGAATGCCGCCGGCCGAATGAATAAGGGTGATGTTGGTCGGATAATTGAACTGAAATGAGGGCAAGGCAGCGACGTTGATTGTGTTCGCCGAACCGCCGAGATTCAGGGTCGACACGGAAACGGTCGTTGCTCCAACCGTCACCGCACCATTGGTCATGTTCAGATTGAGCAAGAGCGGAGAGCCGCTCGCGGCAGAAACGTTGAGCGTGGCATTGCTGACGATGACATTCGCGCTGGCGGATGGCGCGCCTGAGCCGGCGACCGCGAGTGTTCCGCCGGTAATGACGGTGTTGCCGGTGTAGGTGTTCAGACCGCTCAGCACGACGGTTCCCCCACCCTTCTGCGTCAACGAGCCAGTTCCGGCGAGGGACGCGGTGACGGAGTCGGTGATCGTGTGATTGAAGACCAGCGAACCGTTATTGGTGATGGAACCAGACGGGAGGGCGCCGTTGGCGTTGTTGCCGCCAATTTGCAGCGTCGCACCGCTGCCGATGACCAGACCGCCGGAGATCGCAGCGGCGGGTTGGTTGAGAATGAGCGTGCCGCCATTAACAATGATTCCGCCGTTGAAGGTGTCGCCGCTTTCCGAGAGCGTCAGGGTGGCTGTGCCGGATTTGAGCAATTGCGCGGAACCGCCGACACTGTTGGTCCCGGTGAAGGTATAGTTCAGGGCGTTGTTGCTGACGGTCCAACTGTAAGGCGTGTGGGGCGCGACGCCGACGAGATTGACGCTTCCGGTCCGGGCGGAATCGGTGAACACCACCGGATCGTCCTCAGCGTATGCCACGGCGGCGCCGTTATTGGTCCAGTTGAGGGTGGAGGTGTCCCAGTTGCCGTTCACCGCCCCGCCCCACAGATCGGTCTTCGGCAGCGCCGGACCGTTGGTGATTACGAGCCAGATGGTGCTGGAATTATCATTGGAAATGTAACCCTGAAATGTCCCCGGCAACGTACCGGCGGACAGCACCGCGCCGGCCGCGCCGCCATGCGGGCAATAAACGAGCGGGAGTGGTGTGGGATAAGTGATGATGATCGGGAGAGCGCTGACGTTGATCACGCCAGTGTTATCGCCGGTCAGGGCCGTGGTAAAAACGTTCGTCTGGTTTTTGAGGACCCAGATTTGCAAGGCGGCGCTTTTGTTGAGAGAGAGCGAGGTCAAGGGTGCAGTGGAGGAGCCGATGCCGTTGGTCACGACCAGCAAACCGCCGCTCATATAAACCTTCGCGGTGCCGCCGCCGGAACCAATGCCGTTGGCGAGGACGGTTCCGTTCGAGATGTTCAACGTGCCGGTCGTGGGCGCAACCGCTCCCTGGTTTGCGGCGAGCAGAAGATTGTTGTTCACCACAAGCGTGCCATTGGTGAGGTTCAACGTCCCAGTCACACTGCCCGTGGCGTTATTCACGCTCGCGTAGCCCAGGTTCAGAGTGTTCACGTTGAATACTCCCGCGCCGAGGCTGAGCGTTCCGGTGGTGGGTCCGCCGCCGCCGCCCGTCTGCCCGCGGGCAACGTAGCAGGTGTCCACCTGCGCATTGACGGCGCCGAGCGTAAGGTTCATGGCGCCATTGACGGTCGAGCCGCTGGTGGACTGGCCTGTGAAATCGCCGACGGTGAGGAGGCTCATCCGCGAGTTTGTATTGCCAGCCAGCAGAACGACTGGACTCGAATCGGCGAGGGTGGGATTGAAGGCAAACGTGGCAGTGGCCTTGGAATGCGCGATGGTCATGGAGTCGGCGAAGATGGCATTGGTCTGCCCCAGATAGATGAAGCTGGTGGCGCCGTTGGCAGTGGCATCGCCCAGGTTGAAGGCAGGCGCTGCGCCGTTGAGTCGTATACTGTTTGTGGCTGCAAGGTAAAGCGTGCCCGCGAGCCAGTTGTTCGCTCCGGAACCGGGATTGGCTGAGCCCACAGCGAGGCGGCCGACGGTGAGGTTGAGATTGGCCAGGCCGGAGAGATCGAGCGTGGCGCGATGGCTGCCGCTGCTGGCCGAACCCTGTTGCACGGTGAAATATGAGCCGGTGTTGGTGCCAATGACAGAGAGCGTCCCCGGGCCGGTGATCATGGAATAGGAAGTCTGGTTCAAGCCATTGTCGGTGCCAGTTCCAGCGGAGATGAGATAGACTGCCGTGTTATTGGAAATTGCCAGGACCTTCCCGGCGCTGATTTGGGTGGTGTGAAAGTTGTTCGTGTTGACGTATTCCAACGAGAGGATGGTGGCGCTGGTCCCGACGATGTTGTCGACGGTTCCCTGCGCGGGGCTGGCGGCGGTTTCGGTGAAAGAAATGTTCGCCGCGGCGCCGGGAGTACCACCGGTCCAGTTGGCGGAGTCGGACCAGTTGGTATTTACATGGTTGGTGGCGTCCGCGCCGGTCCAAATGACGGTCTGTCCCGGCGAGGAGACAGGCCACGCCAGCAGAACGATTGCAGCGAGCAAACGCATTCCCGCGAGCCAGCAATCACCTGGGGTGTGAGGGCTTCGGATCACAACATGATACTACCAAAGGAGACGCAAATACACGGGAGCCGGTTTCGAGATTATGCCGGAAGGAATTCATAGCGGCGGCGGTTGGCTCAAGTTCGTCAGATTGAGATGAATTTGCAACCTTAAATCCGCAGCGAAGAGACAACCGCGAATTGACACGAATGGAGAATGTCATTTAACCCCGGAATCCGATTCCAACCGCCGGGGATGGGTTTGGTCCCATCCGCAATTTTTGCTTACAAGAAAAAAGGCACGAACGGTTGAGCCATTCGTGCCTCGCGCAATTTGGATTGTCGAATTTTTACTTTTTCGCAGCTTCGTAGGCCCTGGCGATCTCCGGCCAATTGACCACGTTCCAGAACGCCTTCAAGTAATCCGCGCGGCGGTTCTGGTATTTCAGGTAATAGGCGTGCTCCCAGACATCCACGCCGAGAACTGGGTGGCCTTCCGCGCCGCTAACGGCCTTGCCCATGATGGGGCTGTCCTGGTTGGCGGTGGAAACGATCTCCAGCTTGCCGTTGTTGAGGACAAGCCAGGCCCAGCCGCTGCCGAAACGCCCGACACCCGCGGCCTCAAATTTCTCCTTGAAAGCGTCGAAGCTGCCGAAGGCGGCCTTGATATCGTCGGCCAGCCTGCCCGTGGGCGCGCCGCCGGCTTTGGGGGCCAGCCATTTCCAGAAAAGGGAATGATTCGCGTGCCCGCCGCCGTTGTTGCGAACCACATTGCGGATATCCGCCGGCACGGCGTCCAGATTGCTGATGAGTTGTTCGACCGTTTTCTGTTCCAAGTCCGCCTTCCCGGCGATCGCCTTGTTGACATTGGCGACATAGGCGGCGTGATGTTTGTCGTGATGGATCTCCATCGTCATCGCGTCGAAATGCGGCTCCAACGCGTCTTTCGAATAGGGAAGAGGGGGTAGTTCGTATGCCATAGTTGTCTTGTTTTGATGTTCCCGTAATGAATTCCAACGAGTGCAACCCGTCTCGGTTGCTCCTGACCTTAACCGACGAACGCCCCGCGCACAAGGGAGTTTCTGTCAGCGCTTCGCCAATTCGACAAAATTTCCGAGCAATCGCAGGCCCACGCGCTGGCTTTTCTCGGGATGAAATTGCGTGGCGTATACATTGCCGTGCCACACGGAGGAGGCGAAGGTCTGCCCGTAATTGGTGCGGGTGGCCACGATGGACGGATCCGCGGGTTGCGGAAAAAAGCTGTGCACGAAATATACAAAGCTCCCGCTGGGAATCCCGCGATACAACGGACAATCCGGCCGGGCCACGTCGATCTGGTTCCAGCCGATCTGCGGAATCTTCAGTCCGGGCTGCTCGGTGAAACGGACCACGCTGCCCTGGAAAATTCCAAGGCCGGCGGCGCAACTATTGAACTCCTCGCTTTTCTCGAAGAGCGCCTGGTAGCCGACGCAAATCCCGAGGAAGGGCCGGCCGGACTTGATGAATTCGCGCGAGCCTTCCAGCAACTCCTGCCTGCGCATGGCGTTGACGCAATCGTCGAAGGCCCCCACGCCCGGCAGCACAGCCGCATGCGCGCTGGCCAGTTCTTCCGGCCCCCGCACTACGCGCACATCGCCACCCGCCTTGAGCAGCGCTTTCTGCACGCTGCGCAGGTTGCCGGAGCCATAGTCCATCAACGCAATCACGGGCGCAGGATAATTTCAGATCGCGGCAAATTCAATGGCAGTTTGGTCCCGGCCGCGAGTTGGTTTCCCGTTTCATTTCAACCCGCTTGAAGACCATGAACAGCTTCGATCAAAGGCACCACCTCTCCCTGACCCTCTCCCCGGCTCCGCGGCGGAGAGGAAACAAGAGAGTGCATGCAAGAAACCACTTTATCGCGACGTCGGGCGCTTCGGATTCGTCACAAACGGAACATCGCATCGTGATGTCCCTACCCCAACGAGCACTTCCCACTTGCGCTTGGGCGCACTGCGGGTAATTCTTTCGGGCTACTGATTATGAATTACAAGATTTCGCATCGTGCCGCCTCGTTGTCGCCATCGCTGACGCTGGCGATCGATGCCAAGGCCAAGCAGATGAAGGCCGAGGGCCAGGACGTGGTGGGCTTCGGCGCGGGCGAACCGGATTTCGATACTCCGCAGCACATCAAGGACGCCTGCGCCAAAGCGCTCGCGGACGGTTTCACCAAATACACGCCGTCGAGCGGCATTCCCGAATTGCGGCAGGCGATCGCGGACAAGTTCAAGCGCGAGAACGGCCTCAGCTACAAGCCGTCGCAGGTGATTGTTTCGTGCGGCGGCAAGCACTCGTGCTACAACGTCATTCTCGCCACGTGCGAGGAGGGCGATGAAGTGATCATCCCCGCGCCCTACTGGCTGAGCTATCCGGAAATGGTCAAGCTCGCAGGCGCGAAACCGGTCATTCTCCAGACGAGCGACAAGACGGAGTTCAAGGTGACACCCGATCAACTGCGCGCGGCGATCACGCCGCGCACGCGGCTGTTCGTCCTGAACTCGCCGAGCAATCCGACTGGCTCGCTTTATTCGCGCGCCGAACTCAAGGCGCTGGGGGATATTTGCGTCGAGAAGAATGTGCTCATCATGAGCGACGAGATTTACGAAAAGCTCGTCTATGATGGCGCGGAGCACGCAAGCGTCGCCTCCTTTTCGCCGGCGCACTTTGAGCAAACGATCATCGTTCACGGATTCGCAAAGGCCTACTCGATGACCGGCTGGCGGCTGGGTTATCTCGCCGCGCCGGAGCCCATCGCCAAGGCCATTGACGCCATCCAGAGCCACAGCACGAGCAATCCCACGTCCTTCGCGCAGAAGGGCGCCGTGGCCGCGCTGAACGGCCCGCAGGACCATCTCAAGAGCTGGCTTGCGGAATATTCGCGCCGCCGCAGCTACGCGCATCAGAAGCTCAATTCGATTCCGGGCATTAGTTGCGTCAATGCGAAGGGGGCGTTCTACCTGTTCCCGAACATCTCGAAGCTGGGCCTTAACTCCACTGACTTCTGCGCCAAACTGCTCGAGCAACAGAAGGTCGCCGCCGTGCCCGGCATTGCGTTCGGCGCGGATGATTATCTTCGTCTCAGCTACGCCACCAGCATGGCGAACATCGAGAAGGGATTGGACCGCATCGAACAGTTCGCGCGCTCGCTGGCGAAGTAGGGCAGGCGTTAGCTGTCAGTGGAGACTGAAGAAATAGTCAGGACATTACGCATATGGAGACTTCGATAATGTTGCCTTTCAGGTTGCGCCTGACGACAAGGTGCCCAAGTGCCCGTATTGCAAACAGGAGCTCGGCACCATATGGATCAAGACGTCTGGCATGGGATTCAAAGGAGAGCAGGATCTCCTGATGTGCCCACATTGCGAAAGCTTTCTCGGTTTGAATGCCTGGAAGCGCTGACGGAAGGCCGGCGCCGACCTTGAAGATGGGACTGCCGCCGGGGCGTCCTCTACCTTGCGTCAATTCGCTGCCAGACGAGGTCCGGTCCGGGGCCATCCGGGCGCAGCAAAACCTTCTGAATGTGGCGATCATTATCGCGAACGAAGGTAAAATGGAATTCGTCGCCGCGAGTCGTGAACTCGTCCGTCGCGATCCTCGTCAGCGGCCGTCGGCCGGTGCCGAGGTGGGCAAAGAGCCTGTTGCTTTGCGCCGTGACCTCCAACATCCTGTTGCCGTCGGTTATTGCGTAGCCGTCCATCTGATATTTCCCAACGAACTCCTCGATCGGGGTGGAAGCAAATGCCGCGCGCGCCGCGACGGTTTCGCCCAGGGCAGTTCGTATGAGATTGGCGGCCAGCGTGTGAAGTGGCACGGAAGGACTGTAAGTGTTCGCGAGGATCACAACGTAAATATCCGAATCCGGCACGTGCGCCTCATACGCCGAGTAGCCCGGCATTCCCCCGGCATGTTCGATGACATCGTGGCGGCCCAGCTTGTTGATTTCCCAGCCGTAACCGTAATGCGTAGCGCGGCCGTCCGGGAGATGACCTTCTGCTTGGGCGCTGCGCAACAAAGAAGGGCTGACCAGACGCCCCGCCTCGAGCGCCTTCTCCCATGCCCACATGTCATCGACAGTCGATAACAATGCGCCCGCGGAGTACGCCTGCGTTATCTTGAATCCGCGGGCAATCTCCCAGATTTTTCCAGTACGGGAATAGCCAGGAACACGCCCGGCAATTGTGTGCTGGCCGTCCGGATAATAGCTGTGAGCCATAGCGGCCGGCGCGAATATGTGGGAGCGGATGTAATCGGCATAACTCTGGCCCGAGGCTTTCTCAATGACGAGCCCCAGCAGAGTGAAACCGGTGTTCGAGTATTCAAAATTGGAGCCTGGCGCGAAATCGAGCGGCTTGTTTCTGGTAAAGTCCAGCATCTGATTGGGGGTCAATTCGCGGTCCCACACCTTCTGCCACCCAGCCTGGTCCTGGATATTTGGAATCCCAGACGTGTGGGATAATAGTTGCGTCAGGGTGACCTTGGCGCCGCCGGTGGGATAGTCCGGCACCCACTTCGCGAGATCGTCTGTCAGTTTCAATTTTCCGGCCTCGGCCAACTGCAGAATCGCCACGGCCGTGAATTGCTTGGTAATTGAACAGATCGGAAGCACAGCCGCCGGATCCATCGGCGTGCCGCTCTCCAGATTCGCCAGGCCGTAACCCTTGCGCAGTTTCACTGTTCCGTTCTGGACCACCAACACCGCCGCGCCCGGGGCGTTGGTCGGGAATGCCGCGGCGAGAACTCGATTCATTTCGGCCGCCGAATCCTTGAATTCTTCGCCGGCGGCGCCTGCCGGATTCAGGGCCGAGAGCGCTGAGAGCAACAGCGGCAGGGCGCGCGACCATAGCCGATTCATATGAGGATGGATGTTTGTCATGGTTGGAAAGGGTTGAACTTCGAAGCCGTTAGATCTCCTTGTGTTCCTCCACCGGCGCGCCCGCATCGGCGGCCGGCTGCGCGGGTTGACCGCGCTCGAACGAGAGCAGATCGCCCGGCTGGCAATCGAGGACATCGCACAATAATTCGAGCGTGCTGAAGCGAATGGCCTTGGCCCGTCCAGTCTTGAGGACCGACAGATTCGGCGGCGTGATTCCCACCTTTTCGGCGAGCGTGTTGAGACGCATTTTTCGCCGGGCGAGCATTACATCCAGGTTGACGACGATTGGCATGACAATGTCCGGTGTGGGGGGTTAAATCGTCAGATCGTTTTCCTCGCTCAGTTCTGTCGCCATCTCCGCGAACCAGGAAATTCCGATGATGATGAACCCGATGACCACCGAGTCCAGCGTCAGTGCGAAGGAGTGCGGCGCAGCCTTCAAAAGAATCATGGGCAGGAAGGCCCAGATGATTTTGACCATGCCCCACAGAATGCAACTGATGCCGAACTGGCGAATCTCCCGGGCTGAGTTCGCGGTGAAGATTTGGCGGCGCGAGTAGTTGTCCAACAGTCGGCGCAGATGATACAGAGTCTTCACAAGCACCGCCGCGGTGCACACGCAGACACCAATGAGAATCAGGCGCGACCGCATGGTGAGATCCGCGATCGCGAATGAGTCCGAGCCGTTATTTATGGACGTCACCCGGCCGGCGAACATGGCGATCAAGGCAACGCCAACCACGATTCCGACAAATACCAAAAGCCCCGTGCAAGCCGCATGCAGAAGGACGCTGATTCTTTGGATTCGTTCCAGTTTTATTGCAGTCGTTGTTGTGTTCATGCGCAAACGATATCAGAAGAAACACGCTTGTCAATACTTTATTATCGTTTATCGATATGTTATTATTCTTTTTCAGATGATGTGGTCCAACCGCGGTAACCGCTGAAAAGTGTATCCTGTTGAAAACCCGATGGCTTAGCTCGACGGCTTGCCCCTCTCTTGCGATCGTCAGAATGAGTGTTTTCTGGCACCCTTGGACTCAAATGGGTCAGCGGAAGTCAGCCGACTCACAAACAAATTGGTCTGGTTGATACATCCTTGAATTTGAGGCGCCTGACTTGAATCCCTGGAAAGCTAAGCCGGAGCGGGAGGATGGAGTGGTGCCCCGGCTAGGACTCGAACCTAGGACCAATTGATTAAGAGTCAACTGCTCTACCAACTGAGCTACCGAGGCAACCGTATCCGAAGGTTCCAAACCTTCTTTGCTGCGTCAAGAGCCGCGTGTTTTACGCCACCCCGCCTCCCGACGCAAGTCATTTCCTCGGTTTTTAAGACCCGATCTCCCGAAACAGCCACGCACGGGCATACGCCCACCACCGCTTGGCGGTCGGTTCCGACACCCCCAACACCTTCGCCGCCTCCTCGATCTTCAACCCGCCAAAGTACCGCAGCTTCACCAGCTGGGCCTTCTGCGGGTCCACCCTGGCGAATTTTTCCAACGCCTCGTCCACGGCCAGCAATTCGTCCTCCCTGGCCGGCGCGGTCAGGTCCACGTCGGCCACGTCCAATCGCTGCTGGCCGCCGCCGTGGCGCAGCGCGCGTTTCCTTCGGGCGTTGTCGATCAGGATGCGCCGCATCGCCTCGGCCGCCGCGCCGAAAAAATGCGCCCTGCCCTCCCACTTCACCGATTCATCACCGGTCAGCTTGAGCCACGCTTCGTGAACCAGGGCCGTCGGTTGCAACGTCTGGCCCGGCGATTCGTTGGCCATCTTGTGCGCCGCGAGCCGCCGCAATTCCGCGTAGACCAGCGGCAGCAATTCCCCCGCGGCCTTCGCATCGCCCGACTCCATCGATTGCAGGATTCGCGTCACGTCGCTCATATCCATTTCCGTTTCTTCAACTCTTGAAGAATCGCGCCGCCAGGCAGTTGGCCGCCACTCCAAAACCGATGAGCACCATTAACGGCAGCACCACCGTCTCCAGCCCGTTGCCGAAGCTGATCAGTTGATTCAACGCGCGCAACGCCCAGCCGGTCGGCATGAATAACGCCATCAGCCGCGCCGCGGGCGGCGCGACTTCCAGCGGCCACCAGCATCCGCCCAACGAAGCCATCAGCAGGCTCGCCAGCACGCAAACGCCCACCACCCGATCCTCCGCCGCCAGCAGCGATCCCGCCAGCACGCCCAGCGACCCGGCCACCCACGCATAAATCAACAGTGTCAACAGGACCCCAAACAGATTCGCTCCGAGGTTCACTCCCATCGCGAATTTGCCCACGGCTAGAAAGAACACGATCTGCACCACGGCCAGCAACATCAGTCCGTAAATTTTCCCCAGGATGATCTCGCCGCGCTTCAACGGATTCGACAGCAGCCGGCGGATCACGCCGTTGCGCCGTTCCGCGGCAACGCTCAAGCCGCCGAAAATGAGCAAATTCATCATCAAATACATCAGGAGGTTGGCGGGCAGCGAGAAATTGAATCCGGAGGGAACCGGCTGCCTGCCGGCAAACCGCGTCTCGAGCGTCACCGCCGGTCGCTTTGCCATGATCGCGCGGAGCCGTTCCTCGTTTACGGGCTGCGCGGATTTATCCGTCTTCGCCTGCTCAATGTATCCGTCCAGCGTTTCAGTCACCCGCATGACGTGCAGCTTCGTGATGGCATCGTCCGCTTCATTCGCGTTCTCCCCTCTCTCCAGTTGCACATTCGATTGTTCACCGCGCAAAAGGCGGCTGGTGAGGTCCGACGGTATGTGAACGATCACGGCGGCATGACTCCGATTCGCCTTCTGGATCCCCTGCCCCAATTGTTCGGCAAGAATTTTGCCCAGAAAATCCCTGTCCTCATTGTCGATCAGCACGCGCGGCTGGCGATTGCCGGGATCGCCCGGGGCGCGGTTTGCGGCGCCGAGGATGTACATGAAGATCAAGGGCACCACGAACAACCAGGCGTAGCCCGACTTCTTCTTGAGAAAAAGCCGCACATCGTTGTGGCCGAGATTGAGGATCTGATTCATTCGCGGCGACCGGCTTCAAATCTTTGTTGGAACATTGCCACCGCGGAGAAGATCAATACCGCGCTCAGCACCAGCAGCTTCATCGTGGTCATCATCCAGTCCGCGCCCGCCTGGCCCGACTGCAGATTTCGCGCGGTATCCGCGAACCAGTAACTGGGCAGCCAGGGCGTGATGTGCTCGCCGATAAAATGCGGGAGTTGCCAGCGCGGAAACGTGCAGCCGCCCGCCATTCCCAGCACCATCCCGGCGATGCTGTTCAGCGTGCCGCCACGCCGTTCGTCCGGCATCAACGCGGTCAGCAACGCCGTGAGCCCCGCCGCAAAAATCGCGTAGCTGACCGCCATCGACGCCAGCGCCAGCGGCTGGTTCCAGTGAACGTGAAAAATCGCCGCGCCCCCGCCCAACATCACCGAGCTGCACAGAAGCAAAAACACCACCGTAAACCAGACCTTCCCGAGAATGAACGGCAGCATGCGTTGATGGAACGTGTGATACCGCTCAAACGTTCGAATGCGCCATTCACGCTGCAGATCGGTCATCGCATTGCCCGCCAGAAAAATCAGGAACATCGCCGTCATTCCCGGCAGCGCCCAGGCAAAAATATTAAAGGCCGGCGCGTCGTGTGGCGACTGCCGCCCGCCAGTCCTCGGTTCCCCGGGCTTATCGACGCTCACCAGGGGTTTTGCGCCTTCCTTCTCATCTCCAAACGCGCCCGACCGAATCTCCGCGCCGTGGACATTCAACCTGGCGGCCACAATCTGCCCGAATTCCTCGAGGATGGCGGGCTGTATCGATTGCGCCGGATTCTTGATCAACTCAAGCCTTGCCTTCCCGGAATTGGCAAAAAAGTCGTCGCCAAAATTGGTCCGGATGATCAACGCGCCGCTCAGCTCATTCCTGTTGATTCGCTCGAGCGCAGCCTTGCGGTCCATGACAACCACGTCCAGGTATTCGTTCGCCTGGTTTTCCTGCATCCGGTTGCACATGATCCCCGACATGAACGATTGATCCTCGTCTACCAGCGCGTAATGGATGCGCCCGACTTTTTCCTCCGTGTTGCCGCCGAAAACCATGCCGATCACCGCCGTGATGCACAGCGGCAGCGCAATGTTGATCAAAGCCGGGAGCGGATTGCGCCAGACGCGCCGCAGATCTTTCGCGAGGAGGACACCCAGCATAACTACTCCCGCAACTCGCGGCCCGTGAGTTGGAGAAAAACGTCGTTCAAACTCGGACGCTTGAGCGCGATGTTCTCGATGCGCACCGGCAGGGCGAGAAGTTCCTTGAGACATTCGGATGGATCGCGCGAACCGATCGGCGACACCGACAATTGCTTGTCGGTTTTTTGCAGCACGCGAAAGTGTTTACTGAATCCATCCCATCGATCCGGCACGATGTCCTGAAAATCGGCGTCGAGCACGAATACCCGGTCGCCGCCCAGCCGGTCCTGCAGTTCGCTCAGCGTCCCCTCCGCCAGCAGCCGGCCGTGATCAATGATCCCGATGCGATCGCACAACAACTCCGCCTCCTCCAGGTAATGCGTGGTGTAAAGAATCGCCGTCCCCGAGGCGCGCAGGCCGCGAATGAACTGCAAGATGTTCTGCCGCGCCTGCGGATCGATCCCCACCGTCGGCTCATCCAGCAGCAGCAAGTGGGGCTGGTGCAACAGCGCGCAGCCGATGTTGATCCGCCGCTTCATCCCGCCCGAATAATTCTTCACCGCCTCGTTCGCCCGATCACTCAGCGTCAGCGCCTCCAGAAGCTGCTCCGCCCGTATCTTCGCGTCGCGCGCGCTCAATCCGGCCACGCGTCCCCAAAACTCAAGGTTCTCCCGTCCGGTCAGCTCCTCGTAAATCGCCAATTCCTGCGGCACCACGCCCATGATCTTCTTCGCGCGCTGGGGATCGGCCGAAAACGCGGCGCCCGCCACCATCACCTGGCCGCCGTCCGATTTCAGGAGGCCCGAAATCATGGAAATGCTGGTGGTCTTCCCCGCGCCATTGGGCCCGAGCAGCCCGTAAATCTCTCCCGCGCGCACCTGGAAGGTCACCGAGTCGACCGCCTTCAGCGGGCCGAACGATTTGCACAATTTCTCGACCTGCAGCATACCGGCCGACGTGGGTTGGGATTTATTCATGCGAACTGGTCAGGGCGTGCCGCCGGCGGCACTGGTTGCGCCGTGCGCCTTGTCGTATTCCGCCCAGAAATCCGTCGAAGATTTGTCGGGGCCACGGGAGGCGCGATCATACTTGAAGCCGATGCGCTTCAAATCCGGGCACGTGCGCAGGAATTCGTAATCTTTGGCATTGGGCGGCAGGATCACGCTCTGAAACGTTGTGATTCCCTTGAGCGGCTCCAGGTTGGTGATGTTGGTGCAACTGGTCATGTTCAGCACTTCCAGCGGCATGCCACGCAACGGCTCAAGATCGCTCACCTGGGTGCCGCTGAGTTGCAATGACTCCAGCGGCATTCCCTGCAAGGGACTGAGGTCGCTCACCTTTGTGCCCGCCAGCCGAAGCCACGTCAGTTTCATGCCGCGCAGCGGGCCTAGGTCCGTCACAGCCGTGTGCATCGCCGACAGGTGCGTCACCGGCGCCCCCTTCAAGGGGCCGAGGTCAGCCACCGCCTGGTCATCCATGTCCACTTCCCACGTGCCATCATCATGTCTGGTGGTCTGCGGCTTCCAGCCCGTCTTCCACAACGCAACCAGCCAGTCGGGTTGTTTCGCGTCTTCAACCACCGCGCCTTTTAATTCCGGCAGCAGCGATCGAGCTTCACGGAGGAGGAACTGGACGATAATCCAATCATTCCATTCGTCGCTCAAATCGCCTTCCTTGGGCAATCGGTCCCTGACAAGACTGACCGCTTCCGCCATGGCCGCCTGGCTCTCCTGCGCGCGTCCGAGCCGGAATTGTGCCATGGCCAGCACCAGCTTTGCCTCGGTCCGGCAGTGGCCGCCGATATCTTTCGGCAACGCCTTCTGCTCGGAAGCCACTGCCGCCTCGTAATTCCCGGATCGATATTCCATCAATCCTTTCGCGATCTGGACAAAGGGCCATTGGCGATTGGTGGAAACCACGGTTGCCGCTGCCTCAAACATCCTGTCAACGGCCTGCAGTTCGGATTCGGACGGCGGCAGAATCAGGCAATCCTTGGTCATGCGCTCGGCCGTGATCGGGTCCTGCGTGTTTCCGAAATGCTGCAATATCTCGGTTCGGCACTTCCGATAACCGTCGACATCGGCAATTTTCAGGAGCAGCGGCGCCAGATAGTGATAACCCAAATGGTCCTCGGGAGCATATTTCACCACCAAATCCCAGTTGGTCAGCGCCGCACCCCATTCCCCACGGCGCGCGTGCCGCGAGCCAAGAGTGTCGAAGAAAGGCACCATCGTCGAGTGCGGCGCCACGCTCGCCACCAGCTTCTCGGATTCATCGTATTGGCCGCGCATCAGCGCCAGCCCGGCGGTGGTCAGCGTGCGCCCGAGGGCTGCGCCCGCTTCCGCCTGTTCCCGGAGATGCTTCTCCTTCTGCTCGGCATCCACAGCCCGCCTGAGAGCCGATTTCTCCTGCGCAAAAAGATACAGCGAGAGCAACAACCCGATGACCAGCGCAGTGATCCCGGCCCCCGCCGCCGCGAAGATCGTCCGGTTCCTGCGGACCAGTTTCTGCAAGCGATACAACGTGCTCGGCGGCCGCGCTTCCACCGCATCGTTTCTCAAATACCGCTGAATGTCCGCCGCCAGTCCGTTCGCCGTCTCGAACCGCCGCGTCCGATCCTTCTCCAGCGCCTTCATTACGATCCAGTCCAGGTCCCCGGCCAGCATATGGATCAATTTTGGCGCATCCTCCTTTCTTCGCTGAGCCACGGTGGTGAGATCTGCGTCCAACAGCGTGCTCAGCCTCGTGGAAGGCCGCGCCGGTTCCGTCTCCCGGATGGTCCGCCGCAATTCGTCCAGCCCCGACTGCAACAGTTCCTTCGCATCAAACGGCGTCCGGCCCGTCAGCAGTTCATACAACAGCACGCCGAGCGCATAAACATCGCTGCGCGTGTCCACGTCCAGCCCGCTCATCTCCGCCTGCTCCGGGCTCATGTATGCCGGCGTGCCGATGAACTGCTCAAACGCGGTGAACAGCGTCTGGTCGGTCAGCCTTCCCTGCGTCGCCTTCGCAATCCCGAAATCAATCACCTTCGGCACCGGGACGCCGTCGTGGAGCGTGACCAGGATGTTTGACGGTTTGATGTCGCGATGGATGATTCCCTTTTGATGCGCATGCTGGATCGCGTGACAGACCTGGACGAACAACTTCAACCGTTCCTCGGTCGAGAGCTTGTTCTGATCGCAATACTCGGTGATCTTCACGCCGCGCACGAGTTCCATGACGAAGTATGGCCGCCCGGTCTCCGTCGCCCCGGCATCCAGCACCTTGGCGATGTTCGGATGATCCATCAGCGCGAGCGCCTGCCGCTCGGCTTCGAACCGCGCGATCACGCTCTTGGTATCCATGCCGAGCTTGATCACCTTCAGCGCCACGCGCCGGCGCACCGGCTCCTCCTGCTCGGCCATGTAGACGACGCCGCAACCGCCTTCGCCGAGCTGTTGCAGCAGCTTGTAACGGCCGATCCGATCTCCGGCCTTCTCCGTCAATTCAAACGACAGAACGATCGTCTTCTTCGTGGTCGCGGCGGATTCCTCCAGAAACTGGCCGGACTTCTCGTGCGCCTCCAGCAGCGCCTTCACCCGCCCGCACAGCTCCGCGTCGTCGCCGCAGGATTTTTTGATGTACTCATCCCGCTGGTCCGGCGGAAGTTGCAGCGCACCGTTGAAGATTCCTTCGTCCCTGTTTTGTGAATCGCTCATGACAGCCAATTATATTTTCCGAACTGTGTTCCGCGTCCTGGCGTTGCGCCGCCTACTTCCCCGGCTCGTCCTTCGGTTTGACTCCAACACCCTTCGGCGCCTCCACATTGCCCGAGGGCACAAAGGTCGCCCAGGTCATGCCCGACTCCGGATTGTAATTCGCCGTCTTGCCCGGCACCGGCGGAATCCGGATCAGATGATGGCAGCTCGGGCACTGGATTTCCCGGCCGGAAAACTGCTCGTCGCATTGCAGATGCTGCTGGCAGTGCGGGCAGCCAAACTTGAATTCTCCCATACGCTTTTGAATGTCGAGTTTTGGTGATCATGGCCAAGTGGTTGGCTCAATGCAATCCGCGAAGATCAGGAGGCCGCTCCGTCCGTGACCTCCTTCAGCTTGAGACTGATTTTCTGCCCGACGTTTGCCTTGCCGCTCGCCTGCTTGGTGGCCGCCTTGAAGACCAGGTCCACGCCGCCGACATATTCCACCACCATGCCCAGATCGGGATCGAACCATGTGTCACCGGTCACCTTGCCCCTGGACATGCTGAACTGGTCGTGCGAATAAGTCGTGTGATCGTCGGCCGGAATATCTGAGAAATACTCATACCGGACGCAGGTCCGCCCGTCGTGCTGCTCCTCGCCCTTCAGGGTGCATTTGAGATCGCAGGCAATCGTTCCCACCGGACTGAAGGTCTTGTTGTCCACGACCCAGGTGTCGCCGGGTTTGACCGGATTGCCCGGCAGCTTCGGACTGAGGGCGCAGTAACGCCTCATCGTCTCTTCGCTGAAACTTTTTCGGAAAATTTCCTCCAGGCGCGCTTGTCCTCCGCACACCTGCTTCACCATGTCGTCATATCCCTCCAGTTCGTCCACCTTGCCGTCCGCATCCACGAGATAGCGCACGCGCGCGCCGATCATATGACGGAACACAGCGGCGTAGGGATTCAATTGATCCCGGCTGGGATCATCCGCGGAATCGAAAATCTTCAGCAACCGCTCGCCGCTGCGCGTCTCCAACGTCTGGCCCGTGAATTCCAGTTCCAGCTCATGGCCGCCGTTTGAAAGATCGCGGATCGGGGAAATGACCAATTCCTGCGTCACCTGGTAACCATCCTTGGCCCCCTTTTGCGCCGTCCTCTCGTGCAATTCGCTCACCTCGAGGTGGAATGCGTATTTCTTCCCGGTAACCCATTTGATTTTCATTTCCAGCGGCTTGCTGTCAACGGAACTGGCCACCGCCGGTGTCGACGCCGGGGACGAGGCGTTTCCGGATTTCGAGCAACCGGCCAGCAACAGGCAACCCGTTGCGACCGCGGATAGGATGATTGTTTTCATATTTTTGTTATTTGATTTCGGTTGATTCTTCTGATCTTTCACAAATCGGGCCGGGAGTTTCCAATGTCGTCGCCGAAGCCGACCTTGACTGTTTGCGTGTGCGCATCGGCGAACGTCACCACGGCGCCGCCGCCATGGCGCGTGGTCAGCGGGTCTTCCCCCGGTATCCAGCGGCCATCCTGAATCGGCGTGCCACTGCCGGGATTGTCGCCGCTGATGAGTCCCGGTTCCTCGGCGAACATCAGCTTGGCCGCCGGGTTCCGGACATTCGGCGCCGTGAACAGGTGGGCGGTTTCGCTGCCGGCGCTTCCATCGAATACAGATGTCATTCCGATATTCGTAGTGCCGTACATCCCGTAGCCTGTGACGCTGTAGCTGAAGTAATACGCGCCATCGGGCGTGTCGCCGAATTTCGCGTTCCGGTCCGCATCGCTTCGATCCAGCGGACACCGGAGCAATTCCCGATGCGTGGCGCCGGCCGCGCGCAGAATCGGGCTGTTCTCGACGGGCGGATAGAGCGACGCATTCGTCCTCCAGTAAATCCAGTCCTCCGAGTGATAGCCGTACGACCGCGAAGCCAGCCCGGGAAAGGCGCCGTCGTGGTCATCCAGATACATGGTCATGGCTGTGCCGAGTTGCTTGAGGTTGTTGATGCATTGCGCCTGCCCGGCCTTTCGCCTGGCCGCCGTCAGTGTGGGCAGAAGCATCGCCGCCAGAATCCCGATCACCGCCATCACCACCAGCAGTTCCACCAGCGTGAAACCACCGTTTGCCAACCCCGCGTTCCTCTTGATCTCTGGTTTCATTTTGTCTTTCCCCAGCGCTTCCAGCGCCGGTTCGCCCAGCGGAATCAACCGCTTCAATAGGTAATGCGGAAAAGGAGCCCGGAAAGTATCACCCGATTTTGAGGCGCAACGCACAATTCCCGGTTGCGGGTCAGCACGAAGCGCCAGCCCTTTCGACGGGACCTGGACTGACCATTTGCCCGCGGCCTCTTGTCCCGTCTCCGCCGGGGAGCGGGGCGACGCGCGTAGGCAAAAAATCCCCATTCTCCCCATTGACACTGCGGTGTCGCGGGTCCAGTCTTGTAACCAAAGCCAAAACTGGAGTTCCAAGGCCAGTGGGAGTTGACCTTCGCGAAACTCCAATCAAAGCGTATGACTGAAATCACGCCTAAACGCACTGTGGATGCATGGCGCAATCACGTCGTTCGCACGAGCTCATGGGAGGACATTGCCGATTATTACCGGCAACAAATCCGTCTCGGCGCGCGACTCGATCCCATGCTTCGATTGGTTGAGGCAATCGCCTCGTCCCCGGCGTCCGCCGAACTCCACGGCACGACGTCCACGGATGAGCTTCTGCTCTCAGAACTGTTCGGAGCCACCTCCACGCACGACCTGCTGCTCTCCGACTGCCCGAATTTCCGGGCGGGCGACAGCACGTTGCGCGTGGCCTATCATCCCGGTGAGCACGCCTTCGTGTTCCATCACCACTGCTTTTCGGGTCACGACGACCACAAGAGCTGTGCGGAACCCGAAGCCGCCGCCGTATTCAGCGCCTTCCTGCGCTACAAATACGGGGTTCCGTTCGAAATGCCGGCAGCGGCCTGATCGCCCGCTGAATCGGCTGGCACGCCGTCACCGGATGCCTCTTTGATCCGGAAACGACGCGTGTCGCAACATTGTCCCTCCCTCCCCGCCCCTTCGTGTCACCAGTTTGTTCTAGGAGCAAATACTTGACTAAAAAGTCTGCCCGGCACACTCTTTGTAAGTCTCTCGTCGCCCGTCATCTGCGCGCGAAAAGAGACCGCTGTGCAGCCAGCCTCTGCATAGCCATGGTGGACTCAGCCAACCGGCCATGGAAAAAGAAGCAGCTATTAACAGGCAGTCAGTCAGCAGTTCAGTCGTCCCTTCCGCCACGGGGCCGGACGGCGGTTCTCACGCTGTCTCCAGCCAGATTGACGACTCCACCTGGCACGAACTGGCCTGTATATTCAACCTCTCCCGCAAGTCCACGGAGCCCGGCGACCTCGCCCAATTAACCGAGGGATTTGCCCAGCTCGTCGCCCATATCCGCAAACACAGCGAGGAAACCTGCGCCAGCCAGCAAAGCTTCCGCGAACTCGCCGAAGCCATCGGCGCGGTGTTTTGGCTGACTGATCGACGCAAAAAACAGATCATTTACGTCAGTCCCGGTTACGAACAGGTCTGGGGGCGTCCTTGCGCGCAACTGCACGCAAATGCGCTCGACTGGTTCGACGCCATTCATCCCGAAGACCGTGACCGTGTGGCCAAGTCCGTGCCCCGCCAGGAAACCGGCGGGTACGACGAGGAATATCGCATCGTCCGTCCGGACGGCTCCATCCGCTGGATTCACGACCGCGCCTTCCCGGTGCGCAATCAAGCCGGCGAGGTCTATCGCATCGCGGGCATGGCCGAGGACATTACCGCCCGCAAACAAATCGAAAAGGAGGTTATTGAAATCAGCGATCGCGAGCAGCGCCGTCTCGGCCTCGATCTCCACGACGGCATCTGCCAGCAATTGGTCAGTGTGGCCTTCGCCGCCGATGTGCTCCGGAAGGATCTAAGCGTCAAATCTCCGCCGGACGCCGTGCGATTGGAACGCATCACCGCGCTGCTGGACAACGCCATCCTGCAAGCCCGCCATCTCTCGCAAGCCCTTTACCCGATGAATTTGATCGGCAGCGGCCTGGTATTTTCCTTGCGGGAACTGGCCGCCGGAACCAACCGAGCCGGCCAATTGGCTTGTGAGGTCCGCTGCGCGGAAGGTGTGGCAGTGAGCGATGCCGCCTTGGCGACGCACCTTTACCGGATTGCCCAGGAGGCGGTTCACAGCGCCGCCGCCCTCGCCAATCCCACCCGGATCGAAATCTCCCTCCGCCAGCAGGATGACAATCTGGTCCTGGACATCACTGACGATGGCCGGAACGGCGGGGAAGACCGCCAGTTCGGCCTGGGTCTCAGCATCATGCGCCATCGCGCAAACCTGGCTGGCGGAAAGCTCCAGGTGCGCCGGCTTCCGGCGGGAGGAACGGTCGTTTCCATTTCCGTGACGGCGCCCAAACACGCGCCTCCCACGGAGGCAAATCCTTCCGAAGTTTCTGGGACATAGTTGTTTCCTTGGTCCTGGGACTTGGAATTTATTGCTTGTATTTTCGGGGTGATATCGGCTTACAATCCCTTTCGAAAAGGGTGACTTGGAACACCTTGCGGGTGCTGTGAACAGGTGTCTTGACGTGGGTCAAATCCTTTGGACGGTTGAGAAGCAGTAATGAAAGCGACTGAAAACGGGCAGGCGGCGGAATGGGGAACCGTGCGTATCCTCATCGTTGACGACCATCCGCTCGTGCGCTTGTCGCTCCGCGAGGTGATTCAACGCGAGCGCGACCTTGTCGTTTGTGCCGAGGCCGAGGACCGCGAACAAGCCCTGGCGGCCGTCGCCACTTCCAATCCGCACCTTGCCATCGTCGACCTTACGCTCAAGACCTCGGACGGCATGGAATTGATCAAGGACCTGCGCGACCGCTATCCCAAGGTGCAGATTCTCGTGCTTTCCATGCACGACGAAACTCTCCACGCCGAGCGCGCTGTCCGGGCCGGCGCCCGTGGCTACATCACCAAGCAGGAGGCCACCACCAAGATCATGATCGCCATCCGGCAGGTGTTGCGGGGTGAAATTTACTGGAGCGAGAAGGCCGCCGCCCGTGTCGCCTCCCGCATCGCCACGCGTTCCCGCGCCTCCACCGGGTTGTCCGTCGATTGCCTTGCGGATCGCGAGCTCCAAGTTTTTGAACTCATCGGCGCGGGCCGCAGCACCCGGCAGATTGCCGCCGCGCTCCATATTGATGTCAGCACCGTGGAAACCTACCGTGCGCGCATCAAGGAAAAGCTCAATCTCAAGGACGCGCTCGATCTCCTCCAATACGCGATCCGCTGGCACGTCGCCACCCGGTCAGGACATTCCGGAACGTAAGCCAAGGATCGACTTTCCCTTCTCCTCTTGCGGGGCACATTGCACCGCACGAAATTCACCATGGGCCGGCGTGCGTAGTCCGGAAACACGCGACACGTAACAGGTTCAGCCCAGCTTCAAAAAATTCTTCAAAATCGTCCGCCCGCTCTCGGTCAGGATGCTCTCCGGGTGAAATTGCACGCCCCAGATCGGGTGCTGTTTGTGACGCACACCCATGATCTCTCCCTCGTCGGTCTCGGCCGTGATCTCCAGGCAATCCGGCAGCGTGTCCTTCTTGATCACCAGCGAGTGATACCGCGTGGCGGCGAAGGGATTCGGCATTCCCTCGAACAGGTCCTTGCCGTCGTGACGAATCGGCGATGTCTTGCCGTGCATCATCCGGTAATTCACCACCACGTCCCCGCCGAAGCTATGCCCGATGCATTGGTGCCCGAGGCAAACCCCGAACAACGGCACGCGCGGTCCGAAAGTCTTGATGATCTCGTTCGACAGCCCCGATTCCCTGGGTGAGCAGGGACCGGGAGAAATCAAAATGCGCTCCGGCTTGAGTCCTTCGATCTGTTCCAGCGAAATCTGGTCATTCCGCCACACCTGCAAATCCACCTGCATCTCTCCCAGGTATTGCACGAGGTTGTACGTGAACGAGTCGTAGTTATCGATGACCAGAACCATAATAATGACGAAGAAAGTAGCCCAACCTTGGGCCATTGAAAACCGCTAAATGAGACAGGGACGGCGCGCCCTCCCCGCATGCGAGATCAACGGGGCAATCAAGTGTCAGATGCGCCCGAATCGCTCCGTGATTCCTTCTTTCGCCGCCGTGTCCGCTTCCCCTTGAACAACTCCAACTGCGGCTCGCGGAAGAAGTCATAGTTTTTCAACACGCGAATGATCTGCAGCAGGTCCGACTTCTGGTAATTCCGGTTCACCTCGGTCTCGTTCACCAGGTCGTTCAGCAATGTGTGAAAGGGTATCACGGCGTCAATTCCCTTCGCCCGCAGTAACGCGATGCTTTGCGACTTCGCCTCCTCAGCCTGCGGCAGCGCGGGGACAATCAAAATCTTCGTCACGGTGCCGTCGTCTCCAAAAGTCTCCGACGCCCGCCGGAATACACCCGGTTCCACGAAGCGGAAAATCTCCGGGGCATTGGCCAGCACTGCCGGGCTGAAGGTCTCCGTGTGCCAGCCCTTGACCACCACCACCGCCCGCGAGATGCCCGGCAGGTCCACCGAGTTCAGCACAAAGGGCAGCGGCACCTCCCGATCTCGCGGCTGCGGGTTGATCACAAAGAAATCGATCTCCTCATCCTCCCGGCGCGTCGGCGCGACGTATTTCCGCTGCTGCCGAACCAGAAATCCATGCAACTCGAAGTACTCCCGGACTATGGTTTCGCTGACGGCTGCCATGAATCAGCGTTCCGCCTTTCCGCTCAGTCGCAGCGTTTCCTCGATCAATGGTTGCGGAACGCGACAGCCGAATTCCACCCTGCCGATCTCCCGCGCCAGCACAAATTTGATCTCTCCGCCGCTCACTTTCTTGTCGAGCTTCATCGCGCCAAACAGCTTTTGCCCCTGCCGCCGATTCAACGGCACAGCGACCGGCAACCCCGCGCGCTCCAGTAACGCCGTTATCCGTTTCACGTCCGTTTCGCCCAGGCCCAGCAATCGCGCGGACAGGCGCGCCGCTGCCACCTGCCCGATCGAGATCGCTTCGCCATGCAGATACTTCCCGTAACCGGAAATCGCCTCCAGCGCGTGCCCGATCGTGTGGCCAAAATTCAATATCGCCCGGAGCCCGCTCTCGGTTTCATCCTGGCCCACCACATCCGCTTTGATTTCGCAGCAGCGCGCAATCACTTCAGCGAGCACGTCGGGCCTGCGTTTGCACAGCGCGGGCATCTGCCGTTCCAAACGCTCAAACAGCGCGCGGTCGTAAATGATTCCGTATTTGATTACCTCGGCCAGGCCCGACCTATACTCGCGATCAGGCAGCGTTCGGAGTGTGTCCAGATCGCACAGCACCAATCGCGGTTGATGGAACGCTCCGACCAGGTTCTTGCCCGCCTTCAGGTTCACGCCCACTTTGCCGCCCACGGAACTGTCCACTTGCGCGAGCAAGGTTGTCGGCACTTGCACGAACGCAATCCCCCGCAGGTAAGTCGCCGCAACAAAGCCCGCCAGGTCGCCCACCACCCCACCGCCCAGCGCCACGACAAAGGACTTTCTTTCGAGCCTGTGCTTCGCCAGTTCGTCGTAGCATTGCTGAACTGACTTCAGGCTCTTGGCCGTCTCTCCTGCCGGAACCGTGATTAACAACGGCTCAAATCCCGCCGCGGCAAGCGATCTCAGGGCGTTCTTCGCGAACCTGCGCGCCACGTTCCGGTCGGAAATGACCGCGCAGCGCCGGCCCAATCCCAGCCGCGCGCATTCACTCCCCAGCTTCGCCAGCAACCCGCGCCCGATGAAAATCTCATAACTCCGGTCCCCCAATGGGACCTTCACGCTTCGCATGAGTCCACCTTACAAACCCGGCATCCATCCGCAAGCTTTACTGAATCAACAACAAAGGACTGCGCCGCGCCGCGTCGAGAGATTCCCTCAACATTGCTTGTCCCCGATCAGCCAAGCCGATATAAACTGGGGGATTGAACTTTTGACTGACCATGAGAAAACCGCAGACACGACGCGATTTCCTGCGCGACACGCTTTGTTCCGCAGCCGGAATTTGGCTGGGAATGTCCACCGGCATGCGCCGCCATGCCTCGCCCGGCGAGCGCCTCAACCTGGGAATCATCGGCACGGCGAATCGCGCCCAGGCCAACATTGCCGCTGTTTCCGAGCACAATATCGCCGCCATTTGCGACATCGATGATCACTACCTTTCCGCGGCCGCGCTGAAATTCCCGCGCGCCAAAAGGTACACTGACTTTCGCCGCCTTCTTGAGCAGCGCGATCTGGATGCGGTGGTCATCAGCACCCCGGATCACACCCACGCCGCCGCGGCGCTCGGTGCGCTCGATTGCGGCCTGCACGTCTACTGCGAGAAGCCGCTTGCGCATACGGTCGCCGAGGCCCGCGCCATAGCCGAGCGTGCCGCGAGGCATAAGCTCGCCACGCAAATGGGCATCCAGGTCCATGCCAGCCGGAATTACCGCCGCGTGGTGGAGTTGATTCAGGCGAATGCCATCGGTCCCGTTCGCGAATGCCACGTCTGGTGTGAAAAAAGCTGGTCGACGGATGCGCAGCCCACCGATTCGCCGCCAGTGCCGCGCTCGCTTCATTGGGACCTCTGGCTTGGTCCCGTTGCCGAATGCGCCTACAGTCCCCGCTATCTTCCCTGCGAGTGGCGGCGCTGGTGGAATTTCGGCACGGGCACGCTCGGCGACATGGGTTGTCATTACCTGGACCTGGCGCACTGGGCGCTTCAGTTGCGGCACCCTGCGACAATCGAAGCAGAAGGCCCGCCCGTGCATCCTGCCGCCGCTCCGGCGTGGTTGATCGTTCGCTATGATTATCCCGCGCGCGACAACTCTCCGCGAGTCGAAGTCACCTGGTACGACGGCGGCAAGCGGCCGCGGCTTGTGCAGGAAGGAAAGGTTCCTGCCTGGCGCAACGGGGTGCTGTTCGTCGGCGATTACGGAATGTTGCTTGCCGATTACGAGCACCACCAATTGTTGCCCGAGAACAAGTTCGCCGGGTTCATCCCGCCGGAGCCGACCATTCCGGATTCCGTCGGGCATTATCGCGAATGGCTCGACGCCTGCAAAACCGGAGCGCCCACGACCTGCAATTTCGACTACTCCGGCGCGCTCACCGAGGCTGTGCTTCTTGGCGCGGTCGCGTATCGCACCGGCGCCCGGCTCGAATGGGACTCCGCCAACCTGCGCGTGACCAACTGCGCCCGGGCGGAAGGCTACATTCGCACCGCCAGCCGGCCGGGCTGGAACGTCTGACCGCCGGCAGCGGAATACGGTCAATCCCCCGTGATATTCCCTTCAGGCCGTGGCATATTCCCTTGGGCCGATGCGTGGCCATGAGGTTCATGAAAGTCGCGGAGAAACCAATCGTATCCAGCCGAAAACGACCGGCGCGCGGCACGGCTGTCGTTGAGGATTCCACAATCACCGTCCGCAATGTCCGGATTCCCGTCAGCCGGTTGGACAAGGTGCTTTATCCCCAGGCGGGATTCACCAAGGGACAGGTCATCGATTATTACATGCGGATTGCGCCCGCGCTGCTGCCGCATTTGCGGGATCGCCCGCTGACCATGAAACGCTATCCGAACGGCACGGAAGCTCCCTTCTTCTACGAAAAACGCTGCCCATCGTACCGTCCCGATTGGGTGAACACGGCCTCCGTGTGGAGCAAGGAGAACGCGGAAAACGTCAATTTTTGCGTGGTAAACAACCTGCCGTCACTCGTCTGGGCCGCGAACCTCGCCGACCTTGAGCTGCACACGTCGCTGGCCGTGCGCCGGGATCTTTCGTGCCCGACGATGGTCGTCTTCGATCTCGACCCGGGCGCACCCGCCGATGTCATCCAATGCGCCGAAATCGCCTTGTGGCTTCGTGCCGCCCTGGAAAAGCTCGGGCTTGAATCCTTCGTGAAGACCTCCGGCTCCAAGGGCCTGCAACTCTACATCCCGTTGAACACGCCCGTGTCCTACGACACCACCAAAGCCTTCGCCCGCTCGATGGCCGAGGGCCTCGAACAGGAGAAACCGGAATTGGCGTTGTCGAAAATGCGCAAGGACCTCCGCAAGGGGAAGGTGTTCGTGGACTGGAGCCAGAATGATTTCCACAAAACGACGGTCTGCGTTTATTCGCTGCGGGCCAAGGGGCAACCGACAGTTTCCACGCCGGTTTCGTGGGACGAAGTGGAAGCCGCGCTTCGCAAACGTGACGCTGCCAAACTGTCGTTCGTATCCGACGAAGTGCTCAAGCGCGCCGAAAAGCTTGGCGACCTTTTTGCCCCGGTGCTGACGTTGAAGCAGCGGCTGCCCAAAATTTCCTGAACCATGCGTGCGATCTGGAAAGGCTCGATCAGTTTCAGTCTCATCAACATACCCATCGAATTGTATCCGGCCACGCGGCGCGAGGAACTGCGCTTTCATCTGTTGCGCGCATCGGACCTCAGCCCGGTCAATTACAAGCGCGTGGCGGAAGCCGATGGCAAGGAGGTTCCCTGGGACCAGATCGTCAAGGGCTACGAATACGAGAAAGGCAGATTCGTGGTGCTCAAGGACGACGATTTTCGGCGGGTGGATGTCGAGGCGACGCAGACCGTGGACATCATTGATTTTGTCCGGCTGGACGAGATTGATCCGATGTTTTTTGACAAGCCGTATTATCTGGTTCCGCAGAAATCGGGCGCCAAGGCGTATGCGCTCCTGCGGGAGACCCTGGAGAAGACGGGACGTGTGGGCATTGCCAAGGTGGTCATCAAGACGCGCCAGCATCTCGCGTCAATCAAGCCGCTCAAAAACGCGCTCGTGCTGGAATTGATGCATTTCGCCGACGAACTGGTGGACACGAGCACGCTCAGCATTCCCAATCGCGTGGAGGTCAGTCCCAAGGAACTCGATCTCGCAATGGATCTCACCGAGCGCATGACGGATCGCTGGAACCCCGAGAAATACGTGGATGATTATCGCTCCGCCCTGCTCCACTTGATCGAGGAGAAGGTCAAGCACGGCGGCGAAGCGCCTCCGCAGGAAGGGCCGCGGAAAAAGAAGCCGACGAATGTGGTGGACCTCGCCTCAATCCTGAAGGAAAGCCTCGCGCAAACCGAGAGCCGGACCGGCGCACGCGATCGGCATGCGAAGACGGCGCCCGCCCGCAAGCACAAGAAAGCCGCCTGATTTCATGGGCCTCAAAACCTATCGCGCCAAACGCAATTTCCGAAAAACCCCCGAACCCAGCGGCGCCCGCAAGTCCCGCCCATCGCCGGCCGAACCCCGCTTCGTGATCCAGAAACACGACGCGAGCCATCTCCATTATGATTTTCGCCTCGAAATGGGCGGCACATTGAAGAGTTGGGCGGTACCCAAGGGGCTTCCCCTGCAACACGGCGAACGCCGCCTCGCGGTGCAGGTTGAGGACCATCCGCTCGATTATGCCGATTTCGAGGGCATCATTGGCCCGGGCAACTACGGCGCGGGAACCGTGATGGTCTGGGACCGGGGCACCTACGAGGTCGCCGGTGAAGACCCGTTGCGCGCGCTTGAAGCCGGCAAATTGCACTTCACGCTGCGCGGAAAAAAGCTCAAGGGCGAATGGGCGCTGGTCCGCATGAAGCCCCGCGAAAATGAAACCAAGCCCCAGTGGCTCATCTTCAAGAGCGGTGACGACGCGCGCCCGCTGAGCGCGCGCGCCGAAGATCAATCCGTGCTTACCGGCCGTTCCCTCAAACAAATCGCCGAAGCCCGTGACGCCGAATGGGAATCCAACCGGCCCGCCGCCAAAACGCGCCGGACACCCATATCCACTCCGGCGCCGAGTCACGCGACTCCCAAGCCCTGCCTGCCGTCCGAAACCCGCGGACTTCCCAAAGCGCGGCCCGCATTTGTCCCACCAATGATGTGCCAGCTCGTGACCGATCTTCCGAAAGGCCCCGACTGGCTTTACGAAATCAAGTTCGACGGTGTCCGCGCCCTGGCGATCAAGGAACGCGGGAAAGTCCGGTTGATCTCACGCAACGAAAAGGACCTCACCGCCAAATACGCCGAGGTCTCGCAAGCCGTCGAGCAATTTGCGTGTCGCGACGCGGTCTTCGACGGCGAGGTGGTCGCCCTCGACGAGAAAGGGCGCTCCTCCTTTCAACTGCTTCAGGCCATCAATCTGCCCGGCCGGCAGAAATCCCCGATTGCCTACTACCTTTTCGATGTCCTGAACCTCGAAGGGCGCGACCTTAAGAACCTTCCCCTGGTCCGCCGGAAACAAATGCTCGAATCGCTGATAACCGATCCGACCGGCACCATCCGCAATTCTCCCGGCATCGAAGCCGACTCTCAGCGTGTCATGCGCGAGATGCAGTCACGCGGCCTCGAGGGCCTCGTCGCCAAACGCCGCGACTCGCATTATCAACCCGGCCGACGCGGCCCCGCCTGGGTCAAGTTCAAGTGGACGCTCGAACAGGAGTTTGTCATCGGAGGCTATACGGAACCCCGGGGCTCGCGGTCCAATTTCGGCGCGATCATCGTCGGGTACTTCGAAAAGAGAAAGTTGATGTTCGCTTCCAAGGTCGGCACCGGCTTTGACCAGGATTTATTGCGCTCGCTTTTTGAACGCTTTCAAAAGCTCCGGCAGAAGGATTGCCCGTTCGTGAATCTTCCCACGCCGCGCACCCAGGAACGCGCGATGGGCATTTCGGCCTCCGACATGCGCCGTTGCACCTGGCTCAAACCGCAATTGGTCTGCGAAATCAAGTTCGCCGAATGGACCGAAGGCGGCCATCTCCGCCAGCCGGTTTTCCTCGGCTTGCGGGAGGACAAGGATCCGCAGGAAGTCGTCCGCGAGCGGCCGAGATAGCGGTTTTTCGGGCAATTCTGCAATTCATCCGGGAGAAATCCCTAACGAGACATCCGTAATCACCCCGACGATCTTCCGTAATCGTTCTGCTTTGTTTTCAAGCACTTAAGAGGTTTATTGGAAGTGCAATGATTCACGAATTTACCGAGCCGCAACCGATAAAACTGACGATGGTCACAACGGATGAGGACACACGCATCGTGGCCGTGCGCCGCTCCCGCTCCCGTGCCCCGCGCTTCGATTTCCTCCGCATGGTGCAGAACTTCGGCACCGTGTTGCTCATCATCGCGCTGAGCATGGCCTGCTATTTTGCCATCAGCCGCTTCTTCGTCGAAACCGTCCAGGTCGTCGGTGTCAGCATGGTGCCGACGCTCGAGGAAGGCGGCCATTACGTTCTCAATCGCTGGGCCCTCCATGATCGGTCGCCCGCCCGTTTCGAAGTGGTCGTCCTTCGCGATCCCGAGGACCACGGCTTTTCCGTGAAGCGCGTGATTGCCTCCGAGGGTGAATCGGTTCACTTCAAGGACGGCAGGGTTTTCGTCAACGGCAAGGAATTGAGCGAACCCTATCTTTCTCCCGGTACCCGCACCTACACCTACAACAAGGCCAAGGAACAGTTGATCACGCTCGGCAGGGACCAGTTCTTCGTCCTTGGCGATAACCGCCTCAAGAGCATCGACAGCCGCGCTTACGGCCCCGTCCCCCGCGAGAACATCCTCGGGCTCGTGGTGGTGCGATAAGAAGAATTTTCAACCGCGAATGGACGCGAATACACGCGAATAGGAATTTTCTATAGACGCGGTTGTTCCAAAACCAGCCGTTCCCACTCCAGTTTGGCCTTTTTGAAGTTCAAGATCACGCGGACCTTCAGTTTGGTGATTCGGAGGTAGTTCAACATCTGCCCCCGCTCGTGGTCGGTGATCGCGTCTATGGTCTTGGCGTCCACCACCACCGCTCCATAGGCAATGAGGTCCGGCACGAACTCGCCCACTTTCACACCTTTGTATTCCAAGTCATACCGTGCCTGTTGCATATGTGGAATTCCGCGCAATCCGAACTCCACGACCAGCGCATTCTCGTATGGCTTCTCATGAATCCCGTGCCCCAGTTCATTCAGTACTTCGATCGCAGAACCGACGACCTGGTAAACTTCATCCTTCAGTAGCAATCGCTCATTCGTACGCATCGGTATAGCACTGGGTAATCCTTGTTTGCCGTCAAGCAGGAGATTCCCCATCACGGAATTCCCTTTTGTATTCGCGTCCATTCGCGTCCATTCGCGGTTGAGCATTTGGTTTGTCTTGCGTCCCGTTTTCGGCGAGGTATGCTGTCAACCATGAGCAGCAACTCGATTGACGGCAGCCTTCGCAACCGCCTCGCCGACCTTGGAAACCGCGTGCTCGCCGGTGGCAGCATCACCCGCGACGAGGCGCTGGAGCTATTCAACATCGAAGATCGCGCGGACATTATCGACCTGATGTCCTGGGCCAATCGCATCCGCGAGCATTTCAAGGGCAACAAGATTCACCTCTGCTCGATCGTCAACGCCAAGGCCGGCGCCTGCTCCGAGAACTGCAGTTTTTGCGCGCAATCCTCGTTTTACCAGACCGGCTCACCGCGTTATGGGTTCGTCGATCCCGAACCCGTCCTGCGCGCCGCCGACGAAGCGAATAAAAACCAGGTCACCGCCGTCGGTCTCGTCGCCGCGTGGAAGGGGCTCAACGAAGGGCCGATGCTTGATGAAGTCTGCGCCCGTGTCCGCGAATTGGCCGCCACCGGCAAGACCCGTCCCGACGTTTCGCTCGGCATCATCAAGAGCCAGAAGGTCGCCGATCGCCTCAAGGAAGCCGGTGTCGAGTGTTACGGTCACAACCTCGAGACTTCCCGGCGCTTCTTCCCGGAACAGTGCACCACGCATACCTACGAGGACCGGATCGAAACCATCCGCTATCTCAAGAACGCGGGCATCAAGATTTGCTCGGGCGGCATCATCGGCATGGGCGAAACCCGTGAGGACCGCTGCGACCTCGCCTTCTCACTCAAGGAAGTCGGCGCGAATGTTGTGCCCATCAACATTCTCAATCCCATCGCCGGCACACCGTTCGAGAAAGTCCCGCCGCTTGCCCCCATGGAGGCTCTCAAAACCATCGCCTGCTTCCGCTTCATCCTGCCGAAGAAGGAAATCATGATCGCCGGCGGGCGCACCGTGAACCTCCGCGACATGCAATGCATGGTCTTCACCGCGGGCGCCAGCGCGTTGATGGTCGGCAATTATCTCACCACCCTCAATCAGCCGGTGGAAAAGGATCTCCAGATGCTCAAGGACCTCGGCCTGGACCCGAGCTGGGACAAGCACGAGTTCGTGGACCAGGACGAAACCGCGGCGCATTCCTGCGGTTGCGGCCACTCCTGCGAGCCCGCCTCCGTCCCGGCGTGACCCGGTCCGATTCGCTGACGTTTTGCGCCTTGGGAATTTGCCGTGTTCCCATCGGCGTTCATCTACGACAGAATCTTCCCTTTGCCCCCGGCTTGCCAACTCCCGCATTCTCAATTACTGAATAAGCGACGAACTGCGGGCCTTACGGTCCGGAATTTCGCGTCGTTGCATGCAGCGATTGGGAAAAAACATCGGCAAATATTTTGGTGAAGGCATCGAGATCGATCGCGTTCTCGCGCAAGTCGAGGCCGCGGCGGAGGAGCACGGCTGGAAATCACATCCCTTTCTCAAGACCGATTCACTGAGGCTCATCGGCCTCACGCGCCAGGCGCCCAAGGCCCGCAACCGGATTTATATCTCCACCGGCATTCACGGCGACGAGCCTGCCGGTCCCCTCGCCATGCTCCAACTCATCCAGGAGGACCTCTGGCCGGCGCAGACCGACATCTGGCTTTGCCCCTGCCTCAACCCCACCGGCTTCCCGTTAAACCGCCGCGAAAACCGCGAAGGCGTGGACCTTAATCGGGAATACCTCCATCCCAAGTCCGCCGAAATCCGCGCCCACGTCGCCTGGCTGCAAAATCAGCCCGACTTCACCGTCAGCCTTTGCCTGCATGAAGACTGGGAAGCTCACGGCTTCTACGTTTACGAATTGAACCCGGACGGCCGCCCGTCGTTCGCCGAGCCGATCGTCGAAGCTGTTGCCGAAGTCTGCCCGATTGACAAATCACTCCTCATCGAAGGCCGCGAGGCGTCCAACGGCATTATCCGCCCGGGCATCGACCCATATTCCCGGACCGACTGGCCCGAGGCGTTTTACCTGATTACCCACAAGAGCCGGCTCTCCTATACCATGGAAGCGCCCTCCGATTTCGAGCTCACCACCCGCGTCGCCGCGCTCGTCGCGTCCGTCCGAGCGGTGCTGAAGCGGCTGGGCGAGCAGTAACAAACAGCTTGCCGGGCTTGGCGCGAATCATTTTTGCAGCCGCATAAACAGCCACCCCGAGCCCAGGAACACCGCCAGGAAAAACAAGATCAGGAATAAGGCTAACGCGAACCAAAACCACTTGGGCCCTGCCGGCAGCCGATCCACATAGTCGATGATCACCGCGAGTTTTTTTTCTTCCGGCGACTCTTCCGCGCGTTGGCGAAGCGCCTTGGTGTCACGCTTGAGCAAATTCGCATCGGCGACCGCCAGTTCGAGCGCCTTTTGATAATCCCACGTTTCTCCCGTGGCCTCCATGTCGTAGGATTTTCGATTGCGCTTCGGAATCAGCCGATATACCCGGCCGCTGGAATCAATGATCCGGTCGTTCGGCTTCCAATCCTGCACCTTCTCGCCGTCCTGCCCCAAAACCTGCTTCAAACAGTCCTCGTCGGGAAACGCGTTGAGCTTCCGTTTTTCCGCCGGTTCATAGGAAAGGAAGGAGAGACGAGCAGTCGATTCACCGCTCCCCTGCCCGCTCGGCGCGTTCTCCGCCGGAACCGGCTCAGAAATTTTCCCGTCTGTTCGCCTGGCAGTTTTGGTTTTTGCGTATCGCGGCAGCTTCCGCGCCTTGAAATAGGCTCGTTGTGTGTAGAACAACGCAAACACAATCACAGGCAACGCCACGCAGCCGCTGTAGATGATCCATTTGCTCCCCTGCTCGTTCGCGCCCGTCGCCAGCGCCGCGTCTGCCGGGTCCTGCGGGTCGTAAAACACGTCCACGGACGATCGGGCCGGATGCATCCGCGCGAAGGCTGTGGCCGGATCGCTTCCCCGCGACAGATTCGGATCCCACAGCCGAACGCGATGCCCCGCGTACCTCCTGCCGTCCACCACATAAGTGTAGGTCAGGTCGACGTAGTAATACCCGGAGCTGTGCCGGCTGCCCGAATGCCAGTAGGCCGCATCCACGAGAATTTCACCTTGTGTGGACGGCCAATTCACCGAGGGCCGGTCCCGCTGCAATTCCGACCATGCATCCCAGATCGCGAAGCTCTCGAAGATTGCCGCGCCGACCAGCGCAATCTGCGCCAGCAGGACACCTCTTATGAGCTTCTGGCGGGAAGTGGCCTGTAACTCCCGGGACATACCGGTATGGAATCAGGACGATCCATTGGCCGCAAACACATTCAGAACACCACAAATTCAGCCATACCTAAACGCTTTGCGATCCGGCGTTTTGATCGGTTTTGGTATGTAGTCTGCTGCCATTTTGCCAGGGCGGATGAGAAAAGCCCGGATATGCTGAATAGTTCAGTCCATAGAAAGATGAACGGCGCCTGGCCACACGGGCTTCTTTTGTACGTTGCGGCTCTGTTCAACGCAATAAGTTCGCTTGCTCAAATGCCCCGCTGCGAATGGGCCGTGCAAGCACATGGTCACGGTGGCCTGAACGATTTCGCCTGGGCGGTTGCAGCGAACACCAATGGTGATATTTATCTCGGCGGATCGTTTTCTTCTACAACCATCTCCTTCGACAACTGCACGTTGAAGAAGCTGGGGGATGGTTGGCCGATGTACCTCGTCAAATACGACCGATCCGGTCACGTCCTCTGGGCAAGGCAATCTGGCGCGCAAAGTTCGGCCGCAGTCACCGCCTGCGCAACGCTCAGCGATGGCGGCGTTTTAGCAGTGGGCGGTTTCGCAACGAATTTCATTCTGGAAGGGCATGCGCTAACCAACATCGGACAGGGCAACACTTTCCTCGCGCGCTTTTCGCCTGCCGGAGAGTTGATCTGGTTGAAATCGTGCGGCGGCAGTGCTCTGGATTTTGCCAATGGCATCGGCACCGACACCAATGACAACTCTTATATCGTGGGACGTCTGGGGTCAACCAATGCCATTTTCGGCCCATTCACGTTGTCGAATTCACAGAGCAATGGCTCCGACGCATTTTTTGCAAAATACGACTGCAACGGCAACGTTCTCTGGGCGCGGGCGATTCAAGGGATCAACGCAATGGCCACCGTCCGAATCGCCACCGACCCGTCCGGAAGCAGTTATGTTACGGGCAGCATTGATGACACCTGCGATCTCGGCGATAATGTAGTGCTCACCAACTCTTCCCGTGATTGCTTGCACGCCTTTGTCGCTCGTTTCGATCCTGCCGGCAAGGCTCTCTGGGCTACTGACATCCAAGGAGCGGGGTGGACCATTGACAGGGCGGTTGCAATCGATCCGCAAGATGGCTGTTTCATCGCCGGAAAATGCGGAGGCAGCAACATTAGCGTCGGGTCGCGCTCGGTTAACTGTGAACATACTCCCGGCGCATTTGCCGCCAAATTCGACAGCACCGGCGGATTGCGGTGGCTGGTTGGCCTTCCGTTGGAGCAGGGCTTTACCCCTCACAGTCTTGCCGTCGACGAGAAGAGCAGATGCTACATAGGATTTGATTCTGTTTTCCTGATAGCGAGGCTTCGTGCTGACGGAACCCTCGACTGGACCAACGTTGTGACCGACGGACACATTCGAAACCTGGGGGACATTGTTGTGTCGCCGGTTTCCGGCGGGCGACTTTTGTTGGCGGGTAATTTCTATCCGAAAAGCGTTAGACACCCGGAATGCAGATTGTTCGACAATATCGTTCTAACCAACACCAATTCCGGACCTGATATCTTCCTGGCCCAGTTTCCAACTGAAGAGTGGTACCCTCCCGTAAAACCCGTGGATCCGTTCAAACTTCAGGCTATCTTCCTCAGCGCCCGCCCATCAGCTCTTATTGGTGGAAAGACGCTGTTCGTGGGTGACCAAATCGCAAATTTCCATGTCAACTCGATCAAGGCAGACGCAGTTACGCTCCAATCTCCCGCAGGTCAGATCAAAATCCTGGCGCTTGGAAAATAACTATCAGTTTCGCGCGGAATAGCCCTAGTACCGCCGGCCCATTCGCGTGCATTCGCGCCGATTTGCGGTTCAACCTTCCCGCTTCTCCGCGTACTCCTCCATCCCCGCGCAGGAACACACGAGGTTCCGGTCGCCGAAGACATTGTCGATGCGCCCGACGTAGGGCCAGAACTTATGCTCGCGCAATGAGGCCGCCGGATACGCCGCCTGTTCGCGCGAATACGGGTGCTCCCATTTGTCCGACGACACCATGTCCGCGGTGTGCGGCGCGTTTTTGAGGAGATTGTTTTCCTTGTCCGCCTGGCCGGTTTCGATCGCCTGGATTTCGGCGTGAATCTGGATCATCGCGTCGCAAAAGCGGTCGAGTTCGGCTTTTGATTCGCTCTCGGTCGGCTCGACCATCATCGTCCCCGGCACGGGCCAGGAAATCGTCGGCGCGTGAAATCCGTAATCCATCAATCGCTTGGCCACGTCCTCGACGGTGACGCTCTTGAACTGGCGCAAGTCGAGGATGCATTCGTGCGCCACGAGGCCGCCCGGGCCCTTGTAGAGCACCGGGAAATATTTTTCGAGCCGGCGAGCGATATAGTTCGCATTGCAAATCGCCATTTGCGTGGACTGCGTCAGTCCCTGCGCGCCCATCGCGGCGATGTACACCCACGAGATCGGCAGAATGCCCGCGCTGCCCCACGGCGCCGCGGAGACCGCGCCGATCGGGCTTTCCCCGCCCAATTTCACCACGGCATGTCCGGGCAGGAAATCCACCAGATGTTCCGCCACGCCGATCGGTCCCACTCCCGGGCCGCCGCCGCCGTGCGGGATGCAGAAGGTCTTGTGGAGATTCAAGTGGCACACGTCCGCTCCCATGTCGGCCGGCCGGCAGATGCCCACTTGCGCGTTCATGTTCGCGCCGTCCATGTAAACCTGACCGCCGTTCGCGTGGACGATCTCGCAAATCTCCTTGATGGTTTCCTCAAACACGCCGTGCGTGGACGGATACGTGACCATCAACGCCGCCAGGCCGCTGCGATGCGCCTCGGCTTTGGCCCTGAGGTCGCCCACATTGATGTTTCCCTGGTCGTCGCAGCCCACAGCCACCACCTTCATTCCCGCGCTGATCGCGCTGGCCGGATTTGTGCCGTGCGCCGATTGCGGAATCAGGCAGATATTGCGATGCCCCTCGCCGCGCGACTCGTGAAACGCGCGGATCACCAGCAACCCGGTGTATTCGCCCTGCGACCCCGCGTTCGGCTGCAGTGACACGCCGGCAAACCCGGTAATCTCGCCCAGCCAATCCTCGAGCTGCTGGAAAAGTACCTGGTAACCCTGCGCCTGCCGCAACGGCGCGAACGGATGCAACTGGCCGAACTCCGGCCACGATACCGGCAGCATCTCGACGGTCGCATTCAGCTTCATCGTGCACGAGCCCAGCGGAATCATGGCGGTGGTCAGTGACAAATCGCGCGATTCCAGCCGACGCAGATACCGCAGCATCTCCGTCTCGCTGTGATAACGGTTGAACACGGCATTCGACAGAAAACCAGTCGTGCGCGCCAAGGGCGCCGCGTAACCCTCCTCCGCCTCGCCAGCCAGGCTGCCAACGGTGAACGCCGCCGGTTTGCCGCCATTGAAAATCTGGAACAACGCTGCGAGGTCCTGCTCAGTGACCGTCTCATCCAGTGAGATGCCCACGCTGCCGGCATCGATGACGCGCAGATTGATCTGCTGCGCCTCCGCCAGTTTGACGATTTCACTGGAACTCCGGCTGCCCGGCTTCACTCGCAACGTGTCGAAGAATGTGCCGGTGGAGATTTCACAACCGAGCTTTTCCAAACCGCGCGCCAGCACCGCCGTGAACCGATGCACGCGGCGGGCGATCTTCCTGAGCCCTTCCGGTCCATGGTAGACGGCGTAGAGCGACGCCATGTTCGCCAGCAGCGCCTGCGCCGTGCAGATATTGCTGGTGGCCTTCTCGCGCCGGATGTGTTGCTCGCGCGTTTGCAGGGCCAAACGCAGAGCCGGCCTTCCGCGCGAGTCCTTCGACACGCCCACAATGCGCCCCGGCATCTGGCGTTTGTAGGCGTCGCGCGTGGCGAAATAGGCCGCGTGCGGTCCGCCGTAACCGAGCGGCACGCCGAATCGTTGCGCGCTGCCCACGGCGATATCCGCGCCGAATTCACCCGGCGGCCGCAGCAACGCCAGGCTCAGCAGGTCCGCAGCCACCGTCACCAACGCGCCCGCCGCGTGCGCCCGCTCCGAGAAACCGGAGTAATCGTAAATATCGCCGTACGTGGCCGGGTATTGCACCAGCGCGCCGAAAACCTTGTTACTGAATTCGAACGCGTCATGGCCGCCAACCACGACTTCAATCCCCAGCGGCTTCGCGCGCGTGCGGACCACGTCGATCGTCTGCGGATGGCATTCCTCTGAAACGAAGAAAATCGTCCTGCCCCGGCCCAGCGCATGGCACATGGCCATCGCCTCGGCCGCGGCGGTGGCTTCATCCAGCAGCGACGCATTCGCGATCTCCAGCCCCGTGAGATCGCTTATCATGGTCTGGAAATTCAGCAGCGCCTCGAGGCGGCCCTGGGCGATCTCAGCCTGGTAGGGTGTGTATTGGGTGTACCAGCCGGGGTTCTCCAGCACGTTGCGCTGGATCACCGGCGGCGTGATGCAGCCGTGGTAACCCATCCCGATGAAAGAGCGGAACACCTGGTTTTGCGATGCGATCGCCCTGAGCTCCGAAAGCACCTGATGCTCGCCGCGCGCGGCCGGAAGTTTCAGCGGTTGTGACAGCCGGATTCCCCGCGGGACGGCAGCGTTCACGAGAGATTCGAGATCCGAAAACCCGAGCAACTCCAGCATCTGACGCGTCTCGGCTTCATTCGGCCCGATGTGCCGCGGAGCAAACGGATCGCCAGGCGCGGCCCAGCCGGGAGTTTCCGCGGGCGCGGAATTTCCGCCGCCGGAGAGGACGTTTCGGGGTTCAGGTCGTTCGGTCACAAACATGGGAGGACAATAAGGTTCAACAAAGGCAAATCAAGTGAGATTTGCCCCGGCAAAATCGTGCCGTAAACCACCGGAAAACTAACCCCGATTGCCCGTGAATGCCAGGCGTTCGAAAGCGGCGCAAGACGCCGCACTCCAAAACCTGGCGGAATCTCGATGCGCCTCCGCCAGCGCGCCAGCGTCATGGAGTGCGACATCCTACCTCCTCGAAGCGCCCACACTCGCAGACTCCGGACATTCTTTTTTAATGGATATTAATTTGCACTGTCGCTAGACTTTTGGTCAATCATGAGCCAAAAAGCCCGCCCAACGTCCATCGTGGCCGGCCTGGTCGCGTTCCTGGGCGTGGCCGCCTGCGCGGGCTTTTTGTTCACCCAGAATCCGCGCATGACCGCGCAGCGGGTGAAGGATTACGCCAACTCGATCAACTTCTCCAGTCTCTCCCCCGACGATCGCGCGCGCGCCATCCGTGATCTTGCCGACAAGGTCAACTCCCTCTCGCTCGAAGAACGCCGGCGCTGGCGCATGGACGGAAGCTGGCGCATTTGGTTCGAGGAAATGACCGAGGAGGAAAAGGCCACGTTTATCGACGCCACCCTTCCCGTGGGCGTCACGCAGATCATCAACGAATTTGAGAACCTCCCGGGGGACAAGCGCAGGCGCACCATTGACGACGCGATGAAACAATTGCGCGACACCCACAAGCTTCCCATGAAGGAGCCGGGACAGGACGTGGACGCCTATGGCACCAACGGCCCGCCGCAAATGAGCGCGGACCTTGAGAAACGCGTGCTGGCAATCGGGCTGCGGACCTATTACCGCGAGAGTTCGCCGCAAACCAAGGCCGAGCTCGCGCCCCTGCTCGAGGAATTGCAGCATCAGATGCAGGGGACCGCCAAGTTGAATTAGACTGGCGGCCCGCGGCATTGGACCGTCGAAAATGAAAAGACTGGCCTTTACGTTGATTGAGTTGCTGGTCGTCATTGCCATCATCGGCATCCTGGCCGCGCTCCTCCTGCCTGCCCTTACCCGGACGCGCGAGACCGGCCGTTCCGCCGCCTGCCTGAACAATCTCCACCAGATCGGCATCACGCTTCAGCTTTATGTGCAGGAAAACGAGAACCACCTGCCCTACATGTATGACAAGCCGCTCGTCCCGGGCACCGGCACCAACGGCCCTGTCATCAACGAAGTGCTCTCCAATTTTCTCGACAACGTTGAAATCCTGCATTGTCCGTCCGACAAGATCATCTACGACGCGACAGGCTGCAGCTATTCCTGGAACAGCGCGCTGAATGGCCAGGACGCCGATCGTCTGAACCTTCTCGGCATCACCGACCTGCCGCACCAGATTCCCGTGATGATGGACAAGGACAAGTTTCACATTCTTCGCGGCGAGACCCGCGCGAAGAATTATCTTTTCGCCGACGGCCATCTCAAAAACCTGCTGGAAATCACGATTTCCAAGTAAACCACCTGACTTGCTTCAGTGGTTGTTTTGTGGAAAATTGGTGGGCTGTCGGCGATGGATTCAGAAGGAGCTTGAAACACCTGTTTTTGGGCTTTGTTGGGGCTCGATCCGATGGGAGTCACGGGCGAATTGGAAGCCCAACATATTTGGCAATGGCCCGCCAAAAACCACAACTAATGGTATTTTTTGACCCAAAAAAGCCGCAAATAACAGTTGTGCTAAACGGTGATTTTTCTTAAACTTTCCGGGTCAAATCGGACCGCCAAAATGGGGCGGTCCATCGTCACTTTTTATGTCCAAAAAGACCGAAACGCTCGATACCGAAGTCGCCAGCACCGCACCGGATATGACCGATAAATACGACGCTTCAAAGATCGACAAATTGGAGGGCCTGGAGGCCGTCCGGAAGCGTCCCGGGATGTACATTGGCGATCCCGATGAGCGCGGTTTGCATCACTGCGTCTTCGAAGTCCTGGACAATTCCATCGACGAGCATCTCGCCGGATATTGCAATCACATCGGCGTGATCATTCACGTGGACGGTTCCGTGTCCATTCGCGACGATGGGCGCGGCATTCCCGTGGACATGCATCCGAAATTCAACATGCCCGCGGTGGAACTGGTGCTGACCAACCTGCACGCCGGCGGCAAGTTCGGCCAGGGCGCCTACAAATATTCCGGTGGTCTCCACGGCGTGGGCGCCAAGTGCGTCAACGCGCTTTCGGATTGGTTCAAGGTGGAAGTGTCCCGCGACGGCCAGGTTTATTACATGGCGTTTGAACGCGGCAAGACGACCAAGAAGCTGGAAGTGATCGGCAAATCCAAAGCCACCGGCACGCTGATCACCTTCAAGCCCGACGCGACGATTTTCACGATCACGACCGAGTTCAAGTTCGATCTGCTTGCCAACCGCCTGCGCGAACTCGCGTTCCTCAACCCGGGCGTCGAGATCACGCTCAACGATGAGCGCCAGGAGAACAAGAGCGAGACGTTCTTTTACAAGGACGGCATCGAGCAGTTCGTCCGCCAGCTCGGCAAGAACAAGCAGCCGCTGCATCCCAAGCCCATCACGCTGGTGGGCCGCCGCAGCATCAAGGTCGAGGCGCAGGAGGACGAAGTGATGGTGGATTGCGTCCTGCAATACACCGACAGCTACACCGACCAGATTCTCTGCTTCGCCAACTCCATTCCGAATCCCGACGGCGGCACGCACCTGACGGGTTTCCGCACCGCGCTCACCCGCGCCATCAACACGTACTCCAGGCAGAATAATCTGCTGAAGGAAAAGGATCCCGCGATCTCCGGCGACGACGTGCGTGAAGGCCTCGTTTGCGTGCTCAGCGTCAAGCTCCCCCACCCCCGGTTCGAATCACAGACCAAGGTCAAGCTGGTCAACACGGAAATCGACGGCGTGGTCTCCTCGATCGTTTACGAGGGGTTGATGAGCTTCTTCGACGCGAACCCGCCCGTTGCGCGCAAGGTCATCGACAAGGCCCTGCTCGCCGCCCGCGCCCGCGAAGCCGCGCGCAAGGCCCGCGAGACGGTGCGCAAGAGCGCCCTCACCGGCGGCGGTCTGCCCGGCAAACTGGCTGATTGCTCGGATCGCGATCCCGCCAACACCGAGATTTACATCGTCGAGGGTGACTCCGCAGGCGGCTCCGCCAAGCAGGGGCGCGACCGGAAATTCCAGGCGATTCTCCCCATTCGCGGCAAGCTGATCAACGTCGAGAAGGCGCGGCTGGACAAGGTGCTTCAGAACAACGAAATCCGCACCATGATCACGGCGGTCGGAACCGGCATTGGCGACGGCGACGGCGAGGGCGCGTTCAACCTCGAGAAGCTGCGTTATCACAAGATCATCATCATGACCGACGCCGATGTGGACGGCTCGCACATCCGCACGCTGCTGCTCACGTTCTTCTACCGGCAGATGCCGGAGCTGATCAAACGCGGCTATGTTTATATCGCGCAACCGCCGCTGTATCAGGTCACGCGCAAGAAGCGCGTTGAATACATCGAGGACGACACGCAGTTAAATCGCATCCTGATCCAGATCGCGACCGAGGAAGTCCGCCTGCGCAACCTGGCCGATACCAGGGAGCTTTCGCAAAAGCAGCTTGCGGAAATTCTCGAACTGCTTGAATCGCTCGACAAATACTCGAAATCCATCCGCCGGCACGGCGGGGATTTCAGCGAGTTCATCGAGCACCGCGGCAAGAGCGGTGAACTCCCGCGCCACCTGGTCAAAGTCCGTTCCGGCAATGATGAAAAGGTCCACTTCTTCCACACGGAGGAGGAACTGGCCAATTTCAGCGCCGAGAACCCGGACCTGCGCCTCTTCGGGGCGGTCGAAGGCGACACCGAATTGATCGAGAAAACAAAGAACGGCGGTCCATCCCGCCGCGCCGGGCATGTGGAACTGCACGAGAGCAAGGCGATCGCCGAATTGCTGGAAAAGCTCAACCGCAAGGGGCTCAGCGTTGAGCATTACTCGGCGCAGGACAAACCGCTGTTCGAGTTGCTCGAGGGCGAAGGCGAGAAGGAAACCGTCAAGCCGCTGTTCTCGATTGCCGAGATACTCGACGCCGTGCTCGAAGTGGGCCGGCGCGGGCTGACGATCAAGCGATTCAAGGGACTGGGTGAAATGAACCCGTCGCAACTCTTCGAGACCACGATGGATCCCAATCGCCGCAAGCTGCTGCGCGTGGACCTGACCGACGCCGTCGAGGCCGAGGAGATGTTCACCAAGCTGATGGGCGACGAGGTTGAGCCGCGCCGCCAGTTCATCGAGGACAACGCGCTCAACGTGCGCAACCTGGATATTTGATTTTGAGATGGAATTGACCGGGAAGGACCGCGGGCGTTGCATCGCCTGGCCCATCTCCCGGCCGCTTTGAGGTTTTTATGCCCGAACAGAACGACGAAAAGAATCCGCCACCCGGCAACGCCCCCCTGTTTGCCGCCAACGAGAAGGTTGCCAAGATCAATGTCGCGGACGAGATCAAGAACTCGTTCCTCGACTACTCGATGTCGGTGATCATTGCCCGCGCGCTGCCGGATGTGCGCGACGGTTTGAAGCCATCGCAACGCCGCATCCTGTTCGCGATGCACGATCTCTCGCTGTTTCCCAACCGGTCGCACCGCAAATGCGCCAAGATCTGCGGCGACACCAGCGGCAATTACCATCCGCACGGCGAGGCGGTGATTTACCCGACGCTCGTCCATATGGCGCAGCCCTGGGCCATGCGCGAGCGGCTGATTGACGGCCAGGGGAACTTCGGTTCCGTGGAAGGCGATCCACCCGCCGCCATGCGTTATACCGAGGCCCGCATGACGCATCTCGGAGCGGCCCTGATGCAGGACATGGAGAAGGACACGGTGGATTTCGTGCGCAATTACGACGACACGCGCGACGAGCCCACGGTGTTCCCGGCGGCGTTTCCCAACCTGCTGGTCAACGGCGGCACCGGCATCGCGGTCGGCATGGCCACCAACATGCCGCCGCACAACCTCGGGGAGATCGTCGACGGCATCTGCGCCCAGATTGACAACCCGAACATCACGCTGCCCCAGTTGATGCAGCACGTGAAAGGGCCGGATTTTCCGACGGGTTGCATGGTCTGCGGCCTGGAGCCCGTCCGCAAATACTTTGAAGACGGCCGCGGCAGCGTGAAGGTCCGGGGCAAGGTGGGCGTCGAGGAACTCAAAGGCAATCGCGAGCAGATCGTCATCACCGAGATTCCCTTCAACGTCAACCGCGCGCTGCTGGTGGAACGCATCGCCGAACTGGTCAACGAGAAGACCATCGGCGATATCACCGCCATCCGGGACGAATCCGACGAGAACACCCGCGTGGTGATTGAACTTCGCCGCGACGCCGTGCCCAAGGTGGTCATCAACAATCTTTACCAGTTCACCGCGTTGGAAAGCAGCTTCGCCGTGAACTCGCTGGCCATCGATCATGGCCGTCCGAAGACTCTAGGGCTGAAGGCCCTGATCAATTGCTACATCGAGCACCGCAGGGAAGTTGTCATCCGCCGCACGCGGTTTGAACTGCGCAAGGCCGAGGAACGCGCGGAGATGCTCGAGGGTTATCTCATCGCCCTGTCGAACCTCGACGAATTCATCCGGATCATCCGCAGTTCCTCCAATCGCGAGGAAGCGAGGATCAAATTGCTCGCGTTCGAGTTCACCCGCCCGCAGGTCGAGCGCATCGGCATCCTCATCCGGGACGAGGCGCGCCTTGTCAGCGGCCGTTACGCGTTCAGCGAAGCCCAGGCCAACGCCATCCTCGATCTTCGCCTTTATCAGTTGACCGGGCTTGAAATCGACAAGGTCAGGGCCGAGTACAGGCAACTCATGGAGCAGATCAAGGACCTGCTCGACATTCTGGCGAAGGAATCGCGCGTGCTGGCGATCATCAAGCAGGAGTTGAAGGAGATCAAAGACAAGTACGCCACGCCGCGCCTGACAGAACTTGTTCCCGACGAGGGCGAGATCGCCATCGAGGACCTGATCGCCAACGAAGGCGTGATCATCACGATCACGCACAGCGGCCTGATCAAGCGCACAAACGTGAGCTCCTATCGCGCACAGCGCCGCGGCGGCAAGGGCGTCATTGGCATGACCACGCGCGAAGGTTCCGCGGCCGAGGGCGAGAAGGACGATTTCATCGAGCATCTCTTTACCGCCAGCACGCACGATTTCCTGATGTTCTTCACGAACACCGGCCGCGTTTACGTCGAGCGCGTGCACGAAATCCCCGACATGGGCCGCGCCGCCAAGGGCCGCAGCATCGCGAACCTGCTTGAACTCAAGAGCGAGGAGAAGATCGCGGCGCTGATCCGCATTCCGTCCAAGACCGGCCCGAACAAGGAAGACCAGACCTGGTCACAGTCCAGCGAAATTTTCTTCGCCACGCAGAACGGGACCGTGAAGAAGACCGCACTGGGCGACTTCGCGAACGTCCGCAAGGGCGGGATCATCGCCATCGGCATCGAAGCCGGCGACTCACTCATCGACGTGAGGCTTACCCGCGGCAGCCAGACCGACGCCGTCGGCCAGGTGACCGATCCCGGTGACGACGTGGTGCTCATCACGCGCGAAGGCATGAGCATCCGATTCTCGGAATCGGATGTCCGATCCATGGGCCGCAATGCCGGCGGTGTCCGGGGCATCACGCTGGAGAAAACGGACGCGGTCGTCGCGCTTTCCGTGGTTGTGGCTGACGCGACGCTGCTGGTTGCGGGCGAAAACGGCATCGGCAAGCGCACCGACTTCGGCGAATACCGCGTACAATCGCGCGGCGGCAAGGGCATCATCACCATGAAGACCACCGATAAGACCGGCGGCGTGGTGGGCGCGTTGGCGGTGCGTGATGCGGATGAAATCATGCTCATCACGGTTGCCGGCCAGATGGTCCGCACGCGTGTCAGCGACATTCGTGAGGCCGGCCGCAACACCCAGGGCGTGAAACTTGTGGAATTGGACCAGAACGACAAGCTGCAGGCAATCGCCCCCGTGATCAGCGAGGAGAAGCAGGAAAGCGAAGTTGATTCACAGCCGGCGGCAGGATGATGCGGGCGGCGCTGCCGCTTAAAACCACCAGGACACGCCAATGATTGGACCGGCGGCATTGATGCCGACGTTCTTGCGGGCCATGTTCGCGTTGGAGAAGTGCTGGAAGCGAAATTCCGCATTCACGGTCCAGTGGCTTGAGAGGAAGTACCGGGTCCCGGCCCCCAAATCCAGGTTGAAATTGAAATTCTGTCCCAGCAAATACCGGTTTGCGTCCGTGGAGGTCAGCCCGGCGCCGGCCTGCACAAAGGGCACGAACCGCCAATTCGGCTGCACAAAATTATAACGGCACCACAAGGTTCCACCGGCGAAGTAGCTGCCCTCGCCGGAGAAAATCGCGTTACCGAAGCCTTCGACTGTCAGCTCGAAATTGCCGCGCAAGGGATTTGTGCTCCCCGGCGCCGGTTCGTTGAGCATGTAGCCGATTTGCACGCCGGTGGTCACGTAATTGACCGTCGGCCGTTTGGCCGTGGAAACAAAGGGCGAGAACATCGGTCCCGAGAAGACGGTTCCCTCCCATGCCCCGGCACGAAAGGCGTCATCAATCGAAAGCTTCCCATCGTCGACCAGAACGGCGCCATCCGCTGAATGGACGGCCGGGAGTATTGCCGCCAGCAACGCGCCGCAGCAGTACTTTTTCAGACTGTGTTTCATGCTCGCTAGTTATGCTAATGGTGATTGTGGTTTTTCCGGCCCGTGCACTGGGCCCGGGCACAGGGGGTTCCACGTTTGTGACTGGCTTTCTTTTTCGGGGGAGGCTGATTCGATGGCAAGTGCGTACACAACACCGCCGGACCTGTTGCAAACTCAGCGCCCGTACCCCATTACGCATCCGATTCCCAAAACTTTGTGACTGCTGTAACGCGGCGCAAAATTAACACCACTGTCCGAATTCGACAATGGACTTTTGCATTCTGTATTTCCCCATTCCGGGGTGAGGTGGATCGCTGCGCGGCAATGCCGCCCTAACGAGAAATGGCGGGAAAATGCAACCTGGCGTGCCGGTAATCCGCGATGCGCCAGCGCAAGAAGGCGGAGGACTTGCCAGGGGTCGCCTTGTTTCGCCGCGGCCAATAGGCGGTGAACTCTTCATCCAATTGTTCCAATTCCCTTATTCCCCGTTCGGCCCGCGTTCGCGCCTCTAAGTGTTTGCCGCCCGCGAGTTTCTGCTGCCAGAGCATGAATTTGCACGACTGCGCGGCCATGCGCGCCGCCAGGTCCAGTTCCGCCGCAAGCACTTCGGCGCTGCGCGTGCCCGGCCGGCCGCGAAGCAGGAGGCTTCGCTGCGCCTCCACCTCCTCCAGGGCCGCCTGCACCCGGCGCGCAGGAATTCGCGCGTAGTATTTCAATCCATCACGACACCACAGTTCGCGGCGTTCAGGGGGCGGAGCGGCGATCACTGCGCCGAACGGCGTGAGGTTCGGCTCCCGGTATTTGAACGCTCGATGCGCCAATCCCAAGCCCATTGCCGCATCCGCCAGGTGGCCGGTTGGATCGCGGAAAATGTCCCGGTTCAATACCGGCGCCAGCAACCGCTCGTTGTGGGTCCGCGCGCACCAACTCAAAGCCGCTCCGGCGAGATACGGCAGATAGCTGACCGCCAGCGGTTGCGGATGGCCGGCATCGCCCCAATCCGTGATCAAATAACCCGTTGCGCCGCGCGCGCTCCCGGCGGCGGCGGCTTCCCCAAGATTCGCGAGGCAGTTGTCATGCTTCCCAATCATCGTCATCCAAGCGGACGTGCCCGGACAAACGTAAAAACTGATTCCGGATTTCGCCAGGACCGCCGTTTCGCGCGCGAAGGGATGGCTGGCTTCGTAGCCCCAATCCAGCGCCACCACGTCGCGCGGCAGTTCTTTCACCAATTCCGGGTAATGCAGGATAATGTCGCCCCAGAACATCATTTGCTTCCCGCGCGCCGAGACTTCGCGATGGATTTTTTTCAGGAACTCGAGATAAACGCGGCCCTTGCCCGCCTTCTCGCAGGCCGCTCGACTCTGCCCACGTCCCAGGTCCCACGTCTCGTCGCAGCCGACATTGAAACGGCCGCTGGTGAAGCATGGCAGCAGTTCGTCATACAAGCCGCGCAAGAACGGAATCGTCCCCGGATTGGTCGGAGCCAATGTGGACGGATAACGCAGGAACGCGCCGCCGTGGTCCGGCCAGGGCTCGCTGGTCTCGGCCAGTTTCTTCAACGGCGGATAAGCCAGCCACTCGCGCAGGTGCCCGAAGGAATTCTGGTTCGGCACCAGTTCGATTCCCAGGCCGCGGCAATGCGCATCCAGCTTCCTGATCTCCGCCGCCGTGAGCGCGCCCCAGTCCTTCCACACCGCCTTATACCCGCGATAGGCGAACGTGTGCTCCGTATAGAGCTGGAGTTCGTTGATTTTGAAATCCGCGAGATGCGCGGCCAGTTCCATGAGGGTTTCCAGCCGCGGCACCCGTCCGCGCGAAATGTCCAGCATCACGCCGCGCTTCGGGAAATCAGCGTAGTCGCGGATTTTCAGGCAGGGCAACTGGCGGCCGAACTCGCGCAACAACTGGCGCAGGGTCGCGATCGCGGCGTGCAATCCCTCCCCGGAACGAAACTGGATTTCGATTCCTTTGGAATCGATTGCCAGAAGATATCCGCCGGGCCCCCGCGGCGCGGACTCGCTGCGAATCGCACGAATTGCCGGCGGGGAAGATTTCGAATGCGCGGAAGAAACGCGCAGGTGAACACCTTGTTCCCCCGCAGCCGCCTGCAATCGTCCGACGATCGGTTGTGCGACCGCTTCCGGTTTCAGCCCGGGGTCCAGCCATAGCGCGCATTCGGCCGGGACAACGAAATGACCCGCCATCCGGCGCAAGGAACGGGGATGGGGAAGCAATTTCAATTGCCGCGCTTCAGCCCTGCGCCGGGATCATTCCCGATTTCCGCGCGTAATTAAAAAGCCCGCCGGCATCCACCACGGGACGCACGTCACCGAGCGGCTTGAAGGAGTAGACCTTGCCGGTGGCTTTCACCGTCACGGTGGCTGCATCGAGGTCCACGGTGACCACGTCGCCGGTCTTCAGGATGTCGCAGAGGCGGTCCTTGACTTCGCAGGGATAAAGCTCGCCGGTCGCCACGCAGTTCCGGAAGAAAATTCTCGCAAAACCCTCAGCCAGGACCACCTTGCAATTCGCCGATCCCATGGCGATGGGCGCGTGCTCGCGGGAGCTGCCGCAGCCGAAATTGCGCCCGCCCACAACGATCGGGTATTCGCTATCGAGCTGCCCGTCCTTCACGAACCGCGTCGGGTAAAGAGAGTCCGGAAGACCGCACAGGGCGTAGGCGCCGAGCTTTTCGTATTCTTCCTTGATGGTCGGAACCAGGTTCAGGTACTGCGCGGGGATGATCTGGTCGGTATCGATGTTGTCGCGCACCACGTAAACCGGTCCTGTAAATACTGATTGCATGGTGTGAATTTGACCGTTGCCCGCCGCATTTTCAACCACATTCACTTCCGCTTCGCCGAGCGGCTGAATGGCATCGCCGACGCGAATGCGGCCGGACTGGACAACCTCCGCCATCACGCCCTGGCGTCCGTTCTCCATCAGTTCGCGCAGGCCCTGGCAGACGGCATCCATTTTTTCGCAAGGAATGCGGGCTTCGTAAAAATTCAGCACCGCTGTCCCGATGGCCACCTGCCGCCCCACAAGTTCCGCGAGCCGCAAACCGGAGGTTTCGATATTGGCCCGCGCCGCGCCGGGTGGGATGGTTTGCAACCCCAGCACGGCCGCGTGCTCGGACAATTGTTCGCGCTCGATGATACTCACCTGACGCCGGGTGGGCTGGCCGGTCTTTCTGCTGAGTCGGGCGAAGTAGCGGTTATCGCCCACGATGCCTTTGTGGGCTTCGAGTTCGATTGCGTCGACGGTTTGGAGGGGCGCGCCGGGTTCGGAGGGGTGGAGGTGAAGTGAGGCGACGCGTCCGGTCTCGATTGCGGTTGGTTGATGCGGGTCGCGCATTGCGGCTAGAATGCCGCAGAGTGAGCGGCAGCGCAAGGTGACTGCTGTCGCGTACCCGGCAGGACGGACCCACTTGAAAATGCCGGGGGAAATTTTCGGGAAGCGTCCGAGTTCTTTCCAACGGCGGATGAGTTGTCATGGGCCGCTGGGAAAGCGGCGTCAAGCCGCCGCACTCCAGGACGCTGGCGCGCGGGGTGTGGGCTCGTTGGATTGTGGGACGGCCTGCATCGCGGTATACGGCGGGGCGAATTTTCGGTATTGGGAGGCGGATTTGGCGCAAGTGGTTGAAGATCAGGGGGATTTTCTTTGTCCGTACTTTTTGGGATTGGACCGTCGTTGTCCTACCCCCCAGGGCATGATGAAAGCAAAAAAAATTGTGGATTATCAGATTCTCAGATTTTCAGATTATCAAATTGGGATGGCGGCGGTGATACGGGGCTGCACTCCCAAGGCGCGTCCGTGCCGGCCAGGGCTGCTGCGGAGGAGGAATTGTGCCGGGGTCATTCCGGACGGGCACCGGCCTGGAGGCACGAATGCTTTCGCGCGCCTTTTTGTGGGCGTGTCGCACGTACCGCGCAGATATAAAGGCGCGGGAGCTGCGACGGGCATTTTGCGGAAGCAAATCCGCTTCAATGCGTTGCAAAAATCAGGGGTGGGATAATCGCCGATAATCGCAGGAAAAAATATGCGTGCGAATGCTGATTGGCGACTATGTGCGAACCGATTGAAGGGATGCGGGATACAAGAGGCTGGGCGCAGGGTGGAAGAATGTATGACACGATCCCCCTATGCCGGGAGGGGCTTCGGTGGACAAGGAAGGGAAAATCCGGGTGAATCAAACCAAATCAAACCTTTCAACCTTGGACCGGGGCAAGGGAGAAAGGCCGAACGCCAGGTTGAATTGGACACGCATGCAACGGAAAACATTGCTGCGGCTGGTCCGTTGGACTCAGCCGCGCTCCACCAAAATGATGGAGCCGGGGAAGGTAGAAAGGCCGAACGCCAGGTTGAGTCGGACACGCGTGCAACAGAGAATATTGCTGCGGCTGGTCCGTTGGACACAGCTGCGGTCCGCCAAAATGAGGGAGCCGGGGAAGGTGGAAAGGCGGAACGCCAGGTTGAGTCGGGCACGCATGCAACGGAGAATATTGCTGCGGCTGGTCCGTTGGACTCAGCTGCGGTCCGCCAAATTGAGGGGTGGAATCCGGGTGAATCAAACCAGATCAAACCTTTCAACGGTGGACCCGGGAAAAGTAGAGAGGCCGAACGCCAGATTGAGGCGGGCACGCATGCAACGGAGAACATTGCTGCGGCTGGTCCTTTGGACACAGCCGCGCTTGTATCTTGGCTTTGCCGTCGAAAGAGGGCATTTCCCTGGGGACGCTCGGGGACAGAGAACCGGGTAAATCCTAGCCGCGCTAGAGCTTCAAAGCTCCTTCGGAGATT
>Ga0070741_10000377_pt1 | contig 165781 bp, 142 predicted proteins | sample Coa_R1_4_FD_66440 | JGI IMG/M metagenome (GOLD analysis project Ga0070741, IMG submission 66440) | Surface soil microbial communities from Centralia Pennsylvania, which are recovering from an underground coalmine fire - Coalmine... | ecosystem: Environmental > Terrestrial > Soil >... | reverse complement strand
GGGCGCCTGCTCGCATGATCAGTCGAGTAATCCGGGCGGAACCCCGTCCAGCGAGCAATCGAGTCCGAGCACGCCGCCGTCGAACGAGCAGGCGCCGCCACCGGCCAATGCACCGAGCTCCCAGCCCGGTGGTGCGCCGGAGCAGAACCCGCCGCCGCCGCCGCCGAGCACGAACCCCAACGCGCCGCCGCCGGCCAATCCGCCGCCGAGCCAGAACGGCAACCCGCCGCCGCTGTGATCTGAATGGCGGCCCGGCGCCCGACCGGTAGCCGCAGCCACTCATTTCGGCGCTTCCGCCTCGTCCGTACGCGATGCGGAGGCGCCGAATCGCTCGGGCCGATTCGATCAGGAAAGAATAACGACAACAGCATGAATTCCGACTCGCCGCTCGGCTACGCCCGTTGGCGCCCTCATCCTTGGCACGGGCTCACCCCCGGGCCGGATTGTCCGCGCGTGGTCAATGCGTTCATCGAGATCACGCCGTTCGACCTCATGAAGTACGAGGTGGACAAGGCCACGGGCTATCTGCGCGTGGACCGTCCACAGCGCACCTCATCGCACCCGCCCTCGCTCTACGGCTTCGTTCCGCAGACCTATTGCGGTGAGCGGGTACGTCTCTTGGCGGCAGACTGCGATCGGGGTGACGGCGATCCACTCGACATCTGTGTCATCAGCGAGCGGCCGATCACCCACTCGGAGATCCTGCTGCGGGCTCGCGTTCTCGGAGGCCTGAAGATCATCGATCGCGGCGAGGCCGACGACAAGATCGTCGCGGTGCTCGATGGCGACTACATCTGGGGCGGCGCGAGGGACCTCACCGACATCCCAGAGGCGCTGCTCGAACGGCTGGAGCACTACTTCTCTACCTACAAGCTGGTGCCGGGCGAGCCGCCGAAGATCGCTGTCGTGGGCCGGTATGGCTACGAGCACGCCGCGCGCGTCATCACCGCGGCCATCGAGGACTACCGCGAGATGGTCGGCGGAATGACCGAAGACACGAACAGCGCGGCGCGCCGCTGACCGGGGAGCGACATCGGGAATGAAGCGGCCGGGCGAGTACCCTCCCATAGCGGACTATGCGCTCATCGGCGACTGTCATTCGGCAGCGCTCATCTCCCGGCAGGGCTCGATCGACTGGTGTTGCCTGCCGCGCTTCGATTCGGACAGCTGCTTCGGGCGTCTGCTCGACTGGGGCAACGGCGGCTACTTCGAGATCTGCCCCGAGGGGCGCTTCAGCACGCAGCGCGAGTATCTGGAGAGGAGCCTGGTGTTGGTCACCACCTACCGCTCGCCGGGCGGTGAGGCGCGGGTCATCGACTTCTTCGCCATGCGCAGCGGCGGTCGGCAGCGGCCGCGCCGCGAGATCGTGCGGATCATAGAAGGCGTCAGCGGCTCTGTGAAGCTCAACGTCAGATTCGTGCCGCGCTTCGATTTCGGCGAGGTCAAGCCCTGGATCCGCCCTTCGACCAAGGGCACCTATGTCGCGGTCGGCAGCAACGCGGGGCTCGCGATCCTCGGCGACGTGCTCCTTCATCCCGGGAGCGATCACGACCTCGAGGGGACCCTGGAGGTCCATGCGGAATCGCGCCAGCACCTCGCCGTGCAGTTCCTGCCGCCCGAGGAGTGCGAGGGCCCGCACCTCGCCGAGAAGGTGCGGGTGCAGGTCGATGAGCACTACGAGGAGACGCTGCGCTGGTGGCGCGAGTGGTCCGGGAAAATCGTTTACCGCGACGGCCAGGGAACCAGCATCGTGCGCTCGGCCATCGTGTTGAAGGCCCTGTGTTATGCGCCGACCGGGGCGATCGTCGCGGCGCCGACGACCTCACTCCCGGAGGCGATCGGCGGTGAGCGCAATTGGGACTACCGCTTCTGTTGGATCCGGGATTCGATCTTCACCGTGCACACGCTCGGCAACCTCGGCCTGCAGGCGGAGGCAGGCGGCATGCGGCGCTTCATTCAACGCAGCGCTGCGGGCAACGCGGATGAGCTGCAGGTGTTGTATGCGGTGGATGGCAAGCGGCGAGTGCCGGAGATCGACCTGAAGAAGCTCGACGGCTGGCGCGGCTCGCGGCCGGTACGGATCGGCAACGGCGCGGCCGAGCAGTTCCAGGCTGACGTGTATGGGCTGGTGATGGAGCTGTCATGGCGCTGGAGTGAGCGCGGCGAGCGGCCGGATGACAACTACTGGGGATTCCTGACCGCGATCGTCGAGGCGGCGATCGCCAGGCGCCACCTGCCGGACCGGGGCATCTGGGAGGTGCGCTCGCGGCCGATGCATTTCGTCCAGTCGAAAGTGATGTGCTGGGCGGCGGTCGACAGCGGCATCGCGCTCGCGGAGCGCTACTCGCTGCCCGCGCCGGTCGACCGCTGGCACGAGGAGCGCGATGGCATACGCCGGGACGTCGAGAAGCGTGGCTATGACCGCAAGCGGGGCGTTTTCGTCCGCAGCTACGGCAGCCGGGATGTCGATGCGGCGCTGTTACTGTTGCCTGCCGTCGACTTCGTGGCCTGGGATGATGAGCGGATGGTCCGCACGACCGATGCCATCCGGGAGGATCTCGTGCTCGATGGACTGGTGCAACGCTACAAGGCGAAGGACGGCTTGAAGGGAACCGAGGGCGTCTTCGTGGCGTGCACGTTCTGGCTGGCGGAGTGCCTGGCGCACCAGCGACGGCGGAAGGAAGCGCACGAGGCCTTCGAACGGGCGTGCCGCTGCGCCAACGATCTCGGCCTCTTCGCGGAGGAGTACCAGCCGAAGCTCGGTGAGATGTTGGGCAACTTTCCACAGGGACTCACGCATCTGGCGCACGTGTCGGCCGCGATGGCGCTCGAGAGTACCGCTGAAGCGGGGCCTTCGCGCAAAGGGGGGCGCTCCGGGGACTGAGGGCTCTGGCACGACGGTTGCGCTGTGCCGCGTATGCTCGACATTCCGGCTTGGGTCGGCGCATGTACACGGGAGATCTGGGCGCTCATCAAGGACGCCGTCAACGGCTGGAGTGAGCATCACGCCTCCCGGATCGGGGCGGCGCTCGCCTTCTACACCGTATTCTCGCTCGGACCGATTCTCCTGCTCGCCGTAGCGGTGGCTGGATTCTTCTTCGGGCAGGGCACGGCGCGCGGCGAGATCTATCGGCAGATCACTGACCTGATCGGTCCACAGGCCGCGGCTCAGGTGCAGATGGTGCTGGTGCATGCACACCGGCCCACCGCCGGAGTGGTCGCGACCGTCATCAGCCTCGTAACGCTGTTACTCAGCGCGGATACTGCGCTCGTCGAGTTGAAATCCGGGCTGGACGAGATCTGGGGTCTGCCGTCCGACAGCCGCCGCTGGTACTGGTCGTATCTGCGCACTCGCCTGCTGTCCGTCGCACTGATCTTCGCGCTCGGTATCCTGCTGCTGGCGTCGCTGCTCTTCAGCGCTGCGCTGGGCGCCCTCGAAGCGCTGTCGCGCGGCATCATCGTCGTGGGCGTGATTCTCCACTTGACGAGCTCTCTCGTTTCGTTTGCGCTCGCGGCGCTGCTCTTTGCGACCGTCTACAAGGTGTTGCCGAGCGTCCGTCTCGCATGGAGGGATGTCGCGATCGGGGCGCTGATCACGGCAGTGCTCTTCATCGTTGGGAAATACGCGATCGGGCTCTACCTCGGCAGCAGCACCGTTGCCTCGACGTATGGGGCGGCGGGCTCGGTGATCGTGGTACTGCTCTGGGTGTACTACTCCGCGCAGGTGTTCCTGTTCGGGGCGGAGCTCACGCGCGGATATGCCTGCCGCTTTGGCTCGAGGAAAGGTATGGCACCTTCACACATGTGCCCGCAACCCTAGGCGGCGCGCCCGGCCGGAGTCACGGGCTCCAAGCGGGTACGGCAATGCGTTCGCTCGACCGCTTGCGGTCGAAGAACAGATCCGCTCCAAGGTGTTGCCGCACCCGGGCCTCCTCGGCCTGATATTCGGGCGTATCCCACCGGCCAGGGTCAGGGGACAGGCCGATGAGGACGCCGGCACCGGCTGCTGCCACGAGGTGAGATCGCGCGGTGCGGACCCGATTCCTGCCGACGTGCTCGCACAGCCGTCTACCGAAGAAATTCAGCCAGAACAGCCCGGGCAGATACCGGCCGAAGTCTCGGCCGATGGCCTCGATGCGGGGCGTGAGGCTCATGACCTTCGCCCAGTACTCGGCAGTGGCGCTCGCGTGGCCCCACGCCGGTGCCAGCTGCTCGCAGAGCGCAGCGAAGAGCTTTCCCGTCCATTCGCCGCCCGAGGGCCTGCGTGCCGTGGCGCCCCGGAGCTGCACGCTGATCCTATTTCCAAGAGACCGCTTCTCACCCAAACGACTCAACACCGTCCGGTCGACCGATATGACCAAGGTCAGATCGCGGTGATTCCCACGCAACTCCGCGTCACCGGAGGGCCGTTCGAATTCCGGCTGACCGTACTGCTGAACGAGCGCCCGGTACGTCGGTCCACGCTCATAGCACGCCGACAACACGGCCTCCTTCAGCGCCCCGGGGCGTGATATGTCCACGGGCCGCTGGTCGCGCGCGCTCCGCCACACGCGCAGCTTGCTGCACCATGCCCGTGCGTGGGTCGTGAGGATCCGCTGAAGAACGTCGAGCTCATCGCCAGGGTCGATCCAGCGGTCGAACACGATTTCCGCATCCAGATCCCATGGCGAGATCGTGACCGTGGGCCCATTTTCCTTGCGCAGCACCATATTGATGCTCACGTCACCCATGCCATCGGAATAGACAATATTGGAATTGGCGCGCCCGACTGGATTCGAACCAGCGACCTGCAGCTTCGGAGGCTGCCACTCTATCCAACTGAGCTACGGGCGCGCCGCCCGGACCGGGGACCGGGATGATACGCGGACGGCGGTCCCAGCGCTAATTACGCCCCCGGTCATGCCCCAGGCGTCGCCTTCCAGGCGTTATTGCTGCGATCCTTGTCCGGCAGCACCTCGTCGGGATCGATGGTCACGGCTTTGATCGGCCGCGTCGTGTCGACCGTCAGATCGACCTCCTTTTGCTGGATCCAGGTCTCGGCGGGCAGCTGGATGCGCTCACTGCTGCCGTCCTGGAAATCGAGCCGCACGACCGCCGGCAGCACGAGCCGATCGAGGTTGGCGATGCCGATAACGGCGCCCTTGCTCCAGCTGCCGCGCACGGGATGGACCCCCTGTACCGCAAAGTCGAGCGTCCAGTTGTGCAGGTACCAGCCGCGCCAGAACCAGGAGAGATCCTCGCCCGCGGCGCTCTCCATGGCGCGGAAGAAATCCGACGGCTTCGGGTGCCGGTACGCCCAATCAGTGATGAACTTGCGGAACGCCCAGTCGAAGCGGTTCGGTCCGAGGATCTGCTCGCGCAGCAACGCGAGGCCGAGCGCCGACTTGAAGTAGGTGACCGGATGACGATACTTCTCTGCGACCTGATCGGCACGCGTGAGCAGCGTGGGGGCATTCGGGTCCTCGAGCGTTCGCAGGATCTCGTCGGATGGATTGCCGCCACCTGGCGCGTACTCGGGGTCGCGCTTCGGTCCGAAGACGCCGTGCTCGAAGTCCTCGGCCTCGTAGATGTCGATGAAGGTATTGAAGCCTTCATCCATCCACTGGTCGCGACGCTCATCGAATCCCACGATCATCGGGAACCAGGTGTGGCCGAACTCATGCGCGGTCAGCGCGAACAGGTCCTTGCCTCGATCCGTGTAGTCGTCGAAGACGATGGCCGGATACTCCATGCCGCCGATGGGCCCGGCGACGGCCGCGGCCGTCGGATACGGGTAGTCGAATCCCCATCGCCGGGAGAACTGCTCCAGGGAATACTTCGTGTATTCCGTGGCGCGGCCCCAGGCCCGCGGCCCGGCGCTCTCGATGGGATAGAACGACATGGCGAGGCCGCTCTTGCCGCCGGACAGATTGAACCGCGCCGCATCCCACATGAATGCCCGCGAGGCGGCAAACGAGACATCGCGCGCTTCGCGGATGCGGAAATGCCAGGTGCGCGTATCCTGCTGCGCAGGCTGGCTGCGCAGCTCGCCGACTTCCCCGGCAGTGCGGATCATGACCGTTTGGTCGCTGGAGCGCGCCTGCTGAAGGCGCTGGCGCTCGGGCGCATCCAGCACCTCGCCGGGGTTCTCCAGCTCGCCGGACCCGGCCACCAACATGTCGGCGGGCACGGTCACGTAATAGTCGAAGTCGCCGTACTCGAGGTAGAACTCGGAGCCGACATAAGGCAGCGTATCCCAGCCGCGCAGGTCGTCGTAGACCGCCATTCGCGGGTACCACTGAGCGATGTCGAAGATCTCCCCGTTGCGGGTGTGAATGTGGCCCGTGCGGCCGCCGAACGCGCCGGGCACGGTGAAGTGGTACCGAATGTGGATTTCCAACTTGCCGCCGCGCGGCGCGAGCGCTCGCGGGAGCCTGATCTGCATGCGCGTATCGGACACGATGTAGTCGGCATTGACGAGCCGGCCCGAGCGACCGACCTGGACGGCCTCGAGCACATCGCCATCGGTGTGTTCGCTGGAGCGGTAGCCGTCGGCGTGAACGTACCTCGAGCGGGCATCCTTGCGGTAGGTGTTCTGATCGAGCTGCAGCCAAAGGCTCGCCAACGGCTGCGGGCTGTTGTTGGTGTAGGTGATCACCTCGCTGCCCGCGAGCCGGGCGGTCCGGGCGTCGAGGCTGGCGTGAATCACGTAGTCGGCGCGGTTCTGCCAGTACTCCGGCCCCGGCGTACCATCGCCGGCCCGATAAGCATTGACCGGATCGGGTAGTGTGAGCGGTGCGAAGGCCTGCAGCGGGTCATAGTCAGATGCGGTCGGCGCCGTCGCGTGGGCGACGGGTATGACGCCTGTCGGCCCGGGCTTTCCCGAGCAACCGGCGATCGCAACCAACGTGAGCAGTGCAGCGCCGGTGATGCCTCGTCCGCGCGGGTCGAATCGGGTCCCGAGGCCGCGCAGGCTGCTCCTTCGGCTGCTCGCTCCGGTCATAGGCCCGGCTCCGTGGCGAGCTTCCTCATCAGCCGGTAGGTGAACTCGACGGTACTGTAGAAATCATCGATCTGCTTGCGCTCATCGCGGCCGTGCATGCGTAAATCATTGAGGTCGTTCCAGCCGCCGCCGACGCCGTAGGAAGGAATTCCAGCGGCGCGCGTGAAGATACTGTCGCTCGCGCCGGCCGCCATCTGCGGCAACACCACGACGCCGGGCCACATGCTGTGGGCAACCTGAGTGATGGCCGCCATGACCTTTGGATCGGGTACGGTCTCAGGCGCAGGCTGCACGGGCTCCAGAAGACTGACCTTGATGCCGGGATCGGCCGCGACTTTTTGCAGCCTCAGCAGCGTTTCCTTCTCCGTCTCCCCGGGGAACACGCGACATTGAACGGTCGCCTCCGCGCTCGAGGGCAAGGCATTCTCCTGTACGCCTGCCTTCAGCAGGGTGGCGACGCAGGTCGTATGAAGGATCGCGTTCATCGCGACATCGCGTGCGGCGACGCGCCGGGCCACCGCCACATCGAGCGGGTCCCTGGAAAGTGTCATGAGATCCGCACGCTTGCGGCCGCTCGCGAATTGCGCGGTCGCCGCGAAGTAGGCACGGGTGGTGGCGTTGGTCTTGAAGGGGAACTGATAGCGAGCCAGCCGCGTGAGCCCGCTCGAGAGCTGGTAAATCGCGTTGTCGGCACGGGGTTCCGAGGAATGGCCGCCCTTGTTCGTGGTTACCCAGCGGAACGTCATGTAGGTTTTCTGGACGGTCTCGACGCTGAAGTCGAGGCGCTTCCCGGCCACGATCTCTCCCGAGCCGCCATCGGGATTGATCACGAGGCCCGCATTCACCAGGTCGCGATCGTGCTCGAGGAGCCAGTGGGGACCGTCCTGCTCCAGACCCACTTCCTCGTCCGCCGTGAATGCCACGATGATGTCGCGGTCGGGCACGAAGCCTGTTTCCTTCAGCCTGATGAGCGCCGCGGCCGCCGCGGCATCCTCGTCCTTCATGTCGGAGGTGCCGCGACCGTAGAAGAAGCCATCCTTCTCGGTGAACTCGAAGGGCGGCAGAGACCAGTCTTCCGGCCGCGCATCCACCACATCGATGTGGCAGATCCACATCACGGGCTTGCCACTGCCCTTGCCCTCGAGGCGCACCACCAGATTGACCTGCTGAGGCCACGGAGTTTCGGGCACCAATTTCATCTCATCGTCGGTGAAGCCAGCGGCCTTGAAGCGCGCATAGAGCGCCTCGGCCACGCCCTTGGTGCCGACGGGGTGTATGGAGCGGATCTCGACGATCTGCTTGAAGATGTCGTGCGCGAGGCGCCGGTTGTCCTCGGGCGGCATGGGGCCGGGGGCCGGCCAGCCGGGCGTTGCAGCGGATGCCGCAGTGGTGAGCAGGAGCGCGCAGACGAGCGTGCCGAGCCTCGAAGGATGGTGCATGGTCCCCTCTGACGCCGCGGTAACCGCGGAACATCTTGTGTGGCCCCGCAGCTTAGTGGCAATGAGGAAATTGCGCCGCGGGCCCGCGATGGTCCGTGCAAGGCCTGCGGCGAAGCGCCTGTCCGGGCTCCCGGTGCTCGGCGCCCCGCAGCTTCGGGTATTTACGAAGGCGCGAGCCGAACCGCTATACTGCGAGCTTCGTGTTCGCAAGTCCCTGGTGAGGCCTCGGTGAGTAAGCAGGACACCCATTTCATCAACATGTTCAGCCTGGTGATCGGCGTGCTGGTCGCGATCGCCATAGTGATCTTCGTCGTGGCGCGGAGCGTTGGGGAACGCACCGAAGGCCGCCAGATGATGGGTGAGCCGGACTACTACAAGAGCGTCGAGGCGCGCGTCGCCCCTGTCGAGCAGGAGGCCGTCGCCGGGCAGAACAACGCCGCGCTCGCCATCAAGCCACCGGCTGGCGCCACGGCGGAGGCAGGCGGCTCCTCGGGCCAGGCCATGCCGACCAGCGGCAAAGAGCTCTTCGAGCAGACCTGCAGTGCCTGCCATGGCGCCGGCATCGCAGGCGCACCGAAGGCGGGTGACAAAGCGGCGTGGGCGTCCCACATCTCCAAGGGCCTGCCCACCCTGTACGACCACGCGCTACACGGCTTCACGGGCTCCAGCGGAACGATGCCCGCCAAGGGCGGACGTGCCGACGTGCCGGATCCGATGGTCGAGCAGGCGGTGAACTACATGGTCTCGCTCGTCGCCCCGGGCATGGTCAGCGGCAAGAAGAAGTAGCGCACCGCCGCTCCCGTATCGCCGGAATACGGCTCAGAACGAAAAGCAGCACGGCCGCGAACGCGGCGAGTGTTGATGGCTCGAGATGGCCGGGGCCCTCGTTCGCCCATTGACCGAATTTGTCTAATTTATCTATTTCGTCCATAATAGACGACAAAGGAGGTCGCGATGCGCCACATATCAGCCACTGACGCGAAGCAGAAACTCGCAGCGCTGCTCGATGCGGCTCAGCGGGAGCCGGTGGTCATTCGCCGGCAAAAAAGAGATGTCGCCGTGCTGCTCTCGACCGCCGAGTACGACAGGCTTCGCGGGCTCAACGTTGCGGAGTTTCAAGAATTTTGCGATCGGGCTGGTCGCAAGGCCGTGGAGCAGGGCTTGACGGAGAAGAAGCTTGCCGCGCTCCTCGCCGACGACAATGCCGCGCGCAGTCGAGCGCATCGTCGCTGATACCAACAGCCTGGTCAGCAGGCTCCTCCTCCCGGCCTCGGTACCGGCCAAGGCCGTGCGCAAGGCTGTGGACGAGGGCCAGCTTCTGGTTTCGGACGCCACGCTTGGGGAGCTCTCGGACGTATTGTCGCGTCCCAAATTTGATCGTTACATCAGCCTGGAGGATCGGCAGGCGTTCATCCGGGTCCTAAACCGTATTGCAGAGCGGGTGGTGATCACCTCACCAGTTACTGCGTGCCGTGACCCTAAGGACGACAAGTTCCTCGAGGTGGCGCTGAACGGAGATGCAGATGTCCTCATGACAGGCGATAGCGATCTGCTCGAGCTCCATCCCTTCCGCGGTATCGAGATCATCACGCCCAAACAGTACTTCATCGATAGGCTTTTACCGCGGCGAATCGGGCTCCAGTCTCTCTAGTTTACAGCTCAAATATGAGCCACAAAGCGGCTGTGCGGTGATGACAGATCAAATTTGATCGGTTATGGGCAGCGGTCAGCGGCAAGCGGAGCCAGCCCACTCCCGGTCGAGACATCGCAACATGATGGCCTCGCTGATATGGGTGCCGGCGATGTCCTCGTGTCCATCGAGATCCGCAATGGTTCGGGCCAGCTTGAGCACGCGCTGCCGCGTCCGCCCGGAGAACCGCAGATGTCTCATGGTGCGATCCAACAGGACACGGGCGGCGGGTTGCAGCGAGCAACACCGCTCGATCTGGGCATCGCTCAGGCGCGCGTTGCAGCGTCCCTGCCGCGCGAGCTGACGCGAGCGGGCGGCGGTGACGCGCGCGGCGAGCGCCGCGCTCGATTCTTCTCTGCCAATGCTGTCGTCAAAGTCGCGGACTTCCAGCCGGGGAACCTGCACGTGCATATCGAGACGGTCGAGCAGCGGGCCTGAGATCCGGGCGCGATATCGAAGAGCCTCCGCCGGCGTACAGCGGCACCGACCGGAAGGATCGCCCAGGTAGCCGCAAGGGCAGGGATTCATCGCAGCTACCAGTTGGAACTCCGCCGGATACTCCGCGTGCGCTGCGGCTCGGGAGACCCTCACCACGCCTGCCTCGAGCGGCTCGCGTAGCGCCTCGAGCACGGCGCGCTCGAACTCCGGCAGCTCATCGAGAAACAGCACGCCGTGGTGCGCGAGGCTGATCTCTCCGGGCCGCGCGTGCGAGCCACCGCCGACCAGCGAGACAGCGGAGGCCGTGTGATGGGGAGAGCGGAATGGGCGACGGCCGAAGCTGCTCATGTTGAAGCCGGTGGAGCTGACGGACGCGATCGCTGCGCAATCCAGGGCCTCACCCTCCCCGAGCGGCGGCAGCAAGCCCGGCAGGCGCTGCGCCAACATGCTCTTGCCGCAGCCCGGCGGACCGATCATGAGCAGGCTGTGCGCACCGGCGGCCGCGATGAGCAACGCCCGTTTGGCCTGGAGCTGTCCTCTGACATCGCTCAAGTCGGTTGCGGCACCGCAGTGCGGCTCCGATGTCCGATCTCCCATGCCCGATGAATGCAGAGGCAGCGGCTCCTCCCCGGAGAAGTGCTGGCAGACTTCTCTCAGATGTGAAGCTGTCCGGACGCGGGTCGCGGCACCCACGAACGCCTCGTCTGCGTTGCAGGCGGGGACGATTACTTCATGTCCATCCCGTTTGGCATGCGCGGCTGCGAGGAGGATGCCTCGTACCGACTTTATCTCGCCTCGCAGGCCGAGCTCGCCGTAGAGCTCGCAGGCGGACGGGGCGTGTGCGCCTGCCTGCCGGAGCTGGCCGGATGCGATGAGAATACCGAGCGCGATGGGCAGCTCGAATCTGCCGCCCTCCTTAGGGATCTCCGCGGGTGCGAGGTTGACGACGATGCGACCGGAAGGAAACTCGAAGCCGCACGAGAGTAGAGCTGCCTGCACCCGATCGCGGCTTTCACGTACGACTGTCGCGGGCAGACCTACCAGATGGAATGCGGGTAGGCCGTTCGCCACGGTGACTTCGACCTCGACCAGCGGCGCTTCGAGGCCCACCTGAGCCCGGCACAAGAGTGTTGCGACGCGCAACGACACACGCCGTCCCTGGTCTGAGCGATGCGCCGCGAGGTCCCTCAGTGTCCGGGTGACTGGTCCAGGGGAGCGGGGGCGGGCGTACCGGCTGCAGCAGGAGCCGCCGAGCCCTCCAATGCCTGCAGTCGCGCTTCCAGCTCCGCCAGGCGGGCGCGGGTGCGCTCGAGCACGCGGGTCTGGGTATCGAACTCGTCCCGGGTCACCAGGTCGAGCTTGCCGAGGCTCGAGCGGAGCACTGCGCGGAAGTTGGTTTCGAGATCCTTGCTGACGGTCCGAAACGCCGGTGGAACGTTTTCCAGCAGTCGGCGCGCGATCTCATCGATGCGGAAGCTGTCCATCATCTCCTACCTCCAAGTGCGATGCCCCCCGATGGGGCGGAGCCTCTGGCGCGCAGCACCAAAACGGTGCGCGTCGGATCATGCGGCAACGCAAGCCACGGAAAGCGCATCGGAAATGTCGTGGCATGGATTCTGCACCCCGACTGCCCGCTTCACCAGCTTACGCGCGCGACGTGCGGTCGTCAGCCTTCATTCGTGGCCCGATCGCCCGGAAACGCGCCCAAAGACTCGCGAACGTCCGGGAGACCACATGCGCACCGCTTCGATCCTCTTGAAGGCGATCCTTCGAATGACGGCCGTCGCCGCCCTCGCGACCCTCGCACCGACGCTGGCGTGGGCGGCCGATGCGCCGGTACCCAACAAGGGCGACACAGCCTGGATGCTGACTTCCACCGCGCTCGTGCTGCTGATGTCCGTGCCGGCGCTCGGCCTCTTCTACGGCGGGCTGGTCCGCACGAAGAACATGCTGTCGGTGCTGATGCAGGTGTTCGTCGGGTTCGCGCTGATCACGGTGCTCTGGTGCATCTACGGCTACTCGCTCGCCTTCACGCAAGGCAACGCCTTCATCGGCGGGGCGAGCCGGCTCTTCCTCAACGGCACCTTCAATCCGGTGACGGGTGCCTACGCCACCGTCGGCACGTTCGACAAGGGCGTGGAGATGTATGAGCTGGTGTACGTCGCCTTTCAGGCCACCTTCGCCGCCATCACCTGCTGTCTGATCCTCGGCTCGCTGGTCGAGCGGATCAAGTTCTCCGCCATCCTGCTCTTTCTGACATTCTGGTTCACGTTCTGCTATTGCCCGGTCGCGCACATGGTCTGGTTCTGGCCGGGACCTGACGCTTACACCGCCACGGCCAACGTCGATGCGGTCAATGCGACCGGGGGTCTCATCTGGCAATGGGGCGCCCTCGATTTCGCAGGCGGCACGGTGGTACACATCAATTCCGGCGTCGCCGGCCTCGTGGGCGCGATGATCCTCGGCAAACGCATCGGCCTCGGCCGGGAGCCGATGGCGCCGCACAGCGTGACCATGACCATGATCGGTGCCTCGCTGCTCTGGTTCGGCTGGTTCGGCTTCAATGCCGGCTCTGCGCTGGAGGCCAACGGCTCGGCTGCGCTTGCTTTCCTGAACACCTATCTCGCAACCGCCTGCGCGGTGCTCTCGTGGATGGCGGTCGAGTGGCTGATGAAGGGCAAGCCGTCGATGGTGGGCGCGGCCTCGGGCGCGGTGGCGGGCCTGGTGGCGATCACGCCCGCCGCAGGCAACGTTGGCATTCCAGGCGCCTTCGTAATTGGCCTCTGCGTGGGGGTTGTCTGCTTCTGGGGCGTCACGGGCCTGAAGAAGATGCTGCGGACCGATGACGCGCTCGATGTATTCGGCGTCCACGCGCTCGGCGGCACCTTCGGTGCGCTCATGACGGGGATTTTCAACGACCCGGCGCTGGGCGGTCCCGGGCAGGTCATCAACTGGGCGACCGGTGCAACGGGGTATCCCGGCATTTGGGCGCAGTTGCTGATACAGGCCAAGGCCGTCGCGCTGGTGATCGTGTGGACGGCGGTGGTCGCTGCGATCGGCTTCTACCTGCTGAAGCTCGTGATGGGTATCCGGGTGTCCGAGGAGGACGAGCGTGAGGGCCTGGACATCACCTCGCATGGCGAGCGTGCTTACGACATGTAATCGCGCGGGCGGCTGAAGGGACCCGGGAGCCCCGGGGCTGCTGCTGCGGCCCCGGGGCTTTCCTGCTTTTTGGGACGGATTGCGCTTTATGTGAGAGGCGGCTGCCCCTTGTGTGACCGAGTTCAAAGGACGGGAGCGGGCCAAGGTGGAAAATGGGGGTGCTCCGGGGAGTAAGGTCATGTCACGATTCATCGTCATCCTGCTGGCCACCTCGCTTGCCGCCCTCGTCGGGGCGGCCGGTATCGCACGGGCCGATGTCATCTATCAGTGGACTGATGCACACGGTGAGGTGCACTACACCGATCAGTGGGTGCCGGGCGCCAAGATCATCAGGACCACCACCGCGCACGCACCAGCCCCGGCCCCGAGCGCCATGCAGGGCATCCAGAGCGAGAGCAACGCCGCCTCCCATGTGATCAAGCAGCAGGAGGATGCGCAGGCCGTGCAGCAGGACGTCGCCAAGGCCCGCGCGATGCGCTGCGGGCAGGACAAGGCGCAGTACCAGAAGCTGGTCGAGTCGCGCCGCATTTTCACCACCGACAAGAACGGCCAGCGCCAGTACCTTTCCGATGCGGATGCCGATGCGGCACGCCTCAAAGCCCGCCAGGCCATGGACGCCGACTGCGGCACCGGCGGCTAGCGCGAGCGCGATCCGATTCTGATCCGTTCCGTACGGCGGTCCTTCGCACTATAGTGTCGCTCCGCGGCTATCCTGGCCGCCTGTGGTAGCGGAGCCATCAAGACATGCGCGTTGGATTCGTCGGATTGGGGGCCATGGGTATTTCCATGGCCCGAAACCTCCATCGTGCGGGGCTGCTGACGGCGGTCTGGAACCGTTCGGCGGAGAAGGCGCGCGCACTGGCTGCGGAGCTCACCGTCAAGGCACCGGATACGCTTGCAGGGCTGGCCGGGGAGGCCGATGCCGTTGTTCTTTGTGTCTCGGCCGACGCCGATGTACTGGAGGTCGTGCGCGCACTGGCTCCCGGCCTCGCCCCCGGAAGTCTCGTGATCGACTGCTCGACCGTGGCGGCCGATACCGCACGCAAGGCGGCGGAGCTTCTGGGTAAGCAGGGCGTCGAGTTCCTCGACTGTCCGGTGAGCGGCGGTACCGAAGGAGCGCGCGAGGGGACCCTGGCCATCATGGCGGGCGGCAGCGAGGAGGCGTTCGAGCGCGCCCGTCCGGTGCTGCAGGCCATGGGCAGGACGATCGCTCATTTCGGCCCGACCGGCAGCGGCCAGGCCGCAAAGGCGACCAACCAGATCATGTGCGCCGGCATCATCGAGGCGGTCTCCGAGGCGATGGCATTCGCCCGCGCCCAGGGACTGCCGCTCGAGAAGCTCATCGATACCCTGGGCAAGGGCGCGGGCTCGAGCTGGTACTTCGTGCATCGCGCCCCCAACATGGCCCGCGGCAGCTATCCGGCCGGCTTTCGCGTACGGTTGCATGCCAAGGACCTGACCATCTGCCGTGACATGGCGGCGCGGTTCGGGGTGGCGCTGCCGGTAGTCGAGCGGATGCTGAGCGAGTACGCGGAGCTCATCTCCCGCGGGTACGGCGATGAAGACATCTCCGCCTCCTTCCGCCTGAAGGCGGAGCTGTTCGAGCCCTCACGAGGACGCGCTCCATCCGCCTGACCCGAAGCGAGTTGCTGCGGCAGGCGCTGCGCGGCAGCGCGGAGTCCTTCTACCTTCCGGATTTCTGCGCCTCGCGCGCGGCGCTCGGGATCGTCGTCATCGTCGAGTTGACGGCGATCGTGCTCTCACTCGCGCGGTCGGGTGGAGCGATCGACTTCTGGGCGGACCTGGCGCGGACCTCACTCTTCCTTCTTTGGGTAGGCCTCGTCTGCGCAGGGCTCCTCTGCTGGAGCCGCGGCCGCCTCGAGCGACTGACCGTTGCCCGCGGCTCGGCGGTGGTGCTGTTGCTCCTCACGGCCGCGATCGCGGCGATCTCCGCCGCTGCCTATCTCATCGGGCACAGCTATCCGGCCATGGCAGCCGGTACGACTGCGCTTTTCCCGTCGCGATTGTTGCCCTTCGTGCTGGGCAACGTGGCGATCGGCTTCGTGATCGTCGCCGTGGCGCTGCGCTACTTCTACGTGACGCACCAGTGGCGGCGTAACATCGAAATGCGCGCGGCCGCCCGCGTGCACGCGCTGCAGGCCCGAATCCGCCCCCACTTCCTCTTCAACAGCATGAACACCATTGCCTCGCTCACCCGCTCCGACCCGGTGCTCGCCGAGCAGGCTGTGCAGGACCTGGCTGATCTCTTCCGCGCCTCCCTCGGCGATCAGCGCCAGACCATCTCCCTCGCCGAGGAGCTCGAAGTGGCGCGGACGTACCAGCGCATCGAGGAGCTGCGCCTCGGCCCGCGCCTGCACGTGAGTTGGGATGTCGAGCGGCTGCCGGCGGATGCCCGCGTTCCCGGCCTGTTGCTGCAGCCCCTCCTCGAGAACGCAATCTATCATGGTATCGAGCCGCGGCCCGACGGCGGCACCGTCGGCATCGTGGGAGAGGTCACGGGAGATCTCATCACCATCGTGGTGCGCAATCCCGTGGACGAGCGCGAGAGCGAGCGCGAAGGCAACCGTTTGGCGCTCGCCAACATCCGCGAGCGGCTGGCACTCCTCTATGGCGAGCTTGCGCTGGTCAAGGCAGGTCGCTTCGGCCGGGAGTACATCGTTACCCTGCGCTTCCCGCATGTGACCGCGGTGCAGTGATCTCATGAAGGTCCTGATCGTCGATGATGAGCCCCCTGCGCGCGAGCGGCTGCGGAGCCTCCTCGCGGAGATCAGCGATACCGAGATCGTCGGTGAGGCCGGTACGGGCACCGAGGCGTTGACTCAGGCCGCGGCGCTCTCTCCCGACGTCGTGCTGCTCGACGTGCGCATGCCGGGCATGGACGGCATAGAGGCGGCGAGACATCTGAGCACGCTGGAGGAGCCGCCGGCGGTCATCTTCACGACCGCATACGACCAGTATGCCGTCAATGCGTTCGAGACGCGGGCCGTAGGCTATCTCCTCAAGCCCATCCGCAAAGAGAAACTGGCTGCAGCCCTCGAGCAGGCGGGACGCCTCACCCGTCCGCAGCTGCAGCGCCTCGCCGCCGCGGCGCGAGCCGAGCGCCGCACGCACATCGCCGCGCGCCACCGCGAAGGCCTGCGTCTGATCCCGATCGAGGAAGTGCAGTTCTTCCTCGCCGATCAGAAGTATACGACCGTGCGCCACCTGCGCGGAGAGGATCTCATAGAGGACTCGCTGCGCACGCTCGAGGAGGAGCTCGCTCAAGACTTCGTGCGCATCCACCGCAACGCGTTGGTTGCCGTCCGCCACCTCGATCGGATCGAGCGCAACGCCGACGGACAGTACTTCGTGAGACTGCGCGGCTGCGAGGCGCCGCTCGCCGTCAGCCGCCGCATGGCCGGAGAGCTGCGGGAGCGGTTCAGGCTATGAGCTTTCGCATGGCAGCGCAGTCAACTGAGTTATGATCTGAGCCGATGCGCATCGAGTTCACCAAGATGCACGGGCTCGGTAACGACTTCGCCGTGTTTGACGCCTCCGACGCCTCATCGCTCAACGGCGCGCTCATCCGGCGTCTGGCGGACCGCCATACCGGTATCGGGTTCGATCAGGCGCTGGTGCTGGAAGCCCCCCGGCGGTCCGACACCGCGGTGTTCTATCGCATCTTCAATGCAGATGGTATCGAGGTGGAGCAGTGCGGCAACGGCGCGCGCTGCATCGCCGCGCTCCTGGCGGCGCGCGGGCTCGCCCGTACCGGGGCAGTCACGATGGACAGTCCCGCTGGACTGATCCGGGCACGCATTTTGGAAATGGCTGAGGTGTCCGTGGACATGGGACCCGTGCGCTTCGATCCGCACGCGCTGCCGTTCGATGCCGGGGCGGAGGCGGAGCGCTATCCCCTCGAGGTGGCGGGCGATGAAGTCGAGATCGGCGCGGTCTCGATCGGCAACCCGCACGCCGTCCTCGCGGTGGAGTCCGTCGATACCGCTGCCGTGGAGCGTCTCGGCCCCGCGATCGAGCGCCATCCCCGCTTCCCCAGGCGGGTGAATGCGGGTTTCATGCAGGTCATCGATCGCGCGCACATCCGCCTGCGAGTCCATGAGCGTGGCGCCGGCGAGACGCTCGCCTGCGGCACGGGCGCCTGCGCCGCGGTGGCGGTGGGCCGGCGCTGGGGCGAGCTCGACCGGGAAGTGCACGTCAGCGTGCGCGGCGGCGAGTTGCGCGTAAACTGGGATGGTCCGGGAGAGCATATCTGGCTGACGGGACCTGCGGAGATTTCCTTCGCCGGCCACGTAGAGGTTTGAAGAACATGACCACACGAGAAGCCCGAGGGTTGGCCGCCAAGGAAAACGAGGAAGACACGATCGCTGCCTACCTGCAGCACAATCCGGACTTCTTCGAGCGCCACCAGGCGCTGCTGACGCGGCTGCGGATACCGCACGCGCGGGGCGGCTCGACCATATCGCTGGTCGAGCGGCAAATCGAAGTGCTGCGCGAGAAGCACGCCGCGCTCGAGGGCAAGCTCGCGGAGCTGGTGAGCGTGGCGCGCGCCAACGATGCGATCGCCGACAAGCTCCATCGCTTCACCCGCAGGCTGCTGCGGGCGGGCTCGCGCGCGGAGGCCGTCACCCGGATCGAGGCCAGCCTCCGGGAGGACTTCGATGCCTTCCACTGCGTGCTCGTGTTGATGGGCGAATACCCCGACCTCACGCCCCAGCGTTTCGTGCGCTCCGTTGCGCGCGACGATGCCGGGCTGAAGTCCTTCGAGACGCTGTTTACGAGTGGTAAGCCGCGGTGCGGTCAGGCGCGCGATACACAGCGCGAGTTCCTATTCGGCCAGGACGCCAACGATATCGGTTCCGTGGCCCTGGTCCCGCTCGGGGACAAAGCGGGTCCACTCGGCGTGCTGGCGCTCGGCAGCAACGACCGCGACCGCTTCCATCCCGGAATGAGCACCGAGTTCCTGGGGCGCATGGCGGATCTCATCACCGATTCGCTGAGCCCAGACCCCGGCCCGTGAGCCTCACGGGGTCATGACCCCGGCCGCGCTCGCCTGGATCGAGCGCTTCCGCCGATACCTCTCGGCGGAGAGGCGTTGCTCCCCTCACACGCTGGCTGCCTACACCCGCGATCTGCAGGCGCTGGTGTCCTATTGCGAGCGGACCGGACTCGAAAGCTGGACGGCGATCGACAGCGGGCATCTGCGATCCTTTGCCGCGCGGCAGCATGCCGGCGGGCTCGGGCCACGCAGTATCCAACGGCGGCTATCGGCCGTGCGCAGCTTCTACGAGTTCCTACAGCGCGAGGCGCATGCGCTGCGAACCAGCACGCGCGGCCCGCAGCCGACCGGAGCGGCCGACACCGGGGACCGCGAGATCGCGCGGATTCGCAGCAACCCGGGCCAGGATGTGCGGGCGCCGAAGGCGGTGCGGCGGCTGCCCGAGACCCTGGACGCGGACCAGATGGCGCGCCTGCTCGAGATCCCGGCAGGGGAGCCTTTCGCCACGCGCGACCGTGCCATCATGGAGCTGCTCTACTCCTCGGGCCTGCGCCTGGCGGAGATCGTCGGGCTCGATCTCGGAAGTCTCGACCTTCGCGACCGAGTGGTGCACGTGCTCGGCAAAGGACGCAAGGCACGCCTGGTTCCGGTGGGCCGGGTGGCGGTCAGCTCGCTCGAGCAGTGGCTCCCGGAGCGCGCAGGCCTGGCCCGCGCCGGTGAGGAGGCACTCTTCGTCGGCCGCCATGGCCGCAGGCTCGGGCGCCGTTCCATCGAGCTGCGGGTCGCGTACTGGGCGCGCCGCCAAGGGCTGGCTCCGCATGTCTATCCCCATCTCTTCCGCCATTCCTTCGCTTCGCATCTGCTCGAGTCCGGGGCCGAGCTGCGCGGCGTGCAAGAGCTGCTGGGGCACGCCGATATCGCCACCACCCAGATCTACACTCACCTTGACTTCCAGCACCTCGCCCGCATCTACGACGCCGCTCACCCCCGCGCGCGCCGGGCCAAGACGCCTGCCAAATAGCGCCAATTCGCGGATGATTTGACGAGGATTTGATGACCGATTCGCAGCGATTCGATCCACACGGCACGACCATCCTGGGCGTGCGGCGCAACGGCGCCGTGGCGCTGGCCGGCGACGGCCAGGTCACGCTCGGCAACACCGTGATGAAGGGCAACGCGCGCAAGGTACGCAAGCTCTACAACGACAAGGTGATCGCCGGCTTTGCCGGCGGGACGGCGGATGCCTTCACGCTCTTCGAGCGCTTCGAGGGCAAGCTCGAGAAGTACGGCAACCTCACCCGTGCCGCCATCGAGCTTGCGAAGGACTGGCGCTCCGACCGCTATCTGCGACGGCTCGAGGCGCTGCTGCTCGTCGGCGACCCGGGCAAGCTCCTCGTGATCTCCGGCAACGGCGATGTCATCGAGCCGGATATCGACGCCGCTGCCATCGGCTCCGGCGGGCAGTTCGCGCTCGCTGCCGCGCGCGCGATGCTCGAGACGACCCAGCTCGATGCGCGCAGCATCGCGGAGCGCTCACTCAACATCGCCGCCGACATCTGTATCTACACCAACCGGAATCTCACCATCGAGGAGCTCGGGCAGGACGCCGCGGCCACTCGCGCCTGAAGGATCGCAACATGTCATCGCTGACCCCACGAGAGATCGTCCAGGAGCTCGACAAGCACATCATCGGCCAGGACGCCGCCAAGCGAGCGGTCGCGATCGCTCTGCGCAACCGCTGGCGGCGCATGCAGGTGGACGAGCCCCTGCGCCAGGAGATCACGCCGAAGAACATCCTGATGATCGGGCCCACCGGCGTCGGCAAGACGGAGATCGCGCGGCGCCTCGCGCGGCTCGCCAACGCCCCGTTCGTCAAGGTCGAGGCCACCAAGTTCACCGAGGTCGGCTATGTCGGCCGCGACGTCGACTCGATCGTAAAGGAGCTGGCTGACGTCGCCGTGAAGATGACTCGCGAGCAGGAGATGCAGAGGGTCCGCGAGCGCGCCGCGGAGGCGGCGGAGGAGCGCGTGCTCGATGCGCTGCTGCCGAAGCCGCGCATGATGGGTTTCTCCACCGACGAGCCTTCGCAGCCGCGCGATGCGGAGACGCGCCAGAAATTCCGCCGCATGCTGCGCGCCGGCGAGCTCGATGACCGCGAGGTCGAGATCGAGCTGCGCACACTGCCGATGGGCGTCGAGATCATGGCGCCTCCGGGCATGGAGGAGATGCAGCAGCAGCTGCAGTCCATGTTCCAGAACCTCGGCGGCAACCGCACCCGCAGCCGCAAGGTGAAAGTGCGCGAGGCGCAGAAGCTCCTCGTCGAGGAGGAAGCCTCGAAGCTCATCAACGAAGATGAGCTCAAGGTCAAAGCGCTGGCCAACGCGGAGCAGAACGGCATCGTCTTCATCGATGAGATCGACAAGGTGACGCGCCGTCAGGAGACGATGGGCGCGGATGTCTCGCGCGAAGGCGTACAGCGGGATCTGCTGCCGCTCGTCGAAGGCTCGACGGTGGCGACGAAATACGGCCCGGTGAAGACCGATCACGTCCTCTTCATCGCCTCCGGCGCCTTCAGCCTCTCCAAGCCGTCCGATCTGATCCCGGAGCTGCAGGGGCGGCTGCCGATCCGCGTCGAGCTCGACTCGCTGAAGGTCGGTGACTTCGTGCGCATCCTGACCGAGCCCGACGCGTCACTCACCTCGCAATACCAGGCATTGATGAGCACGGAAGGCGTGTCAGTGCAGTTCGGTGAGGATGGCGTGCGGCGCATCGCCGAGATCGCCTTCCAGGTGAACGAGCGCACCGAGAACATCGGCGCCCGCCGGTTGCACACGGTGATGGAGCGGCTGCTGGAGTCAGTTTCCTACGACGCTTCGGAGAAGGGCGGCACGCAGGTGACGATCGATTCAACGTACGTCGATCAACACCTCGGTAACCTCGCGAAGGATGAGGATCTGAGCCGCTATATCCTATGAGCTCGTCGGCGGATCGTGGGCAGAGACGGGCCCGAGCCCGCGGCCCCCGCCCGCACTTAACCCTGCTTGTGGCCGTGCTCCCAGCCCGCCAGGAAGTCGATCAGTGAGATCAGCTTGTTCGGGCTGCCGGCCTTGCCGACGTCGGTGCTGAACTTCCCATCCACCGCGATGTAGGGCACTCCCTGCACCTGGTAGGCGTTCGTGATCTCCTCCGCCTGCTGCAGCTGGGTGCTGACGAAGAAAGAGTTGTAAGCCTTTGCGAAGGCGTCTGCATTGACGCCGTTCTGCACGGCCCAGGCCTGCTGCTGTCGGAACGTCTCATCCTGACTCGTGGAGACGAGGATGGACTCGTTTCCGGACTGATCCTCCTGGTCGTGGATGTAGGTGAACACCTTTTCCACCAGATCATCGCGGCCCAATGACTTGAGCGTGTAGTAGAGCCGTGCGTGCGCGCGATGCACCGGTCCCCACATCACCGGGACGCGGACGAACTCCACGTATGCGGGCTTGTTCTTCAGCCACTGCTGGATGTACGGCTCCAGCGCGTAGCAGTGCGGGCAGCCCAGCCAGAACACCTCCAGCACCTCCACCTTGCCGGGCGCGACGGTGGTCGACTGCGCCGGGGAGATCACATCGTAGTTTGTGCCGCTCTTCCAGTCGCTGCTCGAGGGCAATGCCGCATCGGCCGGCACCGCTGCCAGGTGCTCGAGCGACGTGCTGCCGGCGTCGGAGGCTTGGGCGGTGCTGATCGGACCCTGATTCTGGCCCGCAGTCCGTTCGGCGGGAGTGTCGGTGCTGGCGGTCTGTTGGCTGCTGCTGGACGGTGGTGCCGCCGTATCGCTCGCTTGCGTGGTGGCGGGTGCAGCCGGTCGCGACACCTGTGCGCGCCAGAACCAAACGCCGAGGGCGGCCAGGACTGCAGCGGCCAGCGCGAATGAGGGGATTTTGCGGGTCATCGGGTTACGTCCTCGCCTCAGCGTAGGCCCTGCACATAGGAGGCGACGTCGCGGATCTGCTCCGGTGTGAGGCGCTTCGCGATATCGAACATGATCGTGCTGTTGGGCGTTGCGGCCGTGGCATTCGGGCCTGAGTAACGGGTGCCGTTGGCATAGTTCTGCAACTGCGTCACCACATAGACCGACTGCTGCGCCTCGAGTGCCGGGTAGCCGGCGGCCGGATTACCGCGGCCGAGCGGCCCGTGGCAAGCGATGCACCCGGGTACGCCGTGCGCCGCATCTCCGTGGACGTAGAGCGCCTTGCCCGCCTTCCAGTAGGACGGGTCGGCCTCCAGGCCCAGGGGAGTCTGGGCGGCGAAGTACACCGCCAGATTGTCGATGTCCTGGTCGCTGAGACCGGCAGCCATGGGCTGCATCACCGGGTTCTTACGGATGCCGGCACGGAAGAGGTGGAGCTGCTCGGCGATATAGACGGCATTTTGACCGGCGAGCCGCGGCCAGACGGGGTTCTGGCTATTGCCGTTCGGGCCGTGGCAGGAGAAGCAAACGGCCGCCTTGGTGGCGCCTGCCTGTGCGGAGCCGTCCGCGTAGGGATTGGGGGTGACTGGAGGGGTCGCTGCGGCGGCCCATACGACGGACAACAGTGCGGAGGCGGTTGCCAGCAGTACTCTTTTCGCCATCGATTCGCTCTTTCCCCGTATCGCCGTGACGCGAAAGCGCCGGATTGTACACTACGACCGTGGCTACATTTCCGAACGCAAGATTTCTCGTGAGCGCCGCTGCCGCCGAGCAGTATCCCCCCGACCGAGGTGCGGAAGTGGCCTTTGCCGGGCGCTCGAACGCAGGCAAGTCGAGCGCCATCAACGCGATCCTCGGCCGCCAGGGTCTCGCACGGACCAGCAAGACGCCGGGCCGCACGCGGCTCATCAACTTCTTCGAGCTCTCCCCGCTCGAGCGTATCGTCGACCTGCCGGGATATGGCTATGCGAGCGCACCGGAGAGCGAGCGACGCACCTGGCCGCGTCTCACCGAGGCGCTGCGTGAGCGCGATGCGCTCAAGGGCCTCTTCGTGATCGTCGATGCGCGCCGGGGGATCGGGGAGGGTGATGTGGCACTGATCGCATGGGCGTTGCCACGGCAGGCCGTGCACGTCCTGTTATCGAAGGCAGACAAGCTGAGCCGCAGCGAGGGCCGGCAGGCGCTGACGTCGGCGACTCAGGCTCTGGCGGGGCGGGCGACGGTACAGCTTTTCTCGGCCCACTCGCGCGCGGGTCTCGAGGAGGCGCAGCGAGTGCTCAAGGCCTGGCTGGCGTCGAAAGAAAAAACCCCGATGACCTCTGGTGAGGCCACCGGGGCAGACTAACCCGGCACAGGTCTCGTGTGAACCGGGTTGACCCGCTCAGGGAGGGAAGCGGGGAGTGCCGAAGCACTCGCCGAATTAGACGGGGGAGGGTGGGGGAAGTTCCGCCGCCGGGAAGCGAAAAATCCCTTATTGCTCAGGCACCTGTCTCGCTTGATCCTGAGGGTCGCGCCCAAGCTGTGCACCCCTTGGGCCAGCCATTCTCAGGCTTCGCCCCACAGTCGCCTACCGTGAGGCCGTACGCTCAGGCTGGGCGCGCGGCTCAGGCGAGCATGCGCTCCAGTGTGTGAATGGCGACCGGCTTCCTCACGTACCGATCGAAGCCGGCCGCGGTAGCGGCGGCCTCGTCGCCCTCGCGCCCGGAGAGCGCGATGAGCAGGGTTGCCCGCAGGTCGGGTCGATTTCTGAGCCGCCGAGCGACCTCGTAGCCGCTGATCCTCGGCAGATCGAGGTCCAGCAGGATCGCATCCGGCCGCAACTGCTCAGCGGCGGCGAGTGCCGAAAGGCCGGAATAGGCAACCTCCACGCGGTGTCCGCCGGCAGTGAGAATCGCTGCGATCGTGTCAGCCGCATCCGGATGGTCATCGACGACCAGGATGCACTTGCCGCGTGCTCCAGCAGCCGCGCCGGCGGGCGCACCCGGCGTCTGCGTCAGATCCATTCGCCACAGGTGGATCGCGAACGTCGAGCCCCGGCCTTCGCCTTCGCTCGCAGCCTCCACACTGCCGCCATGCATCCCGACCAGTTGCTTGACGATTGCGAGTCCGATGCCGAGCCCGCCCCGGGCATGCCTACGCGTCCCTTCACTCTGAACGAACGGCTCGAAGATCCGGGGCAGGAGCGAGGGCGCGATTCCGGCGCCGTTGTCCCGGATGAGGATCGAGACCCGCGTGCCTGACTCTGTGATCGCAACGTGGATCCGGCCGCCCGGCCGCGTGTACTTGGCTGCGTTTTGCAGCAGGTTGGCGACGCACTGGACCAGGCGGGCACCGTCGCCGAGGACGAAGGCGGGCGCCTTCAGGCGCTCGACGGTCAGCTCGTGGCGCTTCTCCCTGATGAGGGGCTGCACCGTCTCCAGGGCCTGCTCGAGGATCTCTCCGACCTCGACGGGCCGCTCCTGCAGTGTCAGGCGGCCCTGCTGGATGCGCGAGATGTCGAGGAGATCATCCACCAGCCGCGTGAGCTGATCCGTCTGGCGCCTGAGAATGGCGAGCGGGCGCTGCACGGCAGGCTCTTCGGGCAACACCTGCGCGAGGACCTCGCCGACGTTACGGATCGGGGCGAGCGGATTGCGCAGCTCGTGCGCCAGCATCGCAAGGAAGTCGTTCTTGTCACTGTCGAGCCTTTCCAGCGCGGCAACGCGCACCCGCAGGCCCGCCTCAGCCGCGCGCTGCGCCTCCTCGATGAGGGCGCGCTCGATCAGCCGGGCAACCTGCCCTGCCAAGGCATCCATCAGGAGCAGCATGTCGCGGGACGGGTGGTATACGCGTCGCCAGTAGGTCGACAGCACACCCAGGAGGGCACCGCCGCGGGAGAGAAGCGGCGCCGACTGCACCGCGCGGATGCCGCAGAGCCGCATCTGGCGCAGATCCTCGGTTCCCGCCAGATGGCTGTCGCGCTCCACATCCGTGATGAGGACGCGCTCGCCGCGACTCCACGCCTGGCCGCACGCGCTGCTCGAGCCCGCATCGACGCGCTCCCAGAATGCTGCCGCCTCCGGCGGGAGACCCCTCGCCGCGGCGAGCCGCAACTGCACTCGTTCCGGGACGCGAGTCTGGAGGGTGGCACAGTCCGCGGCGAGCAGCTCGGCGGCCACCTCGATGCTCTTGCCGTAGAGCGATTCGAGATCGCCGGCCTCGAGGAGCGCTCCCATAGCCTCGAGCGTCGCCGCGACATTGGGTGGCTCGCCACCCTGCATGTCTTCCACGCCTGCTACGCCGGTTACCCAACCTGGTCAGCCGCTGCAAGCAACTGTCGTCAAACAGCGCCGGCCGCGTACGAGTCAGTGTAGCACGCGTCCCGCAACCGGGAGCTGTCAGCTCGCATCCGGTTGTACATTGGGCGCGGCGCGCGCAAAAGCCGGCAGCGTCTCCAGGTGCGAACAGATCTCCCGTAAGGTTGGGAACGGCTCCAGGTTGCACTCCAGGCGCCGCGCGTTGAACATCTGCGGTACGAGGCAGACATCCGCGAGTGTCAGCTCCGTGCCAAACATGTGGCGGCGGTCGCCGCTCGCATGCCTCGCTTCCTCTTCGAGACTGCGGAAGCCCTCGGCAATCCAATGCCGGTACCAGGTGTCCACCGCCGCCTGGTCGTGGCCGAGCGGAGCGCGCAGATAATTCAACACGCGCAGGTTGTTGAGCGGGTGTATGTCGCAGGCGATGGCGAGCGCCAGCGAGCGCACCCGTGCCCGATCGAGGGCCGCGCGGGGCAGCAGGGGCGGTTGCGGACGGATCTCCTCCAGGTACTCGATGATGGCAAGGGACTGGCTGATGACGGCACCTGCATCCTCGAGCGCCGGGATGAGACCCTGCGGATTGATGGCCAGGTAGTGCGGCTGGCGATGCGCACCCGGCCGCAGATCGATCGGGACGGCATCGTAGGTCATCCCCTTCAGATTGAGCGCAATGCGGACCCGGAAAGCCGCGGAGCTGCGGAAGTACGTGTAGAGCTTCATACGCGTAGAATACCCCGATGGACATCTGGCGTACCGAAGTCAGCCCGGAGCTTCTCGAGCGGCTCTCGCACGGCACACTTTCCGAGCGTATGGGCATCCGTATCAGCGAGGTCGGCCCGGACTACCTCTGCGCGACGATGCCCGTCACGCCTGATGTCCACCAACCCTACGGCGTTCTGCACGGGGGAGCCTCCGTCGTCCTCGCGGAGACCGTGGGCAGTGTCGCTGCGAACCTGTGCATCGACAGGGAGCGGGTGGAGTGCTTCGGCCAGGAGATCAATGCCAATCACCTGCGCTCGATCGCATCCGGACTCGTCACCGCCACGGCCCGTCCCTACCATATCGGCAGCCGCAGCCACGTCTGGGGCATCGAGATCCGCGACGAGCAGGGCAGATTGGTCTGCGTCTCGCGCCTGACCATGGCGATCGTGCAGCGCCGGGCGCGCGCCTCATGAGAGCGCCGGCAGTACGTGGTTGGATCGCGGCCGCGGGGGCGCTGTTGGCGTGTGCGGGCTGTGGGTTCAAGGGACCGCTGTATCTTCCGGAGCGCAGCGGGACGGTAGTCACCCGTCCGGGTCAGCGGGCGCCGTCATCCAATCAGACGCAGAACCCGGGTGCGAAGCAGAAAGACAAGGTCCCGCCGGCGGCGCCGCCGCCCAGCCCTTTGCCGCCACCCCCGCAGTAACACCGCATATTTGCCGATCTGCGCCAATTCTGCGAGCGAGCGTCCCGCAGCCGGCGCCGCTCGACTAGACTTCGACCTCCACCTGCCGAGGCGAAGATCCCATGGACGTCGATGATGAGCCGAGCCGAATCCTGCGCGAGGTCTTCGGCTACAGCCGGTTTCGCGGTGAGCAGCGGGAAATCATCACGCATCTGATCGGGGGCGCCGACGCGCTCGTCCTCATGCCCACCGGCGGCGGCAAATCGCTCTGCTACCAGATCCCGGCCCTGGCCCGCCGCGGCATGGGTGTGGTCGTCTCGCCGCTCATCGCGCTGATGCAGGACCAGGTGGCGGCATTGCAGGAGGCGGGCGTGCGCGCTGCGGCCCTCAACTCGACGATGAGCTGGCCGGAGGTGCTCGAGACGGAGCGGCAGGCGCGCGCCGGGCAGCTCGAGCTGCTCTATGTCGCGCCGGAGCGGCTGCTGACGGAGCGCTGCCTGTCCTTTCTCGATGAGTGCCCGCTCGCGCTCTTCGCCATCGACGAGGCGCATTGCGTCTCGCAGTGGGGGCACGACTTCCGGCCGGAGTATCTGCAGCTTGCCGTGCTGGCGGAGCGCTATCGCGGCGTGCCGCGCATTGCGCTCACTGCGACTGCGGACCTTGCAACGCGCCAGGAAATGGTCGAGCGGCTGCGGCTGCGCGAGCCGCGGACATTCATCGCCAGCTTCGATCGTCCCAACATCCGCTACCGCATCGCGGAGAAGGACAACCCTCGCCGGCAGCTGCTGCGGTTCATCAGCGAGGAGCACCCCGGCAAGTCCGGTATCGTCTACTGCCTCGCGCGCGCGTCCGTCGAGGACACCGCCGAGTTCCTGGCGCGCCAGGGTGTCGATGCCCTGCCATACCACGCGGGGCTCGATGCCGGCACGCGTGAGGAAAATCAACGCCGCTTCATCCGTGACGACGGCATCGTCATGGTGGCGACCCTCGCCTTCGGGATGGGTATCGACAAACCCGACGTGCGTTTCGTCGCGCATCTGGATCTGCCGAAGAGCATCGAAGGCTACTATCAGGAGACCGGCCGCGCCGGGCGCGACGGACTTCCCGCCGACGCATGGATGGTGTATGGATTGCAGGATGTCGTGCAGCAGCGGCGGATGATCGATCAATCCGAGAGCAGCGCGGAATACAAACGCCGCGCCAGCGCCAAGCTCGATGCGCTATTGGGCCTCTGCGAGACCACGGCGTGCCGCCGAGTGCGCCTGCTCGATTATTTCGGCGAGGCCGCAGCGCCCTGCGGCAACTGCGACAACTGTCTGGATGCTCCCGAGGAGTGGGACGCAACGGTGGCGGCGCAGAAGCTGCTCTCCTGCATCGCCCGCTGCGAATCGGCCACCGGCTTCGGCTTCGGGGCGCAGCACGTCATCGATGTCCTGCGCGGCAACCGCACCGCAAAAGTCGAGCAGTTCCGCCACGACCGTCTGAGCACGTTCGGCATCGGGGCGGATCTCGATGCCGCACAGTGGCGGTCGGTGCTCCGGCAGCTCGTGATGCTGCGCCTGGTGCATGTCGATACCGAGCGCTACAGCGTGCTGCGGCTGATAGCGGCCAGCCGCGAGGTGCTGCGCGGCCAGAGGGCCATACGGATGCGGCGCGCCGTCGATCGTGGCGGGCTCAAGCGAGCCGACCGCCGCCCTATAGATCGCACGCGGGTGACCTCCGCCCGGGCAGCGCGGGAGCTCACAGGCGGCTCTTCCGTTGCCGCCGACGACAGCACTCACGGGGGTCTGTTTGAGGCGTTGCGTGCGTGGCGGCTGCAGGTGGCACGCGAGCACGGTGTACCCGCCTACACGGTGTTTCACGACTCCACCCTCGAGGAAATCGCGCGGCGCCGGCCAGGCTCCACTGAGGAGTTGCGTGCAGTGAGCGGGGTGGGTGCGGTAAAACTGGAGCGTTACGGCGCAGCTCTGTTGGATGTCATCGAGGGCATGCGCGCGTCGACTACGTCCGCAACAGGCCCGTGAGCGGCTGCGCCTCGCGGCTTTCCGGGAAGACCGATGTCTCCAGCGCCTTCGCCGGTATCCCGAGATGCTCGGCCAGCACGCCCTTCATCACGGCGCGGATGTCCAGGGTTGGCCTGAGATCCCGATTCTGATACAGCTTCCCGGGCGAGAGTCCCGGCCAATCGGCCACCACGCGGCCGCCCCTTACGGCGCCGCCGATGAGGTACGCGGCAGTCGCGGTGCCGTGGTCCGTGCCGCGGGTGCCGTTCTCCGCCACCGTGCGGCCGAACTCAGTCGCCAGCAACACCGCCGTGTCGCTCCAAACCGGCCCGAGCCCCGCCTTGAGCGCGCTCAACGCAGCATCGAGGCCAGCGAGCCTCGCGGCGAGCTGGCCTTTCGATCCACCCTCGTTGAAATGAGTGTCCCAGCCGATGGTATCGAACACGGCCACCTGCGGTCCGTCCTCCCGGCGAAGAAACCGCGCCGCCGCCGAGACGATCTCCGCGTATCGGGCACCTGACTTACCGGGTGTTGCGAGCAGCGGGCGCTGATTCCTGCCGCGCTCCGGTGTCGGCGCACTCGCTGCCATCCGGTCCGACGGTCCGACGCCTCCGTGACCATTCATCATGGAGCCATCAGCCTCGGTGCCGGCTGCCGGGCCCGTGACGGCGCCTGCCGCGTCCGCCGACGCCGGAGCCTTCTCGTCGGCGATCGCTTCCGCGGCAAGCGCCTCTGCCAACTTCCGCCCCAACAGCGGGTCGCGCGAGTAGAGATCCGATATCCGCTGCAGGGTGTCCTCATCGAGCGGCGCCAGGTGCGAAGGCGACCATGAGGTCACCGCGGCCGGGCCGCGCATCACGAGCGGCGCGCTCGGCGCGAGGCTGATCCCACGCTCCTTCTCCGTCGCGCGTCTTGCCGGCATTGCCGCCAATGCGCGATTCAGCCAACCCGTCTCCGTCGCGTGCGGCTGCGGATAGCCGGTCTCCAACACGTTCTGGCCGTCGAAGTGCGAGCGGTCGCGGTAAGGGCTCGCCACCGCGTGAAACACGATCAGCTCGCCGGTCGCGTACGCCTGCTGCATGAACGCGAGCGACGGATGCAACCCGAAGAACCCATCGAGCATGAGCGCTCCGCCAGCCGTGCCCGGTTTCCCGAGTGCGAGATCCCCGCGCAGTGCCGCATACCCCGGATCGCCATAGGCCGGCACCGCCGCAAGCCCGTCCAGTGCGCCACGCAGGATGATGAATACCAGTCGGGACTTGCCGCCTGCCGCGGCATCGGCGAACGTCACGCTCGAAGCGAGCAGCACCCCGCCCGCGGCCAGTGTCCGAGTCAGAAACTCACGTCGCTTCATGGCTCAGCGCCTCATGAACTCGGGGGAAGCCAGCATCAGAGCGATCGCCTGGGCGCCGCTCGCGGCATGCGCGAGCGCTTGGCGGGTTGCGGTGCTCAACGCCTTTCCCAACAGCTGCGGCGCGAGCTCCATCGCGTTGCTCCTCGAGCCGAGCCGCTGGCCGAGCGCATCCGCCCATTCGATCCGCTTCAAAAGCCCCGAGGCGCCATCCCAGTCCGCGCTCCGATCGGGCCATCCAGCCGGCGATCCAGGTCCCCAGATCCGTTGCCCGAGAAGTTGGAAGAGCCCCACGGGCGCTTTGTCGGTTGCGACGGGAATCTCCAGGCCGCGAAACGCCGAAACGATGAAATCCGAGGGCGTTTTGTACTTGCTGAGCGGCTCCTGCCAGGCCTCGGGCGAGGTGATGAGCGCCCGGTAGACCGTAGGCAGGTCCCCGCCACTCTCCGTGAACGCCGCGCTCACCCGCTCCACGGCAGCGACGGGCGGATCATCAGCAATGAAGTGACGCGTCAGCTTGGCCGCGATGAACCGGGCGGTCGCGGGCCGCGCTGCCAGGTCGCGCAGTACCGCCACGCCCTGACCGTATCCGGTGTCCGGATAGGTTTTCCCCAGCACCACCTTCGGTCCCGGCTCGTGCATGCCGGCGCGGAAGAGAAAAGTGCCGGCCTCGGTGCCGGTACGCCAGCTGTCGCGGCCGGCGATGGACCAACCGGTCAACACCTGCGACAGCACCGTGACATCGCTCTGCGAGTAGCCGCCGTCGACGCCCACGGTATGCAGCTCCATCGTCTCGCGCGCGAGGTTCTCGTTGATTCCGGTCTTGCGATCGGGATTGCGGCGGGCAACGTTGCGTGCGGCGCGTGAGTCAGGCCCCATCGACAGCTGATTGTCCAGGTAGAGCAGCATCGCCGGATGGCGCGTCGTCGCGAGCAGCAGGTCGCCGAAATTCCCGAGGACGTACGGCCGGATTGCTTCCCGCTCATAGCTGCCCGCGAGTGCGGCCAACACGCTCTTGTCGACGGAAACGGCGAAATGATTCGCCCAGAATTGGGTGAGCCGCTCGACGAAAGGCCGATCGGTCGTGACCGATTGGCGAAAGCGCGCACCGGCCTCGGCGAGATAGATGGGACGGATGAGCTGCGGAAGCTTCTCGAGCGCGCCGATCGCCGCGGCAGAGCCCGCATCCGACCGGGCCCTGTCATTGCCGCCGGCGGCGCCCACCCGCTCGGCGTGGAGGGCGCGACGCAAGTCATCGAGCTGCGTGAGGATGCTCGCGGAGCTCTCCAGCCCCTGATCGGCGATCTGCGGCGCGCGCCCGTCGAGCTGCGAGCGCAGCCAATCGGGTCCCGAGCCGCCGATGGCGGCGAGCTCGCCCGGGCGGGCGCCGAGCCCAAATCGGTTGGCCGCGATGGCCGAGGTCAGACCCTTGTCCATGGGGCTCATAGCGCGCGGAGTCTGCCTCCGGTTGACCCCGCCCGCCTTCGATATACTTACCAGAATGTCCATCCTCGACTCCCCCGATCTCGTCCTCGTCGACGCGTCCTCGTACCTTTATCGCGCCTTTCACGCGCTTCCGGGTCTCAGCACGACCCGCGGCGAGCCGACCGGCGCCGTCCTTGGCGTGCTGAACATGCTGGCCAAGTTCTTGAAGGAGTGCCGGCCGAAGCGCATTGCGCTCGTGTTCGACGCCCCGGGCAGGACTTTTCGCGATGACCTCTTCGCCGAGTACAAGGCCCATCGCACGCCGATGTCGGATGACCTGCGCTCGCAGGTCAACCCGCTGCTGACCATTCTGCGCGCGCAGGGGTTGCCGCTGCTGCGGATCGAGGGGGTCGAGGCCGATGACGTCATCGGCACGCTTGCCTGCCGGGCCGCGCGGGCCGGGCAGAGCGTGCTCATCTCGACCGGCGACAAGGACATGGCGCAGCTCGTCGACGGCTCGATCACCCTCGTCAACACGATGAGCAACTCCGTGCTCGACCGCGCCGGTGTCAAAGCGAAGTTCGACGTCTTCCCCGAGCAGATCATCGACTATCTCGCGCTGGTGGGCGACACTTCCGACAACATTCCGGGCATCGAGAAGGTCGGCCCGAAGACGGCCGCGAAGCTTCTCAATCAGTACGGCTCGCTCGAGAATCTCATCCGCAACGTCGCGGAGGTGAGCGGCAAGGTCGGCGAGAATCTGCGCGCCGGGCTCGCCACGCTCGAGCTGTCACGCAAGCTCGCCACCATCCACAGCGATCTCGATCTGCCCATCACTCTGGAGGAGCTGGTCCCGGCGCAGCCGGATACCGAGCAGCTGCGGGAGTTGTACACGCGCTACGAGCTGCGTAATTTCCTGCGCCAGCTGGACGGCGGCGGCGGCGAGGGTGGCAGCGCCGAGGCGATCGGCGGGCGCTCTCAGTCCTATGCCGCTGACACGCCCGCTCAAGTGGGCGGTAGCGCAGCGGCCGCGACTGCAGCGCTGGTAGGCTCGCCTCCCGGAGAAGCGATCGCGCACGCGCCAGCCGAGATCGTGAGGAACTACGAGACCCTCACTCGCTGGGAAGACCTCGAGCGGTGGGTCGCGAAGCTGCAGGATGCCGGCTTGATCGCGCTCGGTGCCGAGACGACGAGCCTCGATTACATGCAGGCGGAGATCGTCGGACTCTCATTCTGCATCGAGGCGGGCACGGCTGCCTATCTGCCGCTGAGTCACGACTATGCGGGCGCGCCGCCGCAACTCGACCGTGCGCGCGCATTGGAGGCCCTGAGACCGGTCCTCGAGGATCCGGAAAAGCCGAAGCTCGGCCACCACCTCAAGTACGAGGCCCACGCGCTGCAGAATCACGGTATCCGGCTGGCCGGCATGCGTTATGACACCATGCTCGAGTCCTATGTCTGGAACAGCGTGGGCACGCGGCACGACATGGACGCCACGGCGCTCTGTTATCTAGGTCGCCGCACCACCACCTACGAGGATGTGACCGGCAAGGGCGCGAAGCAGATCGCCTTCAGCCAGGTCCCGGTGGAGCGGGCCTCGGAGTATGCCGCCGAGGATGCCGATGTGACGTTGTGCCTGCACCGGGCGCTCTGGCCGAAACTCGAGTCGATGCCGGCGCTCAAGCGCCTGTACGAGGAGATCGAGCAGCCGCTCGTGCCCGTGCTCGCGCGCATGGAGCGCCAGGGCGTACTGGTCGATCGCGATCTGCTGCGGGCGCAGAGCTCGAAGTTCGCCACACAGTTGCAGGATCTGCTGCAGCAGGCGCGGCGGGAAGCGGGACACGACATCAACGTCGATTCACCGAAGCAGCTGCAGCAGGTGCTGTTCGAGAAGTTGGGACTGCCGGTTCTGCGCAAGACGCCGACCGGCCAACCCTCGACGGCGGAGGATGTGTTGGAAGAGCTCGCCGCTTCCTATGCATTGCCACGGATCGTGCTCGACTACCGCGCGCTCGCCAAGCTCAAATCGACCTATACCGACAAGCTGCCGGAGCTGATCAATCCGCGGACCGGCCGCATCCACACCTCCTACCACCAGGCGGTGGCGCAGACCGGGCGGCTCTCCTCCACCGATCCCAACCTGCAGAACATCCCGATCCGGCGGGCGGAGGGGCGGCGGATCCGGCAGGCCTTCATCGCGCCGGCGGGGCGTGTGCTGATGGCGGCGGACTACTCGCAGATCGAGCTGCGCATCATGGCGCACCTCTCCGGCGACGAGGGCCTGCTGGCCGCCTTTGCGGAGGATCGCGACGTCCACCAGGCGACCGCTGCGGAGGTGTTCGGCGTACCGCTCGCGGAGGTAACGGCGGACCAGCGGCGGGCAGCGAAGACCATCAACTTCGGCCTCATCTATGGCATGTCGCCCTTCGGACTCGCGCGCCAGCTCGGGATCGAGCGCAGCGCAGCCGCCAGCTACGTGGAGCGTTATTTCCAACGCTACCCCGGTGTGCGGCGGTTCATGGACGATACGCGCAAGCAGGCACGGGAAAAGGGTTATGTGGAGACCGTCTACGGTCGCCGCCTCTACCTTCCCGACATCCGTTCCGGTAATGCCCAGACACGGCAATACGCGGAGCGCGCCGCGATCAATGCGCCCATGCAGGGCACTGCCGCCGACGTCATCAAGCGCGCAATGATCGCTGTCGATGCGTGGTGCATACGCGAAGACGCGCCGGCTCACATCATCATGCAGGTCCACGACGAGCTGGTGCTCGAAGTGCGCAGCGACGCCGTTGAAGCCGTCGCTGCGGCGGTGCAGGAGAGAATGACCGCCGCAGCTGAGCTTCGGGTACCCCTACGGGTCGAAGTGGGGACGGGCGCCAACTGGGACGAGGCGCACTGACGCCGACTCAGGGTGTGAGTACCCCCCTTCGCGGTCTCTTCCGGCCGCCCAACGGCAACAGCATGGGCACACGGGCCCGATAAGCGCCGTACTGCTCACCGTGCGCGTGCATCAGATCGCGCTCCTCGAGCGCAATGCCTATGAGGATGTATCCGGTGGTCGCGATCGAGAAAATCAGGTGCCCCACCGACATGCGCGGCGCCGACCAGAAGGAAATCACGAACCCGAGCATGATCGGATGGCGCACGAGCTTGTAGAGCGCGCGCTGTGTGAAGCGCGGCGGCGAATATTCGACCCCGCGCAGCCGCAGGTAGACTTGCCGCAGCCCGAACAGGTCGAAGTGATTGACCATGAAGGTGGCGAGAAAAAGGATCACCCATCCGAGCCAGAAGAGGCCCTGGAGTAACCCGGCGGCGACCGGTGATCCGGACACGTCCCACACCGTGGCCGGAATGGGCCGCCACTGCCAGCAAATGAGACCAAGGAGCAGGCTCGACAGGAGGACGTACGTGCTGCGCTCGACGGAGCGGGGGACGATGCGCGTCCAGACTGCCTTGAAGCCCGGACGGGCCATGACACTATGCTGTATGGCGAAGGCACCGAGGAGCAACAAGTCGATGATGAGGGCTTGTGTAAACGGTGCGCTGGGACCTGAGTCGATCGTCCGTGGCACGACGAGATTGCCTACGAACCCGACGGCGTAGATGAACGAGCATACGAAGGCGAAATAGCAGATGACGCCGTAGACGGCAGCGATGAGACCCATGGTGATACACCTCTATGGCAGGGTCCGCCTGCAGGGCGCTCTTGCCCACCCGCCATTCACCGCAACCCTGCGCGGACGGGTGACTCGTTCTTGGGGGACCTGCAACGCAACTCTCGCCCGCCCGCGCCTGCGCCGTCCTACCCGGGCGTCTGAGATCCCTGCCCGCCCGTCCGCCCGCCGCCTCCCCCTCCTCGCAGCCGGCTCTGGCCGGAGTGCCCCGATCCGAGCAGAATGCGCTTTCCGGCACGCCTTCGGTGGATGCACAAATGGCAGAAGACCGCATCTCAGCGGCACTCGCCCGGCTCGAGGTGGCACTGCGGCGCCATCCCGGTTTCGGAGTATCCGAGGAGTCGCCCGCGGTAGCCCGATGGCAACGGGGCACGAAGTTCACCACGCACTCACCCGGCGGAGGCCAGGAGCTCGTGACCGACATGCCGGCACAGATGGGAGGCGATGGCGAGGGCGTCACCCCCGGCTGGCCGTTGCGGGCCGGGCTGGCCGCCTGCGTGGGGACTCTGATCGTATTCAAGGCTGCGGCGGAGGGCATCGAGCTCGATTCGTTGGAGCTCACCGTCGGCGGCCGATCCGATCTCCGGGGACTCTTCGCCATGCCGGACGACCAGGGCGTAACGGTCTCTGCCGCGCCCACCGAGGTGCGGCTGGAGGTGCGAATCGCGGCTCGCGGCGTTGCGCGCGACCGGCTGCTGGCGCTCGTCGAGCAAGCGAACCTCTGCTCGCCCGTCTCGAGTGCGCTGCGGCACGCGCTCCCTATGAAACTATCCGTCGAGTTTCAAGACTGACCTGAGACGCAGTACATCCGTGGACGCTTTGTCAGAAACGCTGCGCGTGGTGCAGCTCATCGGCGCGATCTTCATCAACGCCCGGTTCTCCGCGCCCTGGTGCTACGCATCGCCGCGGGCGGATTTCGCCGCCCCCCTGCTCGAGCCCGGAGCCGAGCGGGTGGTGATCTTTCATCTCATCACCGAGGGTGAGTGCTACGTCGAGTTGGACGGCGAGCCGCCACTTCGTTTGAGCGCCGGCGACACGGTGCTCTTCCCGCAGGGTCATGCCCATCGCATGTGCTCCCAGCCCGGCCTGGCCCCGGCGACCGGAGCGCCGCTGGAGCGGGTGCTGGCCCACCGCCCGCGGCAACTGGTCTATGGCGGCGGTGGCGCGGTCACCCGCCTGGTCTGCGGATACCTTGCCTGTGATGCCCGCCTGGCCCGCATGCTGCTCACCGGGCTGCCGCCGGTGGTGTGTGCCAACGTCCGGGGGTCGAGCGCCGGCAATTGGCTGGAAGCCTCGGTCCGTTACGCCCTGAATGAGGCGAGGTCGCCGCGCCCGGGAGGCGCCGGCGTGCTGGCCAAGCTCGCCGAGGTGCTCTTCATCGAGGTTCTGCGCCTCTACATCGCCGAGCAGGGCGCCAGTTGCACCGGCTGGCTCGCGGGTGTTCGCGATCCCGTGGTCGGCTCCGCTCTGCATGCACTACACAAGCGTCCCGAGCACGCATGGACGCTGGAAGAGCTCGCCCATACCGCCGGAGCCTCCCGCTCGGTGCTGGCCGAGCGCTTCCAATACCTGGTCGGCAGCTCCCCGATCCAGTACCTGACCCAGTGGCGCATGGTGTTGGCTTCCAACCTGCTGGCGCGCAGCAGCGCCCCCATGGCGCGAATCGCGGAAGCCGTGGGTTATCAGACCGACACGGCCTTCAGCCGCGCGTTTCGCCGGGAGTTCGGCACTCCGCCGGCGGCCTGGCGCCGTGCGCGAGCCACTGCACAACAGGTCCGTTAGTGTATGCGATGAAGGGATCGATGCCGGATGTTCCGAGACCTCAAAGAACTCTTGTCTGCGTTAAACGCACATCGCGTTAGATATCTCATCGTCGGCGGGTACGCGGTCTCGCTTCATGCCGAGCCGCGGGCGGCGAAAGAGGAACATAGGCGGCGGTGGCGCGAGCCACGCGCTGGCCAAGGCAGTCAGGGCTCTTTCAATTTCGCGGCGATGCGGCGGTAGGCTTCGCGGAAGGGTATGCCTTCGCTCACAACCAGCCGGTTCGCCTCCTCGGCCGCGTGGATCGCAGGATCGAGCCGGATGCGCTCCGGGCGGAAGCGCATTGCATCGAGGGCTGCGGGAAGAATGTCGAGAGTCTGTTGCGCCAGGTCGATGCCGCGGAAAAGGGGCACTTTCAGCAGCTGAAGGTCGCGCTGGTAGCCGGAAGGAAGTTTTGCGCAGAGGCCGAGCGCCTCGGCGAGACATGCCTGCGCAGTGGCGGAGCGGCCGCGGATCAGCTCGAAGACGTCCGGGTTGCGCTTCTGCGGCATGATCGAGGAGCCGGTGGTGAAGGCCTCGGGCAACTCGAGAAAGGAGAACTCCTGCGTGTAGAACAGGAGCACGTCGGCGGCGAGGCGACCGAGGTCCTGCATGAGGAGCGCGATCTCGAACAGGAGGCTCGCCTCCGCCTTGCCGCGTGAGAGTTGCACCGCGGTGACGGGGTTCTGGACTTCAGTGAACCCGAGCTTCTCTCGAGTCGACTCGCGGTCGAGCGGCAACCCGGGCGTGCCGTACCCGGCCGCGGAGCCCAACGGGGATTTGCCGAGTCGGCGCTGAACCTGCCTCAAGCCGGCCGCATCGTCGCGAATTTCCGCCGCGAACCCCCCTGCCCACAGTGGTACCGAGCTCGGCATCGCCTGCTGCATGTGGGTATAGCCCGGGAGCGCCGTGCTCTTCTCACGGTCGGCGAGGCGGTCGAGAGCCTCCGCAACCCCTTCCGCGCTATCACTCAACTCCCGAGCCCCGTCCCGCAGATACAGCCGCAGCGCCGTCAGTACTTGGTCATTGCGAGAGCGGCCCAAGTGGACGCGTCCTCCCGCATGCCCGATCCGCTCTGTCAGGCGCCGCTCGAGGGCCGTCTGCCCGTCCTCGTCTGCCAACTCGATGTGCCACTCTCCGCGAGCGTGCTGCTGCGCGAGGGTCGTCAACCCGTCGCGGATGGCTCGCAGGTCGGGCCCCGACAGGAGCTTTTGGTCATGCAGCATTTCTGCATGCGCAATCGACGCCTGGACATCGTAGCGGACCAGCCGCTCATCGAGCGCATAGTCCTCCCCCGCGGTGTATCGCAACACGCGGTCATCGAGCGGTGCCCCCTTGTCCCACAAACGAGTCATCTCGCACCCGCCCCGTAAGTGGATTGCCAATCCCGTGAAGGGAGGCTCGGATGAAAAGACCCTTTCGGCAGCTCGAGCAACAGGATGTTGCGACAGCAGCCTACATGGACGTATTCACGGCGGTCCCGAAAGGGTCTTTTCATCCAAGCCTCCCCGAACCGAATGCGCCAGAGACGCTCTAGCTCTGCGACCCCTGCTGCTCGGCAGGCGTCAAAGCATTGATATCCGCGACGATCAGCGTCCCCGTCCCCTCATTGGTGAACACTTCCCCAAGGATCCCCTCCGGCGCCTGGTAAGACACCACGTGCACCCGCCGCACCCCCCCGCGGATCGCCTCCTCGATGGCCTTCGCCTTGGGCAGCATGCCATCGGCGATCTGCCCCTCGTCGCGCAGCCGCTTCAGGCCCCGCAGGTCCAAGTAGGAAATGAGCGACCCCGGATCCGTGACGTTACCGAGTATCCCCGGCGCTCCCGTACACAGGATGAGCTTCTCCGCGCCGAGCGCCGCGCCGAGAGCCGCTGCGACAGTATCCGCATTGATGTTGAGGAGCACTCCGTTATCGTCCGCCGAGAGCGGGCTGACCACCGGCATGAGTCCGTTGTCGAGGAGCTTGCGCACCGCCGTCGGGTCCACGGCGTCGATGTCGCCAACGAAGCCGTAGTCCACCACCTCGCCGCTCGATTCGAGCCGCACCGGCGGCCGCTTGTGCGCCCGCACCAGCCCCGCATCCACCCCGCTGATCCCCACCGCCTCGATGTTGAGATCGCGGCAGATGGCGAGAATGCGCGTGTTGATGAGGCCATTCAACACCATTGCCGTCACGTCGATGGACTTCTGGTCCGTTATGCGCCGGCCTTCCACCATGCGCGTCGGCACGCCGAGGGCCGTCGACAGCTCCGTGAGCTGCGGGCCGCCGCCGTGCACGAACACTACCCGCACCCCGAAATAGTGCAGGATCGCGATCTGCTCGATGAGGATCCGCGTGGAGTCGACATCGGCGAACACCCCGCCGCCGGCCTTGATGACGAAGGTCTTGCCCTTGTACATGCGGATGTACGGGGCGGCGTTCTTGAGCGCCCGGATCGCCAGGGCCTGGTCGCCAGCATGCATGATCATTCAGCGTTTCCCTCAGAGGCTTTTCAACATGCGATAGAGGACCGCCATCTGTGCAGGCAGGCGGTTGTAGGCTTCGCGCTGCACGATGCTGCGCGGGCTGTCGAGCACTTCGTCGGCCACCGCGACGTTTCGCCGCACCGGCAGGCAGTGCATCAGGCGGCAATCTGCCGCAGTGTTCGTGAACCAGTCACCACTCACGCACCAACGCTTGAGCTCGCTGCGCAGCCGTGCATCCGCGGCCGCGTCTCCGTAGCAGGAGGTCGCACCCCACTCCTTCGCATAGATGATATGCGCGCCGGCCAGTGCCTCGGAAGGGTCGGAGCTCTCGCGCACGGAGCCGCCCGAGAGGTCCGCCGCGCGTCGCGCCTTCTCCATGAGCTCACGCGGCAGGGCGAAGCCTTCGGGCCTGAGCACGATGACCTCCATGCCGCGCATCGCCGCCATGTGAGCTGCGGTGGCCGGCACGGCCAGCGGCAGTGCGCGCGGGTGGTACGCCCACGAGAGGACGAAGCGGCCGTTTCGCGGCACTCCGAGATCATCCATCGTCTTCCAGTCTGCGAGCGCCTGACAGGGATGGCTGACCGCCGACTCGAGGTTGATCAGCGGCTTCTCGACCAGGCCAGCCATCGCGCTGAACGCCGTCTCCGCGAGGTCCGCGGCGAGGTCCTTGCCGTCCGCAAACGCCCGCAGTCCCAGGGCGTCACAGTAGGAGGCGAGCACCGGAATCCCCTCGCGCACGTGCTCCGCTGCTGCACCGCTCATGACGGCACCGAGCCGCGTCTCGAGCTGCCAGGTGCCTTGTCCAGCAGTGATTACGAACGAGCTGCCCCCGAGCCTCGCCATGCCGGCCTGGAAGGAGGCGAGCGTGCGCAGCGATGGATTGAGGAAAAGGAGCCCCAGGATCCGGCCGGCGAGCGCATGCGGCTCGGGACGCGTCTCCAGGCGGCGCGCCAGCTCGAGCAGCGCCAGCACTTCCTCGCGCTCGAGGTCGGCGAGATCGAGGAAGCGCTTCATGCAAGTTCCCATCGACTCACGTCGACCCCGACGCCATCAAGGCACAGCTTTGCGTCCAGGCACAGGGATGTGCCCCGCCGCCGCAGGTGGCGGAGCCTCGAGCAAAAAACCGCGCTTAGCCGCTTCGGGGTTGCCTGAGGCGCGCTGCGCCGGGCAGGAGCCCGGATCCAGCGCTTCATACGAGACTCGCGAGCGCATCGCGCAGCATGTCGACGTGCTCCTCCTGCAGGATGAAGGGAGGCAGGAGCCTGAGGATGTGGCTGTCGTTCGCGGTGCCGGCGAGAATGCCGCCTTCCAACAGCTCGGCCTGGATCTGCTTCGCCGGCCGGCGGGTGCGCAGCCCGAGGAGGAATCCTTCGCCCTGGCTCGCCGTCACCGGGCCCACGATGCAGGTGCGGCGGATGTACTGCGAAACGCGCTGCACGTTCTCGAGGAGCTGCTGCGACTCGATGGCCTCGATCACCGCCTCGATCGCTGCACAGGCCATGGGGCCGCCGCCGTAGGTCGTGCCGAGAAGCCCGATGCCCAGCGTCGCCGACACTTTCGGGGAAGTCAGCAGCGCTGCGCAGGGAAAGCCATTCCCGAGCGCCTTCGCGACCGTGATCATGTCGGGCGTGATGCCATAGAGATTGGCGGCGAAGGGCTGTCCGACGCGGCCGAGCCCGCACTGAATCTCATCGAAGATGAGCTGTGCCCCGACTTCATCGCAGCGCCGGCGCAATGCCGCGAGATAACTTCCGCCGAGGTCGACCGCGCCTGCGAGGCCCTGTACGGGCTCGACGATCACTGCAGCGGTCCGGTCGGTGATCTGTGCGGCGATGGCTCCGGCGTCTCCCCTCGGCATGAAGCTGACGTCGAAAGGCCTGCGTGGAAAGCCGTACCAGCCCTCGGAGCCCCAGGTGACCGCGCCCGCCGCCGCCGTCCGGCCGTGGAAGGCGCCCTCGACGGCCGCGACGTGGGGCCGGGAAGTCATGCGGAACGCCAGCCGCAGCGCATTCTCGTTGGCTTCTGCGCCGCTGTTGACGAAGAACACGCTGGTGAAGTCCAACTTCGAGAAGCGCACCAGGCGCTCTGCCGCCCGCACCCGAACGCTCATGGGGATGGCATTCGTCTGAAAGTTGCACGAGCGTGCCTGAGCGGTGAGCGCTTCGGTCCAGCCCGCATGCCCATAGCCGAGCGCCGCGACCGCGTGCCCGCCGTAGAGGTCGAGCACCCGCTCGCCGCGGCTGTTCAGCAGCCAGACGCCGTTGGCGGAGGCGACCTCGAAGGGGTACTGCGCGAACACCGGTGCGAGGAGATCCCGGGTCGGGCTATCTTGGGTTACGGCTGCTGCTGTGGCGCTCATATGACTCCCGTCAGGTCCAGCCGGGCGCACAGGCCATGAGGCCCGTCGTCTCGGGTAGACCGAACATCCGGTTCATCCACTGCACGGCGCCGCCGGCGGCGCCCTTGTTCAGGTTGTCGACTGCACACATCACAGCCAGGGTGCGGCCGTCGGCGACGGCGGAGAGGTGTGCATAGTTGGTGGTCGCGACCTCTTTGATCCGGGGGGTGGAGTCGGTCACCCGCACGAAGGGCGAGGCGGCGTAGAACTCGCGTAACGCCGCCAGCACCCGCGCAGTGTCGATCGCGCTCTTCAGGGGTGCCTGCACCGTGACGTGAATGCCCCGGGCGAATGGTCCGGAGTGCGGCACGAACGCCACTTCAGCCTCCACTCCCGTCGCGGCGAGCGCGCAGGCCGCGATCTCCGGCGCATGCCGGTGCGCCAGCGCGTTGTAGGAATAGAGATCGCTGTGGCGAAGCGGGTGATGAGTGCCCTCCACGGGCTTGCGCCCGGCGCCGGTGCTGCCGGTGATTCCGGTCACGAACAACACCGGAGGCGTGAGTCCGAGTGAAAGGATCGGCACGCTGGCGAGGAGCGTTGCCGTGGCGAAGCAGCCGGGATGCGCGACGTGCGGCGTGTCGAGCTTGCGCAGGTGCTCCGGCACCGCGCAGGTGAACTCCGCGAGCCGCGTGGGGGCATCATGGGCGTGCTTGTAGACTGCCTCGTAAGCCGCCGCGGAGCGGAAGCGGAAGTCGGCGGAGATGTCGACTACCCGGGGCCGGGCTCCGGCCTGCGAAGCGGTCTTCAACAGAGAGTCGATCAATGCTGCCGACACGCCGTGCGGGGCCGCGCAGAACACGGCGCACTCAGGCGAGCCGGCGACCAGAGACTGCACTTCAGTCTGCGATTTGAAGCGTGTGTCGGCGTAGCAAGGCGCAAGATGAGGGAACGCCTTCGCAACGGACTCCCCCGGCTGGCTGTCGGACATCACCGCGGCCAGCGCGAAACGCGGATGTCCCGCGAGCAACCGCAGAAGCTCACCGGCCACGTAACCCGTGCCGCCGAGCACGACTGTCGGAATGGGGGCTGTCATGCGGCTGATTCCCGCGCGAGACCGATCGCCTCCATGACACGATCTCCCAGTGCCGCGCCCGCGCTGAGCGCGTTGAAGGCTGCGACGCCCAGCTGCGTCGTGATGATCTCCACCCCGACCTGATTGTCGGTGGACGGGCCCGTGACCACGCACGGCTCGATCCCGAACCGATCGCGCAACAGTTTCACTCCGCCCCAGGCCGCGACCGGGTCGTTGGCCGAGAGCACGACTCCGGAGAGCGCCGTGCGGATGTCGGGACACTCGAGGATGGCATCGACGCCGTAGGTGCCGAGAATGCCGTCGCCGAGCTCGAACACGATCACGTCGGGCTTCCCGGCCGAGAGCTCGGTCAGCATCGTGCGAGTGAGCGCGGGGCCGTTGACGCGGGTGGTGGTGATGACGCCGAGGTCGGTGAAAATGGCGGAGCGGCGCGCGCCGGCATCCTCCATCGCGAGAACATCGCGACGCAGTGACACGCCGGTCGCCTTGAATGCGTCGATCACCAGCCCGCGATGGCGCATCCGGCTGATGATGGCGCAGGCCGCGGCGGTCTTGCCCGCTTCCATGCAGGTGCCTGCCAGCGCCACTACCGGTATCTGCCGTGACTCGAGCTTCGCCGCCGGATCGAGCCGGCGGTGGCCGGCTCGCGCCGGCACGCCGATGCGCTCTCCGAGATAAGGGAAGTGCAGCGCCACTCCGAGCACGCGACAATCGAAGGGCTTGCCCTTATCGGGATTGATGGAGTCACAGATCCCGAGGACACCGCCGATGTTGAGCATCTGGATGACATCACCCGCCTGTAGCGACGGCGGGACGTGACCCGAGTACCCGAAGAGCGCCTTGCGGTGGCCGAGTGCGCCCACCACGATGTCGCCCTTGCCCACCTTCGCCATGCGGCCGCTCGTGAGCTCCAGCGTGTTGTAGGTCGACTTGTTGGTCAGGACCTCGACGACGACCACCACGCCTTCCTCGGAGGGGATGTCGGTCGAGATCCGTACCTCGTGTGACAGGCCGCAGGCCTGGGCCACGGAGGCGATCTTGTCGACGACCACGCTTCTCATGTCACTCACCACGTCAGATATCCTTCGTGCGCTGATCGGCGCGCCGGTGAAACACGCCCGTCAGGGCGACGATCTTGGAGAAGCCGAGCGCGTCGGTCGGGGTCCACTCACCCGCTGCCTCGCCGTATACGCCCTTGGAGGCTGCCATGAGAGAGTAGGGCGATTCGACGCCTTCGATGAAGAGGTTTCCGGGGCGAAGCTGGATGCGCACCTGACCGGTCACCCGCTCTTGCGAGGAGAGCAGCAGCGCCTCGATGTCACGACACACGGGATCCAGGAGCTGGCCCTCGTGTACGAGGTCGCCATAAGGCTGCGCCACCGTCTCCTTGATGCGCTGCTGGCGGCCCGTGAGCACGAGCTTCTCGAGCTCCCGGTGCGCGGTGAGCAGCACCTCGGCAGCGGGCGCCTCGAATGCGACGCGCCCCTTGGTCCCGATGATGGTATCGCCGAGATGAATGCCGCGGCCGATGCCGAACGGCGCTGCGAGCGCCTCCAGCGCCTCGATGAGCGCCACGGGCGAGAGCGCGCGTCCGTCGAGTGCCACGGGGCGCCCCTGCCTGAACTCGATGACATGCGACTCCGCGGCACGCGGCTGCGTGAACGCATCGCGGGTCAGCACCCACGCGTGATCCGGGATGCTGCCCGACGATGTCAGTGTCTCCTTGCCGCCGATCGTGACACCCCAGAGACCCCGGTTGACGGAATAGGCTGCGCCGAAGGGTGGCACGGGCAGGCCGCGCGCCTGCAGGTAGTCGAGCTCCTCCTGCCGCTTGAACGCGCGGTCGCGTACGGGCGCCAGCACGTCGAGCTCCGGAGCCAGCGTGCGCATCGCGACCTCGAAGCGCACCTGGTCATTGCCCGCAGCGGTGCAGCCATGGGCAATCATGTTGGTGCCGAGCTTGCGGGCCATGTGCGCGATCGTCTGCGCCTGCATGACGCGCTCCGCGCCCACACAGAGCGGATACATCTGACCTCGCTTCACGTTGCCCATGATGAGGAAGCGCAGCACCTGCTCGAAGTAATCCGCGCGCGCATCGATCTGGTGGTGGTCCACGGCGCCAAGCGCTCGCGCACGCTCCGCGAGCGTACGGGCCGCGGCCGCATCGATTCCGCCGGTGTCGACCGTGACGGTGATGACGGGGCGGCCGTGGTTCTCCTTCAGCCAGGGCACGAGAAAGGAGGTATCGAGACCGCCGGAATAGGCGAGAACGATGGGCTGGTCGCCCTTCATCGGGACGGGGTTGGACATGCTCAAACTCGGAAAATGGCCTGAAGCCGCGCGACGAGGGCGTCCTGCGCGCCGGCGTGGGCGGTTGCGATGAAGATGGTGTCATCGCCGGAGATGGTGCCGGCGACTTCGGGCCATTCCGCCCGATCGATGGCGACCGCGACGCTTTGCGCCGCGCCGATCGTGGTCCTCACCACCGTGAGCGACGGGCCGGCCCGCCTCAGCCCACGCACGAACTGAGTGAGCATGCCGAAATCGCCGTTGGCGCGTGAGACCTCGTCGGGGGGCAGCACATACCGCCCGCTCGCCTTGAGTACGCCGAGGTCACGCAGATCGCGGCTGACGGACGATTGCGTCACCTCGAACCCCTCGGTCTTGAGCAGGCGCGCCAGGTCCTCCTGCCGGCGAACGTGTCCGTCGCGCAGGATGCGCACGATGGCCTGACGGCGCTCGAGCTGCTGGACGTCCATTGGGGCTCAATGGGGCATGAGGCTGTGCATAAAGGTGCGCAAAGTATGAATATTAATGCGCAGCGCTGTCAAGGCATCCGCACGCGGATTCAGGCCACGCCCAAGGCACCGCGCAGTCGAGAGCGCAAATCCCACACCGGCGCACCACACGAACCAGACCAGGAACAGGCAAAGCCTGGGGTCCGCGCTTCGCGAGCTCCGGCTACTGACCGCCTTCCTTACTTCTCGACGCTGAATACCAGATCTGCGCCGCGGATCTGACCGGCCTCGGTGCGGATCGTCCAATGGTCGCCGAGGCTGTAGCGAAGGCGGATAGCGTTCAACTGCTGGGTGAGCCCGACACCGTAGCTCACGTAGAGCCGTGGCGAGAGATACTTGCCGAGGACGAGCGACGTCGAATTGTTGAGATCGGTCTCCAGGCTGATGTCGGGCAGTCCGATGCGCGAGCCGAGCTGCTGCGCGAGGATGGCGCCACCCTGCGTCAGCAGCTCGTTGGCCGCGGTCGCCTGCTGACTCTGGGGCGAGGAGCCTGCCTGCAACATCTGCAGCGAGCCGCCGCCGCCGCCGCCGGAGAGAATCAGCGAGACGATCTGCGATTGCGGCAGCGATGGGTCCGAGAAGAAGGAGATCCGCGGCCGCTGCAGCGTGCCGCGGACGTTGACCCCGACGGTGACATCGGGATAGCGCTTGATGGCACGGAGCTCGATACCGGGATCGCCGATGGGGCCGCCCGTAAAGATCAGACGGCCGCGCTGGATCTCGAGCTTGCGTCCATAGGCCGAATACTGACCCTTCTGAACCGAGAGCTCCCCGGTGGCATGCGTGATCGGATCGTAGCCGCTGCGCACCGTGATACTGCCCCCGAGCCGCCCGGTCAGGCCCGTCGTATCGATGTTCACGTCGGACCCCAGCGTCATGGTGATCTGGGTCCTGACCTTGAACTGGTTGGCGGGGTTCTGCGATGTCTCACCGACGATGACCTCGTCGGACGAGGATGTTACCGCTCCGGTGAGATCGGTCGGCACGATCTTCGCGTAAGGCACGGCCACCGCGCCCGTGATGTCGATCTGGCGCGCCGCCACCTTGAAGTCGAGGCTGGGTGACGCATCGATCTGAGCCTCGGGAATGTTGACGATCCGAAGGTTGGCGCCATCGAGATGCAGCTCGCCATAAGGGAGCGAGCCACGCCACTGAAGCTGGCCATTTGCCTGCACCTTTCCCTTCCCCGCCTGCGCGGCGCCATTGAATGCCAAACCGTCGTCCGTCAGGCGTGCCGTCAGAGCGACCTCGCGCAACCGCAAGTTGGTCTGATAGAAGTCGACCTCGCCATCGGAGACACTGAGCGTCCCGCCGAGGCGCAGATCGGCCACCGTGCCGGCAATCCGGGCATCCGCGGTCAGCTTGCCGGCGGCCCGGTCGATGTCGGGTATGTAGACCGAGACGAGATCGAGCTTGGAGGACTGAACGTGCAGCTCCCCCGCGACCGGCATGTCCTGCCAGCGTTGCGTGTCGCGACTGACTTTGAGGGTGCCCGCCAGTGTGCCGATTTCCCCGGAGGTGAGCGACGCCTGTGCGTCGATCGAGTCGGGCGAGGCGGTCGCCGTGAGGACACCCGAGCCTATTGAGGTGTGCTCGGTACGGCCGCTCACCAAGCGACGGGAGAGCGTGCCATCGTTGAGCTCCACGCGCAGTCCACCCTCTGCCGGTTTTCCGTCGCCGCCGAAGAGTCGGGCACCCATGCTGATGGTGCCTTGATACTCCACGGCAGGGGTGAGTCCTGCCGTCAACGTGCTCAGCGGCAGCTCGCTCGCCGTCAGCATCGTGGACCAGGCAGCGGGGTTCCAACTCGCCTCCGCGCAAAGGTTGCCTGGTGTGCCGACCAGACACAGTCGCCCAAGGCTGCTGCTGGCGCGGGATAGCGCCAGCGGCACCGGCTGCTGCAGATGGAGCCGCAGCGACGTGTCACCCGACAGCGTGAGTGCCTGCAGTTGCCCGGCGAAAGTGCCGCTCTTGAAGCTGCCGCTCGCAGCCGCAGTCAGATGCAGTCCGCGTGCCTGCGCGTCGAGATGAGCGGTCGCGCCCGATGCCGGTCCGTCGAGCGTGAAGTCCAGGCTGCGCAGCGTGCGGCCATGGAATTGGAATTGGCGCAGATGCGCGGCTATGACGGAGGGCCGCTGCGAGGCGGGATCGAAGTCGGCTCTGGCATCGAACCCGGCAAGCGCCATGCCCTCATAGAGGATGTCCGTTCCGCGGGCGGTTGCGTTGACGTCCGGCGCCGCGAGAGGTCCGCGAATTGTGCCCGATGCCTCCAGGCGGCCACGGCTGCCTGCGGACAGCAGACTGAGGTCCTCAGCCGTCACGCCAAATCGCAGATCGGCCGTGCGGTCGATGCGGCCGTCGAGCGCCAGTCGCGTGCGGCCGAGGCCCACACGCACCTGTTGGAACGTCCAGGTGTCACCAGCGTGCGTAACGCGGCCGCCGCCGCTGGCTGTGACGCCGCGCAGCCGCCCGCCGAGCCCATCGATCTGCACACTGAGCGGATCGCTCGCCTTGAAGCCGCGCCCAGCCACCTCGAGCCCAAAATCGAGGCTGCCGGGCAGATCCGGCCGGATTTGCCCCGGATCGATTCCCGTCGCGTGGCCGCTGACGGCCCAGCGCTGCACGGGCGCCCAGATCACCTGTCCGTGCACATCCGCGTGCCCATGGTAGAGATCGACTTGCGCGCGGCTCAGCGTGACGCCGGTGCTATCCAACTTGCCCGTGATGTCCGCGGGCACCGGGGCGAGGGCTGCGACCTGAGCCAATCCCTTGGCGTGGAGCTCGTAGGGGCGGACGCCCGCGAGCTCGAAGCTTCCCGCGCTGCTGCGAAACGGTACGTTGCGCCCTGCGAGCGGCCAGCGAAAATTGCTCCAACTGCCCTTCAGGTCGAGACGCGGGCCGCCCGGCACGATTCCGATCGTGCCCGCGGCGATCGCCCGCGCCCCCGAGCCCTGGTGGATGACGTCGATTCGACTCGCGGAGAGCACCTGTCGGGCAAAGCCGCCGTCGAACCGTACATCGAACGAGCCCGCCTTCAGTCCAGCCGGGTCGAGCGAGCCGCGTGCGCCGAATGTCCGCCCATCGCCATACAGGGCCAGCTTGCCGCTGATGAGGCCGAGCGCGCCGGTGAGGCGCCAGGCGCGCAGGTCGAAATCCTGTACGAGTGCTTCACCCTGCCAGTGAAAGTGTCGGGTGAGATCGAGCATCTCGCCGCTGATCCCACTCCGAAAGGGAGTCAGGATCCTGCCGCTGATCGCCAGCTCGTTCAGATCGCCGGCGGCATCAGCGGCGAGCGTCCACGTCGGTTGGCCGTGCGGTTGCCAGGCGATGCGGCCATTCGCTCCGAGTCGCAGCGGATCGCTGGCGTGGAGGCTCCCGTCTAGGGCGAAGTGCAGCTCGCCCATCTGCAGAACCACCTGGCGGAAGCTGATATCCCGGTGCCGCAGCAGTGCCGAGCCGCTGATCCCGCTGCCCTCCACGCGCGCGCCGTTCGGTACGACCACGAGTGCCCTCCCGACGCTGGCATGTCCGACATCGATGGTGAGCCAGCGGGGCAGGAATTGCGGCTCATGAATGAAGCGGCTGGTGGGGAGCCGCGTCGGCCGCTCGACCTCGACATAGACGCTGTCGACTGCCGCATCAGGCGTGCTGATGGTCTGCCAGAGAAGCGGCTCCAGGCGCAGCCTGGTATGCATGCCTCGGATCTCGAGGTGCACGTGCCCGTCATCGATCTCGACCAGGGTCGCGCGGACGCCGCCGGCAATCGTGCCGCTGACATTCTCGATCCTCACGCCCACGGCGCCGAAGCGTTGCGGCAGATGGCGCACGACGAACTGCAGGCCGCTCTGGGTGAAGAGGACGGAATAGAGTGCCGCGCACGGCAGCGCGATCGCGACCAGGACGAAGACGAGGGCGGCGAGCAGGAGGATTCGGCGCATCGGCGGCTACCGCGCTCTCAGAGCTTCGGCGAGAAGTTGACGTACAGGCGCGGGCTGCCCGATTGCGACAGGGGCTGCCCGATGTCGATGCCGAGCGTCAATACCGGCAGGCGGACGCGAAATCCGATACCGGCACCGTACTCGAGAAGCCTATGACATTTCTCCTGCGATGGGCTCGCATTGGCCACCGGATCGCACTGCGCGCCGAGGTGATTGAAGGCATTGCCGTAGTCGAAGAATGCAGCGATGCCGAAATTCCTCGGCAGGTCGCGGTCGAATTCCACCGTTCCCGTGAGCACGTCCTTGCCGCCTGCCTTGGCCGCGGGATCGCAGATCACGGTACCGGAGATGTTGGCACAGTACTGCTGCGTCGGCGAAAGATCGTTGTAGGCGAAGCCGCGGACGCTGCCCTCGCCGCCCGCGAAGAAGCGCATGACCGGTGGCATGGTCTCGAAGTGCGAGGCCACGGTCGCGCCGGCCTCATCGCGCAGCAGCAGGTGCCATTTCGGTGCGAGATCGAGCACCCGCTCGAACTGGACGTGGATCTGCAGGAAGTTGGACCGGGAGCCGAAGGCGCCCTCGGAGCCGCGCACCTCGGCAAAGAAACCGTGCTGGAACATCGGCTCCCCGAGATAGCCCTTGGGCACAGAGGCGAAATCGACCCCGGGCACCAGCATGTCCGTGGTCGGTATGCCGATCGTGACGTTGGTGGTGCAGGCTGCGCCCGGCGCCAAGCTCTCCGGAATGCATTGTTTCGCGGAGTTGAGGGTGCCGGCCACGGGGGTCTGCACCGTGCCGCTCGAGTGGACGCCGTTGACGAACCAAACCATCTGCCAGCGCCCCGTCACTCGGGTCACGCTCGGACCGATCGACATGGTGCGCGCCTCCACGTCTGCGAGTTGGCGCTGCTCCACGGTGCCGGCGAGAGTCAGATTCTCGACCGCGGGGTCGCCTATCGGAATGATATAGCGGCTCTGCAGGCTGTACTTTGTCACCTGGGCGGCCTCGAGGTCGACGCTCATCTTGTGGCCGTAGGAATTGACGCGTCGGTCCTGCCAGCTGATGATGCCGCGCGCTCCGGTATCGGTGGCGTAGCCGCCGGCGAAGGAATAGACGTTGGGGCGACTGGGGTCCCCATGGATGCTCACCGGCACGGTGTGATTCACCCGGTCAGGTGTCCCCGTCAACACCTCCAGGTTGGAGAAGTACTCAGCATCATCGAGGGCGAACTGGGTACGCAGGACTTGCGTCAGGTCGAACGGGGCGCCTTCGCGATAGCGTAGATACCTGCGCACGAGTTTCTCGCTCACCACGTGCTGCTCGATAGTGGTGGCGCCGAAGCGATAGCGAACGCCGGTCTGCAACTCGAGCGAGATACTGGCTGTGCGCGCGCTGGGGTCGACCAGGAGCTGGTGGCGGGTCAGCGTTGCATCGAGATAGCCGTAGGTGGCCGCCGTGCGCAACAGATCGTTCTTGACGCTGTCGTACTCCGCCTGATTGAGCCGCTTTCCCGGATGGAACGGCAGGTTGGACGTGATGCGTTTGAAGAGCCGGCGCCCGGCGCCCGGCCCCACGACCTGGACGTTGACTTTCGTCAGGATCACCGGCTGACCGGCCTTGATGGCAATCGCCACTTTCCAGTCGCCAGGTCCGGCGGCAGTCACCGTGGAGCGCACGGTCGGCTGATAGTATCCGAAGGGACGCAGCGCCGACTGAACCTCCCTGGGGATGCGGCTTTCCAGCCTGTCGGCGGTGTCCTGCGTCAGATGCTTGGTGCGCTGGTAGCGGGCGAAGCTCAGGTAGGCGAGCACGTTGCTGCGCAAAGAGTTGCTGACGCCGCTGATGGTGATGGTCACGCCGGCCCGGGCCAGCGGACAGGCAATGAGCAGTGCGAGGACGCCCGAGGCCCCCCAAAGGGGCCGAGGCCCGCGTGACGAATTGCCCTGCCTATTCTCTATTGGCGCAGAGTCGGCATCCTGCCGCTTTATGCGGCCAGCCCGATGACATGGATTCATCCCGCGGCTCTCTGAGATCCGCCCAGACGAGCGGAGGCGCCCCGGAAAACGGCAGCGGTCCTGGGCCGCTCATTCATTTGCTTTCGAACGGCGCAGACCCCAGGCCGCTGACTCATTTTGGGTTTCTTTCGCCGGCGCAAACGTGAATTGTAGACGTGACCGTTTCCCGGGGCGCGGGTTCCTTGCCTATGTGGCCGGCCAGTCGCCGGGTGCCAGGCGATACTCGGTTTCGCCGCTGAGGGTGCCGCGCGCATCGAAGCGCCGCTCGGCGAGGTAACAGGCGCCCCCCGGCTCGATGGCGAGGAGGGTCGAGCATCGGGTGCCGTAGCTCTCATTGAGGACGAAGGGGGAGGACAGGGTTCGTTCCCATTCGGGCGAGAGGCCGGTGCGCGGCAGCCCTTCTTCCGCCGTTGCGGGGTTGCGATCGGCGAGCAGCCCGAAGAGCTCGCGGCTCTCCACGCTGATGCCGCCCCGAAGCCACTCCTCGAAGCCCTGCCGCACCCGGCGGAGTTTGGGCCAGGGGGTATCGAGCCTCTCGTTCGACAATCCGTGCACGCCCGGGGACAGGACACGCGCGAACGGCGCGCCACGGTTCGAGGCATACCAGAGGGAAGCACCGTCGGCCAACAGCAGGTTGAATCCACCATATCCGCCGGCTTCGCGCTCCAGGGCGGCCAGATACTCGCCTGGACCGGCGGCACCGGTGAGATACCCGGGAATGAGTTGCCCACGCGAGGGCGCCTCGGGCGGCGCGCGCATGAGGTCGCGGAAGTTCGTGACGATGCCGAAGCGCCGACGCCGGTCTATGCCAAGCCAGGTGCCGCCCGCCCGCAGATCCCGCCCGGCGAGGATGTCATCTGGAGCGGGCCAGTGACCGAGCGCGGCCGTCGGCCGATCGTGGTACTCGTCGCGATTGGCTGCGACCACCAGCCGATAGCGCGGGTGTGTGTTCCACGCGAGCACGAGCAGGCACATGCAGGAGTCCTAGGTCGTGGCTTCTGTGGACGAGGTCTGCTCCTCGAGCCAGTTGACGATGAGGCGGCGCGAGATCGAATGTGAGAAAGGCAGGAGCGCGTTGCCCCCGGAGCGGACCTCCTCGCGGGTGAACCAGCGGGCATCCTCCAGCTCGCCATTGACGCGCACGGGAGAGCCGGGTCGTGCCCGGGCCCGAAAGCCGATCATGATCGAGGCGGGGAAGGGCCAGGGCTGGGAGGAATCGTAGCGCGCGTCGGCCACCGGTACGGCGGCCTCTTCCATCACCTCCCGCGCAACGGCATCCTCCAGACTTTCGCCGGGCTCCACGAAACCGGCGATGGTGGAGTAGCGTCCCGGCGGCCAGGTCGCCTGCCGCCCGAGGAGGGCACGCTCCCCATCAGTGACCAGCACGATGATGGCCGGGTCGAGTCGGGGGAAGAACTGCTGCGCGCAATCCTCCTTCGAGCAGCGCATGGAATGACCTGCATGTTGGGGCACCGTGGCGGCGCCGCATGCGCCACAGAACCGCTGGCGTCCGCGCCAGATCGAGAGCCCGCGCGCGTAGGCGAGAAGACCCGCCTCTTCCGCGGCGAGCAGCGGTGAGAGCGCACGCAGCTCCTCGAAGGAGCCATTTGGCGGCAATTCGACGGAAGCCTCGTCCCCGAGCTCCACGAGCACGCAGCGTCGGCCTTTGAACCAGCCGAGCAGCACCAGCCGAGTCTCATCCGCGCTGGCGGCGGCAGCCTCCCGCGCAGCCAGAAAGGCGATGCGCGGCTCGGGCCGGGTGTAGACCAGATGGCGCGTGCCGCTGCCCAGAAGATAGAGCGTTTCGGGATCCTCGAGCGCCGCCCGCGCCCAGCCCGCCTGCTCACGCTCTTCGGCGCGGCGGTCGATGTAGGGACCTGAGAAGAAGTTCGGCTGATCCGGGCGCATGGCCCCGATTGTAGTATGAAGCGCTCGATCCGGGCTCCGCACGGGGCGCGCCGCGAGCGCATGAGGGAGGCGGGGCTGTCCCGGACGGGCGCGCTGGTGACGATGAGGCCGCAGCCGCTGGCTGCCGAGACGGAGCTGGCGCAAGCTGTGGCCGTCCGGCGACTCGGGCTCCAGGATTGCAATGGGGTGCCCAACAGCGGGTACAAAGGGAACACGCTGATACCCAACAAACATATCACGAGGGCTCAGATGTCGGCGAACAACGGCCGGACCTGGATCACTGTGATTGCAACGGCGGCGCTGAAAATCGCGTCATGAGCCGGACGGGCCACGATCGCCATCGGTTGCAAGCACGGTCCAGCAGGCTCGGGGCGAGCCGGATGTGATTTCGACGCTGCAGCGCGCATACTGCCGGGCAAAATATTGATCCGGGAGGCTCCCGTGGAAGCGACCATTGTGCAGGGCGCGGCTGCGCGGGTTCAGCCGCGACGCTTTTTCGTGGTGATGGGGTGCGTATTCGTCCTCATTGCCTTCCTTGGCTTCATCCCCTCCTACTGGGCGCGCTTGGCGTCGGGCGATTTCCATCCGCCGCCGATCGTGCACATCCATGGGGCGCTGCTCTTCAGCTGGACTCTTTTCTATCTGCTGCAGACCGGCTGGGTGGCCTCCGGCAGGGTGGCGCGGCACCGTAATTGGGGGCTGGCAGGCATCTCACTGTTCACGCTTCTGATCTGCTCCATCGCGATAACCAAAATTACGGTCATGAGGCTCGATGATCTGCACGGCCAGGGCGAGGCCAGCCGGCGCTTTGCTGCGGTCATTTTCTGCGCGATCCCGGTGCTGATCGGGCTGTTCGTCGCGGCTATCGCCAACGTGCAGCGGCCGGAGGTGCACAAGCGCCTGATGTATTCTCTGCTGGCCGGCATGATGACTCCCGCCATTGCGCGGGTTTTCCTGTGGCTGTTCGCTCCTCCAGGAGCGCTGCAGGCTGGACCGCCACCGCCCTTCGTCGCGATTCCGCCGAGCTTTGTCGCGGCGCTCCTGATCGTGGTCGCAATAGTCTACGACTGGCGCACGCAGCGCCGCCTGCACCGCGTCTATCTGTACGGTGTCGTGCTGGCCATCCTGCCGAACGTGGTTGCTGCCATGATCGCGCCCACCCACGCATGGCTGGCAACCGCCACGTTTCTCGAGCATCTCGGCGGCTGAGCCCGAGGAGTTCGGCGCAGTTGCCGGGACGAACGGTCCGAAGGGTCAGCCGCGCTGCCCCGAGGCCGAGCAGTGATGGCAGCGCTTCTCCCGGATGGGGAAGCGCTCGACGACGATGAGGCCGCCGCAATCGCTGCACCGGCCGAGGCGCAGCTGGTCGCCGCGCGCCAGGCATGCTGCGAGAAAGACCGCATACTCGAACGAGATCGAGGCCGTTGGAACCATGGTGGTGTAGGTCTCGAACGCAGTGCAGAGCGAGTCGCCGCGGACGATGTCGGGGAGTGCGGCACCGGCGGCGGCCGACGGCTCTGCCGGCACCAGGCCCGCGAGCGCGAAAAAGCTCGCCAGCACGGCGGTTTCCTGTTGGATCCTCAGCGAGCGTGTGAAGTAGGCGGCCTGGTGAGGCGACTTGCCGCGATGACGGGGAACATAACAGGCGGCGCGGCCGAGATAGGACCGATAGAGCTTGCGGATGCGGTCATCGCTGAGCCCGGTCCAGACGCGGATGGTCTGCGTGCGCGCCTCGTGAGTCAGGAAACGCAACGCCAGCTCGAGGCGCTGCCGATCGCGATCGTACCGATCTTCCGAGATGCGCATGGCCGGTTCCCCCCGCCGTCTGTCATTCACCGGGCTCAGCGCCCGAGGCTATGAAGCCATACTATTGTTGGGAATAATTGTGTAAAACACAACTGCCCCATTTTGGGCAAAAATTCCCAATTTCAGCCGTTGCCTCCGGCGGAGCGCCGGGTACCATGCGGCAGAGACCGAAGGGAAAGGAGCCGTCGTGTTGACCAACGAAGTGCTAGTCGCGCTGGACCTACGCGCCCTGAGCCGCGCCGCCTCCTGGTTGCGGCGGGACATGCTCGAAGGCCTGGCCGAGGTCAATCACCGTTGTCTCGGGCTGCTCTCGGAGCAGGCCGTCGCCCTCGGGCCGCACAGCCAGCCGGCGCTGTGGCAGGTCGGGGAGCTGTGGCGCGCCCTCGACGAGCGCTCCCGCTGGCGCGCGGCCGCCTGTCCCTACCTGCTGGTCGATGCTTGCTTCGCGGAGCCGCAGCGCTGGCAGTGGCTGAGTGGCACGCGCGTCGGCGAGGGCCACTGCGCCTCACCCGCCTCGTTCTTCACCGTACCCCAGACCACCACGGTCGCCCGAATGGTCTTCGTCTACGCCTGGTCACTGGTGCTCAGTCATTCGGCCGGGGCGCGGCTGGTCCTCGGCATCCATCCGCAGTGCGCCAGGCTGCTCGGCGCCTGCACGGTGCCGCAGGTCCATGAGCTGGCGGAGCGCAACTCGGGCTGGCTGCGGCCGCGATGGCTGAAACGGGTGCGGCTGTGGCGCGAGATGCTGGTGGCCGCGGCAGCGGATGATGTCGTGACGCTGGAGCGTTCACGCATGCAGGGACTGCAGATGCTGGCCGCAGAAGCCTGGGATCTCGATCAGAGCAGGCACAGGGTGTGCCCCACCGCCGCAGGTGGCGGACATTGAGCAAAGAGCGCGCTTTTTTGCTCGACGACGCTGGGTCGGGCAGGATGCCCGGATCCGGCGTTCAAACTAATGCAGCTGCAGTGAATCGATCAGACTACGCAGCGCATCGGGCGCCACTGGCTTCACCAGGTGATGATCGATGCCCGCCCGCCGGGAACGGCGGCGATCGTCTTCCTGACCATAGCCGGTGATCGCGATGAGCACGGCATGCTTGGCCTCGGGGAGCCCGCGAAGCCGCTCGGCCACTTCGTAGCCATCCATCCCCGGCAGTCCGATGTCGAGGAATACTGCTTCCGGATGCCATTGCTCCGCGGTTTCGAGGGCGCTCGGCCCGTCATAGGCGTAGGCCACCTCATGGCCCCACATTTCGAGGAGCATCGACATGCTCTCTGCCGCGTCCTTGTTGTCGTCGACCACCAATAAGCGCCGCTTCTGTGGTCCGCCAGCACCCTCCCTCGCCAGTGCCATTCGTCTCTCCTTTTTTTCAATAAATGTCGATTTGCCGCAGTCCGCTCGAGTCGCGGGCGCCGCGAAACATGCCTTCGGTACTGAATTCCGTGACGATCCGTCCGCTGCCGTCGATCGCGATGACCCCACCGCTCCCGCCGAGCTCACGGAGCCTGCCTTGCAGCAATTCGCGTACCGCCTCCTGCAGCCCGAGTCCGCGAAATTCCACCGCTGCACAAATGTGGTGCGCCGCGACCGTGCGGATGAAGTACTCCCCATGCCCGGTCGCCGAGACTGCGCAGACTCCATTCTTTGCATAGGTTCCGGCCCCGATGATCGGCGAGTCGCCCACGCGTCCCTGGCGCTTGTTCGTCATTCCGCCGGTGGAGGTGGCAGCGGCGAGATCGCCCGCCGCATCGAAGGCGACCGCCCCGACGGTGCCCTGCGAGGAGGGGATGAGGTCGGAAACCGGTTGACCGCGGCGCTCGCTTTCGAGCTGAGCACGGCGCTCCTCGGTGCGGAAGTAGACGTTCGGTACGAGCGTCAGCCCTTCCTCCAGGGCGAATTCCTCGGCTCCCGGCCCGACGAGCAGTACGTGCCGGGACTTCTCCATGATCCGCCGCGCGAGCTCGACCGGATTTTTCACGTGCTGCACCGCCGCCACGGCGCCCGCACGCTGTTGCCGCCCCTCCATGATCGCAGCATCGAGCTCCGCGGCCCCTTCGCGAGTGAGCGCCGCGCCGCGTCCGGAGTTGAACAACGGGTTGTCTTCCAGCGCCCGCACGGCAGCGGTGACGGCATCGAGGCTCGAGCCGCCTTTCTCGAGGATGGCGTACCCGAGATCGAGAGCCGTTGCGAGGCCATCGCGGTACTGGCGCTCGCGCTCGGCGGAGAGATTCTGTCGCGGTACCGCGCCGGCGCCGCCGTGGATGGCAATCGAATACATCGAGCGTCCTCTGATCAACCGGTGGAACTTCAGTGGTCAGCGTCCCAGGAAACGCTATGATCGGGCGAGATAGTACAAGCGAAAGCTCTCATGCTGCAGCGGATCCGAAGCATTCTGGTCGCCAACCGGGGCGAGATCGCCATCCGTGTCATGAGAGCCGCGAGCGAGCTCGGCCTGCGCACGGTCGCCGTCTACTCGCAGGAAGACCGCTTCTCCTTGCATCGCACCAAGGCGGATGAGAGCTATCTCGTCGGTCGCGGCAAGGGGCCGATCGAGGCTTATCTCGACATCGAGGACATCCTGCGCATCGCGAAAGAGGCCAGGGTCGATGCCGTGCATCCGGGCTACGGCTTTCTCTCCGAGAACCCCGAGTTCGCGCAGGTCTGCACGGCGGCCGGAGTCGTCTTCGTCGGCCCGAGGCCACAGACCATGCGCGTCCTCGGCAACAAGGTGGCGGCGCGCAATCTGGCAATCTCCGCCGGCGTGGCGGTCATGCCGGCGACGCCGCCGTTGCCCGCGAACCTCGAGGAATGCCGGCGGCTCGCGCAGGAGATCGGCTATCCGGTGATGCTCAAGGCGAGCTGGGGAGGCGGTGGCCGGGGCATGAGAGTGGTCGAGAGCGATGCGCAGCTCGCGGAGCTGCTGCCGGTGGCGCGCCGGGAGGCCAGGGCGGCGTTCGGCAACGATGAGGTGTATCTCGAGAAACTGGTGCGCCGTGCCAGGCACGTCGAGGTGCAGATCCTGGGCGATGACCACGGCGGCCTGGTACATCTGTACGAGCGCGATTGCACGGTGCAGCGCCGCAACCAGAAGGTCGTCGAGCGCGCGCCCGCGGTATTTCTCAGCGACGAGCAGCGCTCGAAGCTGTGCCAGGCCGCGCTCGTCATCGGTCGGGCCGCGAATTATCTCAACGCCGGCACTGTGGAGTTCCTGCAGGATGCAGACTCGGGCAGTTTCTACTTCATCGAGGTCAATCCGCGCATCCAGGTCGAGCACACCGTCACGGAGTGCATGACCGGCATCGACATCGTCAAGGCGCAGATCCGCATCGCCGGGGGGGCGCGGATCGGGACGGTGGAAAGCGGCGTGCCGCCGCAGGAGCAGATCCGGATCGGTGCGCACGCGCTGCAGTGCCGCGTGACCACGGAGGATCCGGAAAACAACTTCATCCCGGACTACGGCAAGATCACCGCCTACCGCAGCCCCGCGGGCTTCGGCATCCGCCTGGATGCCGGCACGGCGTATACCGGGGCGATCATCACCCGCTCCTACGACTCCCTGCTGGTGAAGGTGACGGCCTGGGCACCGACCCCGGAGGAGACCAATGCGCGCATGCACCGCGCGTTGTGGGAATTCCGCATCCGCGGCGTCGTCACCAACTTGCGCTTCCTCGATCAGGTGATCACGCACCCGCGGTTCGCGCGCGGCGAATACACCACGCGCTTCATCGACGAGACACCGGAGCTCTTCCGCTGGCCGCCGAAGCGCGATCGGGCCACGCGCATCCTGACCTTCCTCGCCGAGACCATCGTCAACGGCAACCCCGAGACCCGTAGTCGCCCGCGGCCTGCGCGGCTCGACACGCCGCGGCTGCCGCAGGCGGCCCTGCCCGAGCCACAGCCGGGCACCCGCCAGCGGCTCGCGGAGCTGGGGCCGGAGCGCTTTGCCAAATGGATGCTCGCCGAGGAGCGGGTGTTGCTCACGGATACGACGCTGCGCGATGCGCACCAGTCGCTGCTCGCCACCCGGATGCGCACGCAGGACATGACCGTCATCGCGCCCTACTACGCGAGCCTGCTGCCGCAACTCTTCTCGCTCGAATGCTGGGGCGGCGCCACGTTCGATGTGGCGCTGCGCTTTCTCAAGGAGGATCCGTGGCAGCGCCTGACCGCGCTGCGCGAGCGGGTGCCGAATCTGCTGTTGCAGATGCTGCTGCGATCGGCGAATGCGGTCGGCTATGCCAACTATCCTGACAATGTCGTGCGGTTCTTCATCGCGCGCGCGGCCGAGCGCGGCATCGACGTATTCCGGATCTTCGACTCACTCAACTGGGTCGAGAATATGCGCATGCCCATCGAGGCGGTGCTCGAGTCGGGCAAGCTCTGCGAGGCGGCAATCTGCTATACCGGGAACCTCAGCGACCCGCGCGAGAAGAAGTACACCCTGGACTACTACCTGAGGCTCGCGCGTGAGCTCAAGGCCGCCGGCACGCACGTGCTCGGCATCAAGGACATGGCGGGACTCTGCCGTCCGCGCGCCGCCTACACGCTGGTGAAGGCATTGAAGGAGGAGGTCGGCCTGCCGGTCCATTTCCATACCCATGACACGAGCGGCATCGCCGCAGCCAGCGTGCTCGCCGCGGTCGAGGCCGGCGCCGACGCCGTGGATGGCGCCATCGATGCGATGAGCGGCCTGACATCCCAGCCCAACCTCGGCTCGATCGTCGAGGCGCTGTGCCACGGGCCGCGCGACTCGGGTGTCGACCCGGCGAAGCTGCGCCTCATCTCTTCCTACTGGGAGCAGGTGCGCAGGCTCTATGCGGCATTCGAGAGCGACATCCGTTCCGGCGCCTCGGAGGTCTACGTGCACGGCATGCCCGGCGGGCAGTACACCAATCTGCGCGAGCAGGCCCGCTCGTTAGGGATCGACAACGCGCACTGGCCCGATGTCGCGCAGGCCTATGCCGATGTCAACGCGATGCTCGGCGACATCGTGAAGGTGACTCCGACCTCGAAGGTCGTCGGCGACCTGGCCCTGCTCATGGTGACGAGCGGTCTGACACCGAGGCAGGTGCTCGATCCCCAGGTCGATGTGCCCTTCCCCGAGTCCGTGGTGCAGCTCTTTCGTGGCGACCTCGGCCAGCCCTACGGGGGATTCCCCGAAGGCCTGCTGCGCAAGGTGCTGAAGGGCGCGACGCCCCTCACCCGGCGGCCCGGCGCCGAAATGCCCGCCGTCGACCTTGCCGCCGAGCGCGCCCGGATCCAACAGAAAGTGGCGCATCCGGTCACCGACGATGACCTGGCCTCATACCTCATGTACCCGCGCGTGTGGCTCGACTATGCAGCAGAGCGCGCACAGTACGGCGATGTCAGCATCCTGCCGAGCGCGATCTTCTTCTACGGAATGGAGCCGGGACAGGAGGTCAGCATCGAGTTGGAGCGCGGCAAGACACTCATCGTGCGCTATGTTGCCGCCAGCGAGACACACGAGGATGGCACCCGGACGGTTTTCTTCGAGCTCAACGGCCAGCCGCGCTCGGTGCGCGTGCCCGACCGCAGCCAGGTCGCCAAGCGCCCGCCGCAGCGCAAGGCCGAGCCCGGCAATCCCAGACAGGTCGGTGCGCCGATGCCGGGGACGATTGCGACGCTGGCCGTCACCGCCGGGCGTAAGGTTGTCCGGGGCGATCTGCTCGCCACGCTCGAGGCGATGAAGATGGAAACCGCGGTGCGCGCCGAGGCCGACGGTGAGGTGGCCGAAGTGCTGGTCAGCCCCGGGCAACAGGTCGATGCGAAGGATCTGCTGTTCGTTTTGAGCTGACCCGAACCCGCGGGGCGGCGATCGGCCCCGCGACAACGTCAGGTCACATGAGCGGCCGGAGCGCGCTCGCCGGTGGTGCGCTGGATGAAGTCCCAGTGCGGCGGCATGGCCTCGACACAGTCCCTTACCGCGGCGCGCAGCTCCTCGAGCCGGGACTGAACCCTTTGCGCATCGAGCCCATCGACCAGAGGGTCGTAGCGGCGCGGAATGATGTTCTGGCCGACCATGACGGCGAGCCAGCTGAGCACGGGAAAGAGCTCGGCTTCCTCACGCAGGATCCGGCCGTGACTGCGGAAGAGCTCGATCTTCTCGCGCAGGCTGTCGGTGAGCGGCATGCCGCGGCAGTGCTGCCAGAAGGGGCCTGTGCGCTCGGTCTGGCTGTAGTGCATCAGTAGAAAATCACGCACGCCGCTAAACTCCGCTTCCAGGGTCCTGTTGTACCGATCGACGTCGGCGGCGGCGAAATCACGGTCGGGGAAAAACCTGAGCAGCATGGCGATGCCGCGCTGAATGAGGTGGATCGAGGTGGCCTCGAGCGGCTCGAGAAAGCCTGCCGCGAGGCCCAACGCCACCACGTTCCTGTTCCAGGCCGCTTTGCGGCGCCCGGGCCGGAAGCGCAGCGCCACCGGCTCACTCAGGGCGCGCCCGGAAAGATTGCGCAGCAGCAACTCTCCTGCGGCATCCTCGCCGCTGAATTCCCCGCCATAGATATAGCCATTGCCGTCACGATGCTGCAGCGGGATCTGCCACTGCCAGCCCGCCTCGCGCGCGGTCACGAGGGTGTAGGGGTTGGGTGGTGCGGAGCGCTCGCTGTGCACGATCATGGCCCGATCGCACGGCAGCCAACGACTCCAATCCTGGTAGCCGGTGTGGAGCGCGCCCTCGATGAGCAGGCCCTGAAAGCCGCTGCAGTCGATGAAGAGGTCCGCGCTGATGCTCTCGCCGCTCTCCAGGGTGAGCGCCTCGACGAATCCATCCGAGCCGCGCACCGACACGTGTCGGACATGGCCTTCCGTGCGCAAGACACCGCGCGCCTGCGCGTAGCCACGCAGATAGCGCGCGAAGCGCCCGGCATCGAAGTGCAGGGCGTAGGTGAGCTTGTTGAGCGGCGTGTTGGGGGCATGTACCGGGCGTGCAAATCGCCCGCGCAGCGCGGCCACGGCCTGGATGGAGTATTCCTCCAGCCGCTCGGCCTTGCCCTGCAGGAGCATTTTCAGCCAGTAGGCCTGGAACGGGATGTTGCCCATCCCTGGGCCAGCAGGGCCGAAAGGGTGGAAGTAGAAGTGACCAGTCCGGGTCCACTCGCGATAGCCGATGCCCAGCTTGTAGGTCGCCTTGATCTCCCGGACGAGGTGGCTCTCGTCGATGCCGAGCTGGCGGATGAAGTCCATGATGGGCGGAATGGTGGCCTCTCCCACTCCGATCGGGTCGATCCGTGCAGACTCGATCAGCTGCAGCCGCACGCCCATTCCGGCCAACGACTTCGACAGCGCGGCCGCAGCCATCCAGCCGGCCGTGCCGCCTCCGACGAGCACGACGCTTCGGATTCGCCTGTCGCTCATCTGCTTGCTCCGGGCATCACAATATAGTAATACTATTGGCCGTGCACGCGCTCGAGGGCCGTGCCGGAAACCCACTTGCGATGATCTCGAAGCGCTTGAGCGTCACGCGCAGATCGTACGCTCGCGAGCGCTTGGGCGTCCCGCACATTCAACGGCCCCCTCAGACGATGAACGAGCTATTTTTGTTCGCCGATCGGCGCAGCCCGCCCGCCTTCTGGCTCGGCACGCTGTTGGCGGTGATCGGCGTCGGTTTGCACCTGCCGATGTTCGTGATGGCCCGGTCGATGCACTATCAGCTCGCCGGCATGCCCATGGGAGTTGGCATGCTGTCCGGAATGGCGCTCATAGTCGGCGGTATCGCGGCCGCGCTCCACGGGCTGCGGCCCAAGGAGGCGAGCTTCGAGGCTGCGCGCATGCACGAGCGGATCGTCGCGCCGGAGGATGCGCCGCTCACTCTATGGCACTGGGCGGCCGGCGTTGCGCTCGCGATGGCGCTCGTGGTCGACACGATGAAGATCAGCAGCCTCGGATTCGTCATCCCCGGAATGCGGGTCGAATACGGGCTCAGCCCTGCAGGTGTCGCGCTGCTGCCATTGTCGGCGCTGAGCGGAGCCACGGTGGGGTCGTTCATCTGGGGTGCGCTGGCCGATCATTACGGCCGCCGCGCCACCATTCTGCTGTCAGGTGTCATGTTCATCGGCACCTCCATCTGTGGCGCCATGCCCTCCTTTCATTGGAACCTTCTCATGTGCTTTCTCATGGGAGGGTCGGCGGGCGGCATGCTGCCCGTGGCCTATGCGCTGCTCGCGGAGATCATGCCAACCCGCCATCGCGGGTGGAGCCTCGTGCTCATCGGGGGAGCGGGCACCCTGGGAGGCTACCTGACCGCATCAGGCATGTCCGCGGTCCTGCAGCCGGAATTCGGCTGGCGGATCATGTGGTTCCTCAATCTGCCTTCGGGCCTCCTGCTGATCGCGCTGAGCCCGCTCATTCCGGAGTCGGCGCGCTTTCTCATTCACATCGGCAGGCCTCAGGAAGCGCGTGCCACGCTGGCGCGCTTCGGCTCGGTGGTCGTCAGCGCCACCGATGACTGGGACGAGGAGGCCAGACTCGATCACTCGCATCTGCCGCCGACCGACTCGCGGTTTCTCGGCACTACCGTGGCGCTCACCATGACGGCGCTGGCCTGGGGTCTGCTCAGCTACGGCGTGCTGCTGTGGTTGCCGGGAGAGCTCATCGCGGAAGGCCGCAACATGGGCGTAGCCGCCGCGATCATTGCCCGCTCGACTTTCATCTCCGTCCCCGTGGTCGCGCTGGCGGCGCTTCTCTACTCGCGCTGGAGCACCAAGGGTGCGCTGCTCGTCATGGTAGGCATTTCCGCGGCCGGCCTCCTCGCCGTGGTGTTGCGTCAGGGCGGCCTGCCCGCGGCGGCCGATCCGGTCATCGCGCTCACGCTGCTCATCGTCGGCTCGACGGGAGTCATCTCCATATTGCTTCCCTACACCGCCGAGAGTTATCCCTTGCGCATCCGGGGCCGCGCCACGGGGTGGGTGGCCGGCGTCAGCAAGAGCGGTGGCCTCATCTGTCAGGGTCTCGGCAGCCTTGCGCTGGTGCCCGCGATGGGCACGGCAGCGGTGGCGACGGCCGTGCCGGTGGTGCTCGGTCTGGCGCTGCTTGCGCTCTACGGACACGAGACTCGCGGCCGCGATCTGCGGGTGCTCGAGACGGTGGGCTGAAGAAGTCAGCGGGCGAATCGCGTCACGTTTGTCACTCCTATCGTACCCATGAGCCGCGCTAGCGTGTAGCCCAGACAACGGCTGCCTGCAGAGGTATTGAATTCATGAGCAGTTTCGAGTCCGCCGTGCAGCGCAAAGAGACGGGATACGCTCCGGTCAATGGCTTGAGCATGTACTACGAGATCGCCGGCGAGGGGGAGCCGCTGATCTACATTCCGGCCGCCTTCGCCTTTGCAGGCCTCACCGAATTTCCACAGCTCGCAAAACGCTGGCGCGTCGTGCAGGTCGATCTGCAGGGGCACGGCCGCACGGCCGACATCGATCGTCCGCTCAGCTTCGAGCAGCATGCCGAGGACGTCGTTGCCCTCATGCGGTATCTCGAGATCGGGCGCGCGCACCTGTTCGGCTGGAGCTATGGCGGCCTGGTTGCGATGCTGATTGCGATGCGCCATCCCGAATGCGTACACCGCCTTGCGACGTATGGCACCTTGTTCGGCGCGCCGGGAGAGGCGATCAGGCCCGACAAGCTCGGCCCCGGCGTCGAGGCATCGCCGGATGCGCCCAGCCATCAATTTTCGCGCGACCAGTACAAGCGCGTGGCGCCCGATCCGGATCACTGGCCAGTCATCTGGAAGAAGGTCAACGATCTCGCTCCTCAGGGATTCACGCCAGAGGAGATCGCATCGGTGAAGAATCGCGTTCTCGTAGCGTTGGGTGACAATGACTTCATCCGGCTGGAGCATGCGCTCTATGCCTACTCGGCAATCCCGAACGCCGAGCTGGCAGTCATCCCGGATGCGACGCACTTCCTGCTCTACGATCGGCCCTGGAAACTGGAGCCCATCCTCACCGAATTCTTCGCGGCGCCGGTCGAGCGGCTGCCCTTCGGAACCATTGCAACCGGCTACCATCCCGGCAGGACGCGATGAGGCGCGGTCTCGCGCCGAGGAGGTGGCGGGCCAGAGCTGGGTGAGTCAATGGTGTACGTGCATGCGTGCCAGCCACGGAGCGAGATCGACCCTCCAGATGTTGTCCTGACCGTCGTTCCAGCTCTGCATCTGACGCAATCCGCTTTGGCTCGAGTCGACGGTCTTCGGATACTCGGGCGGCACGACATGGTTGCTGGTCAGGTATAGGGTGTGTCCATCCGGACCGAGGCGCAGCTCGATGATGCCGCCCAGGCTGTTCACGGCCGGATCGAGGGGGATCGCCCTACCCCAATGTCCGTCCGTGCGAAATGCGACGAAGGCATAGGATTGATGCGGCGGAGCCGGCGGCCGGGCGGAGCCGAACACGATGAACGATTGGTCGGGCGCAACCGCCGGATCGAAACCGCCGTACCGGTCCGCAGTCGGAGGCAACAGCTCGGGCGTCCGGTACTGGCCTCGTTTGAATTGTGAGTAGAAGAGCTGAAAACGGCCCCCCGGTCCGGTCGCCGCCATGAAGTAGAGGCTGCCATCGGCGGCGATCGCCGGGCTGAAAGTGGAGTCCAAGCGATTGACGGTAGCGGGCAGAAGCACCGGTGCGCTCCAGCCATCGCCCTGCCGGTCGACGCGCCAGAGGTGGCCGCCGCGACCTGCATGGAGCTGTCCGCCCCAATGGCCATCGATGGGCTTGTCGCTGCCGTCTATCGGACGGCTGGAGGCGAAGATGAGATACGACCCGTCGGGGGCCATCGCCGGCTCGAGGTCGCGCCAGTGGCCGGAGAACGGCGCAATCTGCGGCTGTGACCAGCGGCTGCCGGCGAGGTGCGACTCCATGATGGCGTAATCCTCGCCATTGGCGCGGAAGAAGTAGACGGTCCGGCCATCGGGGGTGAAGGTCGCGGCAGCATCGTTCGCCGGTCCCGAGATGACACCAGGGCCGAATATCGTCGGTGCATCGCCTGCTTGCGCCTGCGTGCCGGCCGCCTGCGCCAGCCCGAGAATTCCCATGGATACCGAAACGGCACCGATTGCCCGCCAGATCGAATGTCGCCTCACGTTCTCACTCCGGTAGTCGGGCGGGATGCCGCCATGCCGCTGGGAGCGGCGCCGCAGACGGTACGGAAGCTACCGCCGCCTTGCCGTGAGTTTGTGACGACAGGCACGGCTCCGTGACGAGCGGAGCAGCGGCAGTGACGAGCGGTCTCAAGGAAGACCCAGCGCCTTGCGGGCCTGGGCACGGAAGCGGCGGCTCAATCCAACTCGCGTGCCGTCGCGCAGCACCAGCTCAGCGTTACCGTTGAAAAGAGGATGCACCTCGTGCACGCGCTCGACATTCACGATCACACCGCGATGCACACGCATGAAGAGAGCAGGGTTGAGCATGCGCTGCAGCTCCTGCAGAGTCTCCCGGTGCACGTATGTCGTCTTGCCTGCGTGGATGTGCACGTAGTTGCCGTTGGCACTGATCCAGTCGATGTCGCTCGCCGCGATGACCCGGATGTGCTCTCCCACATGCACGCTCAACCGCTCCAGCCAGCCGCTCCCGCCTGCAGGGGGTGGTCCCGGCTTGGCCGGCACCGCCGTCGCGCCGCGCCACTGCCGGCGCACGCGCACCATCATCTGGTCGAAGCGATCCTGGTCGATTGGCTTCAGCAGGTAATCCACCGCGTTGGCGTCGAACGCCTGCAGCGCATGTTGTGCATAGGCGGTGGCGAACACCACCATGGGCAACGCGTCCGGTTTCAGCTCGTGCAGGAGCCTGAAGCCGTCGACGTCCGGCATCTGGATGTCGAGGAAGATCAGGTCGGGCTTCAGGGTTTGTACGGCCTGCATGGCCTCCGCTGCATTGCTGCATTCGCCTGCTATCGTGACGTCAGGATGCGACTCCAATGCCTGGCGCAGCGCGAGACGCGCAAGCATCTCGTCATCGACCAGCAGCGCTCGAATCAACGATGCTTTCATGATGCGCATTCCGTGACACGCTCGGCTGCCGCGGCCTGAAACGGCAGGCGTAGATCGGCCCTCGTACCGCCACCCTCGAGCGCCTGCATCCGAAGCGATGCCGCCCCGCCGAAAAGCTTCTCCAATCGCGCGCGGGTGTTACCGAGCCCAACACCCTCCACGATGCCGCTGGAGGGGAGCCCGAGTCCGTCATCCTCCACCGCCAGGCGGAGCTCGCCGCCTTCGCGCCGGGCGAGGATGCGCAGACTGCCCCGCGAGACCTTTGCCAGCAGGCCGTGATGGAGGGCATTTTCCACCAGCGGCTGCAGGATCATGCTGGGCACTTGCGCAAGCAACGTCTCATCCGCCACCTCGAATTGGATGTCGAGCCGGTCGCGAAAGCGCACCCGCTGGATCTCGAGGTAAAGACGGACGAACTCCAGCTCGCGCGCCAGCGGCAGGAGCTGCACGTGATGCTCCTCCAGGGTGAGCCGCAGCAGGTCGCTCAGGCGCGCGATCATCTTGCGCGCCTGCATCGGGTCCGCGAGCGCGAGCGCCGAGATCGCATTGAGCGTGTTGAAGAGGAAGTGCGGTTGAATCTGTGTCCGCAAAGCCTGCAGCTGCGATTGGGCGAGTTGTGTCTCGAGCTCCGCCCGGCGGATGCGCTCTTCCCGCAGCCGGCGCGTCGACTCGAGCCCGCGCAGCACCACCAATACAACCCAGTACGTCACGAAGGCGAGGTGGAAGCTCGCCACGATCTCTCCCCGCATGTACTGGCCGAGGGTATGAACCGCCGGCGTCCGCGGGCCGCACAGCTCCCAGTAGAGAGAGATGCGCGCGACCGACTGGCCGAGAGCGATCGCCAGGCTCGCCGGGAAGTGTATGAGGCAGAAGCGGCCCCAGCCGCGGCTCGCCGTGTACCGGCCGAGGCGGGAGATCAGCGGCACCAGCAGCATCCAGAGCCAGAAGCTGGTCAGGTGCCACAAGACCATCCTCGTCCAGGTAGGCGGACGGCCTTCGCTCAGCTCCGAGAGGCCGGCGCTCACCGCGTACGAGAGCGCGAGCAGCGTCCAGAAGCCGAACGCGAGCGCGTGCGATTTCGGGCGAGAAACAGGGGTGATTGCGGACACGGAAGGTATTGGCCGCGGTGTTGAGGATAGCTGTTGGGCGAAAGATCTCAGGACCCGAGGAATGTCCGATAAGCCGGATTGGCCGTCTCGTCGGCGTAGGCGTAGTGCAGCTCGTTCAGATGCTGCAGGAAGTCGGTGCGCTCGGCCGCGGGCACTTGGATGCCGGCGAGCACGCGACCGTAGTCGGAGCCGTGGTTGCGGTAGTGGAACAGACTGATGTTCCAGCGCCCGCCCACGGCCTGCAGGAACTTGAGCAGCGCTCCCGGGCGCTCCGGGAACTCGAAGCGGTAGAGCAGCTCGTCGCGGATGCCGCGGGCGCGCCCACCGACCATGTAGCGCACGTGGAGCTTGGCCATCTCGTTGTCGGTCATGTCGGTGACCGTATAGCCGGCTTCGCGCAGGGCACGCACCACCGCCTGCTTCTCCGTCCGCCCCTGGGCGAGCCCAAAGCTGACGAAGATCTGCGCCGCCTGCTCGCTCTCGTAGCGATAATTGAATTCGGTGACATTGCGATTGCCGAGCACTTCGCAGAAGTTGAGGAAGCTCCCGGGCCGCTCCGGGATGGTGACCGCGAGCAGCGCCTCGCGCTCGCCGCCGAGATCGGCGCGCTCCGCGACGTGCCGCAGGCGGTCGAAGTTGATGTTGGCGCCGCTGTTGATGGCAACCACGCGCCGGTCGCGCCAGCCCTCGCGGGCGACGTACTTCTTCAGGCCGGCCACCGCCAGCGCGCCGGCCGGCTCGACGATGGAGCGGGTGTCCTCGAACACGTCCTGGATTGCAGCGCAGATCTCATCGGTATCGAGCAGGACGATCTCATCGATGTGCGCGCGGCAGAGCGAGAAGGTCTCTTCGCCCACCCGCTTGACTGCGACGCCGTCGGCGAAGATGCCGACTCTGTCGAGCGTGATCCGCCTGCCCGCCTTCAGCGACTCGTACATCCCGGCGGCATCCTCCGGCTCCACCCCGATGATCCTGACGTTGGGATAGAGATACTTCACGTACACCGCGATGCCGGCGATGAGCCCGCCGCCGCCCACCGGCACGAAGATCGCATCGAGGCTGCCGCCGGTCTGGCGCAGGAGCTCCACCGCGATCGTGCCCTGACCCGCGATCACGTCCGGATCATCGAACGGATGGACGAAGATGAGATTGCGCTCCCGCGCGAGCACGAGTGCCCGCTCGAGCGCCGTATCGTAGTCATCACCGTGCAGTACGACCTCGCCGCCGAGATCGATGACGGCCTGCACTTTGATCTGCGGTGTCGTACGCGGCATGACGACCACCGCCGGGATGCCCCGCCGCCGCGCCGAAAGGGCGACGCCCTGCGCGTGATTCCCGGCCGAGGCACACACCACTCCGCGCTTCGCTGCCGCATCCGAGAGATGAGCGATGCGGTTGTAGGCGCCCCGCAGCTTGAAGGAGAAAACCGGTTGCAGATCCTCGCGCTTGAGCAGCACGTGGTTGCCGAGCCGGCGCGACAGGCGCGGGGCCTCTTCCAGGGGCGACTCGATCGCGACGTCGTAGACGCGAGCCTTGAGAATCCGCTCGATGTAGGGGCTGGCCATCGCCGCGAGCTTAGCGAATTCCAGCAGGCTGCGGCGACTCTGCAGGCAGCGGGGCGCCGCAGGAGCCGGGCCCCCGCGGCGGGTCAATGCCGCTCGGGACCGCCCTGCGGCCGCTCCACGATGGGCGGTTTCTTCGCGCCGGCGCTCTGGCGGGCATTCATCAGAGCTGCCTCTGTTTCCGACGGTGGGACTGCCGGCAGCTCCACTACCCGGAATGGCGGCCGATCGGGGTATTTCTGCAGCAGCAGCGGCATGGCCACGTTGTAGACGGGCGTTCCCGAGCTGGTGCGTCCTTCCAGCGCACCGTGGTGCGCGTGGCCATGAAAGACGACATCGACGGGGTGGCGGTTGAGCGGCTCCTCGAGCCGGCTCGTGCCGAGATAGGGCAGGATCTCGAGCGGCTCGCCCTCGACCGTGCCGCGCACGGGCGAATAGTGCAGCAGCGCGATCCGTTGTCGGGTCCGCAGCCGCGCCAGTGCCCCTTCGAGCTTCATGGCCTCATCCATTGCCTCCTGCACGAAGCGCTTGGTCGCCTGCTCGCCCCAGGCACCGAGCGTGCCGCGGCCGAAGCCGCCGGAAAAGCCCTTGGCGCCCGCTATTCCGAGGCCGCCGATCTCGTACGCCTCACCGTCCAGAACCTTGACACCGGCATCCGTGAGGATCCGGCAGACGTCCTCCTGCTGGCCTGACTCGTAGTCATGATTGCCGAGGACCGCGATCACGGGGATGCGCACGGCGGCGTTGAGCTCCTTCGCCAGGATCACGGCCTCCTCGCGCAGGCCGTAGTCAGTGAGATCGCCGCAGAGGAGCAGCAGATCGGCGTGATCGTTGACGGGCGCAAGGAGCGGCTGCAGCGCTCCGTGCGAGCTTTTCTTTACGTGCAGATCTCCGGCTGCGGCCAGGCGCATCGCTTGCTTACTCTCCTCGGTAGGTCTGTCACGGAGCAATCCGCATGCCGCCGAGCGACGAGCCTCAGGGAAAGCTCGACGAGCTCGCCCACGCGTTCTATCTGCGCACGCTGGCCCTGCTCGCGGATGCCGGCGTCCCCTTCCTCGTGGGCGGTGCATATGCCCTGAACTACTACACCGGCATCGAGAGACACACGAAGGACTTCGATCTCTTCGTGCGGCGCGAGCACTATACGGATGTCGAGCGCGCGCTGGCTGCCGCCGGCATCGCGACCGAGCTGACGTTCCCCCACTGGCTCGGCAAGGCGAGCTGCGAGCATGGCGCCATCGATGTGATCTTCAGCTCCGGCAACGGGCTGTCGCAGGTCGATGCGGCCTGGTTCGAGCACTCCGTCGTCGGACCGGTGCTCGGAGTCGAGGTGCGCATCTGTCCCCCCGAGGAGATGATCTGGTCCAAGGCCTTCATCACCGAGCGCGAGCGTTACGATGGAGCCGACGTCATGCACCTGCTGCTCGCCTGCGCCGAGCGCCTCGACTGGCAGCGCCTCCTCGGGCGCTTCGATGGCAACTGGCGTGTGCTCTTCTCGTACCTGGGGTTGTTCGGGTTCGTGTACCCATCCGAGCGGGCTCGCATTCCCGCATGGGTGATGCGCGATCTCATCGAACGATTGAGCCGCGAGCTGCATGCGCCGCCCTCACCGCGCCGGGTCTGTCAGGGGACGCTCCTCTCACGGGAGCAATACCTCACCGATGTCGGACTCTGGGGATTCGAGGACGCGCGGCTCACCGTGGCCGGCTCCATGACGGTCGAAGAGGTTGCGCACTGGACGCGAGCAATCGAGGACGGCGGTTAGGGGTGGTACATTCCGCCCATGACATCGAGCAGGGCGGCGCCAAAGCCGCAGGGTGAGTGCGCACCGATCGGCCGACTGTTGCGCCAGTGGCGCACGGCGAGGCGAATGAGCCAGTTGGACCTTGCGCTCGAAGCCGGAGTGTCGGCGCGGCATCTGAGTTATATCGAGACCGGGAAATCACGGGCGAGCCGGGAGACGATCGGCAGACTCGCCGATGCGCTGGGAATGCCCCTGCGTGAGCGCAACACGCTGATTCTCGCCGGCGGCTTTGCGCCGCAATTCTCCGAGACCCCGCTTCTCACGCCGGCACTCGAGCGCATGCGCGAGGCGATCGAGCTGATTCTGCGCCACCAGGAGCCCTATCCGGCATTCGTCGTCAGCCGTCATTGGGAGGTGCTGCTCGCGAACGAGGCGGCGATGCGGATGAACGGGTTCCTGTTGCAGGGCCGGCCGATGCGGCACGGTAATCTCCTCCATCAGGTGTTCGATCCGGAGGATTTCAGGCCCGTCATCGTCAATTGGGACGACGTGGCCGGCCGCTTCATCCGTCACCTTCACGAAGAGATTGCAACCGTGCCCACGGACGAGGTGTCACGGCGGTTGCTCGAGGAGTTGCTGACCTACCCGGGCGTGCCTTCGCACTGGCGCGCGCGCGACATGGCCAGTGAGCCCAGTCCGGTTCTCAATCTGGTGTTCCGCAGTCCTGGCGGGGAGCTGCGCTTCTTCGAGACGATGACGACCTTCATCGGTCCCAGGGATGTGACGCTCGAGGAGCTGCGGATCGAGTGCTCCTTTCCGGCGGACGCGCACACGGCCGCGGTATGTGAGCAGCTGCGGGCGCGTTAGCAGGCCTGGTGGACCCTCACGTGGCGGATATGACCTCGGAGGTAATTGCGCCCCAGAGTGGCCCCACTATCTTTGCGCGAGGCACCCTACACTGGAGATGACGATGCGGCTATCACGCTGGAGTTGGGTAATCTGCGCGCTGTTGATCGCGGTTCAGGCACGGGCAGGGCAGGAAGTCGGCGACTATCGGGGGCTGCCTCGGGACCTCGCTGCCGCTGCGACGGCTTATGATCTCGCGCAAATCAGAGCCGACCGCTCCGAGCTCGAAAGGCTCCTCGCCGATGACTACACGCTGGCGGGCACCAATGGGAAGAATGAGACCAAGGCGCAGGACATAGCCGAATCCGTGGCGCCGGGACGCAAGACTACGGACGTCGCCATCAGCAAGCAGGTGCGCAAAACCTGGGCTGACGGTGCCGTGCTCGGGGGGATAGTCGACGTCAAAGGGCTCGACCGAGGCCGGGCATTCGTGATGCGGGCTCGCTTCGTCGATGTCTGGGCGAAACGCAACGGCCGCTGGCAGGTGATCTTCACCCAGATCCACGATATCAGCGCAGGAAGGACTCCATAGCCTGCGCGACGGCTTCGGGCGCCGTCTCGAACAGCGAGGCTCCCCGCTCGGGCAGCTCGACGAGCCGCGCGCGCGCCGGCAGATCGCGCGCCTGTGCTGCGTTGGCTCCAACCTCATCGCGCAGACGCAGCACGAGAAGTGGCATGGAGAGCTGTGCGAGCCGCGCGCGTAACGAGTAGGTACGTTCCGCCGCGACAGCCGCGGCGGCCGGTCCCGCGTTGCGTAATCGCTCCGCCAGCACGCCGCTCACGGTCTCGAGCGATGCGCCTGGTCCGCAGTACGCTACGGCTCGACCCCATTCCTCGAGCAGGTGGCTGCCGTCCGCGGCTGGGGCCGGTAGTAACGGGTCCGTCGCGCCCGCGGCGGGCGGCGGCGGCGAGACCAGCACCAAGCGCCGCACTTGCTCCGGCCGCGCCGCCGCCAGCTCGGCGGCAACGAGCGCACCGAAACGATGGCCCAGCAGGTCGATCTGGCGCAGCCGCATGGCGTCAAGAAAATCGCCGATGGCTGCGGCGTGCTCCGCGACGCCCGCCCGCGCAGGGGGCGGATCGGAATCCCCAAAGCCGGGCAGGTCGGGAGCGAAAACCGAGCGCCCGGCCCCCGCGACCGCCAGGAAACGCTGGAAGGTGCGCCCGGAGAGAGGACTCGAATGCACGCAGAGCAGGGGAGTCCCCTCCTCGAAGCCACCGCCCGAAGGGATGGCATTGTGGACGTGCAGTTGCCCGTAACGGCATTCGAAATAGCCCCGGCGGACGCGAGGGCTTGCTGGCGCTTTCCCAGGGGAGGGACGGCGGGAGGGGTTTTCTTTTGGCATGGTGGCAACCGGGATTGTGCCGCAGTGGCAGTTCGGGTTTAAGCTATTCGCATGGTCCGGACCTTCGTGAAGTCCCTGGCTCTGCTCGCGATGCTCCTCGCGCTGACCGGTTGCGGCCTTGCCGAGACCGGCGCCACCGCAGCGGCCGGCGGCGCCTCTGCTGCGCAGCAGGCCAAGCAGGCCAAGGACACCGAGGAGAAGCTCCAGCAGCAGATCAATGCCGCATATCAGCAGGATGCCGCGCGGCGGAAAGCCGCGGAGGCTCAAGCTCAGTAGAGAGGTGGATCCATGCGCAACCTCGAAGTCAGGATCAGGCGTACACCGGCGACGGCCGGAGACTTCGAGGTGGCTCCTGGTGAAGTGCCTCGTCTGACCAATGGCGGCATCCTCTGCCGCGCGCGCTGGCTCTCGGTCGATCCATTCACCTGCGCGCCTCCCAGTAACGGCATACGCGTGAGCACCGGTCCGCAGCCGGGCGATGTCGTGCCGGCGCTGGGCGTCTGCGAAGTGCTGGAGTCCCGCCACGATGTCTTCGCGGTCGGACAGCATGTCGTTCTCGAGTGCGGGATGCGCGAGCTTTTCGTATCGAGCGGGCAACACGTGTGTGCTCTGCATCCCGGTCAGTCGCCTGCCTCCACAGCGCTCGGCCTGCTCGGGCCTGCGGGCATGGCTGCCTATTTCGGGCTGCTCGACCTTGCCGGCTTGCGCAGGGGTGAGACGGTGCTGGTATCCGGCGCGGCGAACGTGGCCGGCGCCATGGCCGGCCAAGTGGCGAGAATCAAAGGCGCCCGCGCGGTCGGCATCGGCAGCTCGCGCGAGAAGTGCGATTGGGCTACCCGGCATGCACGCTTTTCCACATGCGTTCATGACCGCGCGGAAAACATAGGAACCCGGCTGCGCCAGCTGGCACCGCATGGCTTCGAGGTTTACTTCGACAACGCCGGCGGCGAGCTGCTCGAGCTCGTGCTGTCAGGCCGCCATGTTGCTCCGGGTGGCCGTGTCGTTCTCAATAGCGTCCGTCAGGATGATCCGGCCGAAATGCTGCGGCGCGCGGGCTACGCCCCGGGTGAGATCAGCGTGCTGCGGTTGAATGCCGCCGACTACGAGCACCGCCGCGGCGAGTTTCTGAAAGACGCCATCGCCTGGTACGGTGCGGATCGGCTGGTGTGTCGCGAAGACATTGCCGAGGGGCTGGAGAACGCGCCAGCGCACCTGATGAAAGCCATGCGCGGCGAGAGCTTCGGGCGCCCGCTGATCAAGGTTTGAGCAGGGACTCGCCGCTCACGCGGCGAGTCCGTGCTCGGACTGCTACTTGCGCCGGGCCGGTTTGCGAGCCGAGCGCTTCGCCGACTTCGTCGCTGCGGCCTTGCGGACGCTGCCCCTGCCGGCTGACTTTTTCCGGGCGCTGCGCTTTGCGGCGGGTCGCTTCTTCGCCTTCGCTGCCGCCCGCTTCGCCGGGCGCGCCGCCGCCTTCCGTGCAGCGGGTCGCTTCGCTGCCGCCTTCTTGCCCGCGGCCGGGCGCCTCTTCGCCGGTGCTGCTTTCGCAGTAGCGGCCGGCTGCGCGGCCTTCGCGGTGGCGGCGGGTTTCTCAGCCGGCGGACTCGCTGCCGCGCGCTGTTTGGCCAGCTCGTGTACCGCGAACGCGCCGCCCTGCGGATCCAGGATCTGCGCGACGCGACTGCCGCCCGGAACCTCCATCGGACCCTGGGTCACCTTCCCGCCGGCCGCCTTGGCAGCGGCGGCCGCGCGATCGACGCTGGCGACGGTGATGTAGGTCAGCCAGCACGGTGGCTTGGAAGCATCCATCAGCTTGTAGACGCCGGCGACCTGGGTGCCGCCATGCTCGACGAGCTGGTAGGTGCCGTCGGGGCCCATGTCATGCGCGGGTCCACGACTCCAGCCGAAGAGCTCAGAGTAGAACGCCAGCGCGCCCTGCTGGTCGCTCGTGGAGAGCTCGTGCCAGGAGAAACCAGTCGGTGGACCGCCTGCAGGGGGCGGCCCCCCGGGCGTGAAGATCGCGAATGCGGCGCCCTGCGGATCCGCCAGCACCGCGAACCGGCCGATGCCCGGGATGTCGGCCGGCGCTTTCAGCACCTTGCCACCCAGGCGTTGCGCGTCGGCCGCGGTGGCATCGACGTCGGGCGTACCGATGTAGACGAGCCAGCTCGGCGGGGCGCCGGCGCGGCGCGCATCTTCCGGCTGGGCCATGAGGCCACCGGTCTGCGTCTTGCCTGCCATCCACAGGGTGTAGTCGGGCATTCCGGACGGCTGGGTCTTCCACGGCAGGACCTTGGAATAGAAGGTGCCCGCGCCCTGCGGGTCGGTCGTCATCAGCTCGTGCCAGACGAATCGCCCCCGAATCTCAGCGTTGCTCATGTGAGGTTGCCTCTTCTTGACGAGCGGCGTCGGATCTAACTCCCTACATTGTGCACTGATGCGCGTTGCAGTTCCATGTCTGTGAAGAGTCACACCACGCCGACGAAGTCCCCCTCGAAGCCGGCGACTCGCTGGGCGTCGTAGACCAAGTGGGCGGCCAGCGTCAGGCGGGCGCGGCCGCGACGCACGAGCACGCTGCGGAATCGCTCCCAGGCGAGCTCATCGGCGAAGCGGCAGACCGCGTCGAAGTCTCCGGGGATGGGGCGCTCGTATTCCATGCTGCTGCGCTGAATCACCAGCCGCGCACCCAGTCCCGCGCGCGCAACCCGCAGGTGCAGCAGCGCCCAGCAGGAAAGGGTGGCCAGCGCGGCGGCGCTGCCCCCGAAAACGGTCTCGTTGTGATTGAGATTCGGCGCAAGTGGCGCCGAGAGCTGCACCCGCTCGGGAGTAGCCATCTTCACCCGCACGCCCATCGCGGCGGAGAGCGGGATCTGTTCGTGCAGATAACGCTCGAGGACCCTTTCCGGGGAATCGGATGAGATTGCGCTCACGTGTTCCTCGGACGCGACTGCCCGCGCCTGGACCGAACGGCACGCAGCCGCTGTCGCGTGGCTACCAGCTTCCGCTATTCGGCATCGATTTCCACGGCTCGGCGGGCGGAAGCGGCGCGCCGCGCTGCAGCAGCTCGATCGAGATCTGATCGGGTGAGCGCACGAACGCCATATGCCCGTCCCGGGGTGGGCGGTTGATCGTCACCCCGTGATCCTTCAAGCGCTGGCAAGTGGCGTAGATGTCGTCCACTGCGTAGGCGAGATGACCGAAGTTGCGCCCGCCGGCGTAGGCCTCGGGGTCCCAGTTGAAGGTGAGCTCGACCTGCGCCGACTCGTCACCGGGCGCGGCGAGGAAGATGAGCGTGTAACGGCCCTGCGGGTATTCGTTGCGCTTGAGCTCCACGAGGCCGAGCGCATCGCAATAGAAGCGCAGCGATGCGTCGAGGTCGGCCACCCGGACCATGGTGTGCAGGTACTTCACGGCGCCTCCTTCAGAACATCTCGGACGGGCCCGGCGGCTTGATGTTCACCTTGTACCGCGAGGCGATGAACTCGCCGGTGATCATCTCCTCGTAGCTCTGGCCCGGTCCGACCATCGGATAGACACCGGCGTCCGGATCGATCATCACCTCGAGGAAGGCCGGACCGGCGAAGCCGATGAATTCCTCGACGACCCGCGGTACGTCCTCCTTGCGTTCCAGCCGCACTGCATAGGGGAACCCGTCGGCTTGCGCAGTGCGGACGAAGTCCTTCTTGTGCAGCGACTTGTCGCTCGCCGACAGCCGCCCCTTGAAGAAGAGCTTCTGCCACTGCTTGACCATGCCGTCGCCGAAGTTATTGAGTACGACGACCTTGATGGGCAGGTCATACGTGGTCACGGTCTCGAGCTCGCCGATGTTCATGCGGATGCTCGAATCGCCATCGATATCCACGACGAGCCGCCGCGGGTGCGCGAGCTGGGCGCCGATCGCGGCGGGAAGGCCGAAGCCCATGGTTCCCATGCTGCCGGAAGTCAGCCAGAGCCGCGGCTCGCGGAAATCGCAGTATTGCGCGGCCCACATCTGGTGCTGGCCCACGCCGGTCGTGATGATCGCCTCGCCGCGGGTGAGCCTGTTGATTTCCTCGATGACGTAGTACGGCTGGATGAGCGGGCTCTGCCGGTCGTAGCCCATGGCATGGACGCGCTTGAGCTCGGCGAGCGCGGCATGCCATCCGGCGTAGTCGTGTTTGAATCCCGTGCGCCGGCCGTGCTCGGTGAGGGCGCTCAGGGCCTCGGCGAGCAGCCCCACGTGGCTCCAGTGCACGCGCTTGACCTTGTTGATCTCGGCACGGTCGATGTCGAGATGCGCGATCCGGCTCGCGCCGCGGGCGAACTGCGCCGGGACGCCGGCCACCCGGTCATCGAACCTCGCGCCGGCAGCAATGAGGAAGTCGCAGTCCTCGACCGCGTAGTTGGCGTAGGCGGCACCATGCATGCCGAGCATCCGCATCGAGAGCCGGTGCGTGGTGTCGATCGCGCCAATGCCCATCAGGGTCGTCACGACCGGAATGTCGAAGGCCGTGGCGAACTCGGTGAGGGCGGCCGCCGCATTGGCATTGATCACGCCGCCGCCTGCATAGATGAGGGGACGGCGCGATTGCGCCAGCATCTCGAAGAACCGCTCGGCATCACGGGTCTCGAGAACGCGATCGGCCAGCTCCTTCATGCGGCGGCGGTAGCCTGGGAGGGGCAGTGTGCCCGAGCCTTGGAACACGCCTTCCCAGTTCTGCACGTCCTTTGGCACGTCGATCACCACCGGTCCCGGCCGGCCCGTGCGGGCAAGCTCGAAGGCCGAGCGCACCGTCGCCTCGAGCCGCGCGGGATCGGTGACCAGGAAGACGTGCTTGGCGACCGATCCCATCAGGGCAGCGACGGGCGCCTCCTGAAAGGCGTCGGTCCCGATCGAGGCACGCGCGACCTGGCCGCAGATCACCACGATGGGGATCGAGTCCGCCATGCAATCCCGGATCGGGGTGACGGTATTGGTCGCACCGGGCCCGGAAGTCACGAGACAGACGCCCACGCGTCCCGTGGCGCGGGCATAGCCGGCCGCCATGAAGCCGGCGCCCTGCTCATTCGCGGGCACGATCAGTGGAACCTGCGTACCGCCGATGCGCGTCTGCTCCTCGTTGTGGAGGAAGACGGCATCGTAGGTCGGCAGGATGGCCCCGCCGCTATAGCCGAAAATGGCCTCGACGCCCTCATCGGCCAGCACCTGCACGATCATCCGCGCACCGGACATGCTCTGGCCGGCAAGAGGATGCCCGAGCGGGCGGGGCTGAATGACGGTGTCGCTCATGCGGAGCTCTCGAAATGGGCTCGAAAGTGCGGGAGGGCCTCTGGAGACTAGCAGGTCGCCGCCGGACCGTGCCAGTGGCCGCCGGCGCTGCCGGGAGGTGCCCCAATGGCGGCAGGGCTGTCCGATCCTTTATCCTGCCCGGGTCCCTGTCCCTGGCCCTACCCCATCGCGATCGACCCGAGCGAGCATGCGTCACATCATCGCCATCCTGCTGCAGAACGAGGCCGGTGCCCTCAGTCGGGTCGCCGGGCTCTTCTCCACGCGCGGCTACAACATCGAGTCGCTCTCCGTCGCCCCCACTGACGATCCGACCGTCTCGCGCCTCACGCTGGTCACCACTGGCTCGGATGCGGTCATCCAACAGATCGTCAATCAGCTCAACAAGCTCGTGGACGTCGTGAGCGTCGAGGACATGACGACCGGCGAGCACCTCGAGCGCGAGCTCATCCTGCTGAAGCTCAAAGTCCGGCCGGCAGAGACCGATGCGCTGCGAGGCTATGTCGTGCGCACCGGCGGCCGGGTGCTCGATCCGGCGCCGGACGGCTTCATCGTCGAGCTCACCGCGAGCGAGGCGGAGATCGACAGCTTCACGACCGATCTCGCGCGCGGCGCGGAGCTTCTCGAGGTCGTGCGCAGCGGCGCCCTCGGGATCGGCCGCAACGCGCGCCCGCTGCGGGTCGTGCGCTGACCCCAGCGCCGGCACGGACGTGTCAGATCCAAGTGATAGGGGTGCGGGAGCGGTACGGGACGAGCCTGCGGCGCCGCAGGCGCGGATTCTGATCGTCGATGACCTCCCGGAGAAGCGCCTCGTCTACGGCACGATCCTCGAAGGGCTCGAAGCCGAGATCATCATGGCCAGATCCGGCGAAGAGGCGCTGAAGCGCGTGCTCGACGGGGAATTCGCCGTCATCCTGCTCGACGTGCACATGCCCGGCATGGACGGGCTGGAGACTGCCGAGCTCCTGCGCCAACACCGCAACGCGCGGCATACGCCCATCATCCTGGTCACGGCCTACGCCGATGACATGCAGCGCGCACGCGGATACGAGCTCGGCGTCGTCGATTACATCCAGGTGCCGATCGTCGCGCCCGTAATGCGGGCCAAGGTTGCGGTGTTCCTCGATCTCTTCATGACACGGGCGGCGCTCACGCGCGCGAATCAAAAGCTCGAGTCGCGCGTCGCGGAGCGCACGGCCGAGCTGCTGCGCAGCAATGAGCGGCTGCGCGGGGAAATCGAGGAGCGGCTGCATGCCGAGAACGAGCGGGAAGCGCTGCTGGCGCGCGAGAAGCTGCTGCGCGGCCAGGCCGAAGAGCTCAGCCGGCTGAAGGACGAATTCCTGGCCACGATGTCGCATGAGCTGCGCACGCCGCTCAATGCGATCTTCGGCTGGATCACGCTGCTGCGCACCGGCCGGCTCGATGAGGCGACGCAGGCGCGCGCCTACGAGACGATAGAGCGCAATGCCCGGGCGCAGAAGCGCCTCATCGAGGACCTGCTGGACGTCTCGCGCATCGTGACCGGCAAGATCGCACTCGAGCTGGCCGATGTCGCGCCGCGCCGCATCGTCGAGGGCGCGATCGCCACGATGCAGCCCGCGGCCCGGGCGAAGGACGTGACGGTCGTGCCGCTGCTCGGCGAGGCGACCGGGCTGATCCGGGGCGATTCGGCGCGCCTGCAGCAGGTCATCTGCAACCTGCTCTCCAACGCCGTCAAGTTCACTCCGGCCGGCGGGCACATCGATGTCGAGCTCACGATGCGCGGCGATCAGGTGGAGATCAGCGTCACCGACACCGGCCAGGGCATCAAGCCGGAGTTCCTGCCGCATGTCTTCGATCGCTTCCGGCAGGAGGACGGCTCGATCAGCCGACGGCACGGCGGGCTGGGGCTTGGGCTTGCGATCGTCCGGCACCTCGTCGATCTGCACTCCGGAACGGTCGAGGCCCGCAGCGATGGCGAGGGCCGCGGGGCGCGTTTCGTCGTGCGGCTGCCGGGACGGCCTACGGCACCAACACCGTCGACCCCGTCGTCCGACGGGCCTCGAGATCCCGATGGGCCTGCGCCGCCTCCGTGAGCGGATAGCGCTGCCCGATCCTGACTCGCACTGCGCGGCTCTTGACCACGGCGAAGAGCTCACGCGCTGCCGCCTCCAGCGCCGGACGCGCGGCGATGTAGTTGAAAAGTGAGGGGCGAGTCAGGAATAGCGAGCCGCGCTTGCTGAGCTCGAGAGGGCTCACGGGGGGAACCGGTCCCGACGCGTTGCCATAGGTCACCATCATGCCGAGCGGCCGCAGGCAGTCGAGCGAGTCCGTGAAAGTGTCCTTGCCCACCGAATCGTAGACGACTGCCACACCCGCTCCCTTGGTCAGCTTCCTGACTTCCGCCACCAGCGCATCGCGGCCGAGAATCAACACGTGCCGGCTGCCATGGCGGCGCGCCAGCTGCGCCTTCGCCTCGCTCCCCACGACGCCGATCACCTTTGCGCCGAGCGCCTTGGCCCACTGACACAGCAGCAGCCCGACGCCGCCGGCTGCCGCGTGCACGAGGACGGCATCGCCGCGGCTCACTCGATAGGTGCGGCGCAGCAGGTAGTGCGCAGTCAGGCCCTTCAGCATCAGCGCTGCGGCCTGCTCGTCCGAGATGCCGCGCGGTACCTTCACCAGCCGATCCGCCGGCACGTTGCGGATCTCGCAATAGGCTCCCGGCCGCGAGTGCACGTAGGCGACGCGATCGCCCACCTTGAAGCCGCTCACTTTGCGCCCGAGCGCCGCGACCACACCCGCCGCCTCGCGCCCGAGGCCACTCGGCAGCTCTGCCGGATAGAGTCCAATCCGGTCATAGACATCGACGTAATTGAGCCCGATGGCGGTATGGCGCACCTGCACCTCGCCAGGCTCGGGCCGCGTGACTTCGAGGTCCTCGACACGCAACACCTCGGGACCGCCGTACTCATGAAACCGGATCGCTTTTCCCATGCGCTCCAACTGCTCGCCCGCCGCTACTGCGGCAAGTCTGCCACCGTGCGCAAGCAAATGCATGAGCGGCCCACTCCAGCGAAGGCCTCGCCACTGGCACCGCACGAAAGCAAATGATTGAGCCGGCCAGGGCCGCCCCTGGCCCGCGGGATCAAACGCGGTGAGAGGGCTGGCCGTTCAAACGGCCGCAGGCCAGTTTGAGCCAATTAAAGAGCAGCGTCGTCGGTCTCACCCGTACGGATGCGGATGACGCGTTGAATGTCGGTGATGAAGATCTTGCCGTCGCCCACCTTACCGGTCTTGGCCGACTTCAGGATGGCTTCGACGACCTGATCGACGAGGTCGGCGCGCACGGCCACCTCGATCCGCGTCTTTGGCACGAAGTCGACCACGTATTCCGCGCCGCGATACAACTCCGTATGGCCGCGTTGGCGTCCGAACCCCTTGACCTCCGTTACCGTCATTCCCGAGACGCCGATGTCGGAAAGCGCAGCGCGCACGTCGTCGAGCTTGAACGGTTTGATGATCGCGGTGACCAGTTTCATGTACGAGCTCTCCGTCGGGTGTCTGTGCCCAGCCCTGCGGGACAGGCTGCCGAGTTCGCGGCAGGTGCGATTTTGCAGCTTTCATGCCACGCAGGGGAATAGTGCAACGGCCTGAGTCGCGGCGGCGCCGGCGTAGCCGCGAGCCCTGCCTGCACCATTATGGCGCAATTGCCCGGCCCTCGCGCTCGCAGGTGGTGCAGGGCCGGCACCCGCTACGCTAAGCTCGAGGAGTGTACGAGCGAATCGTCATTGCGGGCGGTGGCCAGGCGGCCGCTCAGGCCGTCGACACTCTGCGGCGCAAGGGCTTTACCGGGACACTCGTACTGATCGGCGAGGAGCCCTGGCTGCCGTATCAACGGCCGCCGCTCTCGAAGAAATATCTCGCCGGCGCGCTCGAGCGCGAGCGGCTCCTGTTGCGGCCCGCGCACTTCTACGAATCGCATGCCGTCGAGACGCGATTAGGGCGCAGGGTGGAGGAGATCTTGCGTCGCGAGCAACGTCTGCGGCTCGACGACGGCTCCACTGTAGCGTATGACGCTCTACTCATCGCCACTGGCAGCCGTCCCAGGCAGCTGACTGCGCCGGGGACCGACCTCGATGGCGTACATTTCCTCCGGACCATTGCAGACGTAGAGCGTATTCGCGCCGGATGGACTGCGGGCAAACGCCTGGTCATCGTAGGCGGCGGCTACATCGGCCTCGAAGTGGCAGCCACCGCGCGCGAGCTCGGCCTGGAAGTCACGGTGCTCGAGATGGCGGATCGCGTCATGAACCGCGTGGTCTGCCCCGAGATCTCCTCGTTCTACGAGGCCGAGCACAGCCGGCACGGCGTGCGGATCCTGTGCAACTCCAAAGTGCGGGCTCTGGCTGCAATACCCGGATCCACCAGAGTGCGCGCCGTCGTTACGGCCGATGGTGACGAGCATGCCGCGGATTGCGTCGTGCTCGGCTGCGGAGCCGTTCCGGCCGACCACCTGGCCGCCGCTGCGGGGCTGGCGTGCGAGAACGGAGTAGTGGTCGATGAGGGCTGCCGCACGTCCGACCCGGTGATCTTCGCGGCCGGCGACTGCAGCAACCACCCGAGCCTGCGCTACGGCAGGCGTCTCAGGCTGGAATCGGTCGACAACGCCTTCGAGCAGGGCGCGAGCGCCGCTCTCAACATGCTCGGCCCCGCGATCGCGCACGACAAGGTGCCGTGGTTCTGGTCGGATCAGTACGACCTGAAGCTGATCATCATCGGGGTGAGCCAGGGGTATGACGCGGTCGTGATGCGGGGCGACCCGGCGACGCATGCCTTCAGCGCATGTTATCTGCGCGGCGGCGAATTGATCGCGGTCGATGCCGTGAACAGTCCCAAGGACCAGATGGCTGCGCGCAAGCTGATCGCTGCGCGAGCGCGCCCGAGCGTCGACAAGCTGGCAGATCCCGGCGTGCCGATGAAGGATACGGCGTAGCCCGGTGGTTGGCCCATCCGCGGGCCGAGCCGCCTTTAATGCACCAGCCGCAGGATGAACCGGTGGCGGTAGCGCTGTCCCTCTGAGGCGCGCACGGCCGCGAGTATGGTGCCGACGATCCAGATGATGCCCACCACGAGGCCCAGCAGGATGCCGATGCCCACGAATATCAGCAGGCCGCAGGCGATTCCGGCCAGGATGATGGTGATGTTGAAATTGAGCGCCTCCAGCGCCTGATCGGCGACGAACGCCGACTTCTCGCGGTGCAGCAGCCAGATGATCAGGGGCGCAATGATGTTGCCGAGTGGCACGATGAGGCCGGCGAAGCCGCACAGGTGGGCGAGCATCGCCACATTGCGCTCATCTCTGCTCCCGTCCGCCCCGTAGCTCGCCTGCTGTCCCGGTTCGTTCACGGCTCTCCTCCCCGGCGGGATCGGGCCCGCTCTTGCGATCATTATGGACCGGGGCTGCTTTACCGCGAGCCTGGATGGATGTACAGTATACGGCATGGCCCCATCGCGCGACAGGAACGAGCCGCTCAAGGGCCGCGGCGCCCTCTCGAACCCCGCCGGACGCTTCGAGCGCCAGCAGCGCGAAGCCGTCGATGACGGCTGGTATCAGCAGGAGGTGCCGGACTTCATCCCCACCTCCATCGAGCCGGATCGCGCCCGCTCCGTCATAACACGCAACGACTCACCGGACATTCCGTTCGAGCAATCGATCAATCCCTACAGGGGGTGCAGCCATTCCTGCCCCTATTGCTACGCTCGCCCCAGTCATAGTTATGTCGGGTTGTCTGCGGGGTTGGATTTCGAGACCAGATTATTCTATAAACAGGACGCCGGCAAGGTGTTGGAAGAGGAGTTGAGTCGCCCGGGGTACGTGTGCAAGCCCATCACCCTCGGGGCCAACACGGATCCGTATCAGCCGATCGAGCGGCGTATGCGGGTGACCCGTGACATACTGGAGGTGCTCGCCCGCAGCCGTCACCCGGTGACGATCATCACCAAGAGCGCGCTCGTGCTGCGGGACCTCGACCTGCTGAGCGATCTCGCGAGGGATGGGCTCGCGGGAGTGGGCGTCAGCGTCACCACGCTGGATGTGGAGCTCAAGCGCGTCATGGAGCCGCAGGCGGCCTCACCGCGTGCGCGGCTCGAGGCGGTGAAGCGGCTGAACGCGGCGGGGGTGCCGACGGGGGTGATGGTTGCGCCGGTCATCCCGGCGCTGACCGACCATGAGATGGAGTCGATCCTGGAGGCCGCCGCCGCAGCCAACGCGCGCTGGGCCGCGTACGTGCTGCTGCGGCTGCCGTACGAGGTGAAGGATCTCTTCCGCGAGTGGCTGGCCGCGCATTACCCGGATCGGGCAGGGCACGTGATGTCGCTGGTGCGACAGATGCGCGGCGGCAAGGATTACGATCCGACCTTCGGCACGCGCATGCGCGGCACCGGGCCGGTCGCCGAGTTGCTGCGCAGCCGCTTCCAGATTGCCTGCCGGCGGCTCGGCCTCGGGACCGGGAGGCATCACCCGCCGGATACCAGCCTCTTCCGGCCGCCGCGCTCCTCGGGTGCCAACCACCCGCAGCTCCACCTCGACCTGTAACGCTGCCGGGCAGGGTTCTTGCTCTTGAAGCTGGTGCCGCGTGCTCCGAAGGCTGCCAACAGAATGCAAACGAGGGATTGCGCCTTGTGAGAGCCTTTCTCTGCGGCGCTGTCGGCAGACGGCGACGCGCGGCCGGAGCCGTGCTGTAAATCGGAATCAAAACGGCACTGCCACATCTTGCTCCGGTCTGAGTAGAGTATTCGCGGATGGCACATCGAGCGAAGGCCAGTTAAGGTGGAGGTCATGCTACAGGTCCGCGCAGCCGCTCAATCGACGACGCTAGGCCGATACACCCTCATCGAGCGTATCGGTACCGGGGGACAGGGCGAGGTATGGCGCGCGCATGACGAATCGCGCGGCGTCGACATCGCGCTCAAGATCCTGGCGCCCGCGGCTGCCCGCAATCCGGCCGCGTGGGAAGCGCTCGAGCACGAGTACAACATCACGAGTCGCCTGCAGCATTCCGGAATCCTGCAGGTGCAGCCGCCGGAACGAATCGACGACGTCATGGTGCTGCCGATGGAGCTCGCCGCCGGCGGCGATCTGCGCCGCCTTCGTGGCGCCGCCTACCTCGAGATCGTGCCGGTGTTGCTCGAGGTGGCCGAAGCTCTGGAGTACGCCCACGCACGCGGTGTCGTGCATCGGGATCTCAAGCCCCAGAACGTGCTCTTCGACAGCCGCGGTCGTGTGAAGCTCGCCGACTTCGGCATCGCGGGACTGTTGCCCGCCGCCAGCGCAGGTGGCGGCGTCACGGAGATGCGGGGAGGGCACTCGCCCTTCACCGCGAGCCCCGAGCAACTGCGCGGTGAGCCGCCGAGCGCGGCCGATGACATCTACGGTCTCGGCGCGCTCGCCTACGAGCTCCTGTCGGGACATCCGCCGTACTATCCCAACTTCGATCTCAAGCGGGCGCAGACGCAGCCCGTCCCGGAGCTGGTGCCCACGCGGCAGATTCCGCCGGAGCTCGGCCGGATCGTCATGCGCATGCTCGCCAAGCGTGCCGCACAACGGCCTGACACCATGCAGCAGGTCATGGATGAGCTCGATGCAACGTTGAACGCAACGTTGTGTTTTGCGCCGGAAGGTGCGGTGACAGAGGTCAGCGACGACGACGAGGAATGGGATGCCGAGCCGTCCGCACGCGCGGACGCTCCGGGACCTGCGCAGGTTGCCAAGCCGGAAGCAGCTCCCAAGCCGGAAGAGGGCCGGACGCTGCCCGCGGCCCGCAAGGGCAGGGAAGGGCGGCTCGCAGGCTTTCTGCGCCGCGCGCAGGGCCTTGCGCCCCCCGACGCGAATGCTGCGGACGAACCCATCGCAAAGCCTTTGCCTGACTCGGTCTCGGCCCCGACTGCGGCATCGACGGCGACTGCTGCGTCGACTCCGGCTCCCGCCACGGTGGGTGCTGCATCGAACCCGGCCGTTCCGGACTTCATGCTCAAGCGCAGTGAGCCGGACCTCCTGCGTCAACGCAGCGAGGCCGACTTCCTGCGGCAGCGCCGCGACCCGGCCCCTGCGCCGCCGCCGCAGCGTCGCGAGCCGACAATCCCGGCGCCGCAGCCACAGGCGAAGGCTCCCGATCATCTGCCGGAAGCAGGCCCGCTCTCACGGGCTGCCCATGCAGGGGCTCCGGCCGAGGCGCGGCAGCCGCAGGCACCCGCACACTCGCCGCCGCAGCACGGCACCGAACACCACGGCACGCAAGATCATGCCGCCCGGCATCACGGCACCCAACACTACGGTGCCGCTCAACATTCGGGCGCGACCCAACATACCGCTCACGGTTACGGGGGTCACCTCGAGCCCGTCTCGCCGGGCGATCCCTTCGGTCGCGGGACCCTGCAGCCGCGGCACCGGGGTACGCTCGAGCCGCGAACGAATCCCTTCATCACCACGCCGTACGGCGGCGGTGGGCGGGCCCGACGCTGGCCGTATCTCCTGTCGGGGCTGCTCTGCGGGGCGATACTGATCTGCGGTGCCACGGCGGCCGCGCTCTACTGGTTGCCGCGCGATGACATCGCGGGCCTGCAGTCGCTGTTGGCGCGCCTTGCGCCGCTCGCACCGTCTCAGTCGACGAGCCCGGCGCCAACTCCGGCGAAGCCGCCGCCGCAGCCGATAGCGGCGCCGACTCCAGCCCCGAAGCCGCCGGCCGATACTGCCGACCTCGCGCAACTCGCCAGCGAGCGCGCCGCCTACGACAAGCAGGTGGCTGCGCTACAGGCGCGCGGAGTTGCCTCGTGGGGTGGAGCGGACTTCGCAGCAGCGCAGATGCAGGCAGCGGAAGCGAACGGCGCCGCCGCCGCGGGCGGCGTCAAGATCGCGCTGCAACGCCTGGACCAGGCGCGGCAACTCCTCAACAGCGTCGCGGGCAAGGCGCCCCAGGCTTTGGCCGCACAGCTCAAAGCGGGGGACGCGGCACTCGCCGCGGGCCATCGGGAGCAGGCAAGTGAGGCCTACGCTCTCGCGCGCCGCATCGATCCCAACAATCAGCGCGCCATCGACGGCGCGCGGCGGGCCGGCGTCTTGGGCGGTGTGCTGCCGCTCCTCTCGGATGCGAAGCGGGCCGAGGCGGCGAGGAACTACTCGCGCGCCGCTCAGGACTTCAGCCAGGCACTGGCGCTCGATCCGGGCAATCAGGCGGCGAAGTTGGGACTGGCCCGTGCCAATGCCGCCTTCGGCGACGACAGCTATGCGCGCGCGGTCGGGGCTGGCTTCGCCGCGCTCGGTGCCGGGAGGCTCCCGGAAGCGCAGACCGATTTCCAACAGGCGCTCGGTTTCCGGTCCGAGGGCAAGGAGGCCACCGAGGGGCTGCAGCGGGTGAGCGCAGCGATGCAGGCGAGCCGCATCGCCGCGTTGCGACAGCAGGCGGCGAACCTCGAGGCCCAGGAGCACTGGCGGCAGGCCATTACGGTGTATGACACGGCGCTGCGCGAGGATCCTGCGCTCGCCTTTGCGAAGCGCGGCAAGGAGAGGGATGAGGCAATGGCGCAGCTCTCCGACTCGCTGCAGCAGATCATCAATCATCCCTATCGGCTTTCCTTCCCGTCCGTGCGGGACGAAGCCGTCACACTCCTGCAACAGGCGCGCCAGCAGAATCCTACCGGTCCGCTGCTGCAATCGCAGATCTCGCAGCTCGCGCGGCTTCTGCCGCAGCTCGATCGGCCGGTGTTGCTCAACATGATTTCCGACAACGCCACGCAGGTGACCATCCCGAGCATCGGAGTATTCGGGACCTTCGGACGGCGGGAGATCCGGCTGAAGCCGGGTACCTACACGGTCATCGGCACCCGGGACGGCTATCGGGCGGTACACCAGGAGTTCAACGTGGAGCCCGGTCAGCAGAACGTCACGATTACGGTGAGCTGCTCCGAGCCGCTTTAAAATGGCGCTGGATCCGGGCATCCTGCCCGGCCCAGCGCGCGTAGAGGCAAAAAAACGTGGTTTTTTGCCCTACGCCCGCCACCTGCGGCGGCGGGGCACGTCCCTGTGCCTGGAGGTAAAGAAGGAAAGCGCGGTTTTTGATGCCTGCGCGTGGGGGGGGCACTTCGGGGCTGTGCCTGACATCACGGTTCGTACCCAGTGTCTGTGATTGGCGTCACGTTGTCCGGATGAAGCCGAGCCGGGAGCTTGTGTGCGTGCACGGGCGGGGCTAAGAAGCTTCCATGGCCGACAACGACTCCGTGGTGCTTCTTGCCGGCGCGAGCGGCTTCGTGGGCGCCCGCGTCCTCGATGCATTGCTCGATGCGCCGGAGGTCACGCGCGTGTTTGCCGTGACGCGGCGCCCGCTGGGCCGCGAGCATCCGCGCCTCGCCAACCGGATCGTGCAGTTCGGTCATCTGGAGCGGCAGCTCGCGGGGCTGAAATGTCAGGTCGCATTCTGCTGCCTGGGTGCTCGCCTCGGCGAGCGGGAGCAGGAGGAGGCGATCCGTCGCATCGATCTCGGCTATACGCTGGCGTTCGCGCGCGCCGCGAAGGCTGCGGGGGCGACGCGCTTCGTCGTGGTCTCCGCGGCCGGCGCCGGTCTCGCGCAGAAAACCGGCTACTTGCGAATCAAGGGAGAGCTCGAGGAGATGTTGGGCGGCATCGGGTTTGGCGCGCTCGATATCCTGCAGCCTGCGATCATCCTCGGTTGGCCGCGAGAGATGCGCGCGCTGGACCTGGTCAGGCGGGCGGTGATGCCGCTCGTCAATCCGCTCCTCGTTGGGCCACGTGCCGTGCACCGTGGCATCTCGGTTGCCACCACAGCGGCGGCCATGCTCGGGACGCTTCGCTCGGGTCGTCGTGGTCCGCAGCGCTACACCTATGCGGGAATCTGCGCACTCGCGCAATTGAAGCCGCGCAGGCCCGCTCCTCTCGTCGCGGCGAGCCCGGCAGCCCGCTAAGCATTACATATCCTGCGTGGCACGCTACATAAGCGCGGCCGCGGCCGTAAACGGCATCGCGGAAGCGTATGTATAAACACCACTTGAGAGGCGCGCCACACTCGCGCCCCTTGACTCCGTGGGGCGCCGCTTCGACACTTAGCCCGGTGATAAGGGCAAACCCGTCGAAAGACGGGGACGCAAAGCCACCGGTCTAAAGGACGGTTCCTAAGACGGCGGGGCTGCCACGATCGCGCGCTCGCGCGACCGCTCGCATTCCCCTCCGCGCACTGAGCCGTATCCGATTGCCTGTGGCCGATGGACTGTCCCGGGGAATCTATGACACCGACGGCAAATCTGGCGTCCTCCGAGGCTGACGCGGACCATCCGGCCGGGCCTGCTGCAGAGGCGGGACCGTTCGTCCTCAATTTGTGCTCATCGACGACGCCCCTGGCGCTCGCGCAAACGGAATTGCCCGAGCTCAAGCGTTTCACCTTTTTCGTGAGCCGTCGTTTCGAGGAAGGTCGCGAGCGCTTCCGGCTGCACATGGGATTCTTCGCCAGTCAGGCGGAAGCGGAGGAATGGCTGGGCGTCGTGCGGGACATATACCCTGGTGCGTGGGCCGGTGAGGCCCCGGGCAAGAAGCTGCGCGCCCGCGCGACCGAAGCGGCCGCAGCGCAGGCGCGGCACGCCGTCGGTCCTCAACCCAAAGCTGCAGTCCCAACGCCGCCAGCAGCAGCCCCAACACCGCCAGCCAAGGCGCCGGCGGCTCCCGCTGCGAGACTGCAAAACGCGGTGCCTGCGGCCCCTGCTGCGAGACCGCAAAACGCGGCGCCTGCGGTCCCCCCAAGGATTCCGACGCTGGTGCCCACGCTTCATCCGCCCGCATCACCGCCTCTGACTGCGGCAGCCCCGGCTCAGGCCGCGCCTGCTCGGGCCGTGAAGGTGGCTCCGCCATTGAGCCAGAAGCGCCCTCAGGGCGCCATGGCGGCGCCGGTGAAGGCGGGGCCCGCTCCTGCTGCTGCGCGGGCGATGCCTACAGCGCGTGCGACAACGGCGCCTGCCGCGCCGTCGCAGGCTCGCCCGGGCAATGTCGCGGCGGGCGGCCAACGCCCCGTTGCCAGACCTCAATCGTTCAAGCCTGCGCCGCCGGCGGCCACCGCCCCGGGCGCACGCCCTAAGCCGACGACCAGGCCGATCGCCACCAGGCCCGCAGCCCCGAGGCCGGCGGCGCCATCGGCTGCCCGGCCCAGCGCTCACCAGCCCGCCGCCAAGCCGGTTTTCGCCGACTCCAACGTCAAGGAAGTGTTGGCGGCGCTCGATACGCCCGACTCCACGGGTGAGACACGTGTCATGCGGGTTCCGGCGGTCGCGCGCGCTGAGCCCGCCGAAGACGCCACGCTCACCGACACTCAGGTGTTGAAGTTTCTGGAGACGCGGCGGGATGAAGAGAGCGAGCCCGCGCAACCGGTGCTGCAGGCCGACGCCGCCGAATCGGGCATCTCGCTGCTCAAGCCCGATGACACGGGTACGCGGCGCGCCCTCAAGGAAGCCGTTTCCCACAATGACCCGGTCTCCTTCGCGGTGCAGCTGCAGTGGTCGGTCCAGCCGGTGGAGCTCACCAAAGTACCGCCGCTCGCCATCTTCAGCGCCTACACGCTCTATTCCGTCGAGGGCAGCCGTGAGGGACGCAAGTGGTACGGCCTGCGCCTCGGCTTCTTCAACGATGCGATCTCGGCCAAGCAGGTCGCCTACTACGTCCGCTCAGAGTTCAACTCCGTGGCCGTGGTGCCGGTGAGCCCGCAGGAGCGGGAGCGCGCCACTGAAGACAACCAGCGTTTTGCCGGCGTTGGCGCGGCCCGCAAGCGCTCCACGAGTGAGGACAATGAGTTCAAGCTCATCGAGGACGAGACGCCTCGCGCCGCACCGGCCCCTGCGGTGAGCCAGGCGCCCGCGGCACAACCTGCTGCAGAGGCGCCAAAACCGGCTGCGGCAACTGCACGACCGGCACCGGCGACACGCAGTGCCCGCAAGGGCAGCAGCAAGGTCGAAGCGCGCGAGCGCCGCACTCCGCAGACTCTGGAGGAAACGCTCGAGATCCTCGGTGCCAACGAGCTGGCGATCGACTCCGGCACCGGCGAGTCCCTGAACGACACCGGCGTGCGGCATCTGCGCGTCGAATTCCAGAAGAATACGCCGTTCTCGCGCCTGCTCGAGCGTCTGAGCGAGCGCGTCAAGAAGTCCTGAGGGCTACTTTCCGAACAGCTTCTCGAGCGCGGCGCGCGCCTTGTCCACCTCGGCGGTATTCGGGGCGACGTAAGCGCCCGGCCGGGGCTTGAAGAAGTCGCAGAAGTTGGCCCGCGTCTTGTCGCGGACTTCCTCGGCTGTAGGCTCGCGGCAGTGCTTGGCGACGCTCGTGTCGTAGTCGACACACATCCGGCATACGTGCAGCTCGGACCGGCACTTCGGGCATTCTTCCAGCCGCCGGAGCGGCAGGGTGAGCGCAACAAGCGAAGCGCCACATTTCCAGCAGACCAGCTCGGCGGCGATGGCACTCGAGAAGGGCATGGCGGCCGGATTATGCGCCGTCGCCCGGCTCAGGTGCGCTCTTTGAGGAACGGCTCGAGCGCGCGGCCCGTGTGCGACTCGCGCTTGCGCTGCGCCACTTCGGCCGGTGCCCCCTGCGCGACGATGCGACCGCCGCCTTCGCCGGCCTCAGGACCCATGTCCACGATCCAGTCCGCCTCCGCCATGATGTCGAGGTTGTGCTCGACCACGACCGCCGTATTGCCGGCCGCGACCAGCCGGTGCAACACGTGGATGAGCTTCTCGACATCCGCCATGTGCAGACCCACGGTCGGCTCATCCAGAACGTAGAGGGTGTGCTTGGGCGCAAATCGCGGGCCGGCTGCCGGAGCGCTGCCGCCATTGCCGCCTTCCGTCCGCACCTTGGCGAGCTCGGCCACCAGCTTGATGCGCTGTGCCTCGCCACCCGAGAGCGTCGGGCTCTGCTGACCGAGAGTCAGATATCCCAGCCCCACGTCCTGGAGCAGTTTCAGTGCGTGATGGACGCGCCCGTGCGCCCGGAAGAACTCGACCGCCTCGTCGACGTCCATGGCCAGGACGTCTCCGATGCTCTTCTCCCGCCAGAGGACCGACAGCGTCTCAGTGTTGAAGCGTCTGCCGCCGCATACGTCGCATAGCACCTTCACGTCGGGCAGAAAGCTCATCTCGATGGTCTTGACGCCCTGTCCCTCGCAGGCCTCGCAGCGGCCGCCGGCGGTATTGAACGAGAAGCGGCTCGCGGTGTAGCCGCGCAGGCGCGCCTCCGTGGTGGCGGCGTAGATCCGCCGGATGTCATCCCATAGCCCGATATAGGTCGCCGGGCAGGAGCGCGGCGTCTTGCCGATCGGCGTCTGATCCACTTCCAGCACGCGGTCCACCTGCTCGAGCCCGCGCATGCCGGCGCAACCGATGAGCTCCGGGCCTTTCGGCCGGCGCTTGCCCGGCGCCGGCCTGTGAGTTGGGTCGCCCAGCTGCCGGCGAAGGTTCGCGTACAGCACGTCGCGGGCCACAGTCGACTTACCTGAGCCGGAGACCCCGGTGATCACCACCAATCTGCCGAGCGGGATGCGCACGTCTGTGCCGCGCACGTTGTGCAGCAGTACTCGCTCGAGCTTCAGGTACGGCGTGCGTCCATTTACCGGGCGATGTGGCTGCGCCGGGTGGCGCAACGGCTGGCGCAGGAAGCGGCCGGTGGTGGAGCGCGTATTGGCGATGAGATCCTTCACCGTGCCTTCACCCACCACTTCACCGCCGAGCACACCGGCTCCCGGGCCGAGATCGAGCACGTGGTCGGCCCGGCGGATGGTCTCCTCATCGTGCTCCACCACGACGAGCGTATTGCGATGGCTCGACAGCTCCGCCAGCGAGTCGAGCAGGACGGCATTGTCGCGCGGGTGCAGGCCGATCGTTGGCTCATCGAGCACATAACACACTCCCTGCAGGTTCGAGCCGAGCTGGGCGGCGAGCCGGATGCGTTGCGCCTCGCCGCCGGAGAGCGTCGGCGCCGAGCGGTCGAGCTGCAGGTAGCCCAGCCCCACCCGATCAAGGAATTTCAGCCGCGCACGGATCTCCGCCAGCAGGTCGCGCGCGATCTGCTGCTCCCGTGGATTGAGTTTCAGCCGGCGGAAGAACTCCGCCGCCTGCGCCACCGAGCCTGCCGCGAGCTCGGCGATGGAGCGCTCGCGGAAGCGCACGCTCAGGGCGATCGGATTCAACCGCTGGCCGGCGCAGCTCGCGCAGACCTCCGGTGCCTCATCGTCCCAGCCGTCTCCTTCAGCCGCAACGCCGGCACTCGCGCCGTCCTGCTCCGCGGGCACCTCTACGCCGGTGCCGTAGCAGCTCTCGCACCAGCCGTGCTTGGAGTTGTAGGAGAAGAGGCGCGGGTCGAGCTCCGCGAAGCTGCGCCCGCAGGACGGGCAGGCACGCTTGGTGGAGAACACCGTGGGCCGGTCTCCCTTCGGACCCAACACATGAACCAGGCCCTTGCCGAAATCGAGCGCACGGGCGAGCGCCTGATGCAGCACGGTGTCGGTCTTGGCTCCGATGTCGATCTCCGCCACGGGAAGCTCGATCGTATGCTCCTTGAAGCGCGACAGCCGGGGCCACTGTGCCGTCGAGATGCTGGCGCCATCGACACGCAGGGTCTTGAAGCCCTTCTTCGCAGCCCATTTCGCCAGATCCGTGTAGTAGCCCTTGCGCGCCACGACCAGCGGCGCGAGCAGCGCAATCCGCTTGCCCTTGTATTCGCGCAGCAGCCGGGCGGCGATCGAGGCGGCGCTCTGCGATTCGATGGCCACGTTGCAATCGGGACAGTGCTGCGTGCCGAGCTTCACGTAGAGCAGCCGCAGGAAATGATAGATCTCCGTCAGTGTGGCGACGGTGCTCTTGCGCCCACCGCGGCTGGTGCGCTGCTCGATGGCGACCGTCGGTGGGATGCCGAATATGGCGTCCACATCGGGCCGGGCGGCCGGCTGGACGAACTGGCGCGCGTAGGCATTCAGTGATTCGAGGTAGCGGCGCTGGCCCTCATTGAAGAGGATGTCGAAAGCGAGCGTCGACTTACCGGAGCCGGAAACGCCCGTGATGACCGTGAGCCGGTCCCTCGGGATCTGCACGTCGATGCTCTTCAGGTTGTGCTCGCGCGCGTTGTGGATCACCACGGCATTACGCGCGCGGCCATTACCCTTCCTGCCCCCATGAGCGGCCGCAGGTTCCTCGACCGCACCGGCTACCCCGTTCGCGAGCGCAGTCGGCTCACCGCCGGCAAGCGCTCGCGCATAGTCCGCGAGCGCACGGCCGGTGTGCGATTCCCGGTTGGTCCGGACCTCCTCCGGTGTGCCCGCGCAGACGATGCGCCCGCCGCGCTCGCCGCCTTCGGGGCCGAGATCGATGATCCAGTCGGAGGCACGGATCACATCGAGGTTGTGCTCGATGACGAGCAGCGAGTGACCCGCGGCGAGCAGCTTGCGAAAAGCCGTGAGCAGCCGGGCGACGTCCTGGAAGTGCAGGCCCGTGGTCGGCTCGTCGAACAGGAAGAGCTTGCCCTTGTGAGTGGTGCTCGAGAGCACCGAGCCTGCCTCGGCGAGGTGGCCCGCGAGCTTCAGGCGCTGTGCCTCACCGCCCGAGAGGGTGGGTACCGGCTGCCCCAAGGTCACGTACTCGAGTCCCACATCGGAGAGGGGCGCGAGGCGCGCGGCCACTTCGCGCGAGTCGCGAAAGAACTCGAGCGCCTCGGTCACCGTCATGTCGAGGACATCGGCGATGCTGGCACGCCGGCCGTTGGTGCCTTCGCGCTTGATCTCGAGCACTTCGTCCCGATAGCGGCGGCCGTTGCAGTCGGGGCAGCGCAGGTAGACGTCCGAGAGGAATTGCATCTCGACGTGCTCGAAGCCGTTGCCGCAGCAGGTCGGACAACGCCCGTTGCCGGAGTTGAAGCTGAACGTGCCGGCGGTGTACTTGCGTTCCTGCGCCGCGGGCTCCGCCGCGAAGAGGTTGCGGATCGCATCGAACGCGCCGACATAGCTCGCCGGATTCGACCGGGTGGTACGGCCTATCGGAGTCTGATCGACCATGACGACATCGTCGATGAGCTCCGCGCCCGCGAGCCCGGAGAAGAGCCCGGGCGCCTCGGTCGGCTTGCCGTGATATTTGAGGAGCGCGGGATAGAGCACGTCCTCGATCAGCGTGGACTTGCCGGAGCCGGAGACGCCGGTGACACAGACGAGGCGCTTCAGCGGAATCCTGACATCCGCGTCCTTGAGGTTGTGTTGGCGCGCGCCGCGCAATTCCAGCCAGCGATTGGAGCGGGCTTCGGCGACCACCTCGCTGCCCGGGCCGGGGCTTGCGGCGCCGGCCGGGCGCTCGGCGCCGACACGCCGCCTGCCGCTCAGGTACTCCCCCGTGAGCGAGCTGCCGCTGCGCCGGATTTCGCCCGGCGTGCCGAAGAAGACGATATCTCCGCCGCGCTCCCCCGCGCCCGGTCCCATGTCGAGGATACGGTCGGCCTCGAGCATGATCTGCGGATCGTGCTCGACCACGAGGAGCGAGTTGCCGGCATCGCGCAGGCGCTTCATTACCGTGATCACCCGCTGCATGTCGCGCGGATGCAGGCCGATCGACGGCTCATCCAGCACGAAGAGCGTGTTGACGAGTGAGGTGCCGAGCGCGGTCGTCAGGTTGATCCGTTGCACCTCGCCGCCGGAAAGCGTGCGTGACTGGCGATCGAGCGTGAGATAGCCGAGCCCGACATCGGTGAGGTAGCTGAAGCGTCCGCGGATCTCCCCGAGCAGCAGATCCGTCGCCTCATCGAGCGGGCGGGGCAGCTCCAGCCGGCGGAAGAGCTCGCACGCCCGCTCCACCGGCATCAGCATCACGTCATGGATCGAGAGGCCGGGGAGGCTCTGCAGGGTTTCTGCGCTCCACTCGACCCCGCGGGGCCGGAAGCGCGCGGCTGGATCGACCGCGGCATCGGCAAGCTTGCGGTCTCCGACACGCCAGAGGAGCGCCTGCGTCTTGAGACGGGCGCCGCCACACGCTTCGCAAGGCGTATAGGCGCGGTAGCGCGAAAGGAGCACGCGCACGTGCATCTTGTAGGATCGGCTCTCGAGCCAGGCGAAGAAGCGTTTCGCGCCGTACCAGACACCCTTGTTCCAATTGCCTTCGCCCTCGATCACCCACTCGCGGTGCTCGGACTTGAGCTCGCGCCACGGGACATCGAGCGGTATGCCGCGCTTTTTCGCGAATTTCTCCATGTCCTCCTGGCATTCGGCGTAGGACTTGGTCTGCCAGGGCTTCACGGCCCCGCCGCGCAGGGACCGGGTCTCATCGGGAATGACCAGGCCGTAGTCGATGCCGATGGTGCGCCCGAAGCCGCGACAGCTGTCGCACGCGCCTACCGGTGAGTTGAATGAGAAGAGGCTGGGAGTCGGCTCCTGGTACGACCGGTCGCACTCGGCGCAGTGCAGCGTGCTCGAGTAGCGCCACGTTGCAAGCGGCCGCGGCGGGTCGCTGTCGTCGACGACCTGCACGTTGAGGCGCCCGCGGCCAACACGCAGCGCAGTCTCGAGGGACTCGAGGACGCGGCCGCGCTCGGCCTGGCCGGCACGGAAGCGGTCCTGCACGACCTCGAGCACCGTTGCAACACGCGCCGCGGAGCGAGCTGACTGACCCCGTCTGCCGCGCGCGCGGGAGCTGCCGCGCTTGACGGCCGGCTTGGAGTCAACGGTTCCCTTGGCCGGCACAGCCTGCTGAGCGGGTCCGGATGGCTGCTCGGGCCGCCCGAAGAACCGGGTGTATCCCTGCTTCTCGAGCAGCGCACGAACTTCTGCCTCCTGGAAGCTGTCGGGCACCGGCACGGGAAAGGTGAGCAGCAGCCGAGGATCGCTTCCGGCGCCCTCGGCCGGGCGCCATCCTTCGGCACGTTCCCGCAAATCGCCGTAGATGCTCTCCGCGGTATCGCGCCGCACCGGCCGGCCGCAGCACTCGCAGTAGAGCATCGCCGTACGCGCGAACAACAGCTTCAAATGATCGTTGAGCTCCGTCATCGTGCCGACGGTCGAGCGCGATGTGCGCACGGGGTTGGTTTGGTCGATGGCGATGGCCGGCGGAATACCCGCTATCGTGTCCACCTGCGGCTTGTCCATACGATCGAGAAACTGCCGCGCGTAGGGGGAGAAAGTCTCGACATAACGGCGCTGGCCTTCGGCGTACATGGTGTCGAAGACGAGTGAGGACTTGCCGGAGCCTGACACGCCGGTGACCACGACGAGCTCTCCGAGCGGAATGTCGAGGTCGAGATTCTTCAGATTGTTCTGGCGCGCGCCGCGCACGAGAATGGCATCATGGGGGGCGTCGGTCATTCCGTCACCGGTATCGACATGGAGTCTCGAAAGGGGGCGAGAGCGAGCGGGATCCGCTCGCAGATGCGCCGATTCTAACGCAATTCAGGCGCCGCCGCGATGCTGCGCCGCGCACGCGCGGCGATACAGTAGTGGCGGCCCGCGCGTGCTGGATAGCTTCGGGCGACAGCATCGGGTGGCGTAGAATTACGGGTTTCGGCACTTCGGCTCAGAGGAGCTCCCATGCCGCCCCAGTCTTACAGCAATGTCCTGGAGATGATCGGCCACACGCCGCTCATCGCCGTCAAGCATCTCGATACCGGCCCGTGCCGGCTTTTTCTCAAGCTCGAGAATCAGAATCCCGGCGGGTCGATCAAGGATCGCATCGGCCTCTACCTCATCGAGGCGGCCGAGCGCGACGGCCGGCTGGCGCCCGGCGGCACGCTGATCGAGGCGACGGCGGGCAACACCGGGCTCGGCCTCGCGCTGGTGGCGGCGCAGAAGGGCTATCGGCTGCTGCTCGTCATCCCCGACAAGATGAGCCAGGAGAAGATCTTCCACCTGAAGGCCATGGGCGCGGAGGTGGTGCTCACCCGCTCCGATGTCACCAAGGGCCACCCGGAATACTACCGCGACCTGGCGGAGCGCCTCGCAAGCGAGACTCCCAACTCCTTTCTCGTCAACCAGTTCGGCAATCCTGCCAATCCCCGCGCACACGAGGAGACTACGGCACCCGAGATCTGGGAGCAGATGGAGCACAACGTCGATGCGTTCGTCTGCGGCGTCGGTACGGGAGGCACGCTCACCGGCCTGTCGCGATATTTCGCGCGGGTGGCGCCGAATGCCGCGGCCGTGTTGGCCGATCCATCAGGATCGGTGCTGGCCGAGTATGTCAGGACCGGCAGGATGCCGCAGGAGCACGGCAGCTGGCTGGTCGAGGGGATCGGCGGTGATTACGTGCCGCCGGTCGCGGATCTGAGCCGCGTCAGGACGGCCTACACGATTCCCGATGCCGAGTCGTTCAAGACCTGCCGCGAGCTGCTGGCCAAGGAAGGCATCATCGCGGGGACCTCCTCGGGCACGCTGATAGCGGCAGCGCTGAGATACTGCCGCGAGCAGACCCAGCCGAAGCGCGTGGTCACGTTCGTGTGCGACAGCGGCAACAAATATCTCTCCAAGGTGTACAACGACTACTGGATGTTGGATCAGGGATTCCTCGAGCGCGAGCGTTTCGGCGACCTGCGCGACCTCATAGCCCGGCGGCATTGGGAGCACGCGGCGGTCACGGTACAGGCCTCCGAGGCCGTCATGGCGGCGTACCGGCGCATGAAGCTCTACGACGTCTCGCAGATTCCCGTGATGCGCGACGGCCGCATCGTCGGCATCGTCGATGAGGAGGACATCCTGCTCGAGGTATTCGCCAATCCCAACCATTTCAGCGAGCCGGTCACTGCCGCCATGGAGAGCCATCTGGTCACCGTGCCGGTGGATGCCCCGGTGCAGCAGCTCATGGAGATCTTCAAGCGCGGCATGGTGGCCATCGTGATGAAGGACGGCGACTTCCAGGGACTGGTCACGCGCATCGACCTGCTCAACTGGCTGCGCCGCAGAACCTGAGGGCCCAGATGATTGACAAGCAACTGCGTTTCGCCACCCGTGCCATTCACGGTGGCCAGCAACCCGATCCGCTGACCGGGGCCGTGATGCCGCCGATCTACGCGACTTCGACCTATGTGCAGTCGAGCCCCGGCGCACACAAGGGTTACGACTATTCGCGGACCCGCAATCCGACCCGCGATGCGCTGCAGGCGGCGCTCTGCAACCTCGAGGGTGGCGGCGCGGCGTGCGCCTTTGCGAGCGGCATGGCGGCGAGCTCGACCGTGCTGGAGCTGCTCGATGCGGGCTCGCATATCGTCGCGATGCACGATCTCTACGGCGGCACTTACCGGCTGCTCGAGAACGTACGCAAGCGCTCGGCGGGGTACGAGGTGTCGTTCGTCGATCTGACACGCCCCGAGGCGCTGGAGGCGGCGATCCGGCCCAATACCCGCCTGGTCTGGGTCGAGACGCCCAGCAATCCGCTGCTGCAGCTCGTGGACCTGGCGGCGGTGGCGGCGATCGCCCGGCGCAAAGGGCTGCTCGGCGTCTGCGACAACACATTTGCCACGCCTTTCGTACAGCGGCCGCTCGAGCATGGTTTCGACATCGTCGTGCACTCGACGACGAAGTATCTGAACGGCCACTCCGACTGCCTGGGCGGCGCGGCCATCGTGCGCGCGGACAGCCCCCTGGCAGAGCGGCTGGCTTACCTGCAGAACGCGCTGGGAGCCGTGCCGAGCCCATTCGACTCCTTCCTGACGCTGCGCGGCATCAAGACTCTGGCGCTGCGGATGGAGCGGCACTGCGCGAATGCGCTCGCCGTCGCGCAGTTTCTCGCAAGCCATCCCAAGGTCGAGCGCGTGTACTACCCCGGGCTGCAGAGTCATCCGCAACATGCGCTCGCGCGCCGGCAGATGACGGGCGGCTACGGCGGGATCGTGACCGCCGTACTGAAGGGATCTCTCGACGATGCGCGCCGCATGCTCGAGCGCTGCCATCTCTTCTCGCTCGCCGAGAGCCTGGGTGGAGTCGAGAGCCTGATCGAGCATCCCGCGCTCATGACGCATGCCTCCCTTCCTGCTGCCATGCGGGCCCAGCTCGGCATCGGCGATGGGCTCATCCGGCTGTCGGTGGGAATCGAGGACGCGGAGGACCTCCTCGGGGATCTGAAGGGAGCGCTCGGCTGAGGTCCTGAGACAGGCAGAGCCCAGTGAGGACTGCTCAGGGCGGCGCGGTCGTCACGTTGCGCGTGACGCTGCGCGCTACGTAGTCGGGCCGACCGTAGGTGCCGTAGGAGGCGGTGGCGCTGAGCTCGTAGACCAGGTAATTCTGCGGGGTGGGCGGCGTGCCGGAGTAGATCTGATGCGGCGGCGTCGGGGAACAGCTCACTGCAACGACGAAACCGGCAAACGCCCCCTGCGTCAGGGTGAAGGTGTTGTTGTTGCAGACCGGCGGGGCAGCGTGCAGCGTCAGGTTGGCTCCGTACTCGATGCCCGCCTCTGCCGCGGCCTGCGCCCGGGCTTCGAGCAACTCCACGTTGGCGCCCTGGTACTGCGCCATCGCAACCTGCACCGCGAAGGCGCCCAGCGCCGCCAGCACCACGATCAGAAAGACCGCTGCGATCAGGGAAAAACCGGTCTCTGTGCGGAAGCACGCTCGACGGCCCTTGCCTGAGGACGGCTTCACTGTATGTATTCCGTACGTGCTTCGAGGAACATCTGCAGGCTTTCTCCGCCGCTCGAGAGGGTGATCGTCAGGATCGCGAGCTGACCATACCGAGCGTTCGGCACTCCGAACGAGATCGCGCATCGGGTGACATCATGAGCGATGAGAGCGCCTGCCCCGGGAGGAGGCGCCGCCTGCGCCGCAGTAGCGGCATAGCCCGAGTAGCGTCGCAACGTGCCTGCAACCGAATCACAGACGTAGCTCACCGGACCGGATACGAGATAGGCATTGTGTACCGACGGCTGCACGCCCGGGGCTCCCGGCGCCTGGAAGGTCATCGGTGCTCCCGATAGCCTGACCTGATTCTCTCCCGCTACGAACGGCGATCCGGGGCTGGGGTTCACGGTGACCTGAGTACCCGCACCCGTCATGACCTCAGTAGCAATGTTGTAGGCATTGTAGGTGGCCGTACCCAGATTTCCGATGGCAAGGAACGGCGGGCGGTAGGGAAGCGTTTGGGGGCCGAACGAGTCGAGGGTGCCGAAGGGTGTCGCGGTGGTGCCGATGGTCAGCTCTTCGCCGCCCACGCCGTTCTTATCTCCCTGACCGTAGTACCGCGCCACGCCTTGTGTGGCCAGCAATTCGAGCGCCGTGGCGGAGCCGGCAGTCGTCGCGCGCAGACTGTTCGGAAGGGCCGTACGTACGTCACCGGTGATGGCAGCGGCAATTCGATTCGCGGAATCGACCAGGTCGGAGCGTCGCGTCTGCGCGAAGTACGACTGAATCGGCGCGTCCAGAAACAATACGACGAACCCGGCCACGATCGCCGCGAGTACGATGGCAACGACGAGCTCAATGAGCGTGAAGCCTGCAGCGCTTCGAGGCCGGCCGCTCACGGGTACAACGTCCGGTAACCGCTCAACATGGCAATAGCACCATTCGGCGGGGTCACCGTGACCGTCACCAGCACGGATTGCGTGGCCGGTACCACGTTCACCGTGCCCAGGGGGCTGCCGACGACACTGACTCGTACGTCATAGTTTGCGAGCGTCGTCACTGCATTCCCTTGCTCGTCGTGCACGCCGATGTCCGTGAGATTGTTGTAGTCACCGACCGCGTTCATTTGAGTGCGGCTGCAGGCGGGGGCGCAGGGATCGGAACCGAAGGGCTTTGCCAGAATCTCGTTCAGGTACGACTGGGCGATCGTCACGGCCTGGGTTTGAACCAGGTTGTCGGCGCTGCGTGCGGCGGTCGATGAAACGATGGCGAGCACTGCCGAGACCGCGGCGGTGATCACCACGATCGTCACGATCAGCTCTATCAGGGTGACGCCGCGACAGCGTACGTGCGATGACATGACTGCTGGACGCTCTACGGCACCGTGACGAACCCGCTTAGCGCATCGATCTGGAGCGTCAGCGGCCGGGTACGGCCGGCCGGTGAGCCCACCACGGTGATGTTGGTGGGGTTCGCGATCGGGAGGGGGCCCACGATCGATCCCTGAGGCCCGAATACGAGGGTAATGCTCCGTGAGATGTCCGCATTCGGCGGAGGCGTTCCGGCCAGGGCGGTGCCGTCGATGCGCGGCACCGGCAAGCTGTAGCCGCCTGAGCATGTTGCGCCGGCTGCGGGAAGCTTCGCATCGTAGCCGGTACCGGGTGCTATGGTGAGCCTGACGTCGCACCCGCTTGCCGTCGCAGCGGCTTCCGAGGAGCGTATGACCGCCGCAAGCTCATCGGTGTAGCCGCGCTGATTGAAGGCCGGCGTATCGAGAAACTTCGGGCCGGCGATCGCCGCCAGCACGCCGACGATCACCAGCACGGTGCAGAGCTCCAGCAGCGTGAAGCCCCGGATTGAACGCTCGCGCCACACGGCTCGCGCGCACCCGCCGGCCAGAGCGCCGGGAAGCTGCGTCTTTAGCAGTTGGCCTGCAGGGCGGCCTGAATCGCCGCCGGCGTGCCGCCGGCGGGCACGGTGCCGTAGGTCAGAGTGAATGTCGAGTTGGCAGCCGACTGGTTGTACTGCACCCAGCAATTCGCGTTCTTTGCGCCGTTGGGGGTGAAGCGATTACCGGCGGCGTTGATGGTAAAGCCGCTCGTGTCCTGCAGGAGCTGTTGAATGCCGATGTTATTCGGGTAACCGTTGGTGATCGTGATCGGGGTGGCCACTCCCGGGACGGTGATCGTGGCCGGGTTGCCGCTCGCTTCCCAGACACCGTGCGCCATCGTGGCGGCACTGCGCAGACTTCCGGCCATTGCGTTGACGGACGCGACCCGCGCCTGATCCTCCAGGCCCATGAACTTCGGCACGGCGAAGGCGGCGAGAATGCCCAGAATGACGATCACGACGACCAGCTCGATGAGCGTGAAGCCGCGCTGCGGGGAACGATTCATGTACTTGACTCCAAAAAGGGGCGCTGGAAGGTAGTCATATGAGTGTCATCATAGGCGTCCGCGCGACAACCCGTTGGGAGCGGTCGGCGAACTGTGATACCGGTCGTGGACAATCGTTGGAGGTGTGACCGCCCTCACGGGTTGCCGCTCGGCGGTCAATGCCCGGCAGCGGCCTTGGCGATCATGTTCCACATGGGCAGGAACACCCCGAGCGCCAGGATCAACACCATGCCGCCGACGAGGACGATCAGGATGGGCTCGATGGCCGCGCTCAGCGTCTTGAGTGCGAACTCCACTTCCCGCTCATAGAAGCCAGCCACCTCGTCCAGGAGCTCCGGGAGCTCGCCGGTCTCCTCGCCCACCGCAATCATCTGCAGCACGAGAGGCGGAAACATGCCGACACTGGCTGCCGCGCGACTGACGGGCTCGCCCCGCTCGACCCGGTCCCGCAGCCGGAGCACCCGCGCTGCCATGTAGTCGTTGCCACAGACGCGCGCAATGATGGCGAGCGTCTCGAGCATCGGCATGCCCGCTGTGATGGCGATGGACAGCGTGCGGCTCAGGCGCGCCAGGATGGCCTGGTGGGCCAGCGACCCGATGACCGGCAGCCTGAGGAGGAGCTTGTGCCAGCGCAGCCGTCCCTCGATCGTGCGCACGTACGCGCGCAGTCCGCCGACGAGGGCCGTGCCAACAGCCAGCACCCAGTACCAGTCCCTGCGGGCGACCTCGGAGGCTCCCATGATGATGCGGGTGGGTAGCGGAATATCGTTGCCGAGAACACGGAAGAGCGGCGCGAAGCGCGGGATCACGAAGGTGGTGATGACGGCGATCGCCGCGGCGATGGTCAGGACGACGATGAACGGATAGCGCAGCGCGCTCCTGACGCGGTCCTGGATGTCCTGCTCCTGGCGCAGGTATTCGCCGAGCCGCATGAATGCCCGCTCCAGCGTTCCAGTCGCCTCGCCGACTGCGATGAGGCTGAGATAAAGTTCCGGGAAGAGCTCGGGGTGGCGGCCGAAGCTCGTCGCCAGATTCCGGCCGCCCTCGAGGCTGCGCAACACATCATCGAGCGCTCGTCGCAGCACGACGTTATGAGTCGAGCCGGCGAGGCCGCGCAGGCCGCGCAACAGCGGGATACCGGACTTGACGATCGTATACATCTGGCGTGTGAACAGCACCAGATCTGCAGTCGTGGGCTTTCCAAGCCCCATCCGGCGCGCGAGCTGCTGCAGCGGCGCCGAGGATATTGCGACGGCGCTCGCGACGATGTTGATCGGTGTAACACCATCCTGCTGGAGCCGTGTAGCAACCGCTTCTTCGGAATCGCCATCGAGGCTGCCGCGTACGAGCTCGCCGCGAGCCGAGCGTCCACTATAAAGATATTGGGTCACAGGGAGGCGCGTAGCCGGCGGATAGCGGCTGCTACTTGGCTGCGCTCATGGCGTCTGCCTGGAGCGCCTCGGCGAGCAGCGGATCGGGAGCGGCCCTGACCGCGAGTGAGTCATCGCCCGCATCCGCGCCGCCAACCACGGCCAGTGCCTCCGCGACACTGGTGACGCCTCGCATGGCGAGCTCGAGGGCGCTTCTCGCCAACGACACGAAATCGGGCCGCGCACGGGCCGCTTCTTCGAACCGCCCGAGATCACCGCGACGGATTGCGTCGGTGAGTGTCCGGTCGATTTCCAGGAGCTCGTACACGGCGATACGGCCGCGATAGCCGGTCAAGTTGCAGTACGTGCAGCCGGCACCCGACCGAAAAGACGCGGCCGCCGCTTCGGGTCCGAAGTGCGCCCGCAGGAGCGCCGCTTCGTGCGGGTCGGCCTGTACCGGATGTGAGCAGTTCTCACACACGCGTCGCAGCAGCCGCTGCGCAACGATACCGTGGACGGCAGCAGCGATCATGTACCCCGGGGCCTCCATGTCGAGCAGGCGATGCACGGTGGCGACGGCGCTCATGGTGTGAAGCGTGGAGAAGACCAGGTGGCCGGTGATCGCAGCGCGCAGGCCGATCTCGACCGTCTCACGGTCGCGCATCTCGCCGACCAGAATGATGTCAGGATCCTGGCGCAAGGTCGTGCGCAGCACGCGAGCGAAGTCCAAACCGATTTTGGCGTTCACCTGCACCTGGTTGATGCGGTCGAGGCGATACTCGATCGGGTCCTCGACGGTGATGATCTTGGTATCGGCCTGGTTGAGGTGTTGCAGTGCGGAGTAGAGGGTCGTGGTCTTGCCGCTGCCCGTCGGGCCGGTCACGAGCACCATGCCCGCGCTACGCTCGATGAGGGTGCGGAAGCGCTCGAGCATCGGCGGTGGCATCCCAAGCGTGTCGAGGCTCGTCAGGTTCGAGGACTGATCGAGCAGCCGCATCACCACGGACTCGCCGTGCTGAGTAGGCATCGTCGACAGGCGCACGTCGATCGCCCTGCCGCCGATCTTCACGGAGAAGCGTCCGTCCTGCGGCAGGCGTTTCTCTGCAATATCGAGTCCGCTCAGCAATTTCAGCCGCGTGGTGAGCGCGCTGGCAACCCTGCGGCCGCCCTCGATCACCTGCTCCTGGAGGTGTCCGTCGACTCGCTGCCGCACGCGCAACGCGCTCTCGCCAGGCTCGATGTGCACGTCGGACGCCCCGACCTGCATTGCATCATGAAACACGGTCTGGATGAGGCGGATGACAGGAGCATCCGGCGAGCCTTCTTCGGCGGCCAACTGCTCGATGTCCACGTCCGCTTCGCGCAGCTCCTCGCCCACCTCTTGCGCGATGGAGGCGATCTCATCGGTGCGGCGGTAGACCGCGTCCATCGTCTTGAGGAGGTCGGCCTCCTTGACGAGCGCAAGGCGGATCGGGCGTTTGAGGGTGGCGGCCACCTCATCGTAGGCGAAGAGGTCGGTGGGGTCTGCCATGGCGACGAGCGCGCCGGCCGCGTCTGCCTTCAACACCATGGCGCGGAAGCGGCGAGCCTGCGCCTCGGGCAGCAGCCGCACCGTGTCGGGCGCGAGTTGCACCTGGCGCAGATCCATGTAGGGGATCTGCAGGTGCTTGGCGAGGGCCTCGTGAAAGGCCTGCTCGCTCACCATGCCGAGATCGGTCAGTACCCGTCCGAGCCGGCGGCCACTGCGGGACTGCTCCGCCAGCGCGGTCTTCAACTGCTGCTCGTTGATGAGCTTCTGCTCGAGGAGGAGCTCCCCGACCCGAACGCGTCTGCGGCGCGGTGAGTCGCTCATTTCGAGCCGCCTTCGATCCCGGGCTGCTCATCGATGAGCTTCGGCCAGTCACCGCCATTGACGACCATCGCACGCAGCAGGATCACGAGCTCCACCTTGCTCTTCTGATCCTGCTCACTGCGGAATAGCCGACCGACTCCCGGGATGTCGCCGAGGAGCGGCGTCTTGTATTGCTGTTTGTTGACGTTCTCCTGCATCAGCCCGCCGATGACGATCACCTGCCCGCTGCGTGCCCGCACTATGCTGTCGGACTCCCGCACGGAGCTCTGCGCAAGAGGCAGCACATCGGCGGTGCCCTGCACCTGCAGGGTCACCGTCTGATTGGTCACCACGCTCACGATGGGATGGATGTGCAGCAACACGCTGCCGTCCGCGCCTATCTGCGGCGTCACATCGAGGGCGACGCCGGAGAAGAACGGCGTCAGGATCACATTGTTCGACTGCGACGTCGCGGTTCCAGTGACGGTATTGCTCTGGACCCCCGTGACGTAGAACTGGTCAGTGCCGGCCTTGATGATGGCCTTCTGGTTGTCGAGCGTCGAAACCCGTGGGCTCGACAGCACATGGGTGTTGCCCTCGGTGCTCAGGAGCTGGATGAAGGCGTTGAAGTCGGTGAAATCGGCAGCGAGCGTGAAGGCGCCCCCGAGTGCGTTGGTGGTGAAGCCGTTGATCGGATTTCCGGGCGCCACGGTCACCGGCGTATTGGCGGGCGTGAGCGCGGCAGCCGTGCCGAAGCCGTTCGCCGGGGCACTCTGGCCGATGAAATAGTGGCTGCCGCCGAGCTGCAGCACCTTGGCCCAGTCGATCCCCGCCTGGAACGCATGGTCGAGGTCCACCTCGACGATCTTGGCCTCGAGGAGCACCTGCCGGGTGACGGTGGCCTCGGTGCTTTGCAGGTACTCGCTGACTTCCTGCAGTTGCTCAGGCAGTGCACGCACCACGATGATCCCGGACTGCGGGTTCACGATCACTCGCCGGTCGGGTCCGGTGCCGACCATGGTGCGCAGGTTCGCCTGGAGATTGCCCCAGAAGTCCGAGTCGTCCCGCGTGATTACCGAGGTGCCCGACGTGTCGATCGTCGTCTTGTCATTCGCGTTGCCGACCGTGGAGGTGGCCTGCGCCTGGGTGGGAGCGGCCATCGCATTGCCGTACTGGGAATTGTAATCACCCTGGGTGACCTGGCCCGAGCTGATGCGGGTGTTCGATACCCCATACCGCTGCACGTTGAGGTAGCTGATATGGAAGATGCGGGTCTGAACGGCCGCCGGCAGGATGAGGTACCCGGCGGTGGTGTGTCGATAGTCGAAGCCGTACATCTCACGTACAGAGTCGAGCACCTGTTGCAGGGTGACGTTCTTCAATGACATCGTCACGCGGGCCGCGACGTCGGGCCGCACGAGAATGTTGTATGAGGTGCCCTCCACGAGACCCTGGAGGAAAACGCTCGCGGGCGCGCCGTCCACATCGACCCCGAAGAGCGGCTGGCCACCGGAAGCTGCCGCTGTTGCGGCGCAGCCATCGAGCTGCGGCTCGGGCGCATGAGCGAACCGGTCGTGCCCGCCACGGGAGTAACGCACGCCTTGCGCCGAGATGCTGCGTATGAGGTCGCCGTCGATCCGGTCGCCGGCGTGAATGAGGCGGTCGTTGCCGATGCCCACGAAGACGCCGGCGTGACACAAGACGCCCTGCAGGCGCAGTCCGCCGGCGTCCCGCATCCGCGAGTCCGCACCGGGCGGCCGCGTGGGATCGGTCAAGCCGTCGGCGTGGCTGCGGCCGGCGACAGCGCAACCCAAGAGGAGTGTCAGGGTAATGATTGCGATTCTTGGGTTCATAGGTCGATCCACTCGCGGCTCATGCTCAACGTGCCGAGTCTCAGGGTCACCCGGGCAGTGGGGGATTGAGTCGCATCGAGCGCGAGGCTCTGCCAATAGAAATGCCAGGACAGGCCCTCCAGGGCCTGCAGGTAGGTGAGGACGTCGAGATAACGGCCCTGGACGATCAGCTCCACGGAGTGGACGTATGGGCCCTCGGAAGCGCTGCTGAAGGCTGCGGCGGGAACGGTCTGACCCGCGGCCGCGTTGGCACCCAGTGCCTGCGCCTCCGCATCGTCCTTGGGCGGACCATCGATCAGCGCATAGGGCGGGAGGCTGCGAAGACTGACGAGTGTCACTCCCCGCTGCCGACTGAGCACGTCATGGATCACCTGCGTCATCCGTTGCGGAGGTATCAATCCGGCGGACTCGGAGTGCAGGCGCGCGGTCGCCTGACTGAGGCTCGCGGCGAGTGTGGCGGTGCGCTCGAGGCTGACGGCCGCATCCGAGCCGTCCCCGCTGTTCTCTACGGCCGCGCCGATATCGGCCAACTGCTGAGCGAGCTGTTTCCTGTGCGCCTCCAGCCGGTGCATCACCAGGGAATCGAAGAGGCCGACGAGCACTGCGAGGAGTGCGGCCGTCGTGAGCACTCGCTCGCGCAGGCTCAACCGGTCGAAGCGCCCGGCCAGGGTCGTGAGGGCGCCAGGCAGCTTCATGACTGCGGCGCCTCGGTGGCCGCGAGCTGCGCTGGCAGTGCCGGGCCGTCCGCGTGGAACTTGAATGCCGTCGGATGTGGCCGCGGGTGCGCAGCCGCCGAAGCGGCAGGCGCAGCATCGGGGCGCTCGATGACGAGCCGATCGAACCGCAGGCCCGCGAGCACGTGCTCGGTGGCGAGGGCGCGCAGATAGCGCGGCACCCTGTCGGGATCGACGGACTCTCCGGCGAGGCTCATCGAGCCCGTCAGGTCGGAGACCGTGATCTGCCGCAGCCAGAGGCCTGCCAGCGGATGGCGCGCCAGCGCGGCAAGTTGCGCCGAGAAGCCGCTGGTGCTGCCCACCGCGCCGGACTGCAGCATTGCCAGCGCGTGCTCGCGTGCCGCCAGCTCGGTGCTGAGCTGTTGAATGCGCGACTGCAGGTCCGCCGGGGCGGTGCCCTCGGTCTGCAGGGAACCGAGAGCCGTCAGCGTCGCCTGCTGCGCCGCCTGCCGGCGTTGCAGAGCGTCTACTGATCGCTGCAGGCCGGCGACCTGCCAGGCTCCGAAGGCCCAGATGACTGCGAGGCAGCAGCTGACCGCGCTCACGGCGAGAGTAAGGGTGGCCGAGCCAAACGGACGCCAGGCCGGCGCCGTGTGCTGGTAGAGATTGACCTGCTGACGGGGCTGCTTCACGGGCGGCTCCGCTCGCTGCGCAGCGCTGCACCCAACGCCAGCAGCCCCGGCCAGCGGGTATCAGGCTCGATGCCCTCCGCAACGTCGAACAGCTCCTCCACATCGAGGAGACTGACCGAATGCCCGGTCGCGGCGATCAGGTTGCCGAGCAGGCGCTCCGCGCGCTCGTCACCGGAGGTCACGACGACGTCAGTGATTGCTGAGCGGTCGAAGTGGCTCTCGTAGTAGTCGAGCGAGCGCTGCAGCTCGAGCCCCAGGGATTCCACGTCAATGTTGCCGGAAGCTTCGGCAGGCGATCCCTCGGCGCGACGGCTCAGATCGATCCGCCGCGCCAGATAGAGAACACCCTGACAGGTCAGTGTCAGCTGGGCGAAACCTTCACCGAGCGCGATCAAAGCGACGCCCTGCTCGTCCTGAGGCAGGAGGGCGGCGATGTTGCGCAGACACATCTCCGGAATGTCGATCACGTCGAAGCCACGAGCCCGCGGCTTGACGAGGCTCACGACGCGTTGCACTGCATCGGCACGCGCTGCAACGGCGTAGATCATCCGGGATTCGACGTAGCGGGCCTGCTCGGGAATCTCGAACACGTCGATGACCGCCTCGCTCGGAGGAAAGCTGATGAGGTCCTTCAGCTTCCAGCGGACGGCACCGCGCAGCTCTTCCGTCTCGACATCGGGAGCTTCGATCTGCACCAACTGATACTCGTCGGTGCTCAACACGGCGCTTACTGCCGCGCGCGACAGCTCGCGACTGTGGGCGAGGGGGGCCAGGACATGCTCGGCGCGGATCTCGAGAGACGGATGGATGGCGCAGTGCCGCAGCAGCGGCCGGGCCGCGGATCTCGTGGTCCGCGCGATGGCGAGCGCCGTCTCGCGGTCCGCCGGCATGACACCGACCCGCCAACCGTTGGCCTGCGCTCGATTGAGCAGCGACAAAGACTCACCCCCGGGAAACGCGCCGGCGGCCGTTTGCGCCGTCGCGGAATTACTCGAGCGGGCCTGCGGCCCGTACCCAGGCGTTTTGTCTCATCGAGGGTGGGGATTCCGGCGTGCGAGACTTAACAGAATCGCCAGCGAGGCCGGCGAGGGCCGGCCGAACTGAGCAGTGGCTCACACGCCACAGCCCGTCACAACTAACCGGGGATGGTCAACGGGCGTGCCCGCTCGCGCTCCAGCCGCGCCGTGTGCGCCCGGACGCGCAGCAGGTCGCGCCGCGCGATCAAGCCCGCGAGCTTGCCCGTAGCGCGGTCGACGACCGGCACCCGGCCGACATCGGCTGATGCCATGCGATCGGCAAGATGGCCTACCAGCTCGTCCGTGTAGCCGACGAAGACCTCGCCGACGTCCGGTCTCTCCTCGAGAGTTTGCCCTTTGGGCCATCCTTCCCGTGACCAACGCAACACGTCGGCCCGTGACACCATACTGACGACGTTGCCGCCGTCATCGACAACAGGGTAGCTCTTGTGACGCTTGACCCCGTTCTCAGTGTCGAAAAATGCCAGCGCATCCTCCGTCTTCATCCGCGCCGGCAGCGTATGTACGGGTTGGGTCATGATCTCGCTGACCCGCATCACATCGAACGGATCGACGGTGTACTCATAGGTCAGATGCCGGCCGCGGCGCGCGAGCCGCTCCGTCAGAATGGAGCGCCGCATGATCAGCACCGTCACGGCGAAGGAGGCGACGCAGGCGACCAGCACCGCCGGCATCACCTGCAGGTCGCCCGTGAGCTCGATCGCGAACACGGTGGCGGTCAACGGACAGCGCAGCGTTCCGCCCAACACCGCCGCCATCGCGAGCAGCGACCAGAAACCGGCATTGCCGAACGGCAGGAAGTGAGCCTCCAGCACACCCACGGCACCACCCATCATGAGAAGCGGTGCGAGGGTGCCGCCCGAGGTTCCCGAGGCGAGCGCCACGACCCAGATGATGCCCTTCACGACGAGCAGCGCTATGGCCGCGTGCATCAGCACCGAGCCGTCGATCAAGGCCTGAATGTTGTCATAGCCGACTCCCAGGGCCGCCGGATCGATGAGACCGCCGACGCCGACGACGATGCCGGCGAGCGCCGGCCACCACATCCAGTGGAGCGGAAGCTTCTCGAACAGCTCCTCGACCCAGTAGAGGCCGCCGGTGGTGATGGCGGATTGCAGCCCCGCCACTACGCCGACACCGGCGCAGAGCGCGAGCCCCCACCACGGCATCGCGGGAATTCCCGTGTGCGGAAAGAGCGGCCAGGCGCCGACCAGCCAGGGCCGCCAGGCCATCGCGACGATCGTGGAGACGACCACCGGCACGAAGCTCCGTGGCTTCCACTCGAAGAGCATCACCTCGATGGCGAGGAGAACGGCTGCCACCGGCGTACCGAAGATCGCGGTCATGCCGGCAGCGGCGCCGGCAACCAACAGCGTCTTGCGCTCCGCGGAGCTCAGGTGAAAGAACTGCGCGAACAGCGACCCGAGCGCACCGCCGGTCATGATGATCGGACCCTCGGCGCCGAACGGGCCGCCCGTGCCGATGGCGATTGCGGAGGAGAGCGGCTTCAACACCGCCACCTTGGGCTGTATCCGGCTCTGACCGATGAGAATGGCCTCGAGCGCCTCCGGAATGCCGTGCCCGCGGATCTTCTCCGAGCCGTAACGGGCCATGAGCCCGACGAGCAGCCCGCCGATGACGGGTATGAGGATGGAGCCCGGTCCGAGCTTCGCGTGACTCAGGTAGGAGGTCGCCGTGGAGTAAACATGGAAGTAGGCGAGGTTGGTGACGAGCGCGATCAGCTTCAGGAGCACCCAGGCCGCGCCCGCGCCGAAGCTGCCCGTGGCGATGGCCATCGCGGACAGGACGAGCAGCCGCCGGTCGGCGGTGAAGTCGCGCAGCGTGTCGTGCACGCCGAGCGTGGAAACTGAGCTCTTCATGTTACTCCGTGAGATTGAGGCGCCGTTTCCCGAGACGCCGATACTCGGGGGCGGCGGGTCTCGAGGCGCAGGCGCGGCGCTTTATATCGCAGTACGATATTATTCTCCATGAGAAGACCGATGTCCGCCACCCCCAAAAGGAAGAGCCCACGGACTCCGCCGGCCCACGACCTGGCGCCGCACGACTACGAGATCCTGGCCGAATTTCGCTATTTGTTGATGCGCTTCGCAGCATTCAGCGAGCAGGCGGCGCAGGCGGCGGGATTGGCGCCCCGCCAGCACCAGGCGCTGCTCGCGATCAAGGGCTACCCCGGCGGAGGCGAGGCGACGATAGGAGAGCTGGCGAAGCGGCTCGGCATCCGCCACCACAGCACCGTCGGTCTGGTCGATCGGCTGGTCAGCCGGGGATACCTCGTGCGCCGCGCCGACCGGCGCGACCGGCGCCGCACGTTCCTTTCACTCACCGCTTCAGGCGAGCAGGCGCTCGCGGGCCTCTCCGCCGCCCATCGACGGGAGCTGCGGCGTGTCGCCCCGTTGTTGAAATCGCTGCTGGGCCGGCTGGGACCGGACGAGCTGCACGGCAGGGCGTGATGCGACGCGCTCGCGATGCCGCGGCTTAGTCGGACCGGGCCACGCAGGCCAGCGGTGCCCGCCGGCCTCAGTGACGTCGCTCGAGCTGCCGACTGACTTCCACGGCGGCGCCGGCGCCGCTGCGCAGGGCACCGGTAACCGTCGCGGCATCGCCGGTGGTATCCGTCGCTTCGCCGGCGAAGTAGAGCGTACCGCCGAGGGGCGCTGCCAACAGCTCTCTGGCTCTGATTCCACCCACGGCTACGTAACTATATGCGCCGCGCGCGAAGGGATCGCGCTGCCAGTTGTGCACGTACGTCGCTTCGAGCTCCAGGTCCTTCCGGTTCCTGTCGAATAGAGCCGCCACGCAATCCAGTGCGTGGAGGACGATTTCCTCGTCTTGCAGTCTGCTGAGCCGAGCGGCGCTAGGGCCCCCGACCCAGGCGTTGAGGAGGGACGTGCGTGCTGGGAGCGTGGTCCAGAACGTGGGAAAGACGTTACCGGGCGCGTGGAAGAAGGACGCGTCCGTGTAACGACCTCGATGCACTTCCTCCCAGAAAGCCCGCCGAAAATACAACATCACCTTGAAGACCGGGCCGGAGAGAAGCTGATCGAGGGCGGGCTGCTTCTCCGCGAGCGGTGGTGTGAATCGAATCCCTCCCGGTGACTCAGCAGGCTGCTTGAGAACGCCGAGCGGGACCGTAACGATCGCCTTCTGCGCTAGCGTCCGGAAGGGTTGTCCGAATCTCGTCCCCCGGACCTCGACCGAATCGCTGCTCCATTGAACGTCCGTCACCACCGTTTGGAGCGATAGATGCCCGTGCGCGGGGTCTAGACCTACGCGCAGCGCGCTGAGGACGCTGGCATAGCCGGCGGGAGGACGCGCTTGCGAGGAGTCCAACATGCCGCCGCTGCGCCACTCCTCCGCGATCGAATGGATGCTGACCCGCGCCGGATCGGCGGCATCGAAACCTGACACGAACGCGCGCGCCATGGAACGCGCTTCTTCGGATAAGTTGCGGCCACCCTCACCTGTGAGGAAGGCTTCGAGCGACGTGTCGGGTCTGGAGAGGACGTCGCCGGCTTCGAACGCCCTGCGCACCTGTCCGAGCAGGCTCTCGGTCCGCTGCTGCAGCCGTCCGCCGATCAGCGACCAGTGCTCCCCGGAGGTGTCAATCGCCGCCACGCCCATGTTGCGCAGCAGCTCGCGCGTCTCCGGCGAGGTGCCGTGGATGAATTCGGCGCCGAGCTCGATCGGCGCGGCGAGGGCGGGCTCGCTCCGGGTCCAGATGCGCCCGCCGATACGGTCCCGAGCCTCCAGCACCAACACCGAATGCCCGGCGCGGCAAAGCGCGTGCGCTGCCGCGAGACCTGCCGCCCCGGCACCGATTACGATGACGTCGTGATCCTCGCCTGCGTCCGGGCGATCAGTTCGGGCCGCCATCCTTCACTCTTCGGAGTTTCCCACGGGAATGATGATGCGCGCGGCGCGCCGATAGCTCCAGTAGGCCTCCGCCCAGTCGATCAGCACGACCAGGCGGTTGCGAAAGCCGATCAGGAAGTAAATGTGCGCCGTGAGCCAGATCCACCAGGCAAGGAGGCCCGAGAGGCGGATGCGGCCGAAGTCGACGACTGCGGCCATCCGGCCGATGGTGGCGAGCGAGCCGAAATGCCGATAGCGAAATGCGCCCGCGCGCCGGCCCGAGAGGCCCGCGAGGATCGCAGTGGCGGCATAGTGCCCCATCTGCTTCGCCGCCGGCGCGATCGCGGGCACGGGGCCGGTCTCCTCCGGTACCGCCGCCAGGTCGCCGATGACGAATACCTCCGGGTGTCCGGGAATGCTGAGCCCCGCAGTGACGCGCACACGGCCTGCGCGATCGACCGGGACACCCAACGCCGCACCGAGAGGTGAGGCGGCAACTCCGGCGGCCCACAGGACGGTGCGCGCCGCAATCCGCTCCTCGCCGATCCAAACACCCTCCCCATCGACGCCGGTGACCGCATGGCCGGTGCGCACGAGGACGCCCAGTCGCTCGAGTTGTCGCTGCGCCTTTGCGGAAAGCGACGATGGGAACGCCGGCAGCACGCGCGGCCCCGCCTCCACCAGCAGAACCTTCGCCGCCGCCGGGTCGATGCGGCGGAACTCGCGCTTGAGGGTATGACGGGCGATTTCGGCGAGCGTGCCGGCGAGCTCGACGCCGGTGGCGCCTGCCCCGACGATCAGGAACGTGAGCCACTCCATTTGCTCGGCCGGATCGATCGTTGCTTCGGCGCGCTCGAAAGCCGTAAGGATTCGCGCCCGGATGCTCAATGCATCGTCCAGCGTCTTCAGGCCCGGGGCGAATCTTGCCCACTCATCGTGACCGAAATAGGCATGCGTGCTCCCTGTCGCGACGATCAGAAAATCGTAAGGGTGAGAAACACCATCGACCTCGACGCTCTTGCCCGCGATATCGATGCCGCGCGCCGCTCCCAGGAGCACCGTCGCATTGCGCTGCGCGCGCAGGATATGTCGCAGCGGGGCGGCAATGGACGGTGCCGCGAGGCCGGCGGTAGCCACCTGGTAGAGCAGGGGCTGAAACGTATGATGGTTGAAACGATCGATCAACAGGACGTCGGCGGCGGCGTGGCGCAGCGCGTGTACGGCGGAGAGCCCCGCAAAACCGCCGCCGACTACGATGATCCGTGGCCTTGTCTGCATGGTGATGCCCGATCGGCGCAGGGGAGAAGTTTGCGCTGCAAGTCTACCGCCATGCGATAGAGTACTCACTCCGGTGCTGACACAAAGAGTAGATATCATGCCCGGGCATGCCGCAGGCTCACTCCAGCTGCTGGTCGCTGCGCTGTACGTGATCTGCGCCGTTTTCGGCGCAGTGCATGCACTGCTCACCAAGCCCGATCCGCGCAGCGCTCTGGGTTGGATCGTCACGGGGTGGCTGCTGCCGTTCGTCGGCACCATTCTCTACCTGCTGTTCGGCGTCAATCGCGTCCGCACACGTGCCCGGCAACTGCGCGGCGGGTTGACCCCGATCGGCAGCGGCATCGACAGCCGCCCGCCGGAGGATTTCGCCTCACAGCTGACCCGCATTGGGGACGCCGTGACCCAGCGGCCGAGACTGCCCGGCAATCAGGTGGAGGCGCTCGAGAACGGCGAGAACGCATTTCCCGTCATGCTCGCGGCGATCCGCGGGGCCCGGCATTCGATCGCGCTCTCGACCTACATCTTCGAGACCGATCCGGTCGGCCGCGAATTCATTGACGCGCTTGCCGCCGCAGTCGCCCGCGGAGTGCAGGTCCGCGTGTTGATCGACGGAATCGGAGAGTGGTACAGCTGGCCGCACGCCGTGCGTCTGCTGCGCCACGCGGGAGTACGCTCGGCACGCTTCCTGCCGCCACGGCTGGCGATGCCGGTGCTGTCACTCAATCTGCGCAATCACCGTAAGCTCCTCATCGTCGATGGCGAGATCGGGTTCGTCGGGGGCATGAACATCGGCGGACGCGAAGTCGGCAAGGGACACCATCGGCGCATGGCCGATCTTCATTTCCAGATGAGGGGGCCGGCGGTATCGCAGCTCGCCGAATGCTTCGCCGCCGACTGGCAGTTCGCGGCCGGCGAGGCATTGCCGCCCGTACTGGCGCCGGCGCGCGATGCGGGTACGTGCATCTGCCGGGTGATCACCGAGGGGCCGGACGAGGACAGTGACAAGCTGCTCTTCGTGATCCTCGGGGCCATCTCGGTCGCGCACCGCCAGGTGCTGATCATGACGCCTTACTTCATTCCGCCTCCCGAGCTCACTGCGGCGCTGCAAACCGCGGCGCTGCGCGGCGTGGAGGTCTGTCTCGTCCTGCCGGCACGCAGCAACCTGCGCTACGTGGATTGGGCCACGCGCCGCTGGCTGCCGCCCCTGCTCGAGCGTGGCATTGAGGTGTACCTGCAGCCGCCGCCTTTCTCTCACACGAAGCTGATCGTCATCGACGGCACCTACGCGCAGATCGGGTCCGCCAACATTGATCCGAGAAGCCTGCGGCTCAACTTTGAGATCGCCGTGGAGGTGTACGATGAGGCGGTATGCGCGCAGCTTGCCAAGTACGTCCTCTCCGCGCGCGATCATGCCTCCCGCGTTCCTACGGGACCTCCTGCGTGGGCTTTCGTCCGCCGGCTTCGCGACAGTCTTTTCTGGCTGCTTTCGCCTTACCTCTAACGCCGAGCCGTGGGTGTGGCGCATAGCATCGTCGGCAACGTCGGTAACCTGCGCAATCCGGTCTTCACGGTTGGGCACTCGACACGCTCGACCGATGAGCTCATCACCTTGCTCGCGGACGTCTCGGTTGACCTCATCGCCGACGTCCGTGCATTCCCCCGCTCCAGAACCAACCCGCAGTTCAACGGGCCGGCGCTGCAGGAGGCGCTTGCGGGGGCGGGAATGGCCTACCGCTTTCTGCCGGCTCTCGGCGGCCGGCGTCACGGCCGCAAAGGCTCATCGCCGAACATGCTCTGGAGGAACGAGTCGTTTCGCGCCTATGCCGATTATGCAGGCACGGCCGAGTTTCGCGCCGGGCTCGAGGAACTGTACGCGCTCACCGGCGGCCATCGCTGCGCGATCATGTGCGCCGAGGTGCTGTGGTGGCGCTGTCACCGGCGCATCATCGCCGATTACCTGTTGGCAGCAGGATTCGAGGTGGTGCACATTCTCGGACCCGGCAAGCTGACACCGGCGGCGCTCACCCCGGGCGCACGGCCCTCAGGCGATGGCGGGTTGGTTTATCCGGCGGATGGGGCGCACTGACGCGCCCCGGCAAAGAGGATCACGTAGTGACATCGCAGATTTCTTCCAAGAAGGCCGTCATCGCCGCGCTCGCCGGCAACCTGCTGGTGGCGGCGACGAAACTGCTCGCTGCCCTGTCGACCGGCAGCTCCGCGATGATGAGCGAAGCGGTCCACTCCTTCGTCGACAGCGGCAACGAGATTCTCCTCCTTTATGGGCTGCGTCGGGCCAGCCAGCGTCCCGATGCGCAGCATCCCCTCGGCTATGGCCGTGAGCTCTACTTCTGGAGCTTCATCGTGGCCCTCCTGATCTTCGCGCTCGGCGCGGGCGTGTCGGTCTACGAGGGACTCGACCACATCCGCCATCCCGAGCCCATCAGCCGCCCGGTGATCAACTACGTCGTGCTCGCGCTGGCTTTCATCTTCGAGAGTGCCTCCTGGGTGGTGTCCTGGCGGCAGTTCACGGCCGCCAAGGGTGCCCTCGGCTACTACCAGGCTTTCCGCCACAGCAAGGACCCGCCGTCCTTCATGGTGCTCTTCGAGGACAGCGCGGCGCTGGCGGGCATCCTCATTGCGGGCGCGGGCACGTTCGCCGCGGTGCAGCTGCATCAGCCGGTCTTCGACGGAGTGGCCTCGATTCTGATCGGAGTGGTGCTCGGTGCCATCGCCATTCTGCTCGCCCGTGAGAGCAAGAGCCTGCTGATCGGTGAGCACGCCGACCGGGAGCTGAGCGATTCGATCCTGCGGATAGCGGGCGCGGAGAAATCCATCACCCGCGCGAACGGGGTGTTGACCATGCAGCTCGCGCCGGATCAGATCGTGGCCGCCCTCAGCCTCGACTTCGAGGATCACCTGACCGCGGCCCAGGTCGAGGACGCCGTCGTCGAGATCGAGCAAAAGGTGCGGGCGGCTCACCCGCAAGTGGTCGCGCTCTTCGTCAAGCCGCAGACCGACAGGACCTATCAGCAGGCGGCACGGAGCTACTTCGCCTGAGGGGTGAGCTGACTCGTTGCCGCCGCCGCAGAGCCGGCGCTCACGGTGTTGGCGGGTACCTGCCGATACCGGACTCTGGCAGACTCGTCTGCAAGAGCGCGCCAGGCGGAGAACTGCATGAGCGAAGCATCGCAGCCGAGTGGTCCGGACCTCGAAGCCGGTGTTCCCGAGAGCAGTCTGACGGACGGCGGCATGTTGGTTGGCCGCGTGGGAGCACAAGCCGTTCTCCTCGTCCGTCGTGGGCCGGACGTGTTTGCGATCGACGCCTCGTGCACTCACTACGGCGGGCCGCTCGGCGAGGGACTGGTCGTGGGAGAGACGGTTCGCTGCCCTTGGCATCATGCATGCTTCAGCCTGCGCACGGGCGAGGCGATTGCGGCGCCGGCTCTGGCGCCGGTCAACCGTTGGCGTGTGGAGCGCAAGGACGGCCGCTTGCTCGTGCGTGAGAAAGTCGGGACCAACTCCCAGCACCGCGCACCTGGCGCTGCGGGCGAGCACATTGTGATCGTCGGCGGCGGTGCCGCCGGCTTCGCCGCGGCCGAGATGCTGCGCCGCGAGTGCTTCGGCGGGACAATCACTCTCCTCAGCGCCGATGAGTCGGCGCCCTATGATCGTCCGAACCTCTCGAAGGACTATCTTGCCGGCAACGCGCCGGAAGAGTGGATGCCCCTCAGACCGTTGGAATTCTACGTGGAGAACCGGATCGACCTGCGCCTGCGCACGGAGGCGACGGGCATCGACCCGGTGGGACGGACCGTGCAGGTCGCAGGCGGCGAGCCGGTAGGCTTCACCCGGCTGTTGCTTGCAACGGGTGCCGAGCCGATTCGGCTGAAGATTCCCGGGGCGGACCTGCCGCACGTGCGCACCCTGCGCTCTCTCGCCGATTGCCGGGCGATCATCTCGCGAGTCGCGCCGGGCAGGCGTGTCGTGATCGTCGGTGCCAGCTTCATCGGCCTCGAGGCGGCCGCGGCTCTACGCCAGCGCCAGGTGGAAGTCCACGTCGTCGCGCCCGAGGCGCGGCCCATGGAGCGCGTTCTGGGGCCGGCAATGGGTGATTTCGTCCGCTCGCTGCACGAGTCTCACGGCGTCGTCTTCCATCTCGGCCGCACCGCCGACAGGATAGATGAGCGTACCGTCCAACTCGATGACGGCGCCCGGCTCGATGCCGACCTCGTGCTCGTCGGTATCGGAGTGAGTCCGCGGCTGGCTCTGGCGCACAGCGCCGGGCTGGCGATGGACCGCGGCGTGCTCGTCAACGAGTATCTGGAGACGAGCGTCCCCGGTATCTTCGCGGCCGGGGACATCGCCCGCTGGCCCGATCCCCGCACGGCCCAGCGGCTTCGCATCGAGCATTGGGTGGTCGCGGAGCGGCAAGGCCAGACTGCCGCACGCAACATGTTGGGGCGCCGCGAGCGATTCACCTCGGTGCCGTTCTTCTGGACGCAGCAGTACGACGTGTCGATAGACTATGTCGGGCATGCGGCCTCCTGGGACAACATCGAGCAGCAGGGTGACCCGGGCGCGCGCGATGTGGCGCTGCGATTTCGCAAAGGTGGTCGCACGCTCGCGCTGGCTACCGTCTTCAGGGGCCGCGAGAGCCTGGAGGCAGAGCTCGCCATGGAGCAGGGACGGCTCTGATGGCGCCGGGGAGGCCGAGATGATCCGCGCCAAAGGCTCGCCCGAGGTCAGGATCAAGCGCGCCTACGAGGCACCCTCGCCGCGCGATGGAACGCGCGTTCTCGTCGATCGCTTGTGGCCGCGTGGATTGAAGAAAGCCGACGCCGCCCTCTCCCAGTGGATGAAGGAAATCGCTCCCAGTCACGAGCTGCGCAAATGGTTCGCGCACGACCCTGAGCGTTGGGAGGAGTTCCGCCGCCGCTACCGGGCGGAGCTCACGGAGAAGCACGAGCTGCTGGGCGAGCTGCGGACCCTCGCGAAGGAAGGTCCGCTGACGCTCGTCTACTCGGCGCACGATGAGGCGCACAACCAGGCCGTCGTACTGCGGGACGCGCTCCTGCACTGAGCGGCGGCAGTCAGGTGGCAGCCGCCGGAGGCGGATACAGGGATGCCGCCCGCGGCTGCGGCGCACGATGACGGGCCAGGCGGCGCGACGTCGGATCGTTGACGACATGCAGAACGTGGGAGAAAAAGCCGCCCTTCGGGTCTGCGCGCCCGATGTAGATGAGCCCGGAGTGGGCGAGCTCCTGCGTGAACATCCCGACGATTCGCTCGCGCGTATCCACATCTATGGAGTCGAGGGCTTCGTCGATCAGCACCCACGGAGGCGCATGCAGCATCAGGCGGGCAAAGACGACCGCCTGCTGTTCGTCCTCGTTCAATTCGCGATCCCAACGGCGGGCGCTGTCGAGCTTGTTCACGAGCCGGCGCAGCCCGAGCCTCTCGAGCGCCTGCGCATACTGCCCGTCCTGGAATCGGCCGACCGCCGAGGGGTATGCCAGCACCTCCTTCAGCGTTCCCGGAGGCAGATACGGAGTGCGCGGAATACAGTAGAGCTCCTGTCCGCGCGGATGAACGATGCGCCCCGCTCCCCAGGGCCAGAGCCCCGCCAGCGCGCGAAAGAGCAGCGTCTTGCCGACACCGGGCTCCCCGATCAGCAGCAGGCGCTCGCCCGATTTGATCTCGACTCTGCCGCCCTGAAGTCGCGTGCACCCCGAGGGCGATGCGATCTCCAGGTGATCGATGACCAGCGTTCGCGCCGCCTCGCGCGCCCCGTCCTCACCCTCCAGAAGCTCGATCCGGCTTTCCGTCCGATGCAGCACCTGGGTCCCCGCGACCGCACGCCGGAACATCGCCACCCGCAGCAGAGTGGCGCGCCAGTCGGCAATGGTGCTGAAGTTATCGACGAACCAGCGGAGCGAGGACTGCAGCTGCGTGAAGGCCGCCGCCGCCATCATGAGGCCGCCGAAGGAGAGATCGCCGTTGAAATAAAGTGGGGTCGCGACCAGGATGGGTGCCACCAGAGTGACCCAACCGTAGCCGGCCGTGACCCACGTCAGCCGCGTGAGTCCCGTCACCAGTCGCCGCATGGCAGTGAGCACGGCTGCGAGATCGAGCTCGATCCGCCGCGCCTCGTCGGCCTCGCCGCCGGCGAGCGTGATGGCATCGATGTGCTCGTTCACGCGAACCAGGGTGTAGCGCAGATCCGCCTCCCGCGCATAGCGCGAAGCGTTGTCGGGGATGAGCCGGCGGCCGGTCCAGTACGTGAGGAGCGAGGCGGACAGCGCGTAGAGGATGGCGGCCCAGACCATGTAGCCCGGGAGCGCCAGGGTGACACCGCCGAGCTTCAGGCTGAATCCGCGGGAGATCGACCACAGGACGCCGACGAAGCTGACGAGGAGGGCGGAGGCCTGCATGAGCCCGACCGCGAGATCGCCCGAGAGCTCGGTGAGATGGCGGGCGTCCTCGTGCAGGCGCTGATCCGGGTTGACCCCGATAGGGCCGGCGCTTTCCAGTTGAAAGGCGCGGCGCGGCTGCATCCAGTTCTCGACCATGTCATGAACCAGTCCCTCGCGCAGCTTCACCTTCAACATCTCCCCGAGCCAGCGCTGCGCGACGTTGAGCAGGAGGAGCGAGCCGGCGATGACGGCAAACACGATGAGCTGCAAGCCGAATTCCCGCACGTTGCGTCGCGACAGCGCATCGTAGAAGGGCTGGTTCCAGCGGTTGAGGCGTACCTGACCGTACGCAGTGATGATGATGACGGCCGCCGCCGCCGAGGTGAGACTGATGACGACGTTGCGGGCAGGAGAGGCCCACAGGGACCGGAACATCATGCCGAGCTGAGAGACGAGGCTCGCCTCCCCGCTATCGGCCGCCTGGCCGGATTGCGGTACGGTGTTTCCCGACTGATCTGACATGCCCGATCCTCAAGTGTCGCGTTGGCCGCAGAAACCGCGCGTAGCGTACCCGGAATTGCGCGAGCCTACCGAAGGGGGCTCGGGATCGCTCACCTAACGGACGGCGCCAGCTCCGCGTCTGCGTCCATTACCATGCGGACGAGCTCCGCCAGCGAGGAAGCGCCGCTTTTCTTCATGACACGCGCGCGGTGAATCTCGATCGTGCGCTGGCTGACACTGAGCTCGTGGGCGATGATCTTGTTCGGCTTGCCGCGCGCCATCAGTGTCAGCACTTCGCGCTCCCGCGGCGTCAGCGAATCGAGGCGCGAGCGGATCGATTTGTGTTCCTCGAGGGCGGCGCGCGCCTCGGCATCCTTGGCGAGCGCACGCCGAACGCGCGCGATCAGATCTTCGTCCCGGAAGGGTTTCTGCAGAAAGTCGTGAGCACCGTGCTGCATGGCCTCGACGGCCATCGGGATGTCACCGTGTCCCGTGATGAAGATCACCGGGATGATGGCGCCGCGCAGGTTCAACTCCTGCTGCAGCTCGAGCCCGCTCATCCCCGGCATGCGCACGTCGAGCACCAGGCACCCGGGCTGGGTCGGGTCGTAGGCCGCGAGGAAGTCATGGGCCGAGCCGAACACACGGCTCTCGAGGCCCGTGGACCGCAGGAGAAACCGCAGCGACCCGCGCACCGAGTCGTCATCGTCGACCACGAATACCGTAGGGGGTGATTTCTTCGCGCTCACGGTCACCGCCAAAATTACCACTGCTGGCGGACGAGTGCATAGCGCGGGCTCGATGCGGGGCACCGCTGCCTCATGTCGGGTCGCAGAATCCGCCGCGGGAGCCGCTCGCCGGACCGGTACGCATCCGCCAACGGCAGGCGGCCGCGTGGCATATCCGGCATTCAAAACAAATACTTACGCAGGCACAGCGCGCCGTCGCGCTGCGCGCTACGCACCCCTTCTCACGGGCAGCAGCTCCGTCACGATGGCCAACAGCTCCCTTGCCCGGATCGGCTTGGCCGCGAGGCGCAGCCGCTCGGTGGCCTGCACGTCGCGTGGGGCACAGGACGTGTCGCCGCTCACCAGCACAGCGCCCAGATGCTCGCCGGCGATACTGCGCGCCATCGCGATCACCTCGATCCCGGTCTCACCGTCCTGCAGGTGATAGTCGGCAATCACCAGGTCGATCGGCGAGCCGTTGCGCAGGGCTTCCCTGGCTTGGGAGAGCGAGGCGGCGCACAGCACCTCGAAGCCTTCGGTCCTGAGCAGCATCGCTGTCGCGTTGCGCACTCCTTCGTGATCGTCGACCAGGAGAATGCGGACGCAGGCCGGGCGATCAGATCCGTCTACGGCCGGAGGCGTTGCGCCGTAGGACATCAGCAGCCCTCGGCCGGAATTCTGAGGGCGAAGCAGGCACCCGCAGGCGTGTTGGGACGGTAGGTGAGGCTGCCGCCGTGCGCGCGGGCCACGGTGTTGCTGATGGCGAGCCCGAGTCCGGCTCCCGCCGACTTGGTCGAGAAGAACGGATCGAACATCCGCTCGAGCGCCTGCGGCAGGACGCCGGGACCGTTGTCGAGCACTGCGATCTCCGCGGCCTGTCCGTCGGGTGTGAGGGCGGTGCGCAGCGTGAGCTCGCGCGCCGCCGCGCCCGGCTCGACTGGGGCCTCGAGCGCGTTGCGCACCAGATTCATGATCGCGTGTTGGATCTGAGCGGTATCGATGGAGACCGACGGCAGCCGGGCCGCGAGCTCGAACTGCACCCGCGCGCGATGGGCACGCGCCTCCGCCAGAATGAGGTCGCGGATGGCCTCGAGCACCGCGTTGAGATCCGCACGCTCACGGCGTACCGGCTGCGATTGGGTGAGGCCGCGTACGCGGCGCAGAATGTCGCCGGCACGCACGGCCTGCTCTGCAATCTCACGCACCGCGGTGCGGATATCCTCCATGCTGGGGGCCGGCCGGCCGAGGAGCCGGTCGCAGGCCTGCGCGTAGTTCGCAATGGCAGTCAGGGGCTGATTGAGCTCATGTGCGACCCCGGCCGCCATCTCCCCCACGGCCGCGAGCCGCGCGGCCCGAAGCAGCCGTGCGTACATGATCGCCATCTGAGCCTCGTGGGAGTTGCCACCCGGAGGCGCTTGCGCGCTGAGAGCTGCGGGCTCCCCGGGCAGGTGGGTGCGGCGCGTCATGCCGTCCATTATTGTCCATCCATGCGGGAATGCGCTCAGGCCTGGAGTGCGATATGCGTGGCGGCACTGCTCACGCTTGCCGGCTGCGCCTCGAGGCCGCCGCGAGTGCAGGCTCCCGCCCATGGCTACTGTGTGCCCGGCCATGGTTGCTACCGGGTGCTCGCCTCGGCCGCAGGGTATGAGGCGAGCGGTACCGCATCCTGGTACGGCCTGCGCGATGCCGGCAGGCCCACCGCGAGCGGCGCGCCATTTGATCCCGGGGCGATGCGGATCGCGCACAAGACCTTGCCGTTCGGCACTTGGGTCAGGATCCGCAATCTGGGCAACGGCCGTGAGGCAGTGGCGATGGTCGATGATCGCGGCCCCTTTTACGGGGGCCGGGTCGTCGATGCAACGCCTGCCGTGGCGCAGCGACTGGGATTCTATGGGGATGGCACGGCGAGCGTCCGCGTGACCGCGGTGCCCATAACGGAGCTCAGCGCAGCTCAACAGGAGGCTGCACGTGCCGATGAACGGAGCGCGGTCACCTATGCACGCAATCATCCTAACGGCATCCTGGCAGAGGCAGGGCACGTGGCGATACGCGGTGTCGTCGACATCACGACCACCGGTGTCAGGGTCGCTGTGGGTGTGGTGCGTGGAGTGCTGCATCTAGGATGGGACCTCCTGAGAGAGCTGTGATGACGAAGAGCGATTCCTCCTTTGTTCCCCTGGTAGCGCATCCGAACACGCCGAATGAGGCGGTGCGATCCATTGCCGCAGCTGCTGAGCTCGCAGGTCCGATGTCCCTGCGGTTCGTGTACGTGCTCGAAGCAGATCTAAAGCGCGTCCGTATTCCATCGCCCGCAGGCAATGCCGGCAGGACGGACGAGCTCTGGGCGCATACCTGCTTCGAGGCGTTCGTAGGGCTGGCGCAGTCGCCGCCCTACCTGGAGCTCAACTTCTCGCCCTCTGGTGACTGGGCCGCGTACCGCTTCCAGTCCTACCGTGACGGCATGGCCCCGGCTTTGGATGCAGCGCCGCGGCTCACGCTGCGCCAGGACGGGGACCGGCTCGAGCTGCAGGCGCAGGTGCGCTTGAGCGGGGCACTGGTCTTCCCGGCATCTGCAAAGCCGCTGCTGCGGATTGCTTTGAGCGCGGTAGTGGAGGACCCGGAGGGCAGGCTGTCATACTGGGCGCTGGGCCACCCCTCCGGGCGGCCCGATTTTCATCACCCCGACAGCTTTTCACTCACGCTCGAGTTTTCCGGGAATCCTGCCCAATGAAGTTCGGCATCGATCGTCTGCTCGAGGAGCCGCAGCTCCGCAAGCCGCTCGCGGGCAGGCGCGTGGCGCTGCTGGCCCACCCTGCCTCCGTCACCCGCAACCTCGTGCATTCGCTCGATGCCCTGGCGACCCTGGGTGACGTCCGCCTGACCGCGGCCTTCGGCCCACAGCATGGCCTGCGTGGGGACAAGCAGTACAACATGATGGAGTCCGACGACTTCATCGACCCGGTTCATGCGATTCCCGTCTTCAGCCTTTACGGAGAGGTGAGGCGCCCGACGGACCACATGATGGACACCTTCGATGTCCTGCTGGTGGACCTGCAGGACGTCGGCTGCCGCATCTACACGTTCGTCGCGACGCTGCGATACGTGCTGGAGGAAGCGGCGAAGCGGCACAAGACGGTGTGGGTGCTCGACCGCCCCAATCCGATTGGCCGGCCGGTGGAGGGTCTTTCTCTGCGTGCGGGCTGCGAGAGCTTCGTCGGGCCGGGACCGATGCCGATGCGGCACGGCCTCACCCTCGGTGAGCTCGCGCGCTGGTTCGTCTCCACACTGCGGCTCGACGTCGATTGTCAGGTCATTGCGCTCGATGGCTGGCAACCTCACGCGACGCCGGGATACGGCTGGCCCCTGGGGCAGCGCACCTGGGTCAACCCCAGCCCCAACGCGCCGACCCTGTGGATGACGCGCTGCTATCCCGGCACGGTCATGCTCGAAGGGACGACCCTGTCGGAAGGCCGCGGTACCACCCGGCCCCTCGAGCTCTTCGGCGCCCCTGATCTCGACAGTTACGCGCTGCTTGCCGCCATGCGCGAGCTGGCACCCGCCTGGACGCGCGGCTGCCGCCTGCGGCACTGCTGGTTCGAGCCCACGTTCTACAAGCACGTGGGCAAGCTCTGCGCCGGCATGCAGATCCATGTCGAGGATGAGATCTACTATGAGCACGAGGCGTTCCGCCCGTGGCGGCTCATGGCGCTCGCCTTCAAGGCGCTGCGGCGTCTCGCTCCCGACTATTCGCTGTGGCGTGACTTTCCCTACGAGTACGAGCGCGACCGACTCGCGATCGACGTGATCAATGGCAGTGACCTCCTGCGCCGCTGGGTCGACGACAAGGCCGCAACGCCCGGGGACCTCGATGCGCTCGCGGCGAAAGACGAGGCCGCATGGAGCGCCGAGCGGCAGGCGTATCTGTTGTACTGAGCGCGTATGGAGCCCGCCCGCGACATCTTCAGCTACCGCAAGCACTGGGCCTCGCGTTTCGGCACGGCGCCATTCCTGCCGATGTCGCGCGCAGAGATGGACGAGCTCGGCTGGGACAGCTGCGATGTCATCATCGTGACCGGCGATGCCTATGTGGATCATCCGAGCTTCGGCATGGCCGTCATCGGCCGCGTCCTCGAGGCGCAGGGCTTCAGAGTCGGCATGATCGCGCAGCCCGACTGGCAGAGCGCCGAGCCGTTCACCGCACTCGGGCGGCCCAACCTCTTCTTCGGCCTCACCGCCGGCAACATGGACTCCATGGTCAACCGCTACACGGCCGATCGGCGGCTGCGTAGCGATGATGCCTACACGCCGGGCGGTGTCGGCGGCAAGCGGCCGGACCGTTCGGTGATCGTCTATGCGCAACGCGCGCGCGAAGCGTTCAAGGATGTGCCGATCGTGATCGGCGGCATCGAGGCATCGCTGCGGCGCATCGCGCATTTCGACTACTGGTCGGAGAAGGTGCGCCGCTCGATTCTGCTCGACGCCAAGGCGGACCTCCTCATCTACGGCAACGGCGAGCGGCAGATCTGTGAGATCGCGCATCGGCTCGCGGCCGGCGAATCGATCCGCGACATCACCGACGTGCGGGGCACCGCGTTTACGCGCAAGTCCGTTCCGGACGATTGGATCGAGATCGACTCGACCCACCTCGATGCGCCGGGGCCGGTCGCGCCTCTACCGGATCCCTACGCCGCGGAGCCGGAACGACAGGCTGCGCGGCCTCCATCGGGCGCAGCGGCCCCGCAGGGGGAGGAGAAGGTCGTGCGCTTCCTGCGCCGCGTCAGGAATGCGGACCGTGGGCGCAGCGTCATCCGCATGCCCTCCCACGAGCAGGTGGGCGCTGACCCGGTGTTGTATGCGCACGCGTCCCGCATCCTGCATCTCGAGGCGAATCCCGGCAACGCCCGCGCCCTGGTGCAGCGCCACGGCGATGTCGAGGTCTGGCTGAACCCGCCGCCGATCCCGCTCACCATGCAGGAGATGGATTGGGTGTACGAGCGGCCGTACCGGCGCCGCCCGCATCCAACGTACGGCGATGCCAACATCCCCGCGTACAAGATGATCCGCTTCTCCGTGGCCATTCAGCGCGGCTGCTTCGGCGGCTGCACCTTCTGCTCCATCACGGAGCACGAGGGGCGGATCATCCAGAGCCGCTCGGAAAGCTCCGTGCTGCGCGAGGTCGAGGCGATCCGCGATGAGGTCCCGGGCTTCACCGGTGTCATCTCCGATCTGGGCGGACCTACGGCCAACATGTACCGGCTGGCCTGCCGCAGCCGCGAGATCGAGAGCGCCTGCCGGCGGCCCTCGTGCGTCTACCCGGGCATCTGCCCCAATCTCGACACCAATCATGCGCCGCTCGTCAGCCTCTACCGCAAGGTCCGCGAGCTTCCCGGCATTCGCAAGGTGCTCATCGCCTCGGGCGTGCGCTACGACCTCGCCGTCGAGTCCCCCGAATACGTCAGGGAGCTCGCCCAACATCACACGGGCGGATATCTCAAGATCGCGCCGGAGGCGATTTCGGAGGGTCCGCTGTCGATGATGATGAAGCCGGGAATCGGCGCCTACGACCGCTTCAAGGCGCTCTTCGAGCGCTACTCGCGCGAGGCCGGCAAGGAGCAGTACCTGATTCCCTACTTCATTGCGGCCCACCCGGGCACGAGCGATGAGGACATGCTGGAGTTGGCATTGTGGCTGAAGCGCAATGGCTTTCGCGCGGACCAGGTGCAGGCCTTCCTGCCTTCCCCGATGGCAACGGCCACCGCGATGTATCATTCGGGAAAGAATCCCCTCAGGCGGCTCAACCGCACGGGGGGCGAGGTCCGGGTGCCGAAGGGCCTCAAGGTGCGGCGCCTGCACAAGGCGTTTCTGCGCTATCATGATCCCGACAACTGGCCGACGCTGCGCGAGGCGCTGCGGCGCATGGGGCGTGCCGATCTCATCGGCAACGGCCGGCAACAGCTCGTTCCGGCATACCAGCCGGCGGGAACCGGTGGCGCACCGGCCGCCCGTGCGAGCCGACATCAGACCTTCCGCACGCAACATACCGGCCTGCCGCGTACGCCCAAGCGTTGATGCGGCCAAGCGCGTAAAATCAGCATCTTCGGGGAAGACCCTCCCCCTTGAGGATGCCCGCAAGCGGCATGCTGAACCGATGAGGCTGGCATCGATCCTTGCCCAGGTCGCCGCGCTCGTCGCGGCGGTCGTGCCGGCTGCCCCCGCAATCGCCTTCGCGTCCACGGCCGCAGGCGCTGCGCCGCCGATGCCGGCGCAGGTTCGCCCGCCAGCCCTGGGCCTCGAGATTCGCGGCGCGATCGGACCTGCGACTGCCGAGTACGTCGAGCAGGGGCTCGACACGGCGCAGCGGCGGGGCAGTCCCTTCGTCATTCTCGAGATCGACACTCCGGGTGGGCTCTCGACCTCCATGCGGGAGATCATCAGCGCCATCCTGTCTTCGTCCGTTCCGGTCGTGGCCTACGTGGCGCCGCCCGGGGCGCGCGCCGCGAGCGCCGGCACTTACATTCTCTATGCCTGCCACTTCGCGGCCATGGCGCCGGCGACCAATCTCGGGGCCGCTACACCGGTGTCCATCGGCGGCTCCGAGCCGGCGCCCCCTGCGGAAAATCCGACGAAGGCCCGGGAGTCCAAGAAGAGCGGGAAGGCCGAGAAGGCCGGTGCGACAGGTAAGGCCCGTAAGAGCGGCGAGCCCGCCAAAGCCGGCAAGCCCGGTGAGCCCGGTACGGCCGGCAAGACTGATGACACCGAGGGTGCCGGCGAAGAGACTCCCGCGCCCGCGCAGGCCGAGCCGATGAGCGCCGAGGAGCGCAAAGTCCTCAACGACTCGGTCGCCTACATTCGCGGTCTCGCGCAGCTGCGCGGCCGTAACGCCGACTGGGCGGAGGAGGCGGTGCGCGGCGCGGCGAGCCTGCCCGCGACCCAGGCGCTGCAGCAGCACGTGATCGATCTCATCGCGCCCGACCTGCCGAGCCTGCTGACACAGTTGAATGGCCGCGAGACGCGTATCGGCGATCGGGCCGTGCGGCTCGATACCCGCGGCATCGAGGTCAGTTGGCTCAAGCCCGACTGGCGTACGCGCCTGCTCGGCATCATCACCAATCCCGAGATCGCCTACGGACTGCTGCTGATCGGTCTCTGGGGACTGCTCTTCGAGGGCTACCATCCCGGCGGGGTGTTGCCGGGAGTGGTCGGTGTCATCTGCCTGCTCGTCGCGCTCTTCGCCTTCCAGCTCCTGCCGACCAATTTCGCCGGGCTCGCGCTCCTCATCGTCGGCGCGGGGATGATAGCGGCGGAGTTCTTCTTCCCAACCTACGGCTCACTCGGGATCGGCGGCCTCATCGCCTTCATCGTGGGTTCCCTCATCCTCTTCTCGAGGACTTCGGGGCTGCAGGTTGCGCTGCCGCTCATCGGTGGCCTGGCGACGGTGGGTGGCCTCGTCATTCTCGGGATCGTGTATCTTGCCACGCACGCGGCGCGCAGCCCGGTCGTGACCGGCACCCAGGCGATGCTCGGGGCGGTGGTCGAGGCGGTCGAGGATTTCGCGGCGCGCGGTCGCGTCCGCTATGGCGGGGAGCTGTGGAACGCCTGCAGCGCGGTACCCCTGAAAGCCGGTCAGGCGGCGCGCGTCGTGAAGATCGAAGGTCTGACATTGTGGGTCGAGCCCTTGCCCTGAGGCCGGCTCCGCCCGGAGATGCTTATGCCCTACGCTCTCGTCGTCATCATCGTCATCATCGCCATGCTGGTCTTCAGCGCCATCAACGTGCTGAACGAATACGAGCGGGCCGTGATGTTCACGCTCGGGCGCTTCACGGGCATAAAGGGACCGGGGATCATACTGATCTGGCCGGTCTTCCAGAGAATGAAGAAGGTGGATCTGCGGGTCATCGTGCTCAGCGTGCCGAAGCAGGACGTGATCACCCGTGACAATGTGTCGGTGAAGGTGAACGCCGTGGTCTATTTCCGCGTCGTCGACCCCGGCCGGGCCATCATCCAGGTGGCCAACGCGTGGGAGGCGACCAGTCAGGTGGCGCAGACCACGCTGCGCTCGGTGCTCGGCCAGCACGAGATGGACGACCTGCTCTCCCAGCGTGACAAGCTCAACGCCGACGTCCAACGCATTCTCGACCAGGCCACCGAGGCATGGGGCATCAAGGTCGCGAATGTCGAGATCAAAGACGTCGATCTGGATGAAACCATGATCCGCGCGATGGCGAGGCAGGCGGAGGCGGAGCGCAACCGGCGGGCAAAAGTCATCAATGCGGACGGCGAGAAGCAGGCCGCGCAGACACTCGCCGAGGCGGCACAACTGCTGGCGCAGCAGCCGAGCGCGTTGCAGCTGCGATACCTGCAGACTCTGGCCGACATCTCGCACGACAAATCACAGCTCATCGTGTTTCCGCTGCCGCTCGATCTTTTCCGGCCGTTGATGGGGGCGCTCGGACCGGACCGGACCGGACCGCGGTCCTAGAGTTGCCGGCATGATGAGCAAAGGCGCCTACGGGAGGTGGGTGCTCCCGGCAGGCAGCGTGTTGCTCGCACTCGCGACCATCGCGGGGGCGCTGGGCGCTCACGCGCTGGCAGGTCGCTGGAGCGCGCGCCAGCAGAATATCTACGACATTGCCGTGCGCTTTCAGTTCTACCAGTCCCTGGGCCTGCTGGTGATGGGGGCGCTTCTCGGCGGGGCGCCCGATCAGCCGGTTGCCGTCAGGCGGCCGACATTCTACCGGGTCGTGACGGCGCCCCGGACGCTGCTCGTGGGAATTGCGTTGTTTTGCGGGAGCCTGTATGCGCTCAGCCTGGGTGCGCAGCCCTGGGTCGGGATACTGACACCGTTCGGCGGCGGGCTGCTCATCCTCGGCTGGCTGTTGTTCGCCTATGACATGTGGCGCTCGTGACCTCATGGCTCGGTGCTCCGAGCGCCTCACGAAATGGCTCTTGGCCAGAACGCCGTGAATACTTCCATGTAGGCTAGCGCGCCGCCGTCCTGGCGGCGAGCTTCCGGCCAAGAGCCATTTCGCGATGCACTCTCTCGAACGTTCGGGACTCCCCATAGATGAGGTGCTGCCGGAACTGCGGCGAGCGCTTGCGGACCACTCCTCTGCGGTATTGACTGCGCCGCCCGGAGCGGGCAAGAGCACTGTCGTGCCGCTGGCGCTGCTCGATGAGCCCTGGGCAGCGGGCAAGCGAATCCTGATGTTGGAGCCGCGGCGTCTCGCCGCGCGCGCCGTGGCACTGCGCATGGCGGTGACGCTCGAGGAGTCGGTCGGGCGCACGGTGGGATATCGGATGCGCCTGGACACGCGCGTATCCCGGGATACGCGCATCGAAGTTGTGACGGAAGGAGTGCTGACACGGATGCTGCAGACCGACCCGGCGCTCGAAGGGATCGCCGCGGTGCTCTTCGACGAATATCACGAGAGGAGCCTGCAGGCGGATCTCGGTCTGGCACTCACGCTCGATGCACGCGAGAGCGTGACACCGGACCTCAGGATCCTGGTCATGTCAGCCACTCTGGAGGGTGCGGCCGTGGCGCGATTGCTGGGGGATACGCCCGTGGTCGCGGCGCACGGGAGAAGCTTCCCCGTGGAGACGCGCTACGCGGGCAAGGGGATGCCGCTCCTGCCCGAGATGGGATCGGCCCGGGGGACGCAGGAATCTCCCGAGGCGCTCACGGCGAGAGTGGTCCGGCGCGCGCTGGAGGAAGAGCAGGGAGATCTGCTCGTGTTTCTTCCGGGAGCGCGGGAGATTCACCGCGTGCGCGCGCTGCTCGAGGGAGCGCTGGCGGCTGCCTCCAGCGGCACGGGCCGGCTGCAGGTCCTGCCGCTCTACGGGGAGCTCTCGGGCGAGGAGCAGGAGGCGGCGCTGATGCCGGCCCGCGCGGGGTCGCGGCGTGTCGTTCTCGCGACCAACATCGCGGAGACCAGTCTGACCATTCCGGGAGTGCGGGTCGTCGTGGACTCGGGTCTCGCCCGCCGCCTGCGCTTCGATCCGGCAACGGGCATGAGCCGTCTCGAGACGGAGCGTATTTCCCGCGCCTCGGCGGAACAGCGACAGGGGAGAGCGGGACGGGTGGAGCCCGGGGTGTGCTACCGCACCTGGAGCGAAGGTGCACAGCGCAGCCTCGCGCCATTCAGCCCGGCGGAAATCGTCGAGGCCGACCTGACGCCGCTCGCGCTCGAGCTTGCGAGCTGGGGAGCCCGCGATGCGGCCGCGCTCAAGTGGTTGGACCCGCCACCCGCCGCGATGCTCGCGAGCGCGCGCGACCTGCTGAGGCGTCTCGGCGCACTGGCTACCGATGGCCGCATCACGCCTCATGGCCGTGAAATGGCGCATCTCGGCACGCATCCTCGCTTGGCGCACATGCTGCTGCGCGCGCGTGAGATCGGCTGTCTGCCGCTCGCGGCGGACATCGCCGCGCTGCTCTCGGAGCGGGACCTCTTACGCGGCACTGCAGGTACGCGCGATGCCGATATCCGGGGCCGCATCGAGGCGCTGCGGGGCGAAGGCGAGTCCAGTGGAATCGACCGCGCTGCCTTGCAGAGGGTCAGACGCGGAGCGCGCGAGCTCCTGCGCCAGCTCGGCACTACGGTCGATGCCGGCGCGGGTGGCCGCGTGGAGGGCGCGAGCGCCGGCGGACTGCTCGCATTGGCGTTCCCGGATCGGATCGGTCGACAGCGGCCGGGCGGGGACGGGCGCTACACGCTGACGAATGGCCGCGGCGCGCATTTCGGCGAGCCACAGGGCCTCTCGCGCCAGGAGCTCATCGTGGCCGTGGATCTCGATGATCGTGAGCGGGATGCGCGCATCCGCCTCGCGGCACCACTCGATCGGCGGGAGCTCGATGAGCTGATGGCGTCCCGCCTGGAGCGAACCGACTCGGTCGAGTGGAGCGCGCGCGAGGAGGCGGTGCTGGCGCGGCGAGTGCTGCGGCTGGAGGGTCTGGTGCTGGAGGAGAGCCCGCTGCCACAGGTGCCGCAGCAGGAGGCGCACGCCGCGATGCTGGAAGGCATCCGCCAGCTCGGCATCCAGTCACTCCCCTGGACGCGTGAGGCGCGCGAGCTGCAGGCGCGGGTCGCGTTCGTGCGGCGTCTGGGGGGCGGCCACGAGAGCTGGCCGGACCTGGCCGATGAAGCTTTGCGCGCAGCGGCCGGCGAGTGGCTCGCGCCGTGGCTCGAGGGCGTCACGCGTCGCGAGCACCTCGCCCGCATTCCGCTCCTCGATGCGCTCCTTGCACGGCTGAGTTGGGACGAGCGGCGCGAGCTCGATGTCCTCGCTCCGGATCACCTCACCGTGCCGAGCGGCTCGCGCGTGCGCATCGACTACCTCGATGAGAGCGCGCCCGCGGTCTGCGTGCGCCTGCAGGAGGTCTTCGGGCTCGAGGCGAGCCCGCGGATCGGCGGCGGCCGCGTGCCGATCACCTTCAAGCTGCTCTCGCCTGCACAGCGTCCGGTGCAGGTGACGCGCGATCTGGCAAGTTTCTGGCGCGGCGCATACGCCGAAGTACGCAAGGATTTGCGCGGCCGCTATCCGAAGCACTACTGGCCGGAGAATCCTCTCGAGGCGCAGCCTGTCAGAGGCGTGCGGCGGCGAAAGTAAGCCGGTACACTGCGCCTCCATCCCGCATTGCACTCGGGCGCGCGCCACGCGCATCCCTGAGACCCGCACCGCATCCGGCGAGGGCCTCGGGAAACGGGAAAGCTTTGGGGCTGACAGGCGCAGCAGAGATTTCGCAACGCGTTCCGGGATGGCATCAATACTAATGATGACGAAGCCAGCCGATGCCGCCGCACCAGCGGCGGCCATCGATATCCGTTTCGGACAGGTGGGCCTGATTCAGGTGCGTCTGCGCTCGACCGACCCGGGAGCGATTCTCGATGAGCTGACCGGCCGCGTGGCCAGCGCTCCGCTCTTTTTTCAGCGCACCGGAATCTGCCTGGACCTGACGGTGCTCGGCAGGGACCCGCAGCTGCAGGAGATGCGTGGGGTGATGGATGCCGTCCGCCGCGCAGGAATGCTGCCGGTGGGCCTCGTCGGCAGCTCCGCTGCGGTGGAAGCGTTGTCAGCGGCGCTCGAGCTGCCTGTGCTTGCGCCTTTTCGGCCGCAGAATCAGACGGTCCCGGTCGTGCAGCCGGTGGAGCGTGCGGAGCCGGGGATTCCGGCGCTGATGCAACACCAGCCGGTCCGCTCCGGGCAGCGTATCTATGCGCGCAGCCGGGACCTCGTGGTGACTTCGACGGTGGGGGCAGGCGCTGAGGTGATAGCAGACGGGTGCGTCCATATCTACGGTGCGCTGCGCGGACGCGCCGTGGCGGGCGCGCGAGGGGAAGCCGGTTCCCGTGTGTTCTGTCAGGAATTTCACGCAGAGCTGGTATCCGTGGCGGGAGTATTCCGTGTGTTCGAGACGTTGCCGCCGGAGCTGGCCGGAAAGCCGGTGCAGGCGTGGCTGGATGGCGACGATTTGCGGTTCGCCGCTCTGGATTGTTGAATTGGCTCAAAGCCGCCTGCAGCGCTTTGCTCGGCCCATCCTGGGCCTCGCCCCTTTGGGGCCGGCGCAGGCGCCGTGCAGAATCGCTCCCGGCGATTTTGTGAGCAGCCAGCCCTGTCACTGGCCTCGACCCCGCCGGCAAAGGGCGGCCTTTGCCGGCTGAATGATTGCTGTTGACGTTACGCGTAGGAGCGACAACTTGACCGAGATCATCGTGGTGACTTCAGGCAAGGGGGGCGTCGGCAAGACGACCACTTCGGCCAGTGTGGCATGCGGCCTTGCGAAGCGCGGCAAGCGGGTCGTGGTGATCGACTTCGACATCGGCTTGCGCAATCTCGACCTCATCATGGGTTGTGAGCGCCGCGTCGTTTATGACTTCGTGAATGTCATCCAGGGCGACTGCACGCTGAAGCAGGCGCTCATCAGGGACAAGCGGCTCGAGACGCTGCACGTGCTCGCCGCTTCGCAGACACGCGACAAGGACGCGCTGACGACCGAAGGCGTGCGGCGCGTGCTCGATGAGCTGATCGCGGAGGGGTTCGACTACATCCTGTGCGACTCGCCCGCCGGTATCGAGAAGGGCGCGCACCTCGCCATGTACTACGCCGATCGCGCGGTGGTGGTCGTCAATCCCGAGGTCTCCTCGGTCCGTGACTCCGATCGAATCCTGGGACTCCTCGCCAGCAAGACGCAGCGCGCGGAGCAGGGCAACGGCGGTGTCAAGGAACATCTCCTGCTGACGCGTTACAACCCAAGACGGGTGGCGAGCGGCGAGATGATGAGCGTGGATGACGTGAAAGAAATCCTGGGGCTCGACGTGATCGGCGTGGTGCCGGAGTCTCCCGACGTCCTCGCTGCCTCCAACGCCGGTGTGCCGGTGATTCTCAATGACGAGAGCGACGCTTCGCTTGCCTACGATGATGCCGTGGCGCGCCTCCTCGGCGAGACGCTGCCGCTGCGCTTCCTGGAGGAGCCGAAGAGAGGCTTCTTCGCCCGCATGTTCGGAGGTTGACGTGGGGCTGCTCGCTCTCTTTCGCCGCACCCCCTCTTCGGCCAGCGTTGCCAAGGAACGCCTGCGCATCATCGTCGCCCAGGAGCGCAGTGCGCGCGGCGGGCCGGATTACCTGCCGTTGCTCAGGCGGGAGATCCTGCAGGTGATCCACAAGTACGTGAACGTCGATCCGGAGGCCGTGCAGATCAACCTCGGACAGGACGAGGGACACGAGGTGCTCGAGCTGAGTGTCGCCCTGCCGGAAAAGACGCGGGCGTAACACGCGGCCAGCCGAGAGGGCGAGGCGACGGAGAAAGCCTCGGCTGCGGCTGCTTCATGGTAGCTTTGTCGTCTGCATGTCGTAATTTGCGGCAGACCGACGGAGCTGCGCCATGGCTCGACTCGCGCGATCCAGTCCCCTCTTCGCTGTCCTTCTCTTCACCGGCGCGGTGGGGCTCGCGGCAACCGGTGGTGCGCCATCATGCGCAGCGGCCCCTGCCAGCCCCGCGGCCACGGCTCTGCACGAGTTACTGCAGACGGAGTGGCAACGGGAGATTCGTGAAGACCCCCTCAAGGCCTCCGCGGACGGCTTTCATCAATACGACGGCTTCTGGCCGGATGTGAGTCTGGCGACGCTCGCCCGGGAGCACGAGGAGGACATCGCGGCGTTGAAGAAGCTCGCGGCCATCGAGCGCGGCGCCCTGACCGGCGAGGACCGGATCAGCTACGACCTCTTCAAGTACCGCTACGGGATGCTCGTGGAGGGTTACGACCTGAAGGGCTACCTGATGCCCGTCAACGAGCTCGATGGCATCCAGACGTTGCAGACGCTCACGCATACCTTGCGCTTCGAGAACGCGGCGGACTATCACAACTTCGTCCACCGCCTGCTGACCTTCAAGCCCTACATGGATGAGACCATCGCGCTCCTCGAGCAGGGCGTGGCCGAGGGCATGACCGAGCCGAAAGTGGTGATGCAGCGCGTGCCGCACCAGATCGACCCGTATGTCGTGGCCGATCCGACGCAAAGCCCGCTCTATGAACCCTTCAAGAGCATGCCGGACATCATTCCTCAGGCCGAGCAGGCACAACTGCGCGATGCGGCCAGAACGGCGATCGCCAACGAAGTCACGCCGGCGTACCGGGAGTTCCGGCAGTACTTCGACCATGAGTATCTGCCGCATTGCCGCAGCAGCATCGCCGCGCAGGCCCTACCCAACGGCAAGGCTTACTACGCCTTCCAGGTGCGGGAGTACGCCACTACCAACCTGACACCCGGGCAGATACACGCCATGGGCCTGCGCAAGGTTGCCGAGATCCATGCGCAGATGGAGCAGATCTTCAAACAGGTCGGCTTCAAGGGCAGCTACAAGGATTTCGTGCACTACCTGAGGACCGATCCCCGCTTCTACTACAAGGATCCACAGGATCTCATCGAGGCCTACCGCAATGCCGCCAAGCGCGTCGATCCGCTCCTCGTGAAGGAGTTTCCGATCTGGATCCTGCCGCGGGTGACCTACGGGATCCGCCCGATTCCGGACGCACTCGCGCCCGACACCTATCCGGCCTACTCGGTGCCGCCTGCCGGCGATGGCAGCGTCGCGGGCTACATGGCGGTCAATCTCTACAAGCCGCAGAGCCGGCCGAAGTACGAGATCCAGGTGCTCACCTGCCACGAGGCGCGTCCCGGGCATCAGCTGCAGATCCCGATCGAGATGGAGCTGACGAATCTGCCCGACTTCCGCCGCTTCGACTACTATAGCTCCTTCGGCGAGGGCTGGGCGCTCTACACCGAGACGCTGTGCGATGACCTCGGGCTCTATGACAACCCCTACGCGAAGTTCGGCTATCTGGACTATCAGATGTGGCGTGCCGTGCGGCTGGTCGTCGACACGGGCATGCACTCCGAAGGTTGGACGCGCGCGCGGGCGGTGCGCTACTTCGAAGACAACAGTGCCCTCGCCGAGCAGAACATCGACACCGAGGTCGACCGCTACATCGCCTGGCCAGGTCAGTCACTCTCCTACATGATCGGCGAGATCGACATCGAGCGGCTGCGGCAGAAGGCCAAAGACGAGTTGGGACCGCGCTTCGACATCAAGGGCTTCCACGCGGCCATCCTGGAGCACGGCGCAATGCCGCTCACGGTTCTCGATGAGGTGGTGGATCGCTGGATGGAGGATGAGCGCAACGGCAGGGATGCGGGGCCGCCAGCCGGCAGACAGTAACGGCGAGCGGGGAGATGAGCCATGATCCGCCGGTTTGAGTTGCCTTGTGCGTTGCTGTTGCTCGGGCTGTCGGCGATGGCCGGTGGCGCCAGGGCGGACTCCGCGATCCCGCCAGCCGTCTATACCGATCCGCCGAACGATGCCCGGCATCCGCCGCGCATGGAGGTGCTGCACATTCCTGCCGGCGGGCTCAACGTCAACGGCGTCGCCTATCTGGCGCAGGGTACCGGCCCTCACCCCACCGCCGTGTTCTTCGTCGGCCTGCCGGGCAACGAGAAGAACCTCGACCTCGTGCAGGCGGTGCGGCGGGCCGGCTGGAACGCCGTCACCTTCTTTTTCCGGGGCTCATGGGGTAGCCCCGGCGCCTTTCGTTTTGCCCATTGCACGGAGGATGCAGAGGCGGCATTGACCTACCTGCGCAGCAAACCCGTTGCCGAAAGCCTCGGCATCGATACCCGCCGCATCGTGATCGTGGGCCACAGCATGGGCGGATGGGTTGCCGTCGAGACCGCGGCGCGTGACCATCGACTGGCCGGTGTGGCGCTGATTTCCGCCGCCGACATGAGCAGGGATTTCCCCGGCAGCATGCCGCATCCGCAGCTGGTCGAGCGGATGTCGGGTCTGATGGAGTCCCTGGCGGAGGTAACACCCGAGCAGATGGCAGATGAGCTCGAGGCCAATGCGGCGAACTGGCGGTTCGATCAGGCCTATGACCGGATCGATCACGTACCGCTGCTCGTCATCACTGCCGATGACAGGTACAGGCCGACAGATGATGCTTTGGTGAGCGCGCTGCGGGACCGCCACGCCCCGATCACGGCTCTCCATCTGGATACCGATCACGTCTATTCCGATCATCGGATTGCGCTGCAGGCCGCCCTCATCGGCTGGCTGCAATCGCTGCCCCGATAGACCGAAAGCGAGCAGGTCATGAAAACGAGAGTCGCTACCGCAGTGTGTCTGATTCTCATGCTGGGCTGCACCGCACCGGCATTCTCGGCCGGCGCGCCGGCCGCCACGCCGGGGGGCATCCCGCTCGATGCACCCTGGAAGGTCAGGATCTACGAGCTCGCCCATTCCAAGTTCGTGCACCCGGCCTGGGGCTGGCTGCATTCCGAGCGGGACTACCTCCTGGCGGTGCGGCTCGCTCAGGGCGACGGTCTGCACGTCGACACGGACGTATTGTTCGCCGCGGCCTTCCTCCATGACATGTCGGCCTTCATGCCGTGCAAGGGACCCAAGATGGAGCACGGCGAGTGTGCGGCCCGGCAGGCGCGCGCGGTGCTCGGCGGGACCGGCTTTCCCATGCAGAAGCTCGCGGCCGTGCAGGCGGCCGAGCGCGGCCACATGTTCTACAGCAACGCCGGCGGCGACCCCAACGCCATCGTGCTGCACGATGCCGACTCGCTCAACTTCCTCGGAGACCTCGGCGCGGCCCGCCTGATCGCCCTCACCGGAGACAAGGCGCCGAGCTTCGCGCCGGCGCTGAAATCACTGCACGGGTTCCTCAAGGACATCCCGCCCCGGCTCATCACCAGGACTGCACGACGCATGGGCGCCGAGCGCGCCGCGGAGCTCCAGTCATTCCTCGACAGGCTCCAGGATGAGTCGTTCGCCGGTCACTCGATGTAGCGATGAGCCCCGCCGGCTGGCAGTTCTGGATCGACCGCGGCGGCACGTTCACGGATATCGTTGCGCGGGCACCTGACGGCAGCCTGCACACTCAGAAGCTCCTGTCGGAGAGCCCGGATCAGTACCCGGATGCCGCCGTGGAGGGGATCCGCCGCCTACTTGGCCTGCAGAGGGGCGCGCCGCTGCCATCGGCGGCAATAGCGGCGGTGAAGATGGGCACGACCGTCGCAACCAACGCGCTGTTGGAGCGCCGAGGCGTACGCACGCTGCTCGCAATCACCGCAGGCTTCGCCGACGCATTGCGCATCGGCTATCAGAACCGGCCGCGGCTCTTCGACCGGCACATCGTCCTGCCGGAGCTGTTGTATGAGCGCGCAGTCGAGATCGAGGAGCGCCTGAGCGCCGAGGGCGAGGTCCTCGTCCCGATCGATCTCGAGGCGGCGCGCGATCAGTTGCAACGTGCCTTCGGCGACGGTATCCGCTCCATCGCGGTCGTCTTCATGCACGGCTATCGCTTCCCGCAGCACGAGCGCGCGCTTGCGCAGCTCGCGCGTGAGATCGGCTTCACGCAGGTGTCGGTGAGTCACGAAGTCAGCCCGCTCGTCAAGCTGGTGGGGCGGGGCGATACCACGGTCGTCGATGCTTATCTTTCGCCCGTGCTGCGCAAGTATGTGGATCGGGTGGGAGGTGAGCTGGGCGAAAGCACGCGGCTTCTCTTCATGCAGTCGAACGGTGGTCTCGTCGAGGCCGGCCGCTTTCACGGCAAGGACGCGATCCTTTCCGGCCCGGCAGGCGGAATCGTCGGCATGGTGCGCACCGCCACCGAGGCGGGGGCGCAGAGAGTCATCGGCTTCGACATGGGGGGCACCTCTACCGACGTATCCCACTATGCCGGTGAGCTCGAGCGCACCTTCGAGACTCTGGTCGCGGGTGTTCGCATCCGCGCGCCAATGATGCATATCCACACCGTGGCGGCAGGTGGCGGCTCCATCTGCCGTTTCGACGGCATCCGGCTGCGGGTCGGCCCGCAGTCCGCGGGGGCGATTCCCGGGCCGGCCTGCTATCGGCGCGGAGGACCGCTGACGGTCACGGACTGCAATGTCATGCTGGGCCGCCTGCAGGCCGAGTACTTCCCACGCGTATTCGGACCGCAAGGCGATGCACCGATCGACGTAGCGGCGGTCGAGAGTCAGTTCGCCGCGTTGGCGCAGGAGGTGTCGCGGACGACGGGGGTACGCAGGTCGCCCCAGGAGCTGGCGCAGGGATTCCTGCGGATCGCCGTGGAGAACATGGCGAACGCCATCAAGCAGATCTCCATCCAGCGAGGCCATGACGTCACGGCCTACACCCTGGCGTGCTTTGGCGGCGCGGGCGGGCAACACGCCTGCCGGGTGGCCGATGCGCTCGGCATGCGCCGGATCCTCATCCATCGGCTGGCCGGCGTGCTGTCGGCCTACGGCATGGGGCTCGCCGACCTGCGGGTGCTCAAGCAACGAGCAGTGGAGGCGCCGCTCGCGGATTCACTGCAGCCGCAGCTGCAGCGGATCCTGGCCGATCTCGAGCGTGCTGGCGTTGCGGAGATGGCTGCGCAGGGCGTCCCTGCCAGCCAGATCACGGTGTTGCCTCGCCTGCACCTGAAGTATGAGGGGACGGACCTCGCGCTGGTCGTCCCCGTCGCGGAGCCGGGCGCTGCCGTCCAGGCGTTTGCAGCCGCACATCGCGCCCGGTTCGGTTTCGATGCGCCCGGCCGGGTCGTGATCGTCGAGGCAGCCTCGATCGAGGTCGTCGGTGGCGGCGAAGCGCAGAGCCGCCCGGTGGAATCTCCGGCCGCGGCCGGCGCGCCGCCTGCAGTGCGCGCGCGGCGACCCATCTGGTTCGGTACCGCGCCGGTGGAGGCGCCGATCTACTCCCGTGATGGGTTGATGCCCGGGCACGTGATCGATGCCCCGGCCGTCATCATCGAGGCCTCCGCCACCACCGTCGTGGAGCCTGGCTGGCGCGCGACGGTCGATGACGTCGGGAATCTCATCCTGGAGCGCATAGAGGCACTGCCGAAACGCGTGGCCGTTGGAACGAACGCCGATCCGGTCATGCTCGAAGTGTTCGGCAACCTCTACATGTCGATCGCGGAGCAGATGGGAGTTGCCCTGCAGAGCACCTCGCGCTCGGTCAACATCAAGGAGCGGCTGGACTATTCGTGCGCGGTTTTCGACCGCGCCGGTGCGCTGATAGCGAATGCGCCCCATATGCCCATCCACCTGGGCTCCATGGGGGAGAGCGTGAAGGTCATCATCGCGGCGCGCGACCGCAGCGTCGACGGCCGCGGCATGCTGCCGGGGGATGTATATGCGCTCAACGCACCCTACAACGGCGGCACGCATCTGCCGGATATCACCGTCATCATGCCGGTCTTCGACGGCGGGTCATCCGCAGCTCCCGCGCCGGATCCGCTGTTCTACGTCGCCTCGCGGGGTCATCACGCCGACATCGGCGGCATCACGCCAGGCTCGATGCCACCGGGAAGCCGCACGATCACCGAAGAGGGCGTGCTGATCGACAATTTCCTGCTGGTCGATGCGGGCCGCTTTCGCGAGGAGGAGACGCTCGCGCTGCTGAAGAGCGGCCCGTATCCTTCGCGCAATTCCGGGCAGAACATCGCCGATCTCAAGGCGCAGGTCGCGGCCTGCGCCAAGGGTGCGGATGAGCTGCGGCGAATGGTGCGTCACTTCGGGCTGCCCGTGGTCAACGCCTACATGCAGCACGTCCAGGATCATGCCGCGGAGGCGGTCCGCCGCGTGCTCGACGTTCTGCACGATGGCGAGTTCGCCTACGAGATGGATGATGGCTCGGTGATCCGCGTGCGGATCACGATCGACCGCACGGCTCGTAGCGCGCGGATCGACTTCGCCGGCACCAGTGCGCAGCGGCCCAACAACTTCAACGCGCCGCCTGCAATCTCGCGTGCCGCGGTGCTCTATGTATTCCGCACTCTCGTCGATGACGATATCCCGATGAACGACGGTTGCCTCGTTCCGCTCGAGATCGTGATCCCCGCCGGCTCGATGTTGCGCCCGCAGTACCCCGCGGCCGTGGTGGCCGGCAACGTGGAGACCAGCCAGACGATCATCGACGCGCTCTATGGGGCACTCGGGGCTCTCGCTGCCGCACAGGGAACGATGAACAACTTCACCTTCGGCGACGGCGAGCATCAGTATTACGAGACCGTGTGCGGCGGCTCAGGGGCCGGCCCCGGTTTCGACGGCACGGATGCCGTGCATACCCATGCCACCAACAGCCTGCTGACGGATCCCGAGGTGCTGGAGTGGCGCTTCCCGGTGTTGCTCGACCGCTTCGGCATCCGCAAAGGATCGGGCGGCCGGGGCCGGCACCACGGCGGCAATGGGGTGGTGCGGCAGATCCGCTTCAGAGAGCCCATGACTGCCGCCATCCTTTCCAACCGGCGCCGGGTGCCGCCCTTCGGGTTGCAGGGCGGGGAGCCGGGACAGCCGGGCAGGAATTGGGTCCGGCGCGTCTCGGGAGCTGTCGAGCACCTGACCGCGACCGCGGTGGTGGAGATGCAGCGGGGCGACGTCTTCGTCATCGAGACGCCTGGGGGCGGTGGCTTCGGTCAGCCCGGCAAGGAGTTGCCCGGCTAGGGATATAGCGGCGCGAGCCGGTTGCGCTCGCGCGCGCTCTTGTCGTGCGAGGCCGGCAGCTCCGTGAGCGCCGCCGCAAGTGCGTGACCCTGCCAGGCGCCCCCGGCATAACAGGCCCGATCGAGGTCGCGGAGCAGCTCGGCGACGGTGGGATCGCCGATCCTCGCTGCGATCGCATTGACGCCTGCGGGCGTTGCCCCCCAAAGCGCCGCTGCCCAGCTCATCAGATGTGTCCTGGCCGCGTGCGCGTCGTTGGTTTCGCAGGCGATGCGGAAGGCGGCGCGCGCCCTCGAAGCCTCAGGATGAGCTCGGGTTGCGCTGGAAGAGCCGCTCGTCGAGGGTGAGTCTGGCGGGACGATCCGAGCGCGCGCGGGGCGCGACCGCCGCGACCAGAGCCATGCGCCGAGCGTCGTGAGCCACACGGCGCCGAGTGCGATACTGATCCACTGCCACTGTGACGGTGAGCGCCCGGATGCGGGTTTCTGAATGGCAGGCGCCGGCCGCGCCTGTTGGGACGCCGCTGGTGCCGACAGCGGCTGCGCAGTGCGCGCCGGAGGTGCCGAGGCGGTTGCCGTCGCAGCGGCAGGCGCGGGCAGGATGGTCAGCGTCCGCGCTGGCACGGTCGTGGCCCGAGGTTGGTTGGTCTGCGTGTCCCACCAGTTGACCGTGAGCGCTGGAATCGTGTAGTGGCCGGGCGTGTCCGCCATCAGCGCGATGGTCTGGTCGCGGCTGCCGACGAGCAGCCCGTCATGCGTCGAGTCATTGAGCTTCGGTTGATCCGGATAGGCTTTGAGCCCCGGCGGAAATCCCAACAGCGACGACAGATCGGGGAGCTGCGCCGCGGTCAGCCCGGTGGCCCGCAGGGTCACATCAAGGGTGATCGGATCACCCGCGCGGGCGCTCAGCCCCGCCGGATTCCAGGCGGCGCTCAGGCTGACGTTGCGGGCCGGCAGCCAATAACTGCCGACGGCGCCTGCCGGGCGGGCACGCACGGTCATCACGATCGGGTTGCCGTGCAGGCGAACGGGTCTGACCGTCTGAAAGAACGGCCCGCCGAAGAAGCCGCCACCGAACGGATCGGAGCCGAGAGGCCGTCGCGGCTGGTTGGAGGCAATCTCCGCGTCCAGCACCGGACCCTCCAGCGTCAGCTTGCCGCTGTGCAGCGGAAAGAGGACGTAGTGGCGGGTGATTACCTGGTACATGCGGCCGTTGCGTTCGGCATTGCTGTTCTCGTCGGTGCCAATCTGCTTGGCAACGACATCACCGTTCTCGGGCAGCTCGAGGTCGGCTCGGTACAGGACCGACGTCGTGAACAAGCGTACGGTCAATTGCACGGCCGCCTGTACGTACGGCTGCTCCGAGGAGACACTCGTCTCGATGAACACGCTGGGTGCTCGCGATGCCGCGCCGCCAGGCTGCGCCGTGCCGTCCTCCGGACCCGTTACCAGCACGGAGAGCGCCTGAGTCCGCTCGCCGTCCCACACGAGAGGGGGGATCGTCACCCGTCCGCTGACCTTCGGCGCCAGGGTCAGGACGACTTCGGTTCTCTCCGAGGCCGCGCCATTGCGGAGCTCGATACTGGTGCTGCTGCTCGTGCCCAGAATGTCGAAGTCGTGCTGCAGCGGTGTGACGTCAGGTTGACCGCTCGTCCGTCCTTCATGCTCGAGGGTCAATTGCAACGTGTCACCGACGGCGACCTGAGAGGCATCGAGTGATGCCCGGATGCTGGCGCGTGCCTGCGCTATCCCGGCGCATACGACCAACAGCATGAGTATTGCGCTGCAGAATCGCGGTCTCATGGGCCGTCCTGCGGCTGGTCGCCGGTCCCCTGTTGTCTCACCATGTGCTCGATGAGGAATTTGCGCTGCAGCAGGCCGGCGGGGCTGTCGGGGATCTGCCGCAGCCACTGATCGAGTGCGAGCTGCCGCTCGCTCTCGGCCTGTTGCTTGGGCGTTTGCGTGCCGCCGGCGAGCCGGCCCGGCGGCTCGGACTCCTTTCCGCCGGCCTTCGCACCCGGTTGTGGCGTGCCGTTACGGCTCTGGCCGAGCGCCTGGGCCGCATTGCCCTTGCCCTGCCGCTGCTGCCGCGCGAGCGCTGCGGCGGCCTCCTCCGCGTCGCGCCGCGCCTCTCCCGGAGACTCCTTCGATGTGGCGTTGGGGTCCGCCCCCTGAGGCGTGCGCGCGCCGTTCCGATCGCTCCCCCGACCGAGCTGCTGTTGGCCGGAGTTGCCCGGTTGATGGGCGCCCTGCGCCCCATTGGACGCCTGCCGACCGCTGCCGGCAGGTGGCTTGCCCTGAGCTCCGGGCTGTTGCGCTCCGGAGCCGTTCTGCCGGTTGCTGCCCGACTGTTGCTGTCCCGACGAGCCCGATTTTTGGCCGCCCTGGCCGCCCTTGGGAGAGGGCTGCGGCTGTTGCCGTTGCTGCAGGGCACGCGCCACCAGATCGCGGTTGTGGCGGATGTCCCTGTCAGTCGGAGCCTGCTCGAGCGCGGCATCGTATGCCGTCACTGCCGCCTGCAGCTCGCCGGCCTTGGCGAGCGCGTTGCCGCGGTTGTATTCGGACTCGGGATCTTTGAAAGGCGCGAGGAGCTTTGCTGCATCCGCGTATCGGCCGGCCTGAAGATCGGCGTAGGCGCGCCGCTGCGGGTCACGGAAGCGGTCCGCGGCCTGCGCGGCCTGTCCCGCCTCGAGGAGGGCCTGAGCCTGTTGGTCCTGAGTGCGCCAGAGATTCGACCATGCCGTCGAAACCATCGAAGCGCCCAGACAGAGCGGGGCGAGCGTGAGCAGCAGCACCGCGAGCAGCACTCTCATAGCCACCCCCGCCGGGCGAGGAGGGCTGCGAGGAGCAGGAGCGGCGGCAGGAGCCACACGCCGTCATTGAGCCAGCTCGCAAGCTTCACGTGCGGGGCAGCGATGCCGGAGGTGATCTCCCTGGAGCGCGCATCATCCAGGGCCCTGATGAGGCTCGGCAGCCTCGTGAACGGCACATAACTGCCGCCCCCGGCGGTGGCGATGCGCTGCAGGAGATCGGCGTCGAGATGGCTCAATACGACCTGCTTCTGCGTATCGCGGACGAAGCCACCGTTGCCGTCCGGCGCGGGCGCGCCGGCCGCGGTTCCTACACCGACGATGCTGACGCCGATGCCTTGCTGCTGCAGGCGCCGCGCCGTGAGCAGGGCGCGCGCCGGATCATCGAATCCGTCCGCGATCACGATCACCTGCCGATGCTTTCCCGGTGAGGCCTGCAGGAGGCGTTGGGCCTCCTCGAGCGCGGGCGCGAGGCGATCGCCCGACTCCGGCATGAGAGCCGGAGTCAACGGCCGCGCGAGATTACGAATCGTGGCGACATCACTGGTAAGAGGCGCAACGGTGTAAGCCTCGCCGGCGAAGGCAATGAGCCCCACCCTGGCATCGTGCGCTGCTGACAACAGGTCATCGACCGCATAGTGCGCTCGTGCCATCCGGCTGGGCGTAACGTCGGCGGCCTCCATCGAAGGGGACAGCTCGAGTGCAATGATCCAGGCCGCGGGCGCGCGATAGGCCGGTGTGATCTGACGTTGCCACGTGGGTCCTGCGAGTGCCAACACCGCCACTGTCCAGGCGAGACCGATCAGGAACCAGGGCGAGCGGCCCCTGCCACCCTCGTTCAACCGCAGCAGCGACAGCAGCTCGCCATCGAGCAGCTGTCGCCATGGGCCGTCGCGTCCGCGGCGGCGAGCCAACCAGACGGCGAGCGCCAGGAGCGGCGGGAGCGCCAACAGCCAGTAGGGGTGGAGAAGGTGGAAATGACTCATGAGGTCAGATCCGCACCGCCATCAGCCACGCTGCCGGTACGCTCAGGAGCAGGGCGAGCGCCAGCGGCCAGGTGAACCATTCGGCCGCCGGCCGCAGCCACTGATCGTGACCCGCGGTCGGCTCGAGCTCATCGATCCTGTGGTAGACGGCCTGCAGCGCCTGCGGGTTGGCAGCGCGGAAGAACTCCCCGCCGGTGATGCTCGCGATCTGCTTCAGGAGGCCGACGTCGAGGTCGGTGTTGCCGGCCGTGGGCCCGAACAAAGACTGCTCTTCGGCAGCCCCCACACCGATCGTGAAGATGCGCAGGCCTGTCTGCGCGGCGAGGCGCGCCGCCTCGAGCGGCGGCATCACGCCGGCGTCGTTGCCGCCGTCGGTGAGCAGAATGAGCACCGACTTGTGAATGGGGGCGCCGCCCGTGCGCTCACGCTGGCGCAGCTCCTTGATTGCAAGCCCGATGGCATCACCGATCGCGGTCTGCGTGCCCGCGACACCCACCACGGCCTCGTTCAGAAACTGGTGCACGGTGGGGATGTCCATCGAGAGCGGTGCCTGCAGATAAGGGCGCGTGCCGAAGAGAATGAGCCCGATCTGATCGCCGCGCCGCCGATCGATGAAGTGCCCGGCGACGATCTGCACGATCTCCAGGCGGCTCACGCCTCCCATGTCCTGGGAAGCCATCGATCCCGAGCAGTCGATCGCCAGCATGATCTGCCGGCCCACCGTCGGCGCCGGCAACGGCTCGCCGAGCCATTGCGGGCGCATGGCGGCGAGTACGAGGAGAGCCCATACGCCGGCGAACAGTGCCAGGAGGGAGCGTGGCAGCGTTGCAGTCGTAGTGGGCGCGGCAACCGAGGCGGCGAACGGCAGATACAGAGCCGCGCCGCTCGGTTGGGCAGTGCGGCGTAACCTCAGCATGATCCAGGGCAGGGGCAGCAGCAGTGCCATCCAGGGCCAGGCGAGATGGAACATCAGCGTTGCTCCGGGCCCGGGCGGGCCGCGCGCTGCGCCGCGTGCCGCGCATGCCGGACGAAGGCGTCAGCACCGGCAATCCAACACTCGCGGTCATTGCTCACGCTGCCGCCGAATGCGGTGGTGAGAAGCGATCGGCCCGCTTCTCCTGCGAGCGGATCGCCGCCGTGAGCGCCGACGAATGCCAGCCAGGCATCACCTGTCAGGCGCGCGACACGCGCGCCGCCGAACACTGCGATGGCGAAGCGACGCATCAGGCTCTCGATGGCCCGCGCGCTGGTGATGGGATCGGACTCGTCCCTGCGGATGGCGCGCAGCTCGCGCAGAGCAGCGCGCCGGCTCCTGCGGTACGGGTCACGCCACGACCGGATACCGATCGCGGTCGCTGCCAGCAGCAGAGCGCCTGCGATCCACCAGCCCGGAGCCGGCGGCCACCAGCCCGGCGGGGCGGGTGCGTGGGCGGGCGCAAGCTGGGAGAGCCAGGCGGGTGTCATGCTGCTGATTGCCGGGGCCGCAGCAGTGGGCGAAGAACGCGATCGGGGAGCTCGCGGGTATCGAGCCTCACCACCGGGGCCGCATTGTGTTGGGACAGGTTGGCGATGCGTGCCTGACGCTCGCCCCAGGCCTGGCGCCAGCGCTCGCGCACGCGCGCGCCTTCCAGGATGCGCAGACGGCCGGGCAAGCCGGCGCGGAAGCGGCCGTTGGGCAGCCCTTCCTCCTCCAACGGGTCGGTGACCCAGAAGAGCCGCAGATCGCCGTGCGCGGCGAGGGCCGTCCAGAGGCTATTCGCCTCTTCCCGCAGGCCGGCGAAGTCGCTGATGGCGAGGATCTGGCTGCCAGGGCGGGCGAGCGGCAGCAGTGCGCGCAGCGCCCCTTCCAACGCGAAGGGAGCGGGCTCGCCCGGCGCCTTGGGTTGGGACTGCAACAGCGCATCGAGCAGTGGCAGGACACCCGTCTGGCGGGCGCGGGCCGGGAGGATGCGGGTCTCTGCGGCCCCGTAGGCGATCACCGCGCCGACGCGGTCACCGCCGAGCGATGCGGTCCACGCAAGGAGCGCCGCCGTGCGCACGACCAGCGCCGATTTCAACTGCCGCCGCGTCCCGAAGAAGAGCCCGGGTTGCAGATCGACGAGCAGCCATACGGGACGCTCCCGCTCCTCGCGAAAGAGCTTGGTATGCGGCCGTCCGCGCCGCGCCGTGACACGCCAGTCGATGTTGCGCGGGTCGTCGCCCGCGACGTACGGGCGGACCTCCTGAAACTCCAGCCCGCGTCCGCGCTGTGCACTCGAGTGCACGCCGAGCGGTGCCGAGCGCGCCGCTTTGCGCCCGTGCAGCGACAGTCCGTGTGCGGCGCCGCGCAGCGCCAGCAACTCCGCGAGATCCGGCACGATCATGGCGCCGGGACCCGGCTCAACAACTCCTCGATGCACGCCTGCGCCGACACACCGCGCGCCTGGGCCGTGTAGTCGAGCAACAGCCGGTGCCGCAGCGCATCGGGAGTGATGGCCTGCACGTCTTCCGGTGTGACGAACTCGCGTGCATCGAGCCACGCGAGCGCGCGCGCGCCGCGCTCGATCGCTATCGCTGCGCGCGGGCTTGCGCCCCAGCGCAGCCACTCGCGAAGTTGCGCGCTGTAGGGTTCCGGCCGCCGCGTCGCATCGACGAGCGCGGCAATGTAGTCGGCGACCGGCTCCGACAACGTGAGGCTGAGCACCTCGCGGCGCGCAGCAAACACGCTCTCCTGGGAAATGCGATGCTCCGGCGGCGAGAGCTCCTGGCGGGCGATCGCCTCGCGCCGTGCGAGCGCCATGATCGCGAGCGTGGTGAGGCGGTCGGGATAATCGACGCGGGTGTGCAGCATGAAGCGGTCGAGCTGCGCCTCGGGCAGGGGATAGGTGCCTTCCTGCTCGATCGGGTTCTGAGTCGCCATCACGAGGAAGAGCTGTGGCAGCGGGTAGCTCGCCGCGCCGACGCTGATCTGCTGCTCGGCCATGGCCTCGAGCAGCGCCGATTGCACCTTGGCGGGCGCGCGGTTGACCTCGTCGGCGAGGATCAGGTTGTGGAAGAGCGGCCCGCGCTGGAAGCGGAAGACACCCTCTTCAGGCCGGTAGATGTCCGAGCCTGTCAGGTCGGCAGGCAGCAGGTCGGGTGTGAACTGCAGGCGCTGGAAGTCGGCATCGAGGGCATGCGCCAGAGCCTTCACGGCGCGGGTCTTGGCGAGCCCCGGAGGACCCTCTACGAGCAGATGGCCGTCGGCGAGGAGCGCGATGAGCAGCCGCTCGACCAGTGTCGCCTGCCCGATGATCTGACTGCTCAGATAGTCCCGCAGCCGCATGAAGGCGGTGTGGGTGGCGCTGCCCGTGCGGGTGGGCTTCGCGGCGAGGGGGCTCAAGCCAGCAGTCATCGTAGGTGTCCTCACTTTGTCTCTGGAGCGTAGCAAACGCGGTGCGATTGCCGCAGATGCCGCCGGATCGCCGCCGCGATCCAGCTTAGCCCCGGAGCCGGGTTGACCATCGCTCCGCGGCTCGGGTTCCGTGAACATATTAACCGGCCCGGGGGTACCCATTACCCCGACTGGCGAGCGTGGGCGTAGAATCCGCTCGGACGAACCACCACCTTCGCCGACGCCGGTTTTACCGTATGGAGGGCGAGAGATGAGCGCAGTCCTGCTGGCGGTGTTCAATGACCTCGAGAGCGCCGAGCGTGCCCGCCTCGCGCTGTTCCGCGATGGCTTTCCGACCGACCGCATCGAGCTCACCGCGCGCCACGAGCGAGGTCGCGCCGCAAGTGAGCCAGCCTTGTCTCTGCACGACCGGCTCGCACAATATTTCCGTACGCTGTTCACACGCGCCGATGGCGTTCAGCATGCTCATCGTCTTGCTGAGCGAATCGAGCAGGGCGCAGCGGCCATTACCGTGCTGCCGCGCGGCGACATCGAGGTGCGGCGTGCCGCGGAGCTGCTCGGGCACGCCAGCCCGGATGAGCTGCTCGAGCGTGACCTTCAGGACCAGTCATGGGAGTTTGCGGCCGCGCCGCACAACCTCCCTTGGGTCCGCACCCTCTGGGTCGAGTCGGGGCCGGATGCGCCGCATTGCGTGTACTGCCGGCTCTTTCCCGGCAGCGCTCACGGCTCACACTGACCCGCTCGCCCGTCGCGCTCGTGTACGCGCGCGGGCAGAGCCTGCGCGCCCGCGTAGCCGGCACGTGGCTGCGGCCCTCAAGCCGGCAGCCGGCGCTCCGCCAGGCTCGCCAACAGCGCTGCGCCTGCCGGCAGCGCCTCATCGTTGAAGTCGAACGCTGGATGGTGCAGAGAAGGGCTGGCGTTGCCTTTTCGGCTGCCGACCCAGATGTAGGCGCCGGGCACCTGCTGCAGCATGAAGGCGAAGTCCTCTGCGGTGGCCGCCGGCGACTCCGCGCGCAAAGCCTGGCCGAATAGCGCGCTCGCCGCATCGAGGGCGTGCTGCGCGCATTCCGGGTCGTTGATGGTTGCAGGATAGATGCGCCGGTACTCCAGGGAGGCGCTGCAGCCTGCCGCCTTCGCGGTGAGCTCCACCCACTCGCGAAGGGTTGCCTCGAGCTTGTCCTGCACCGCCGGATCGAAGGTCCGTACCGTGCCGAAGAGCTGCACCTGGTCCGGCAGAACGTTGAACGAGCCGCCTCCCTGGATACGGGTGATCGACAGCACCGCGGTCGCAGTTGGGTCGATGCGCCGCGGGATGAGCGTATGTGCGCCGGTCACGATCTGCGCGGCGCAAAGCACGGTGTCGGAAGCGAGATGCGGTTGTGCGGCGTGTCCGCCTGCACCACGCACTGTGATCGTGAAGCGGTCGGATGCGCCCATGATCGGGCCCGCGCGCGTGGCAATGGTTCCGGCCGGCAGAATCGGCCAATTGTGCAGGGCGTAAATCTCCGCGCAGGGAAATCGCCTGAAGAGGCCATCGTCGATCATTGCCTTGGCCCCTGCGAGGCCCTCCTCGGCGGGCTGGAAGAGCAGATGCACGCGCCCGTTGAATCGCCGCGTCTCCGACAGGTAGCGCGCCGCGCAAAGCAACATGGCCATGTGCCCGTCGTGTCCGCAGCTATGGGCAACACCGGCGTTGGCGCTCGCGTGCGGAGCGCCGGACGTCTCGTGTATGGGCAGGGCGTCCATATCCGCACGCAGCCCGATCGCTCTGTCGGAGTTGCCTGCAGCGATCACGCCGACGAGGCCCGTCTTGCCGATGCCCTCGTGCACCTCGATGCCCCATTCCCGCAGGAGCTTCGCGACCACCGCGGCGGTGCGCTGCTCGTGGTACGCGAGCTCCGGATGCTGGTGCAGGTCGCGGCGCACTGCGCTCATGTCCACCGCCAGCTCGCCGATGCGGGTGAGGAGGGCGGGTTGCGATGTTGGCGAGGGTCTGCTCGGGCTCATCGGGGTCACTCGGCGATGTGAAGATGTAAAAAGGGATTGTGGCATATCCGGCAATCCTGTGAGGGTGCCCGGATCCCGGCCGCAGCTGCCCGCGTGCTAGACTGCGCGGGCACGGACTCGGCGCCGCCGGAGAGTCGGAGGAGGGTCGGGAGCCCCACTGGCCTCGTCGTCGCGCCGGCCGATAGCAACAAAAACAAAGGACGGGCGCCATGCGTCGCATCATTCCGGGTCTTCTCGCTCTGCTCTGGACTGCCACCGCATCGGCGGCCGCCACCCTGCAATTCGGCCCGCCACAATCGTGGGTGAAGCCGCTGCCCCTGCCCGCTGCCGGCACGGACACGCAGGCTGCGCAGAGGGTCCTGCTTCTCGACTATCAGGTCGACCTGACGCCGCAGACGGTGCGTTATTACGCGGAAACCGTGACGCACATCCAAACACCGGAAGGGTTGTCCGCAGCCGGTACCATCACGGTCGTGTGGAATCCCGACACCGATGTCGTGACGATCCACAAGATCCACATCCTGCGGGGCACCCAGGTCATCGATGTGCTGGGCGGCGCCGGCCAGACGTTCACCGTTGCCCGTCGCGAGACCAACCTCGACTACGCGACGCTCGACGATACCCTGACGGGTATCCTCCAGCCGGCCGGGCTGCAGGTCGGTGACACCGTCGACATCGCCTATACCCTCGAGCGGACCGATCCGATCCTCGCCGGTACTCTGGGAGCGCAGGTCGAGATCTCACCCGAGCTCGCGGTTTCGCAGCTTCATATCAGCGCGCGATGGCCCGCCGCGGAGCCGGTCAAATGGCGAGCCACCGAGGGACTCACCGGCGTCCGAGATACGCACGAGCACGGCATGCGCGGCGTGACGCTGACGATGGCCGACGTTCAGCCGATCCTGGAGCCTAAGGACGCGCCGCCACGGTACATGATCCGTCGAGGTATCGAGTTCAGCGCCCTGGGATCCTGGGCCGACGTCGCAAAGCGCATGGCGCCGCTCTTCGAGCGAGCCTCCCAATTGACGTCAGGCTCACTGCTGCAGGCGCAGATCGCGCAGATTCGGGCCGCGACACCGGATCCGAAACAGCGCGCGGGCCTGGCGCTGGCGCTCGTCGAGGACCAGATCCGTTACCTCTTCCTGGCCATGAACAACGGCGGGCTCGTTCCGGCGACCGCGGATCAGACGTGGGCACATCGCTACGGCGACTGCAAGGCCAAAACGGTCCTCCTGCTCGCACTGCTGCACGGCCTCGGAATCGAGGCCCAGCCGGTCGCCGTGAGCGTTACGGCCGGCGACGGGCTGGATGAGCGGCTGCCGAGCATCGCGCAGTTCGATCACGTGTTGGTGCAGGCCACCATCGCCGGCCAGACTTACTGGCTGGACGGCACGCGTCTGGGCGACAGAAGCCTCGATCGTCTGCACGTCCCGTACTATCGCTGGGGCTTGTCGCTGACTTCCCAGACGCCCGGGCTCGTGAAGATGGTCCCACCGCCATTGACTGCCCCTGCGCTCGAAACGTCGGTCTCCATAGATGCAAGCAACGGCGTCACGCAGCCCGCGCCGTTCCACGCTGAGATTGCGTTTCACGACTACGCGGCTGTCACGATGAAGCAGCGGCTGGGCAATCTCACTCCTGCGCAGCTGGACGCGGGCCTGCGCACGGTGTGGTCACGGAATTTCGACAACGTGACGATAAAAGCGGTCGGCGCCACCTATGAGGAGAAGAGCGAGATCGAGCGGATGACGATGGACGGGACGGTGAAAATGGACTGGGGCGCCGGCGAGTATGAGCCCCCGGAGCTGACGGTCGGCTATGACGCTGATTTCGAACGACAGGCGGGGCCGCATCAGGATGCGCCGTTCGCAGTGGCGTATCCAGGTTATGTCATGACCACGGTGACGATCAAGCTGCCGATTGGAGGTCAGGGCTTCAGCATCGCGGGCGCCGACATCAAACAGACGCTGGCCGGCTTCGAGTATCTGCGCCAGTCGCGGATCGACGGTGGAGTGTTCACCGGTGTTGCCAGTGCCCGCAGCGTGCAGCCGGAGTTCCCGGCCGCCGAGGCGGCAGCCGATCAGGAGGCCCTGCGCAAGCTTGCGAAGACGACCCTCGACATCAAGGCGCCCGCTGGCCACGTCCCAACCGAGGCCGAGATCGGCTGGGGCCTGCCCTCATCCAACAGCACGACGGCTGACTACGTGCGTTCAGGCTATCTCCTTTCCAAGAAATCGAGATACGATGAGGCCATTGCCGACTACGACGCAGCGCTGGCGCTGAATTCGAGCGATGCCGTGGCGCTGGCCGATCGCGGCATCAGCTATTTCTGGAAGGGTGATAAGCCTCGCGCGCGCGCGGACTTCGAGGCCGCGCTGGCTGTCGACCCACACCAATGGGTGGCATTCAATGGCCGGGGGCTGCTGGCCCTCGCCGCGCACGATGATGCCGGTGCGATCACCGCGTTCAGCGAGGCAATCCGCAACAGCGCGAAGGACGAATATGCCTTTGGGATGCGCGCGGGCGCGTATTGGCGCACCGGCAAGGAGGGCCTCGCGCTTGCCGACTACAGTGAGGCCATCCGGCAGGATCCCACGGAAATTGCCCTGTACGGATTTAGAGCCTCGCTCCTCGAGCAGGAGGGAAAGAAGGCGGAGGCGCTCCGGCAGGCTCAACTCGTCATCGCTGCCAACCCCAAATCGCCGAATGCATACTTCACGGCAGGCGCCATTTACATGGCATTTCACCAATCCAGCGAGGCGCGCGCAGCCTTCGATCGCGCAGTGGCTGTCACCCCGGACGCCGAGACCTATCTGACACGCGCCAACTATCGGCTATGGACGGACCTACCGGGCAAGCGTGCCGATATCGAGAATGCCCTGAAGCTGGCCCCAACCTCGAGGGTTGCCCTGGCGATGCTCTCGGAGGCGCAGATGACAGTGGGTCAGTATGCACAGGCTGCAGACTCGCTCACACATGCAATGGACGCGGCGCATGAACCGCCGGAGATGCTGATTCTGCGTGGTATCGCCTACGAGAAGGCCGGTAAGACAGCACTGGCTCAGGCCGACTTCAGCAAGGCGCACGCGCTGGCGAAGCAGCCGGGCGAGCTCAACAACATCTGCTGGAATCTGGCGACCCACGACGTGTCGCTCGCGAGCGCGCTCGATGACTGCAATGCCGCTGTCGCCAAGGCGCCGGCCAGCTATCCGGCGCTCGACAGCCGGGGATTCGTGCTGATGCGGCTCGGCCGCTACAAGGAGGCCATCGCCTCGTACGACTCGGCCCTGAAGCTCAATCCGCTGGAGGCGAACTCGCTATACGGGCGCGGTGTCTGCGAGCTGCGGGCCGGGCAGAAAGCTCGCGGTCGCGCCGACATCAAAAAGGCAACGGCGCTCTCTTACGCGGTGGCAGACCAGTTCGCTCACTACGGCATTGAGCCCTGAGTCAGCCCGCCGGCTGGTGTGACGAGCCGATCGGCGGAGCATCGTGAGTCGCCGAGGGCTCGGCGATCAGCACCTTGCTCACCTTCGGCCCGACCCAGCGCTCGATGTCATCGATCAGGGTGAAGCCTGCCGGCACCACGATCAGCGTGAGCGCGGTGGAGGTGATGAGGCCGCCGATCACCGCGATCGCCATCGGCGCGCGGAACTCGTCGCCGACTGCGAGCGCGACCGGAAGCATGCCCGCGACCATGGCAACCGTCGTCATGACGATCGGCCGGGCGCGCTTGTGGCCTGACTCCATGAGGGCCGTGATCCTGTCCTTGCCGGCGCGCATCTCCTCGATGGCGAAGTCGACCAGCAGGATGGCGTTCTTGGCGACGATGCCCATGAGCATCAGGAAGCCGATCATGACGCCGAGCGACAGCGGCTTCTGCGTCAGCCAGAGGGCGAGCACTGCACCGCCGAGCGACAGGGGAAGCGATGACAGGATGGTGATCGGCTGCAGCACGCGCACGAAGAGGAGCACCAGCACCGCGAACACCATGAGGATGCCGGTCACCATGGCGATGCCGAAGTCGGTGAAGAGCTCGCTCATGAGCTGCGCGTTGCCGGTCTCGACCAGCCGTACGCCCTGCGGCAGGTTCTTCAGCAGCGGCAGGGCGTGGATTTCCTTCATCGCCGTGCCGAGCTCGATGCCGTTCAAGTCCGCATCGATGGCAACACGCAGGCTCTGATCATAGCTGTGGATCGCCTGCGGGCCCTGGCCGAAGGTGAAGTCGGCCACGGCCTTCAAGGGCACCGTGCCGCCGCCCGAAGTCGGGACCGGAAGGTTCTCGAGAGCGCTCAGGTCCTGCCGCGCCGTGCGCTGCAGGCTGACGAGGATCGGCACCTGGCGATCGGGCAGGGTGAACTTGGCGTCGTTCTGTACCAGATCGCCGAGCGTGGCGATGCGGATGGTATCGCTGATGTTGGCCACCGTGACGCCCAGCCGCGCTGCGAGATCGAATCGCGGGCGGATGAGGATCTCAGGCTGCGGCAGATCGTCGTTCGAGCCCACATCGACGATGCCGGGAAGCGTGCGCATCTGCTCCATGATCTTGCGGGCGGTGCTGGAAAGCAGCGTCAGGTCTTCGCCGGTGAGGTCTATCGTGATGGCGTGGCCGTCGGAGGATCCGTTCTGCGTCTGGAAGTACATCCGTCCGTCCGGGATCTCCTTGAGGAGCTTGAGCATGCGGGTCTGCCATACCGTCTCACTCACGTTGCGCTTGTTGCGAGGCACCATCGTGATGTAGAGATTGGCGGCGCTGAGTGAGCCGTTGTCGCCGACCGACTCATCGACGCTGAGCACCTCCGGCTGCCGGGCGAGGATCCCGTAGGCGGCATCGGCCACCTTCTTGGTATCTGCAAGCGATACTCCGGGCGGCAGGTCGATGTGCAGTGCCGGGCTGCCATCGTCGGAATCGGGAACGAAGGCCTTCGGCATCATCATGAGGCCGACCACGGAGACGGCGAAGAACGCAGTGCCGCAGATGATTGTCTTCCACCGGTGCCGCACGCACCAGCTCAATACCTTCAGGTAGCCCGTCATGATCGGCCCGTCACCCTCGTGGTGTCCCGCCGTATCGGACTTCAGCGCGTAGGCGGCGATCACGGGCGTCAGCAATCGGGCCACGAGCAGCGAGAAAAACACCGCTGCCGCGACGGTGAGGCCGAACTGCTTGAAGTACTGGCCGATGATGCCTCCCATGAAGCTCACCGGCATGAATACCGCGATGATGGTCGCGGAGGTCGCGATGACGGCGAGGCCGATCTGGTCGGCGGCATCGAGCGCCGCCTGGAAGGCGGTCTTGCCCATGCGTTTGTGACGCACGATGTTCTCGATCTCGACGATCGCATCGTCGACGAGAACACCGGAGACGAGCGACAGCGCGAGCAGGCTCACCTGATTGAGCGAGAACCCGATCCACTGCATGAAAAGGAACGTCGGGATGGCCGCAAGCGGGATGGCGAGCGCGGAGATCAGCGTAGCGCGCATGTCGCGCAGGAACAGCCACACCATGAGGACCGAGAGGATCGAGCCCTCGATGAGGGCGCTCATGGCCGAATGATAGTTCTCCTTGGTATAGGTGACCCTCGTGAAGGTCATGTTGAGCTTGACGTTCGGGTACTGCTTGAGCACGTCGTCGAGGGCTTTCTGCACCCCGTTCAGCACCGCGACATCCGATGCGTTCTTCGCCTGGAACACGCCGAACGCAATGGCAGAGCGGCCGTTGATGAGATCGAGGCTGCGGATCTCCGCCGCGCCATCCCGCACGGAGGCGATGTCGGCCAACTTCGCGAATCGGCCCCCGGGCAGCATGATCTGGGTGTCGGCGAGCTGCCGCACCGTGTCCGCACCGCCCATCACGCGAATCAGCTGCTCGCCGTTGCCGAGGTCGGCCTGGCCGCCCGGCAGGTCGATGTTGAGGTCACGCAGTTGATCGTTGACCTGTGCCGCAGTGATGCCGAGTGCCTGCATGCGCGCCGGGTCGAGCTCCACGTTGATCTGGCGGTCGACTCCGCCGAAACGGGATACCTGTGCGACTCCCGGTACGGTCAGCAGGCGCTTGGTGATGCTGTTGTCGATGAACCAGGAAAGCGCCTGTGGAGTCCATCCGGCGGCGGTGATGTCGTAGTAGACGATGGGACCGCCGTCCATCCGGATCTGCTGTACGATCGGTGGCTGGATATCCGCGGGCAGATCCACCTGCACCTGGGTCACCGCGTTACGCACGTCAGCCACTGCGCGGTCGATCGGCGTACCGATGCGGAACTCGATCTGCAGATTCGCCGTGCCTTCCTTCGCCACCGAGTAAATGTGGTTGATATCGCTGATGCCGGCGACTGCAGCCTCGACCCGGCGGACGATCTGCGTCTCGACTTCCTCCGGAGCTGCGCCCGGCTGGCTGATGTCCACCGAAACCATCGGGAAGGAGATCGGCGGGTTCAGTGTCACCGGCAACCGGATGAAGGCGACGGTGCCGGCGAACAGCAGCACTGCGAACAGCACCATCGGCAGGGCCGGGTGCCGAATGGCCCACGCGGAAATGTTCTTCATATCTGCGGCGCTCCCACCGAGGCGATGCTCACCTTCTCCCCGGAGTGCAGGAAGCCACCATCCATCGTGATCACGCGCTCTCGACCTGTCAGACCTTCCGCGACCACGACGCCCGTGGGAATGACGCTGCCGACCTGAACCGGACGCCGCTCCACCACGCCATCGCGGCCTACCACGTAGACGTAAGACCCGGCGCTGTCAGCCATGACCGCGGTCTCCGGGAGAACCGGACGCTCCGCGCGGTCGAGCGTCACCATGCTGCGTGCAAACGCGCCGGGACGCAGCGCCGGATCGGGATGCAGCGCGATGCGGACCTCGCCGAGGCGGGTCTGCGGATCGATCACCGCACCGAGCAGCCAGATACGGCCCACGAACGGCTTCGAGTTGCCGACGAGGTAAACCGAGGCCGACTGGCCGACCTTGAGGCCCGCCATGTCCTGCTCGGCGACCTGGCCGATCATCTCGACCTGGCCGGAATCCTCGAGCTGAAACAGCGCCGGGCCGCCGGAGCCGGCGATCTGCCCGACTTCCGCGTTGCGCGTCAGAACGGTTCCATCCACGGGCGCTACGATGCGCGTGAGAGCGAGCTTCGCGCGCATCACGGATGCCTGGGCGGCCACCACCTTGACGTTGGCCGCATCCATGACGGAAGCCGCATGGAGCTTCTCGATGTCCTGGGCCGAGAGACCTCCCGAGGGTCCGATCTCGGCGCCGCGCCGGTACTCCGCAGCCGAGAGAGCGGCCTGGGCGCGGGCCTGATCCAGCGCGGCGCTCAGTTGCGCGACCTGTGGAGCGAGCACGGAGTCATCGAGCTTGGCGAGCAGTTGGCCGCGCCTGACATGATCGCCCACCTGCACGTATACCGCGACGATCCTGCCCGTGTCCCCGGAGTTGCCGATGGGCAGCTGATGGCGGGCCTCGATCGTGCCGGTGAAGGTCACCTGAGTCGCAACCGGCTGCACGCCGGGCGTCATGACACTCACCAGCGGCACGGAGGTCCGATCCGCCAGAGGCGCCATGGCCTTGGGCGCGGATGCCCGGCTCATCCAGACGGCAGCGCCGACAGCGAGGGCCACGGCAATCCCTGCAGCTCCGAGCAGCCATTTGCGCCGCGGGTTGGCCCGTACGGGGTCGAACACCAACACCCTGGCTTCGACGTCTTCTTGTAACTGAGCTCCCATGAGACCTCCTAAATCAATCCGGCGCCTTTGGGTACCCGCACGACCACCGTGCCGGCGATCTTGTCGTGCCATGCCTGATGCTCGTGATCGACCGCGATCCAGATGAAACCGAGGCCGGCGATCACGAGGGAGAGGAAGCAGCCGAGCGCCCGGACGATGGCGGTCACCCAGTCGAGCGGGCCACCGCCGATGCGCACCACCTTCAGGTCACAGACGATGCCGCCGACGGTGGTGCCCTTGAGCTTCCACATGATGGCGCCGTAGGTCGCGAGCAGCACCAGCAGCCCGCTCGACCCGTGGTGCAGCCAACTCATCGCGACACCGACCAGGATCAGATCGATCAACAGCGCCAGCATCCGGATCCAGAAGCCCGCATGCGGCAGAGTGGTCACGTCGATCATCACGGGCGCCGCAGCCGCTCCGTAAGGCGGTGGAGGCGGGGGCGGCGGGTTGGTGTCCATCTGTGCTCCTGGAGATGCCGTGTCTGCGGCCGCAACGGTGCCCGCGGCATCCGCGGCTGACATAGTCGCGCCGGGCGCATACGTGGCCGATGCAGCACCGGTCGCCGTCGCGGCCGATGCGCCGCCGGGTACTCCGGGCCGAGGGCCACTGACGGCGGGCTTCACGGGCGGCGGTCGGATCGCGAGCAGCACCGTGTAGATCACGGCGCCGAATCCGAATACCCCGAGCAGCATGTAGATCAGGAAGCCGAGGACCGGAATCATGTAGAGCGCGAGCACCAGGATGCCGCCCACCAGCACATCGAGCACGGGCCGTCCTGCGATCTCGGTCTGGCCCAGCCGCAGGCATCTGCCGCCGAGCCATCCGAGGGCGACGATTCGTCCAAAGATTCCTGCGCAGAACAACCCGATCCACAGGATCGGGATCACGGCGATGCCGACCACCGTGATCACGAGGATCATCAGCACCACCGGCAAGAGCAGCACCGCGAGGATGGTGGCCAGAATCGACGGGCCGGGATGTGCCTCCAGCGTCTGGATGCAACGGTGCATTCCATCACGAAACACCGCCGCAATCAGCAGATAGAAGGCCAGAGTGGCGAGCGCCAGCCACCAGGCCCAACCTACATCCGAGCTGGGCGCGAGCGGCCGGCCGTAGAGCAGGCACTGTTTGAACCAGGCGTGCAGCCCTTCGACATTGCCGAAGAGTCCGGAAAGGACGTGCGTGGTGCTGCCTTGCACGACCGCTGTTGGGCTGCGTTCCAGCGTCCCCATGACCGTGGTTACGTCACCGCCAACGACCGCCTGCGGGCCCAATGTTACGTTGCCCAATACTGCGACGACATCGCCGTTGACCTTGCCATTGATGTATGCGTCACCCAGCACCGCCACCGCGCTGTCTCCAGCGCTTCCGTTCAATGTCACATCGCCCAGGACCGCGACCGCGGAATCGGACACACTGCCGTCCACCCTGCTGGAGCCCAGGACCGACACGACGGCCTCGGCGCTCTCGCCGGCGGGAAGCACGGAGCCATGTCCAACCGATACGATGCTGCGGTCGGTCTGCGCGGTGGAGTCGTCGCTGTCCTGTGCCTGCGCCGTCGCGACGCAGCCGAGGAGGCATGCGAGCAGGACGCCGGGCAGCAGCCAGCGGAGGGTGGTCTTCATGTCAGGTGAGCCTTGGCATATTGCGATCTCGGGTAGAGCAGCGAGTACCCGACCGCGATGAGAGCGAATAGGGACGCGTACAGAGTGGCCGTCGCGATGAGCCCGCCGACGAGCCACTCGCGCGGGATGCTCTGTATGATGTGACCGGTGATCGTGCCGAATGAAGTGGCGGCGTGAGTTGCGTCGCGAAGAGTGGTGAGCGGCCCGGCCGCCACGGAGACCATCCGCTCCGCCAGCCAGAGCGACAGGACCCAAACAAGAGGCACGCAAACGGCGCAGCCGGCAATGACGGGTATGCGCACCGAAGCAGGCCAGGTCGCGATTCCACGGCGCCACCACGGCAGCCGCGCACGTGTTGCAAGCTCGCCCAGTACCCGGGCCTCGAGCGACGTCGGTGCCCGCTGCAGCGGCTGCTCCCGCAACACCTGGCCGACCAGGCGCTCGAGCTTCTCGTCAATCTGATCGCGTGAGCTCATGACTGTGCACCCCGCGTCGTGGGAGGAAGTCGCGGCCGATCACTGGTCGCGCCGACACCGCTTTCAGCCAGGAGGCCGGCCATGGCGACTCTGCCCCGGAGGATGTCGGTCTTGACCTTGGCGAGGGAGATGCCCAGGCGGTCTGCGATGTCCTGGTAGGGCATCTCCTCGTAATGATACAGCACCAACGGAATACGCTGATGATCGGGCAGACGTCCCAGGGCCTGCTCGACCAGCGCCGAGCGCTCGCCCGTCTCCAACTCCGTGAGGACGGTGTCGAAAACGGCAGTAGCCGACTCGATCTCCTCCTCGCGGCTGTCCTCGGAGAATATCTCCGAGAACAGACGCCAGCGCTTGCGGTGGCGGGTGAGGTGGTTGAGCGTGAGGTTCGTGGCGACCGTCTTCAGCCAGCCGCCGGCCTTCGGGCTCGTGCGCAGGTTCTCGAAGCTCTGATAGGCACGCAGAAACACTTCCTGGCTGATGTCCTCAGCCTGTGCCGGGTTGGCCGTCAAGCGGACGGCGGTCGAGAAAACCATGTCCTGATAGGCGCGCATGAACGCTGTGAACTCATTCGGGTCGATGGGCCGGGAGCTTGCCAGGTGCACGGGTGTGTCATCGTTTCGG